>Ga0183098_10087_pt1 | contig 351140 bp, 321 predicted proteins | sample BioMet9_FD_128884 | JGI IMG/M metagenome (GOLD analysis project Ga0183098, IMG submission 128884) | Microbial communities from bioreactor (seeded with sewage sludge) at Lawrence Berkeley National Lab, California, USA - Biofuel... | ecosystem: Engineered > Bioreactor > Anaerobic > Unclassified ...
AATACACTCCTTAAAATAGTCAAAGCCATAAGAAAAAATAAAAAGTCCACAGTGTTAATATTGATTATATCAAAGTTTAATGGAAAGGAGCGTATTGATGTATTTGGACTTAAATACATCATACAAGGAAAAGATGTCGGATAATAAATTTGATTATGATATAGCAGTCATAGGCGGCGGACCCGGCGGATATGAAGCCGCAATAAAAGCTGCACAAATGGGGAAGAAAACAGTTATTATCGAAAAGGATAAACTTGGCGGAACTTGTCTCAATGTGGGCTGCATTCCTACAAAAACACTTCTAATGAGTGCGGAGGCATTATCAGCAGTGAAGGATTCCAAGAAATTCGGAGTAGTAGGATGTGATGCAGCAGAAGCTTCTCTCGATATGGGAAAAGTACAGAAACGAAAAAACAAAGTTGTCTCGCAGTTAGTAGGCGGAGTAGGAATATTGATGAAGAGCAATGGAGTAGCAGTCGAGAGTGGACAAGGAACATTGGAAGATGCTCACACAGTTATTACGGGTGATAAAAAAATCACGGCAGAGGATATTATCATTGCGACAGGTTCGGAAAGCAAAAGCCTTCCTATTAAGATCAGCGACAAAATGGATGTGATCACGAGCACGGAAATGCTTGATATAGACAGTATCCCGGAAGAGTTCACAGTTATAGGAGGCGGAGTTATCGGCATCGAATTTGCATATTTTCTTGCCAGCATCGGGACTAAGGTAACTATCGTCGAATTCCTTGACCGCATCATCAACATGGTAGACAAAGAGATTACTGATCTTGTGACAAAACAGCTCGAAGATATGGGAATAGTGATATATACGAGCGCCAGAGTGACGGAAATAACAGATGACGCGGTCATTTTTGAAAAAGATGGTGAAGAACATGCCGTTGAAACTAAAAAAGTGCTTATGGCTGTAGGAAGAGGTGCCCGATTAGATGGGATCGATACTGAAAAACTTGGCATCCAAACCGAAAGAGGTGCTATCGTTACGGACAACAGCATGCATACGTCTGTTCCGCACATATATGCTATCGGGGATGTCAACGGGAAGTCAATGCTGGCTCATACAGCATCGATGGAAGGCATTACTGCAGTTGAAACAATCTGCGGGCAGGATTCGGTCATGGATTATTCAAAGATACCGAGCGCCATATATATTGAACCGGAGATAGCTTCTGTAGGGCTTACAGAAGAACAGGCAAAAGAAAAATACGGAGATGTCAAAGTCGGCAGGTTCCCTCTTGTGGCAAACGGGAAGGCCAAGGCTGCCGGAAACGAACGGGGAATGGTCAAAGTGATCATAGATGAAAAATACGGAGATATACTTGGCGTTCATCTTTACTGCATCCATGCGACTGATATGATCGCTGAAGCTGCTGCTGCAATGAAGCTGGGAGCAACAGCAAATGAATTTACGCATATTGTTCATCCGCATCCAACGATTTCAGAAGTTCTTCTGGAAGCAATGCATGCTGCAGCAGATGGTCGGGCAATTAATTATTAAACATGAAAATAACATCGATTCAAAAGGAGAACGTAAGATGATTGAGAAAAAGGTCATACCTATAAATGATATGGAGTTTCTGTGCAGAATAGCAGGATCTGATAATGATGGGGCTTCCGTAGTCTTTCTGCATGGATTTCCGGAGAGTTCTATCATCTGGGAAAGAACGATGGAAAAAATGGCCGGACTTGGATACAGGTGTATTGCTCCTGATCAGCGCGGCTATTCTGATGGGGCCAGGCCTGAAGGATATGAAAATTACGCATTCAGACCTTTGACAGAAGATGTGCTTGCATTTGCAGATTATATTGGCGGCGGCAAGCAGTTTCATTTGGTGGGTCATGATATAGGCGCTGCCCTGGGATGGAATGTAGTTGCGATGCATCCGGAGAAAATCAAATCCTGGACCGCATTATCCGTGCCGTACTGGCCTGCATATAAGTGGGCCATGGCAAACGATCCGGTTCAGAAAGAAAAAGGTTCGTATGTCGGACATTTTATGCAGCCTGATGTTCCTGAAGCGTTTCTTGCAGAAGACGATTATGCAATACTTCGCAAGTTGTGGACTGGGTTCAGACCAGAAGCTATAGAAGACTATATGCGTATTTTCTCACAGCCGAAGGCAAGAACAGCAGTAATAAACTGGTATCGCGGAATAATGATGGTGGATGAGAATATAACTTACGGAAACATTGATACCCCGACAGCATTCATATGGGGGAATAAGGATCTTGCCATAGGCAAAGCCGGTATTGAGCAAAGTCATAAATATATGGACGGATATTATAATTTCTATGAACTGGATGCGGGACACTGGCTTACCGAATTCAATGAACCTGAGGTTTCTGAAATAATAATGAATCACATTGTCAACTCTACAATGTGAGATGGTGGTAAGTATAGATGGGGGAACGCAACTATGGCTAAAGATTTTTATTACATCGAGACGGGAAGCACGGATCCGTATCATAATCTGGCAGCTGAACAATATGTATTCGACTGCCTGCCAAAAACAAATAATTATTTTATACTATGGCAAAACGACAACACAATAGTGATCGGGAAAAATCAAAATGCTTTCAGAGAGGTAAATATCGGATTTGCGGAAGATAACAAAATTCATGTGGCCAGAAGACTTTCGGGCGGTGGTGCTGTTTATCATGACCTCGGCAATGTGAATTTCACGTTCATTGTGGATGACAGCAATGTATCGACATTCGATTTCGCAGAATTCTGCAGACCTGTAATAGCTGCCCTTTTAAAAATCGGCGTGAAAGCAGATATAAGCGGGCGCAATGACATGATGATAGACGGGAAAAAGTTTTCCGGGAATTCGCAGTATATGAAGATGGGACGCGTCATGCATCACGGTACTCTTATGTTCGACAGTGATCTTGATATTGTATCGAAAGCACTGAAAGTATCCAAAGATAAAATTGAATCTAAAGGTGTAAAATCAGTCAGGAGTCATGTGACAAACATAAAGCCTTATGCTGACAGTGAATACACCGTCGAAGATTTTAAATCAGTTTTGCGCAGCTATATGTTTAAAGAATTCAGGATGACTGAATATGTCTTTTCAGATAAAGATGAAGCTGCAATCAATGATCTGGCAAAAAACAGATATGAGACCTGGGAATGGAACTTTGGGGAAAGTCCAAAATACGCTATAGAGAAGGAACGTCGGATCGAAGGCTGCGGCGAGATCCAGGCAGCGATGAATGTTGATCATGGAATCATTACAGCTATCGAATTTCACGGTGATTATTTTGGCAATGGAGATCCACAAGAACTAACAGACAGAATAACAGGCTGTAAAGCTGAAAGAAGCAATCTTTTGGATGCGTTGTCAGGTATCCAAGTAGATGATTGGATATACGGACTTGATAAAGAACAGCTGATAGATATCATTCTAAGATGACATGATGACATATATTTCAATGTATGTTTAAAATGATACAGTGCGAGTGCTTTCCCCTCCGCCAGATCAGAAAATAAAATAATTGTACATACTATTTCGTATTAAGTGATATAGTATAAGAGTAATAACTTAATAGTCATTCCATAAAGAGTGCGCGAGAGACAAGCTCTGTGACCGCACAGCAACCCGGCAGAAGCCAAGGTGCTAAAGCTTGATCGATGGGAGAAGATAATGATTTCAATGCCCGTCGAAACGATGGGCATTTTTATGTCCTGCCCGTATCTTTGATACGGCGCGCAGGCCGCATACAGAAATCTCACGAGCTGCAGTTCACAGAGATCATTCAGTTCAGCCGGCAACTCTTTTCGGGATGCAGTACGAAAGGAAAAACATATGAAATTATTTTATGTGGATGAGAAGCCGGATGTGAAGGAGATGCACGATATAACGAGCGCGGGCTACGGGACGAAGCATCCGGAGCATATCCTGGGCTATGCGGGGTGTTTTCTGTTCAGCCTGCAGGACGTATACGTATCGGATCGTATCGAGGCAAATCTCGCACGTAACGCAAAATTCGGGGACAGACTGATGGATTTCATCGACCGCTTTCAAAGATGCGACTTCGGTGAAATTACGAGGCAGGAAGAAAACCACAACACAGATGAGAGGTTTTTAAGCGGGAGCAGCTGCTACATGATAGCCAGGTATAAATACGGCAATGCGACGATCTGCTACGAGAGCTTTCTCGATATGTCGCTCTTCTATTACAAGACCGAAGATATCAGTGAGGTGCGGCGCGCACAGAATGCTAAAATCGAGAAGCTCGCAGAAGAGAACAGAAAGAATCGGGGGGCGCAGGTGTTCGCCGAAGACGACATCGTATGCTCCCTGACAGACGCGGCCCTGATGGCAAAGTATTTCAACATCCATGATCTGAAGCAGGGGCTGGTATCGGCGGACGCACTTAAGGCGATAGACGCTCTTTATGCGAAGGAATCCGAAGATGCAGTGACATTATACGCATACAGGACGGAAGAGGAACTGAAACGGCGCCTGCAGTATATAGCGATGAAGTTCAACGCGGTCACGATAGAGTACGGCAAACAGTATCTGGTCAGGGATGCCTGCATCCTGCACGAGGAAAAGAAGCTGCGTTACATTCTTTATGATCCGGCCCAGGACGACGAACAGGCGGGGAGCATCAATATTATCAAGTGCCGGAAGCTGATCTTGCAGGATAAAAAAAACACGGAGTATGCAGTAATAGTCCCTTTGGGGAAGAATGATTTTTATGACAATATGTACAGGTGCGTGACGTACAGGGACGGCAGTGCGGGAGTGTTCAAACTCAAAGACAAGGAATTAAGGCATCAGCTGCTGATGAATGCTGAACGGACTCATCGGTGGCAGAGATTTTTGCAGACAGCTTACGATGCGCAGGATGCCGGGGCAAGGATTTACGGCAGTGATTGCGGCAAAGCTGCAAAGGCTGTGGTCAGGCAGAACGACAACAGCAGTTATCTGAAAAAAAAGCGAAAGGATGAACTGCTGGCAGCTGTAAAACAGATCGCGATAATTGCGGGAATAATACTGCTGATATGGTGGTGCAATAATTAGCGCTGATAATTTGACAGCCCGGCTAAAAAATAACCTTGTACTGTCCCAGCATCTGTTCGCATTTTATATGCGCGGCAGTTTCTGCTGTGAGAGGAATCTTATCATATGTCCTGCTCGGACCGGTTGTCGCTGCGGGTAGTGTTTTTCCGCCGATGCTGACACCATGCGCATCTCCCTCCTGAAATTTCCACTGGAAGCTGCAGTCGCAGAATTCTTTTCTGGCGTCGATTTTTTCAGGATGTACAAGTTCGTACACACCGTCTTTCATAAACCAGCATCCGCAGTTGTCTTTCTCGGCAGGACAGCCTCCCTCTATACCGATGCCTGTAAACGTTATTTCGATAAACAGCGTATCAAAGCGAACATTACTGCCGTCACGAATATAAGAGATTTCCGTTTCACTGCTGCTCCAGTTATCGATGTTGAGCCATCCGCTTTTACCGTATGCGGCGACTGGTGTATTGAATTCCAGATAGATCCTGCCGCCGCAGATCTCGGCGTTGATCCTGAGTACCGGCCTCAGCGATTCAAAACCTTCCGGCATCATGGCGCGCAGCCGGTCCTGTTCAACCTTATAGGCCATAACAAACTGTTCTGTTTTTATCATAATGTCTCCTTTGTTAACAATCTTATCGTATCCGGCAATAACCGACTGACCAGAGATAAATCTTTATCCTGCGCTGTCCGTAAAGACAACTGCCCGGTCACAATGTATGCACATAGTGCTTCAGATATTCAATGAACTTTTCGGCTGCCGGGGACAGGGGCTGTCCATTGGGTATCGCCGCGCTCAGCATTATATTATGCGGGGGATCGAGCGGCAGCACGGCGACATTGCCGCTGTAATGCGCCGATGTGAGTTCGTTGTTTATAGTAATGCCCAGACCGGCTTCGACCATGGCAAACAAAGAATTGGCGTCTTTCGTGGAGTATTGTATGTCCGGAGACAAGTGCTCCTGAGCGATCAGTTTCTCACAGTCGGTATTGCCGCCCAGTCCGGAACCGATAAAGGATGCTCCGTTGATTTTTTCGAGGGGAAATTTCTTTTTCTGCGCATACGGATGATCAGGTGGCAGCCACACGACCATCCGGTCTTCCTTGAGCGGTATCCATTGGCAGGGGAGGGAATCGTCGCGGCTCATGAGGCAGAAATCAACGCTGTGCCCATCCAGCATCCTGGAAAGTTCCTGGGGAAGTTCCTCATCGATATCGATATGAATATTGGGATATTCGATTTTGAAAATATGTATGACCTGCGGAAGCCAGGAGGCAGCTATGCTGAAATATACACCCATTCTGAGTTCGCCTACGGTCAGGCCGTTTATATCTGCGGACGCCTGGATAAGACGATCCTGTGAACGGCAAAGGTCACGCATTATCGGGAGAAGCTTCTCACCGTCTGCTGTGGGGTGCGTCCCGCGCCGGTCACGGACCAGAAGCGTACACCCGAGTTCATCCTCGAGAGAACGTACCATGCGGGTGATGCCCGACTGAGAATAGCCGAGGATCTCCCCGGCAGCCGTGAAGCTTCCGGTATCCGCGCATTGTATAAACGCCTCGCATTTTAGAACATCCATTACTGCCTCCTGAAGTGATATGACAAAACGTCATCGTAAAATGACATTTTGCCATTTTTCAAATAACTGGTTATGAGATATATTATATATATATTTCGGGGAAAGTAAAATGAAACAGGTATAATCGATGAACAGAAAAGTACGCGGCAATCTGATATTGCTGGCAACAGCATTTATATGGGGCACGGCGCTGATCTTCCAGAAGACCGGAATGCAGCACGTCGGCCCGGTCACTTTCAACTGCATCAGGATGCTTATCGGCGCAGTAGTGCTTCTGCCGTTCATCGGACTCGGACATGCGCAGGATGGCGGCAGGCGTGCCGGTCTGACGGATGAAAAACAGGAATCCAAACACCATCTTATCATTGCCGCGCTTATCTGCGGGATCGGAATGTTCGGGGGAACGACGCTGCAGCAGATAGGACTCGTGTATACGACAGCCGGGAAAGCAGGATTTATTTCTGCCCTGTATATAGTGATCATACCGCTGGCCGGGCTGCTGATGCATAAGAAAATCAAAGCTTCGGTGTGGACCGGAGTAATGGCCGGTGCAGCGGGGCTGTATCTTCTGTGCGTGAAAGGCGATTTCTCGATAGGCTTCGGAGATCTGCTGATGATCGGATCGGCGTTTGCCTATGCTGTACAGATAATCACGGTAGATCATTATGCTGAAAAGCTGAATCCGATAATGCTTGTTGTACTGGAATTTACCGTATGTGTGGCTCTGTCCATTCCGCTGATGCTCATATTCGAAGATCCGCAGCTGAGTGAGATCAGGCAGTGCATACCGCAGTTCCTGTACACGGGAGTGCTGTCATCGGGCGCGGCTTATACTCTGCAGGTGTTTGGGCAGAGAGACACGGACTCGGTATCCGCTTCGCTCATATTGTCCTCGGAGGCAGTAATATCAGTAATAGCGGGGGCATTGTTCCTCGGCGAACATATGACAGGAAGGGAACTGATCGGCTGTGTGCTCATGTTTGCGGCCATAATAACCGTTCAGCTGCCGGCAGATAAAAAGAAAGAAAGGGAAGAAGAAAATGGTGAAGGAGATACTGAAACTGGGAAATCCGCAGCTTTATGAGGTCAGCGAGCCTATAACCAAAGATGAGGCGGAAGATGTAAAAGTGTGGGTGAGAGATCTGCACGATACGCTCATGGCGTACAGAGAAGAATATGGAGCCGGCAGGGCGGTCGCGCTGCCGCAGATAGGCGTGAAGAAAAGGATGCTGTACATGTATGACAAAAAGCCATATGTATTTATTGATCCGGAACTGTCTTTTCCTGATGAGGAGCGTTACGTGCTCATGGATGACTGCATGTCGTTCCCGGGCCTTACGGTAAAAGTGGAGAGATACAGGCGCGCGGTCATAAAGTATCTGGACGAAGATTTCCTGCCGCACGAGATGGAGCTTGAAGGCGATTATTCAGAGCTTCTCCAGCATGAATACGATCATCTGGACGGTATCCTGGCGACCATGCGCGCAGTAGACAACAAGTCGTTCTATATGCAGCAGATGAAGAGGGATTTTTGATTGAACAGTATAAGAAGGTAATTAAAATTAAATCCTCAGCACTGCAGTTCAGCGCTGAGGATTTTTAGTGTGTTATGATTATTAACAGACACTTCCTTCGAATGCATCGGCAATTCGTTCGAGTGCTTCTGTAAGACGTGCGCGTGAACAGGCAAAATTGAGCCGCTGGAATCCGTCGCCTTCGCCGTTCGGGCCGAACATCGGGCCGTCATCCGTGGCCACATGTGCTTTGTGTATCATTATATTGCGGAGAGTTTCATTACTGAGACCATATGCGCGAAAATCAAGCCACGCCAGGAATGTGGCTTCGGGGATCGTGAATTTCACTGCAGGCATGCGTTCGGCAAGAAAGTCGGCCAGGTATTCGGCATTGCCTTTCAGATATATCATAAGTTCATCCAGCCAGTCTTCACTTTCGTTGTATGCCGCGATCTGTGCCGCGGAACCGAAGCAGCCCGGCCATAGGTAGTAAGGCTCCATTTTCAGCCTGAAAGCTGCACGTATTTCATCATTAGGGATAATAATGTCAGATACGAGCAGTCCGGCCAGATTGAATGTTTTGGAAGGGGAAGTGCATATGATGCAGTGTTGTGCAAATTCTTCCGAAACTGCTGCGAACGGAATATGCTTATGCGGAGAATAAATTAAATCAGAATGGATCTCATCTACTGCAATCATGACGTTGTTATCTATGCAGATCCTGCCGATTTTCGTGAGTTCTTCACTGGTCCATGCCCGGCCGACAGGGTTGTGCGGGCTGCAGAGAAGCATGACTTTTGTTTCAGACTGTCCGGCAAGCATTTCCAGTTCATTGAAGTTGATCTCATAGTGGCCGTCATTATTGACAAGAGGATTGAGTACGATGTTACGTTTTCTGTTGCTTACGTAGTCGTAATACGGATAGTAGACAGGGGACTGGACGATGACATTATCACCTGGTTCTGAGTACATTTCTATCGCGCAGACCAACGCCATATTGACTCCCGGCGTATAGATTATCCAGTCCGGGTCGATATCCCATTCGTTGCGGCGTTTCTGCCAATTGACGCAGGCCTGAAGATATTCAGCGGAAGCGTAGCTGTATCCGTAGCTTTCATGCGACGCGCGTTTTTGGACAGCATTGGCAATAGCAGGAGAAACCGAGTAATCCATATCCGCGATACCCATTGGAATTATATCAGACTCCCCGAACATCTGCTGCCTCTGCTCCGGTGACCATTTGACTGAAATCGCTTGAGTGCGGTCTATCATTTTGTCGAAATTGTATTTCATATTATTGACCTCCTGACAAAGTGTAATATATGTGCTATAATATAATGCAATATAATACTATGACTTGTGCAATATATTGTCAAGGAGAATTTTCAGTATGGATAATATCAATTTGATAGTTTCAAAAAATGTAAAACAAATCCGGCAGGAGAAAGATCTCAGTCTGGACGAACTTGCAAGATACAGCGGTGTCAGCAAATCTATGCTGGCGCAGATCGAGCGGGGTGTCGGCAATCCATCTCTCTCCACTCTCTGGAAAATCGCCAATGGTATGAATGTGACATTCAACGCACTTACGGCGAATCCCAAAGAACCATATGAGATCGTGAAGCTTACTGATATCGATCCTATACTTGAAGGCAGCGGAGCTATCAAAAATTATTCTTTGTTTCCCGATGATGAAAACAGGCATTTCAGTATCTATTATATCGAAGCTGAACCTGGATATGGATGGCAGTCAGATCCGCATCTGCGCGGTACAGTGGAATTCATTACGGTTTTCAGCGGAGCACTTGAAATAAAGATTGAGGACAGAGCATTCAGGGTGGGCAGAAATGAGAGCATTCGCTTCAGGGCGGACCGCACCCATTCGTATCATAACGACAGCAAAGAGCTGCTTGCATTCCATAATATTCTTTATAATCCATGATACTGCCGTCAACCCTGTATAAAGACAGGGCCTCCGGTCTGATCAGCCTGCTCAGCGACATAGATAATTAATTACAATAATCTGCAGTTCAGGAATAGCACTCCATGATGTTTTTCAGAATATCGATATATTCGTCGGTTGTCGCCGGAAGCGAGATCCCGTTCAGATAGATATAACCTATATTCATTAATTCATTCTGATCTGACAGCGGCAAGGCGATGATCCGGTCATCCGCGTATGTCTCGGGCATTATTCCGGTGCCGGTGGATACGGCGTCGGTCTCGGCCAGGAGCGGATAAAAAGACGCTCTGTCCGAAATCAGGATCAGCCGGTCAAAATCATAGGCGTTGGCACAGAGGCATTCTTCAGAAAAATTGTACACTGTACTATCGCCGTTCTCGTAGGCAACCATGGGATAATCATAGAGGTCATCTGTGCTGATGATCTTTTTGCCGGACAGCGGATGCCCTTTGCGCATAAAAACTTTCGGTCGGATAGCTTTCAGCAGTTCAAAATGTATTCCGTATGAGGTAAGCTGCTTCTGCATGTATTCATTTGTGTTGTCGGAGATAAAAATGATCCCGATGTCGGAAGTCTGGTTATATACATCCTGTATCACTTCACCGAGGTCGCATTCCTTGAAGCGGAGTTTTTCTACTGAAGCATCGTTGGCATGCAGAAAATTAATGAATGCCTGCAGACAGAAAGGATATCTCTGGCATGAGACAGACAACTTCAATCCGTCAGAATATTTTTTCTGCGCGAAACGCTGTTCGATGTTGCGGGAGTATTCAACGATCGGCGAGATCTGTGAAATGAGATATGCTCCGTCAGCTGTAGGAGTCAGTCCCTGGTTGCTTCGTTCGAAGAGAGTCGTTCCCAGTTCTTCTTCAAGATTTTTAAGTGTGCTCGAAAGAGCTGACTGAGAAATGAAGAATTTTTTGGCGGCTTTATTCATAGATCCTTCTTTATATAAAGCAATAACATATTCCATCTGCATCAGTGTCATAACAGTTTCCTCCCATGATTTATATTATTGCCTTCTGAATCGTTTTGTCAAATGCGGGGCAGACAATTATAGCGGGCATTATAAATTTTACTTGTAGCAGTGTTAATTTTAATGAATTATTCAGAAAACAGTCGCGGTGATATTATCGAATCAGTAAAAGAATTGAATGATGCAAGGCAAACTATCTTTAAAACTCAAAGGAGGAAATTATGAGTAACGAAAAAGGATTTGGGACAAGAGCAATTCATGAAGGCAATGTAAAGGAAACACAGTTCGGGGCGTTGACAACGCCTATCTATCAGACATCGACGTTCGTGTTCGACAATTGTGCTCAGGGCGCGGCGCGTTTTGCAGGCAAAGAAGACGGTTTTATTTATACACGTCTCGGCAATCCTACACTGAAAATTCTCCAGGATAAAGTCGCAGCGCTTGAAGGCGGCGAAGCATGCCAGGCTGCTTCTTCCGGCATGGGCGCGATCTCGTCATGCATATGGTCGATCGCAGGAGCGGGACAGAAGATCGTAGCGGACAAGACTCTTTACGGATGCACGTTTGCGTTACTGTCTGAAGGCGTAACGCATTACGGCGTTGAGGTAGAGTTCATCGATACATCTGACATTGAACAGCTGAAGGCCGCGCTGACAGATAATACCTGTATGGTATATCTTGAGACACCAGCCAATCCTAATATGAAAATAGCTGATATCCGTGCTGTTGCAGATACTGCGCATAATTTCAAGAAGGATATCAAGGTGGTATGCGACAATACATTCTCTTCGCCTTACTGCCAGAGACCGCTTTCTCTCGGAGCTGATGTCGTAGTACATTCTGCCACAAAGTATCTTAACGGACACGGAGATGTAATCGCCGGATTCGTTATCGGCGATTCGGAATTCATTCAGAAAGTAGCAATGTTCGGAGTGAAAGATATGACCGGTTCAGTGCTTGGACCTTTCGAGGCATTTCTGATACTCAGAGGACTTAAGACGCTGGAAGTCAGGATGCAGAGACATTGTGAAAACGGAATGAAAGTGGCTCAGTATCTTGAAAGCAACCCGAAGGTAACAAAAGTAAACTATCCGGGTCTTGAAAGCTTCCCGGGACACGATATTGCAGCGAAGCAGATGTATGCATACGGCGGTATGGTTTCGTTTGAAGTGGCGACAAGAGAAGCCGGAGAAAAGCTCTGCAATTCACTGAAGATGTGCACACTGGCAGTATCACTCGGTGATGCCGAGACCTTGATCGAACATCCTGCATCGATGACACATTCAGCATACAGCGCTGAAGAGTTAAAAGATGCCGGCATACAGGAAGGCCTTATCAGACTTTCGTGCGGACTTGAAAATCCGGAAGACATTATTGCAGATCTTGAAGACGGATTTGCCCAGATTTAAGCAGAATAGATTTCGGAGGAATATAAAATGAAACAGTTAATTGAAATCAGATGGCACGGACGCGGCGGTCAGGGTGCCAAAACAGCATCACTGCTGCTGGCTGATGTTGCATTCAACACCGGAATGCAGGTCCAGGGTTTCCCGGAGTACGGTCCTGAAAGAATGGGCGCTCCGATCACAGCCTACAACCGCATCAGTACAGACCCTATCAGAGTCCACTCGAACATCTATCAGCCTGACTACGTAGTAGTCGTTGACGAAACGCTTCTCGACACAGTCGATGTAACAAGCGGGCTCAACAAGAAAGGCGCGATCGTTATCAACTCACCAAAGACAGGCGAAGAACTCAGAGAAAAACTTCACGGATATACAGGAAAAGTATATACAGTCGATGCCAGGAAGATCTCCATGGAAACACTCGGAAGATATTTCCCTAATTCTCCTATGCTCGCAGCTATCGTAAAAGTCAGCGGAGTCATGGAGCAGGATAAGTTCATGGACGAGATGAAGGCATCCTACAAACATAAATTCGCACACAAGCCGCAGGTCATCGAGGGCAACATGAAAGCACTCGAAATGGCGTTCCAGGAGGTGAAATAAATGAAGAATAAAAAAGACAACATCGCGATGCATACTCTGGACGAAAAGTGGCAGGATATGACACCGGGCTGCACCATCACCGGGAACGGCACATCGAAGCTGTTCAACACAGGCGACTGGAGAGTGGCAAAACCGATCTTCATCGCAGACAAGTGCAAACAGTGCCTGCTCTGCGCACCTGTATGCCCTGACAGCAGCATCCCTGTAGTTGACGGGAAAAGACTCGACTTTGACTATGACCACTGCAAGGGCTGCGGCATATGCGCGGCAAACTGCCCGTTCGGGGCGATCGAAATGAAGGAGGGAGAGTAAGCAATGGCTAAGAAAGACAGATTATCCGGAAATGAAGCCGTAGCAGTAGCTATGCGTCAGGTGAACCCTGATGTCATGCCGGCATTTCCGATCACACCATCGACAGAGCTTCCGCAGTACTTCTCATCGTACGTTGCCAACGGACAGGTCGACACGGAATTCATCCCTGTAGAATCGGAGCACAGCGCCATGAGCGCCTGCATAGGCTCGGAAGCAGCAGGAGCAAGAACAATAACGGCGACATCATCGGCAGGATTCGCTTTCATGTGGGAACTGCTTTATGTAGCAGCATCGAACAGGCTGCCTATCGTACTGGCACTCGTGAACAGAGCGCTGTCGGGACCTATCAACATCAACTGCGACCACTCAGACGGCATGGGCGCCAGAGATTCCGGCTGGATACAGCTCTACGCAGAAGACAGCCAGGAAGCATATGACAACTACATCCAGGCCTTCAGGATCGGCGAGCACCCGGACGTGCAGCTCCCTGTAATGGTCTGCCAGGACGGATTCATCATCTCGCACGGTGTACAGAACATCGAGCTCCTGGAAGACAAGGAAGTCAGTAAGTTCGTAGGGACATACAAGCCGGAAAGAGCACTGCTGAATCCGGGCACATCATTCGCGGTAGGACCTTACTCGGTAACGGAATTCTACTTCGAAGCAAAGAGAGCCCAGGCTGAGGCCTTCAAGAACGCGAAGAAAGTCGTTAAGGAAGTCGCAGCTGAATACAAGAAACTCTCCGGAAGAGGCTTCTCCTGGTTCGAGGAATACAAGATGGACGATGCGGATTACGCAATGGTCGTCATGGGATCCGCGGCAGGAACAGGCAAGGATGCAGTCGACGAACTGCGCGCCAAAGGCGTAAAGGCAGGCCTGATCAAGATCAGGATGTTCAGACCGTTCCCGGGAGCAGAGCTGGCAAAGGCACTTTCGGGATGCAAAGTCGTAGCCTGCATGGACAGGACAGAGAGCTACAACACACAGTCGGGCCCGATAGGAGCAGACATCAAGACAGCGCTGTACGATGCAGATCTCGCGAAGATCAAGGTACTGAACTACTGCTACGGACTCGGCGGCAGAGACGTCACAGTCAAGAGCCTTTCGTCCGTATTCAAAGATATGCAGAAAGCTGACGAGACAGGAAAGATCGGCAAGACATACCGTTACCTGTCAGTCAGAGGTTAGGAGGGAGAAAGCAATGGCAGATTACAATTTCAAGGAAATGATGAACAAGCCGGAACGTCTCGCTCCGGGCCACAGGATGTGCGCCGGATGCGGCGCTCCTATCGCAGTCAGGAACGTGCTGAGAGCACTGCATGACGAAGACAGGGCGGTCATCTCGAATGCTACCGGATGTCTCGAAGTATCGACATTCATGTATCCTTACACAGCATGGGAGGATTCCTACATCCACAATACGTTCCAGAACGCGGCGGCGACATGCTCGGGCGTGGAAGCTGCTTACAACGTACTTAAGAAGACGGGCAAGATCAAGGAAAACTTCAAGTTCATCGCCTTCGGCGGAGACGGCGGCACATACGATATCGGCTTCCAGTCTCTTTCCGGAGCAATGGAGAGGAACCACGACATGGTATATGTATGCTACGACAACGAAGCCTACATGAACACGGGCATCCAGAGATCGTCCGCTACACCTGAGTTCGCAGACACGACGACTACGCCTGCGGGGACAGAGTCGATGGGCAAACCTCAGAACAGAAAAGACCTCGCGGCGGTCATCGCAGCGCACCATGTACCGTACGTAGCACAGACAACATTCGTACAGAACATGAAGGACCTGCATGTGAAAGCGGAGAAAGCCATCTATACAAAGGGAGCATGCTTCCTGAACATACTGGCGCCGTGCCCGAGAGGCTGGAGATACAATACTCCTGACATCATCAAGATCACACAGCTTGCTGTAGACACCTGCTTCTGGCCTCTGTTCGAAGTAGAGAACGGCGAAAAGTGGACCCTGAACTACGAGCCTAAGAAGAAGCTTCCTATCGAAGACTTCCTGAGACCGCAGGGCAGATTCGCCCACCTGTTCAAGCCGGGCAATGAAAAGTATCTGGAGAAGATGCAGGCAGACGTTGACCAGAGATGGGAAGAACTCAAGATCAAGTGCAACGCCTAATACATACAGGGATTACAAGGATTTCAGTTCGAAATCTGACGATACCAGACAAAACAGGAGCCGCAGCCCGGCTCCTGTTTTGCTGCATCTTGAAGTGCCGGCCCGGGCTGCAATATCCGAAAGCTCCGGCTTGTACCTCAGATCAGGAACCGGATGCGATCTGATTTGCTGCTCCGCTTCACTCTCCGTAAAATAGATTCATTGCGAAACTGCGGCAAACGGCTTTTTTCAGAGATGCTCTGCCACATTGAATATCATGCTGCAGCGTACCCCTGCGCCGGCATTGATGATCCGTCAGGCACATCCCGGCAGATTTTCAAATGTAGACCCGGCTATATAAATTGTATAGCCGCTTGTTCACATATACAATATATACGAGGGTCATCTGAATCCGTCCGCGGAGCATCTGATTGCAATGCTTGTAATACCATTCAAGCTAAGGGAATTGTTCAAAAAACTTGTATTTTGTGGATTGACGAGGCAAAAAACCGTGCTATAATATTGGTAAGAAAGCTGTTTGGTTTGAAGTTTAACTCACTTTAAACCGGATGGCTTTTCTTATGCCCGGAAAAGCCCGGCAGCATCTCTCTAACAGCAGAAAACGGCCCGGCAGTTTTTGCTGCGGCGTTTCACCGTTCCCCTGCCGGGCCGTTTCATTTTCAAAGTATATTCATTTTCTGCAGATCTGCATCAGCCCCGAAATTCACATCCGGCATTCGAGTCCGGCATCCGCTGCAGGTCCTTCCTAGAATTCCGCGTTCTTCGGTGTTCTCGGGAACGGGAGGACGTCTCTGATGTTTTCCACGCCGGTCAGATACATGACCATACGCTCGAATCCGAGACCATATCCGGAATGCTTGACGCCGCCGTACTTTCTGAGCTCGAGGTACCACCAGTAGCTCGACTTGTCCATGCCGAGCTCGTCGATCCTCGATTCAAGAACGTCGAGCCTCTCCTCTCTCTGCGAGCCGCCGATGATCTCGCCGATCCCCGGCACCAGGCAGTCGCATGCTGCCACTGTCTTCCGGTCGTCGTTCAGACGCATGTAGAACGCCTTGATTTCCTTCGGATAATCAGTTACGAAGATAGGCGCTTTGAATACCTGCTCCGTGAGATATCTCTCATGCTCCGTCTGAAGATCGATGCCCCACTCTACCGGGTACTCAAACTTCTTGTCAGCCTTGATCAGAATATCTACAGCTTCAGTATATGTAACTCGCCTGAAAGGAGTTTCTGCAACGTGCGTCAGTCTCCCGACAAGATTCTTGTCAACGAACTGGTTCAGGAAAGCGATCTCCTGAGGAGCGTGCTCCATGGTATAAGTAATGATGTATTTGATCATAGCTTCAGCAACGTCCATCATGTCTGCAAGGTCCATGAACGACATCTCCGGCTCGATCATCCAGAATTCAGAAGCATGTCTCATCGTGTTCGAATTCTCAGCTCTGAAAGTCGGTCCGAACGTGTAGACATTCCTGAAGGCCGAAGCGAATATTTCTGCCTCGAGCTGTCCGCTGACCGTGAGGTTTGTCTCTTTCCCGAAGAAGTCCTGGCTGTAATCTACGGTACCGTCCGCATTTTTCGGAATATCCGCCAGGTCGAAATTGGTAACGTGGAACATCTCTCCCGCACCTTCTGCATCCGAACCTGTCAGGATCGGCGTATGTACATATACGTAATTCTGATCCTGGAAAAACTTGTGCACTGCATATGCCGCGATCGATCTGACTCTGAAAACTGCGGAGAACAGATTGCTCCTCGGGCGGAGATGAGCGATCTCTCTGAGATATTCCAGAGAATGCCTTTTCTTCTGCAGCGGATAATCACTGTCTGAATCCGCCTCTATAATAACCTCCGACGCATGCATTTCGAAAGGCTGCTTTGCATCGGGAGTGAGAATAAACATTCCCGTAACATCGAGTGCCGCTGAAATAGGCGCCTTTGAAATTTCATCGAAATCAGATATCTTTTCTGCTTCATAAACGATCTGGAGAGATGTAAAATTCGACCCGTCATTCAGTTCGATAAATCCGAACTTATTCGACCCTCTGTTAGTTCTGATCCATCCTCTGACTCTGATCTCTTTTCCATCATACTTTTCCGGCTCATCGAAAAGCCCCCTGATCTGTATGTCTTCCATAACTTTTCCTTTCCTTATCCCCGCCTGAAACCGCAGGTCCTGACACATTTTTGTTTAAAAAACTCCGCAAACTCCGAAGGTCCTCCGTCTGTAAAACTGTCCTTCGGAAGTATAACTCCGATTTGCTTGGTGATCATGAGAGCGAATATCAGATCTGTTTCCACGAACAGCATTATGTCGCCGTAATCATAGGCGTACGGCTTTTTTTCGCCTCTCCTGATATATATCCGGTCTTTGATCAGAATGTCTGTCGCCGGTGCTTCGCCGAAATCTTTCACCATATTGTTCATGGCGACACTGCCCATGATCTTATATGTCTTCGTAAGAAACACTCCGACACAAACTTCGGCAGCCGCCAGAATAATATACAAAAGCTTCTGTTTCGTATCCGGTCCCTGGTGCAGAAGTCCGCTGTCACTTAAAAAAGCAACTGCCAGCATCGCAATCCCGACAACGATAAGAACAATGCCGACGATCTTGTTGATCTTCATAGCGCATCTCTTGTAGAAATGCTCGTAAAGCGCTTTCGTCGGTGTATATTTGACCTCGAAGGTGTTTTTCTGCTGTTGTCTGTTATCTTCCGACATCTCTGATTCTCCGTACTGTATTACATAACGCCCGCAGGCTTTGAAAAAGCAAGCCTTACAGCCGCTGTCAAAGAGTTATTATACCATATTACGAAACAACTTGTAAACCTCGGGTGATTTTACATTTGTGCTGCATTTCTTATGCGTAATTCAGGCTTCCGTTAGCCGTTCTTCCGAATCTGCCGGCACATGCTTCCGCAAGTCCATAGACTCCGTCCCTTTTCATAATGCGTCCTGTCAAGTCCGTCTCTGTCCGGGCATAGTCGTCCGGACTATGCTTTGGTTTCCCGGACCGCGATGCCGGAAACAGCGTTATATGCAAAATCGTGGAATATTTCAGCATTAATTTCTTTTCTTCCCCCGTTTTCGAAATATCAGCCTTCTCGCAACTTTTTTACTTCTGTAACATATGTTTTTATCACATTACCGGGCAATTTTACATTTTCGTTGCATATGCAACGGAAAGCTTGCCGCCGCCGGCATATACTGAAATCGTAAAAAGGTTCCGGGCAGACCGGATACCGTCAACGGTCCGGAAAAGCCGGACAAAGAAGGAAAGGAGACTCTCATGAAATACTATGTAAATGAAAACTGCATCGGCTGCGGCCTTTGCGCAGGAACATGTCCAGAAGTGTTTGAAATGACGGATGAGGGTGTCGCAAAAGCGTCCGAAGCGCCGGCAGATGCTTCACTGGAAAGCTCGGCGTCCGAAGCAAAAGACGGATGCCCGGTCGGCGCCATCGAAGAGAAGCAGCAGCATTACTGCCAAAAGCAGCACGGCTGAAATAGAAAAGCAGGTGAAAAAATGATTATAAAAAATATTGAGCATGAAAAAGTTCTTGCATTAGCGGCTGAAGTAACTGCCCAGCCCGGCCAGATCGTCAGCAAGACACTCGCCCAGAACGGTGCAGTCAGTCTGACGCTGTTTGCCTTTTCCAAAGATGAGGAAATAAGTACCCATGATTCGACGGGCGATGCCATGGTACTCGTTCTCGAAGGAACAGGCATATTCACTGTCGGCGGCATCGAGCATGAAGTCAGCACAGGCGAAACCATTATCATGCCGGCAGGCATTCCTCATGCGGTATATGCGAAAGAGGATTTCAAGATGATGCTCACAGTCGTATTTCCGTCATAACAGAAAAAACAGAGGCCGTTCCGGAAGTCCGGATGCGGTCTCTGTTAAATTTACATCGATTCTTCGATAATATTTCTGATTTCGTCCTTTTCCAGGACTTTATATCCGCCCTTCATGATCAGAGTGCCGCTGACAATGTCGTCGATCATGTCCTCCGATGCTCCAAGATCAGTCAGATCCATTACTAAACCGATCTCCTTCATCCAGCTTTCCATCGCCTCCAGCCCTTCGCCGGCAGTCTGTTCATCCGTTTTGCCGGACGCGTCGATGCCCCAGACGTTTACGGCGAACCGCACGAATTTCTGCAGTCCGTAAGGCATAATGCGGCGGTAATAAGGAAGCGATACCGCAGCGAGCGTCATGCCGTGCGTCGCATTCGTGACTGCGGCTGCGGCATGTCCGAGCATGTGCACCATCCAGTCAGTCGTTTTTCCGCGGTCGATCAGGGTGTTGAGCGCCCAGGTAGCTGTCCACATCAGATTGCTCCTCGCCTCATAATCCTGAGGATCAATAACGGCGGCGCGGCCGGATGTGATCACCGATCTCATAAGGCCCTCGCTGATGTAGTCGCTGGTGTTGTCATCGCTGCCGGAAAAATACTGTTCGCATATATGATTGAAAATGTCGTATATGCCTGCCACCATCTGGTATTTAGGCAGCGTCAGCGTGTATTGCGGATCCAGTATGGAAAACCTCGGCATGATCTTTTCGTCTTTGAATTCCTTGCAGATCTTCAGCTTCCTGTCGGTATTGGTTATTACTGCGCCCGCATTCATTTCGGAGCCTGTGCCCACCATAGTCAGAACGCATCCTACAGGCAAAGTTTCGCAGTCCGGCTCTTCGAATCTCATGAAATACCTTTCCCACGGATCTTCCCGGCAGTTCACCGATACGGAAACAGCCTTGGCGTAATCGCAAACTGAGCCGCCTCCGACTGCCAGCAGCAGATCGGCCTTATGTTTTCTTGCAGTCTCAATGCCTGCATATACTTTCTTCATCGTGGGATTAGGCATTACGCCTTCTATCTCGGCGACATTTTTGCCGGCATCGCTGAGGATGCGGACAACGTCATCATAAATGCCATTCTTTTTGATCGACCCGCCCCCGTAGATCAGCACGACATTATCGCCGTATTTTTTCAGCTCATCCGCAAGATGTTTTACAGAGCCTTTTCCAAAATACAGTTTTGTCGGATTGCAGTATGAAAAATTGCCTAACATTGTTCTTACCTTTCATTACTGATTCTGATTTATATATCCGTTTGTGCCTTCGCTTATTATACCTATCAGAGGTATATTGTTATAGGTGCAGCTGAACTTGAAGCCCATCTTCGAATAATCATATGACGCCGGTGAAGCCAGCTGATAGGTGACAGTCGCCGTTGCTCCCGGTTTTATGATTTTATCGGCCGGGATCGATGCCAAGATATATGCCGAAGCATTCAAATCAGGGTAAAACATACCGCTGAGATTGGCGTTCATTTTAACAGACTTGCAGCTGAGGTTGGTTATCTTTATTTTCAGCGCACTGATCTGACTGCCGTCGGTAGTCGTTGGTACTGACCTGATGAAATACATATCGGATGTTGCCTGCGCAAATACTGCGCTGCTTCGCTGGTAGCTGTAGCCTTTGTAAGCAACCACGGTATACGCATAGAATTTTCCTTCAGTAAGGTTTTTATTCGTCCAGCTAGTCGTTTTCGAGCCGGCTTTCTTGACCAGCTTATAACTATGCAGCGACGTAATGTTGTTAACATCTGTCGTTGAATACCTGTAGATTCCGTACTTATCCACGCCCTTGACTTTTTTCCAGCTGACTTTTATTTTCGTCGCACTGACCGCGTGGATAGTCACTTTCGGTTTTGCCAGCGATGAAGCTGTAACAGCTTTGCTGCTGACCGACGACTTGACCGCCATGGCGTTTGCCTGCGAAGGCATCATCATTGCTGCAGTCGAAACGGTCATTACCAGCGCCGTCGCGATCGCCAAAATTCTTTTTTTATTCATATTATCCTCCCGCTCATTGAGCCATTATATTTTTCAGGATATTCCCAATGCACTCAGCACATCCGGCGGGAGTATGGCAAACGGAATGACGGGCTGAGGATCGGCTTTATGTTCACCGATCATCTTCTCCATCCAGACCATGTTATACCAGCGCCCGAATTTGTAACCGCATTTATGAAATTCTCCAATCACAGAATAACCAAAATGAGCATGAAATTCAACGCTGTTTTTTGTCAGATACTCATCTTCCACTTCCGGGCAGCCGATACACGCATTCAGATTGAGGATATTCTGCGCTGCGGAAACGCTTTCCAGCGCCCGGTACAGGCACCCGCCGACACCCGTTTTTTTCCTGTCCTTCTGCACGTAAACCGTCGTTTCCGCAGACCAGTCGTAGGCCTGTCTGCCCACGAAGGCGCCGGTATACGCATAGCCGATTATTTCTCCTTCGCTTTCCGCCAGCAGATAAGGATACTTCCGCAGCGTATTTTCTATCCTCCCGCGGAATTCGGAAACCGACGGCACATCGTATTCAAAAGTTATGGCCGTTTCCTCGACGTAAGGCGCATATATTTTCAGGATCTCCGCGGCATCGTCAGGCGATGCGGTGCGTATGCGGCAGTTCATCTTCAATCCTCATCTGCCGAGGCAACAGCGGCTTTCATCGATCTCACATATTTTTCCAGTTCCGGCGCGGCCTCGCTGCCGTATTTTTCGATTATCTTCACGATTGCCGAGCCGACGATCACCCCGTCCGCTATGCCGGCCATTTCCGCAGCCTGCTCGGGAGTGCTTATACCGAAACCGATCGCGGCAGGTGTATCCGTGACAGCGCGCACATGTTCGACTATCGCACCGATGTCTGTAGTAATGTCTGAGCGCACTCCGGTCACTCCCATAGACGACACTATGTAAACGAATCCTGTCGCCTCTCCGGCGATCATTTTGATGCGCTCCTCGGATGTCGGCGCGACCATGGTGATCATGTCGACATTGTGCTTCGCCGCGAAAGGAAGCATCTCCCCGCGCTCCTCATAAGGAAGCTCCGGCGATATTATTCCGTCGACTCCCAGCTCTTCGCATTTCGCGAAAAACTCTTCATAGCCGTAATGGAACACCGGGTTCATGTAAGTCAGAAACACCAGCGGCACAGCGGTTTTTTCACGCACGCGCCTTACAATATCGAACACGCCGTCCGTCTTGATCCCGGCCGACAGCGCACGGATATTCGCTTCCTGGATCACAGGGCCTTCCGCGGTCGGATCCGAAAACGGTATGCCTATTTCGATCAGATCGCAGCCGGCTCTTTCCATCGCCAGGATATACTCGACCGTCTTGTCCGCCGACGGATCGCCCGCCGTCAGAAAACCTATAAAAGCTTTTTTATTCTTAAAAGCATTTGCTATTTTAGTCATGGAGATCCTCCCCTCTGTATCTGGCGATAGCAGCTACATCCTTGTCGCCTCTTCCCGACAAAGTAATGATGACGCTGTCGTCCTTACTGAATCTGTCCGCATTCTTCATGATATACGCAACAGCATGCGAACTTTCGATGGCCGGAATAATTCCCTCCGTGCGTGAGGTGTACTCGAAGGCCTGCACAGCCTCTTCATCTGTGACCGGCACATATTCCGCACGTCCGATATCATGAAGGTAAGCATGCTCAGGACCGATCCCCGGATAATCCAGCCCGGCGGAAATACTGTACACCGGCGCGATCTGCCCGCATTCGTCCTGGCAGAAATATGATTTCATTCCGTGGAAAATACCGAGCTCGCCGTTCGTCATAGTCGCGGCATTGAACTCCGTATCAGCTCCGCGTCCCGCAGCCTCGCAGCCGATGAGCGCAACTTCGCTGTCTTCGATATAATCATAGAACGAACCCATGGCATTCGAGCCGCCGCCTACACACGCGATCACCGCGGCCGGCAGCTTTCCCTCTGCCTCCAGTATCTGACGCTTCGACTCTTTGCCGATGACACTCTGGAAGTCCCGCACCATCACAGGGAACGGATGAGGGCCCATGACCGACCCGATCACGTAATGCGTATCCGACACACGCGACGACCATTCGCGCATTGCTGCATTTACCGCATCCTTCAGCGTAGCCGTGCCGGAATCGACCGCATGCACCTTCGCGCCCAGCAGTCTCATCCTGTAAACATTCAGCGCCTGCCTCTCGGTATCGACGCGTCCCATGTACACCTCGCACTCCATGCCCATCAGCGCCGCTACCGTCGCCGTCGCCACGCCGTGCTGTCCCGCTCCGGTTTCCGCGATCACTCTGGTCTTGCCCATCTTCTTGGCCAGGAGACACTGCCCCAGAACATTGTTTATTTTGTGTGCGCCCGTATGATTAAGATCTTCCCTCTTCAGATAGATCTTCGGACCGCCGAGATCCGCGGTCATCTTCTCCGCATAATACAGCAGCGACGGCCGCCCCGCATAATTGACCATCAGATCCGTCAGTTCACTCTGGAACTCCGGATCGTTTTTACACTTGTCATAAGCCTCTTCCAGCTCTATCAGCGTATTCATCAGCGTCTCAGAAATATACTGTCCGCCGTGTATGCCGAATCTTCCTTTACTCACTTTTTGCCCTCCTTACAAATTCTCTGATCATATTTTCATCTTTATATCCGTCTGCGTTTTCCACTCCGCCGCTGACATCCGCCGCGTACGGCAGTAATACCGCCGCAGCTTCTCCGACATTGTCCGGGGTCAGCCCGCCTGCGGCGAAATACGGTTTTTCGATCATGTCCCGCAGCCCCGCCAGTGTCCGCCACCTGAATGTCATGCCGGTGCCCCTGCCCGTGTCGAAAAGAAGATAATCCGCCGCGCCCGCGCACGCTCCGGCGATCATGGTCCGCAGACTGTCTTCATCCGGTGTTTCTCCCAGCAGTAATGCCTTTATTACCGGCAGCCCGGTCTCTTTCTTTACGCGCCTGATATATGCTTCATCTTCATTACCGTGAAGCTGCACCATCTGTATCGTGCCCGCTTCAGCCAGCTCTGCGATTTCTCTTTCGTCGGCATCAACGAAGACCCCGACCGCCGGTATCGCCGGATCCAGCACACTGCGCAGCTCCGCAGCTGTGTCATGAGATATTTTCCTTCTCGACCCGGCAAATACGAATCCCGCGAAGTCCGCCTCCGCCTCATTCACGGCCTCAGCATCCGCAGTCCTCATCAGGCCGCATATCTTCACTTTCGTCACGGCATCTCATCTCCGATCTTACCCGACAATTCACCGAGCATTTTCTTTTTATCAGATGCTCTCATAAGTGTTTCCCCTATAAGAACGGCATCGACTTTATTATCAGCCAGTGTCTTTATCTGCTCCGCGTCCCGGATGCCGCTTTCGGAAATGAACAGAATATCGTCCGGTACGAGTTTTCTCAGTGCGATACTTCTTCCTGTGTCCACCGTAAATGTCTTCAGATCGCGGTTATTGACGCCGATGATCCCTGCGCCTGCGCGCAGAGCCATGCTGATCTCAGTCTCTGTATGAGCTTCCACCAGAGCCGCCAGATTCAGACGCCTGCATATCTCCAGATATTCCGCCAGTTCGGTTTCTGTAAGTATAGCACAAATAAGCAGTACTGCCGATGCTCCGAGAACTTTTGCCTCGTATATCATATAACTGTCGACCGTAAAATCTTTTCTCAGCACCGGGATAGTTGCTTCTCCGGCGATGCGGCGCAGATATTCATCGCTTCCGCAGAAGCGCGCCGGTTCCGTCAGGACCGATATGGCCGCAGCACCTGCCTCTTCGTATTCCCGGGCTATTCTCATATAGTCGAAGTCCCCGGCGATCAGTCCTTTTGACGGCGAAGCTTTTTTAACTTCGCAGATGAACGAGATCCCGTCCTGCGCCAGCGCCCTTTCAAACGGCAGGAGCCCCGCGCGGTCTATGCCTTCATCGGCTTCCGACTGCGCTGCCGCTTCAGCTTCCGCTCTGATTTCTGCCGGCGGTTTCAGTTCTTTGTTTTTCTGTACTCTTTCTCTCGCGGACTGCGCGAGCTGCTCAAGTATGGTTTCCATATCAGCTTGCTTTCTTTTCCTCGTTCTCGTTCGATTTAGTTACAAATTCCTCCAGCTTCGCCTTCGCGGCTCCGCTGTCTATCATCTCCTGCGCCGTGGCTATGCCTTCGGCCATAGTGTCCGCTTTCCCGCCGACATAGATCGCAGCGCCCGCGTTTATTACTGCGGCGTCCCTCTTCGGGCCCTTTTCTCCCGCCAGTATTTCTCTGGTGATCCTGGCGTTGTCTTCCGGCGTTCCGCCTGTGAGATCTTCCTTCGCGCATCTCGTCAGGCCGAAATCCTCCGGCTTTATTTCGTACGACTTCATTTCACCGTTTCTGATTTCACACACTGTCGTCGGCGCGCTCATCGAGATTTCATCCAGCTTGTCCTGTCCGTAAACGACCATGGCGCTCCTGACGCCCAGATTATACATTACTTTCGCCAGAGGCTCCACGAGCGATTCATCGTAAACACCCATTACTTCCGACTTCGCGCCGGCCGGATTCGACAGAGGCCCGAGTACGTTGAAGATAGTCCTGATACCCAGTTCTTTTCTCGTCGGAGCCACATACTTCATCGCGAAATGATAGTTCTGCGCGAACAGGAAGCATATGCCGATATCGTTCAGGAGCTCTTTGCTTTTCTCCGGCGATACAGTAATATTCACTCCCAAAGCTTCCAGGCAGTCCGCCGCTCCGCTTCTGCTCGACGCCGCGCGATTGCCGTGCTTCGCCACATGTACGCCTGCCGCCGCGGCGATCATCGCCGCTGTCGTGGAAATGTTGAAAGAGTTCGAGCCGTCGCCGCCCGTTCCTACTATTTCCAGCGCATCCTCTTCATCCAGAAGTTTGATCCCGTGTGCGCGCATCTGCCTGGCTGACGCTGTTATTTCGTCGATCGTCTCTCCCTTCATCGCCAGCGCCGTGAGATATGAACTCATCTGTATATCGCTCGCGCTGCCGCTCATGATCTCGTCCATTACCGCACCCGCTGTTTCATATGAAAGATTTCCGCCTTTTGTTAATTCTATAATTGCTTCTCTGATCATTTTATTGCCTCCAAAAAATTCTGTACTATTTTCCCGCCGTCCGGCGTCAATATCGATTCAGGATGGAACTGCAGTCCGTATACCTGATATTTTTTATGCCTGACAGCCATTATTTCTCCGTCGTCCGCCGTTGCCGTTATCAGCAGCTCCGATCCCAGCGCGCCTTTGGCCGCCGCCAATGAGTGGTATCTGCCGACCGTTATTCGTCCTTCCATTCCTTTGAAAAGCGGACACATCGGATTGATGTTTATCACCGACTGTTTGCCGTGCATTACTTCTTTCGCATATGTTATCGCGCCGCCGTATGCTTCGCATATAGCCTGATGCCCGAGACACACACCGAGGATCGGGACCTCCGGTCCGAGCTTCTTTATTACTTCCTCACACACGCCCGCGTCTTTCGGACGCCCCGGACCCGGCGAGATTATGATCGCACCGGCTCCCATCCCGGCGATTTCCTCAGCGGTCATCGCATCGTTTCTTATAACTTTCACATCATCCGTCATACTCCCCACGAGCTGGAACAGATTATATGAGAAGCTGTCATAATTATCTATGAGAAGTATCATCAGTCGATACCTCCTTCCGCCGTTTCTATTGCGTCGATCACTGCCTGCGCTTTGTTCCGGCATTCAAGGTATTCCTTCTTCGGCTCGCTGTCGTATACGATGCCGGCTCCGGATCTCACGAACAGCTTGCCGTTCTTCGCAAAGGCCAGCCTTATGCCTATGCAGGTATCGAGATTGCCGGCCAGGTCTATGTAACCGACCGCTCCTCCGTATATCCCGCGCTTGCAGCCTTCAAGCTCTTTGATGATTTCACAGGCTCTGATCTTCGGCGCCCCCGAAAGCGTTCCTGCCGGGAGTATCGCGTCGATCACGTTCAGTGCGTCTTTGCCCTCTGCCAGCTTTCCTCTGACTGTCGAGCCGATGTGCATGACATGGGAAAACTTTTCTATCTTGTGGAACGATTCAACTTCGACTGAGCCTATTTTCGCGATCTTGCCGATATCATTACGTCCGAGATCAACGAGCATGTTGTGTTCGGCCAGTTCTTTCCCGTCGCTGAGGAGGTCTTTTTCCAGCGCCTCATCCTCTTCCTCTGTGCTCCCTCTCGGCCTGGTGCCGGCCAGCGGGAATGTTCTCAGCTCTCCGTCCTTCAGTTTCACCAGTGTCTCCGGCGAAGCGCCTGTCATCTCGACATCCTGCCCGGAAAAGTAGAACATATACGGTGACGGATTCACGGTCCTCAGTACTCTGTAGGCATCTATCAGGCTTCCTTCGTATTCCGCCTCCAGCCTGTTCGAAAGTACCACCTGGAAGATGTCTCCCTCTCTGATAAAGTTCTTGCCCTTTTCAACCATCGCGCAGTACTGTTCCCGGGAAAACATTTCGCGGAACGGCGTCTTGAGCTGCAGCGGCTCGCTTTCGGCCGGCTCTCCGTCTCTGATCAGCGAGGCCATATTGCGCAGTCTCATGATGCCTTTTTCGTATTCGTTCGAAAGTTCGTTCGGATCATCGACTCTGATGTTGGCGATCAGCACTATTTTCTGCCGGTAGTTGTCGAACGCTATGACGTTTTCAAACAGCATCAGATCGACATCGTTGAACTTTTCCTCGTCCTCAGCTTCGAGATCGAGCGACGGTTCTGAATAGCCCAGATATTCATAGGAGAAATATCCGACCAGACCGCCTGTGAACGGCGGCAGACCTGCGATTTTCGGGCTCTTGTTGTCTGCCAGTATTTTTCTGATGTACTTTGCAGGATCATTCGTGTCTTCGCTGAACTCCGTGCCGCAGCAATGCATCTTCAGATGCCCGTGCCTGCAGGTGATCTCCAGCGTCGGGTCGTATCCGAGGAACGTGTAGCGCCCCCAGTTCGTTCTGTCCTCCACGCTCTCGAGAATGTAGCAATGCTTTGTAATGCGCTTTATTATGCGCAGAACTTCTATCGGCGTTCTGCTGTCGGAATATATCTCCGTGCTTACCGGTATTCTTTTGTACTCGCCGCCTCCCGCGAGTTCTCTTACTTTTTCCAGTTCCGGATAAATCATTTCTGCCTCCAAACATACGGGGCAATAAAAAATCGTCCCCGACAAAATATGTCAAGGACGAATCTGTTTCAATGATCCGCGGTACCACCTTGGTTCACGGCCGGACTTATGTCCTCCGTGCTCTCTGCAGGATACTATCATATCCCTGATAACTTACGTATATCCTCACGTTGCAGAATACTCGGCGCGCACGCCTTTGACTGCACCCTCAGCGGTCCATTTAACAAGCTGGTATTTCCCGATTCTCATCATCGCGGGATCTCTGTGAATCCATCTCCTGTTTTTATCTCCGCATCAACGGTTTGATTTCTTATATGGTTATACTAGCGCGTTATTTGTATGTTGTCAACATACAATCCAATAAAATATGGCTATTTTTGTATTTTCAGACAAATTACATGTTCCATAACCTTATCATACGCCGGCCGTGCGCATCCGCATAAAACAATCTTTTTTAGCCTTTTGTGACCGCGACAGTTCCAGTTCTCTGGACCTCCTGAATGCCGAAGCTTCTCATGAAGTCAATGAAGTTCACGATTTTGTCCGATGTCTCATGCAGCTCTATGATCATATTTTTAGCTGACATGTATATAATATTCGCGCCGTTGACCGCACAGATATCCATTATATCGCGTCTGGTTTTCGATGTGTACGCGACTTTTATCAGCAGCATCTCAAGACAGATGCTTTCACTTTCCTCCAGCCGGCGGACTTTTATTACATCGAGTTTTTTGTTCAGGTTTTTCTCGACCTGATCCACGGTCCTTTCGTCTCCCGTAGACACTATTGTCATATTCGAGATTTCCGGATTCTCTGTTTCACCGACAGCCAGACTGTCGATATTGAATCCTCTTCTGGCGAACAGACCCGATATCTGGGAAAGAACTCCCGCTTTATTTTCTACTAATACTGAAAAAATACCTCTCATGATCTGTCACCTCCCTACTTTGTAACATCTTCTCCGTGCACTTCAGCCACCATGATGCAGGCTTCATCGCACGCGATAAATTCAGCAAGAACACTGTCGAGTTTTTTCATTTCCGTCACTTCGAAATACGGCATGTCATATGCCTTCGCTATGCCGTCGAAATTCGGATATCCGTCGATATCGACGCCAATGTAGCGCTTTCTGAATTTCGTCAGCTGATATTCCCGTACAAGACCGAGCACACGGTTGCGTACGATCAGTATCTTCAGAGGCACATTGTTCTTCTTTATGGTCGCCAGCTCCTGCATAGACATCTGGAACGCGCCGTCGCCCATTACTGCCACCACCTGTTTGTTCGGCGCAGCCATCTTTGCACCCATCGCAGCGGGTATTGAATATCCCATCGTTCCCATGCCGCCTGTCGTCATGAATCTGCCGTTTTTCATCACATAATTGTCTGCCGACCAGAGCTGGTTCTGCCCTACGTCAGCGACATATATCGCGTCGTCTTCCATTCGTCCGGACAGCCTGCTCACCAGTTCGTTCGGATCGATAAGTTCATCGCTGAACACTCTGTGGTCCACGATGCTTTTTCTGATCTCAGCCAGCGCATTGAGCCAGTCGCTCGTATCGACCGCAATATCCTGCTTGGCCAGTTCGGTGAATACGTTTTTTGCATCGCCCACCAGCGGGATCATCGGTCCCAGATTTTTGCCGATTTCAGCCGAATCGATGTCGATGTGTATGACCGAAACAGCCTGTTCGATATATTTCGGACGCGGTATCGCGCGGTCCGCAAGTCTCGCGCCCACGATGATCAGCAGATCCGATCTTTCCACCGCCAGGTTCGCATATGGCTTGCCGTTGTTGCCGAGCATGCCGAAATAAAGCGGATCGCTGCTCTGTATTGCACCCACTCCCATCATCGTCGAAACGACCGGAATACTAAAAGTTTTGCAGAAGGTCCTGACGGCTTTTTCCGCATTGCCGAGTATTACTCCTCCGCCTACGCATACCAGCGGCCGCCTTGAACGTTTTATGGCAGTAATGACTTTCTTCATCTGCTGACCGTTAGGTTTTGTTTTCGGCTTATATCCTCTTATATCCACCTGCGCCGGATATTCGAATTTGTTTTTCAGCTTCTGCTGCTGTATATCTACAGGCACATCGATCAGCACCGGTCCCTTTCTTCCGGTGGAGGCGATGAAGAATGCCTCTTTGAATATTCGCGGAATGTCATTTGCATCTTTTACGAGATAGCTGTACTTCACAAACGATTCAGCCGCCCCTGTTATATCGGCTTCCTGGAAAACATCTCTTCCCAGGAGATCGCTTGCGACCTGTCCCGTGATCGCTATCATCGGAATGCTGTCGGAATATGCTGTAGCGAGCGCTGTCAGAAGATTCGTAGCTCCCGGGCCCGATGTCGTACAGCATACGGCCGGTTTCCGCGATATCCTTGCATATCCGCTTGCCGCATGTCCGGCCGCATCTTCACGCCTCACTAAAATGTGTTCTATTTTTTTTGAACCGTATAAGCCATCATAAAATGGTGCGATGGCGACTCCCGGGTAGCCGAATATCTTTGTTATCCCCTCGGCTTCCAGGCATTTCACCATCGCTTCTGCTCCTGTGATCATTAAAGTCTCTCCTTCTATAAGTCCCCTTTTGATATTTTATTGCTGATTTTGATTATAATATAAAATATGTTGCATAGCAACATATTTTATATGATTATTTGGTTTATCCAACAATTTCTACCTTAAATCGTAATAGATCAAAGCCATAAAAGAAAGGGGCTCTGTATCCGAAACATTTTCGATCGAATGACTCTGTCCCGGAATGATGGTACAGACATCGCCGGCCGACACCGGTGTCCTGGAACCGTCATCATCAATAAATATTCCTTCTCCTTCCAGAATATAGTAAGGCTCTGTTTCTCCTGTATGCGTATGCCAGCCAACTGAGGAACCGGGCTGAAGAACAACTTTTGCATACATGCCGGCGCTGTTATAAAGCTCCTCTTTCGGTACGATCATATGTATCTCCGCAGATCCCCTGCCGCCCTGAAGGGCTTCCATTGTGATTACATTTGCTTTTCTGACCATTTTTATATCCTTTCCGGTTTTAATATATTAGCCGGACAGTCCTTCACTATCCGTTTATCATCTTTACCAGTATCTCACTGTGGCTCATTCTTTTTACGGTGCCGGCTCCGAGTATACAGACCGACCTGTATGCCCCGTATTCCTGTCCGAACAGTCCGGCCGCATCGATCTTCCCCATCTGTGCACAGTACCCCGCACGGAACTTATCCCATCCGGACCGGTGCTTCAGATAGTCCTCCAGCAGATACGGTTCAGGCGCAAATCGCAGATCATGAACATATTTCGCCCCCGCGATCTTCCCCGTCAGATATTCGAGATCCCTCTGCCTGGTAAAACCGCAGAGCTGATTCGTATTCTTTCTGCGTACATCCAGCAAAAGTTCCGTCCCGTGTTCCAGCAGCGTTTCAAAGAAACGTTCCGCCGAAGTCTCATATGCGCTCAGCACATACACATCCTGCATCCTATCTTTCTTTTCCATATCGATCAGCTCCCTTCGTTTCCCTTATCGTAACATCTTAATATATAAATGTACGTTGTAACGGCAACGAAATTGAGATCGCTGACTATTCGCAGATCAGTCTTAGCCTGCTGCCTGTTTTCCAGCCGCCGGCCGGCGCTTTGATTTTTAAGTATTTGTACGATGCTCTGGTTTTATACGTTGAAGCGCCGTCTGCTTCAGCCAGTGAGTCTTTGGTGTAATAATACTGCACCTCGCCGCTGACTTCAGTTCTGGTCAGATATTTCAGCAGATCCGGACGTTTGGCGACAAACGAATCGGGCACTACATCTTTCCCGTCGATAAATGTCGCATCGTCAACGATCCCGCCTTCCGCCTCATAGAAGCCGACCATTTCAGCATCACCGGCAGTATAATCTGCCGCAGTGCCGTTGACGAGAATATTTTTCAGCGTTTTTCCGCTTTCAGGGAAATAGGCCATTTCCAGAGCTTCCTTTTTATGTATGGTCGTATAAAGCGAGGCGAATTTTGCAGGTTCCTGCATATCATACATATAACTCTCATAATCATTGGCCATCAGCGCGCTGCACCCGCTGACGCTTATCTTTATCTGCAGCGGTGAATACTTCCGGATATAAAAATTGCTGAGCTTCATGCCCGATACAGCCTTGTAATAATAGGTAACGCCTTTTTTCAGCTTCAGCATACCGGCATAATATCTCTCTCCGTGTATCTGAATCGTCATTTTGCTGTTCTTTTTAACTATTGCTTCATGCTGAAGGTCATTATAAAGGCCATATGCCCCATCTGCCGTGGATTTCACTTCAGTCTGGTACAGTGAGAAATATCCCGGCTTGTCGCTGCTGGTCCCCACGAATTTGTAGTACCCTGTGGCAGCCGGCCTGAAGGCAAATTTCACTGCCTTGCCGCTCGGTATCGTGATTTTGTTTTTGCTGCTGACGAATTTTACGCCGCGGCTCTCGAGCAGACTGATATTGAACACCACATATCCCGTCTTGTCTGAAATAGAACTGTCAAAGAAAAAGTAATAGTTCTTCCCTTTGCTCAGAGACAGGATCTTCTGTTCCTGATCCTTTATTGCGATCTGTCTGCCGGCCGCATCTCTGCCGGTCGTATACCAGATCGTCCGGAACGCGCCTTTATAAACCGCCGTATTGATCAGATATTTTCCGCTTTGCGGTGCAGTAAATTTATATGCGGCGGCCGTAACATCACCGCCGTTGTAATCTCCGAAGGAGTGCACGTCGTCTGTCCCGACAGACTCCGCATTTTCAAACTGAGTACCCGAAATCATTACGTCCGAAGCAGCCCGCGCAGTCCCTCCTGAAGCCACCGACGGCATGAACGCCGCAGCCACCATTACTGCCATGGCTATAATACATACCTTTTTAGTAATATTCAATGTCATCCCTCCCTCACAATTTTCTGTATATTCTGATTCTACATTATAAAAAACATTAAAACAACCGTACTTTTCTTCACTAAAGTCTTGACGTATTGTATACATACTGTTAAGATATTAACGAGGCGTTAAGTAATTAACAATCAAAAGGCGGATATGTTTACAGGGAGAAGACAGCATCTATGTCGTGAAGTTTTTTTGCGTGCAGCAGATGCCCGGATTTTATCAGAGAAGTTAATACAATCACACTCCCCGTGCATTTCCATGCCGGGGATTATTATTTTTTATGGATCATGATGTATATTCGGAGGTCAATATGGAAAATACAGCAGCGATGATTTCCATCGTCGTCGAAGACAGCGGCAGTGTCGCAGATCTTAATTCAATATTGCACGAATACAGCAGCTTTATTATCGGCCGCATGGGGCTGCCGTACCGCGAGCGGCAAATATCGCTCATCAGCATCGCTCTCGACGGACCCGCTGAAGTTGTAAAAGATCTGGAAGAAAAGATCGACAGCCTTCATGGCGTATCAGCAAAAGCTGTTTTTGTCGCGTCCGGAGGAAACGGCGCAGAGGAATAATATGAATGAGGAAAATATCCTTGTCGAACTGACAGAAAAGCTGAAAAGCACACAGCATCTTGATAAAGATGAGTGGATCAGTCTCTTTGACGGCAGGAAAAAAGATCAGGGGAATCGTGATATCGATGATTATATCGGAATGACAGCCCGCGAAATAAGCGTCGAACATTTCGGTCATGATGTCTACACGAGAGGTCTGATCGAGTTCACCAGCTTCTGCCGGAATGACTGCTATTACTGCGGCCTCCGGAGCAGCAATAAAAATGCGGAACGTTACCGCCTGACGAAAGATCAGATACTGGAATGCTGCCGTCAGGGATATGATCTCGGTTTCCGTACTTTTGTTCTGCAGGGAGGAGAAGATCCGGGCCCTTTCGGAAATATGACCGGTGATGAATGGATCACCGACACCGTCAGGTCGATCAGATCCGGGTGGCCGGACTGCGCTGTCACCCTGTCGGTAGGCGAACGCAGCCGTGATATCTATCAGAAGTTTTTCGATGCCGGTGCCGAGCGCTTTCTTCTGCGTCACGAAACAGCAGATCCTGCGCATTACCGCAGCCTGCATCCTGCGAGTCTCTCGCTGGAAAACCGTCTGCGCTGCCTGCGTGATCTGAAGGATATCGGTTATCAGACCGGCACAGGCTTCATGGTCGGTTCACCCGGTCAGAATTCCGAATGTCTGGCGGAGGATATGCTTTTCATTGAAGAGCTGCAGCCGGAAATGATAGGGATAGGCCCTTTTGTGCCGCATCACGACACGCCGTTTGCCCGGGAAAGCGCGGGAACGGCGGAAGATACTCTGTTCTGCCTCAGCGCGCTGAGACTTATGATGCCGGATGCTCTGATACCGGCAACAACGGCTCTCGGTACTATTCTGCCCGACGGCCGCGAGCGCGGGATCCTCGCAGGAGCAAACGTGATCATGCCGAATCTGTCACCGGTATCGGTGCGGAAAAAATATGAATTATACGATAACAAGATCTGTACAGGAGAAGAAGCTGCGGAATGCCGCGGATGTCTTGAACGCAGAATGATGTCGATAGGATACAGCATCGTCGTTTCAAGAGGGGATCATCCCCGTGCAGGCAGAAGATATTAAGAAGATACATCAAAAGGGGAAAAAGACAGGAGAACAATATGGGTCTAAATGAAACACCATCCGGCGAGCGGATACATATCGGTTTTTTCGGCAGACGAAACGCCGGCAAATCGAGTCTCGTCAACCGGGTTACCGGACAGAGTCTTGCGGTGGTATCACCGGAAAAAGGGACGACAACAGATCCGGTATATAAAGCAATGGAACTTCTGCCGCTGGGACCGGTCATGATCATCGACACACCGGGATCCGACGATGTCGGCGAGCTCGGAGGGCTGCGTGTCGAAAAGACCATGGAGATCCTCGGCAAAACTGATATCGCCGTACTCGTCATCGATGCTTCCGCCGGTCTGACCGGCGAAGACCGCGAACTGGCGGAAATGTTCGAGGCGCGAAAGATCCCTTATATTATCGCCTGTAATAAATCAGATAAATTAAATCCTGCCGACACCATTCCTGCCGGCAATTCCATCTATGTCAGCGCGCTGACCGGCGAGGGAGTAGATGCCCTGAAGGAACGCATAAGCGCACTTGCGGACAAGGACGCAAAGCCGGAGCATCATCTTGTAGCCGACCTGCTCTCGTCCGGCGATCAGATAGTGCTCGTAATACCAATTGATGAGTCGGCTCCGAAAGGACGAATCATTCTGCCTCAGCAGCAGGTAATACGCGATGCACTCGAAGCCGGTGCTCTTATCACCGTTTCCCGCGAAACCGAACTTGCAGCTGCTCTGGCTGCTCTGAAGGAAGCACCTGCACTGGTCATTACCGACAGTCAGGCTTTCAGTCAGGTCGCAGAGATAGTTCCGGAAAACGTTCCGCTTACATCATTTTCTATTCTTATGGCCCGGTACAAGGGCTTCCTTGACACTGCGCTCAGCGGTGTATCAATGATAGAAACTCTGAAAGACGGAGACAAAGTGCTGATAGCCGAAGGCTGCACACACCACAGGCAGTGCCGTGACATTGGCACGGTCAAGATTCCCGGCTGGCTCAAAACTCACAGCGGACACGATGTCACTATTGAAACATGCAGCGGACGGGAATTCCCGACCGACCTGTCAAAATACAGACTTGTGATCCACTGCGGCGGCTGCATGCTGAACGAGCGCGAAGTCTTACGCCGCATGCAGGTATCTGTCGCCCAGGGCGTACCATTTCTCAACTACGGGGTATTCATCGCATACGTTAACGGAATATTAAAAAGAAGTGTAGCGGCAGTGCCGCATACCACATCTTTTCTGTAGTTTTCGGGACCTCGGATATTGACACGAGGCCTCCATTACGGCATAATACTGCCGTAATTGGGTTCATAATGCAAACGATATGTTCATATTATGAACTTTACAAAATAGTATTTCATAGCTTTAATAATCATACATAAACGAAAAGAGGTTGAAAAGTGAGTAGATTAGAGTTCAAAAAGAAGGATCAGGCCCAGAAACAGGTCGAAGGCCTTTACAAAGATCTTCAGAGACGGATCATTGCCAGTCCGCCGGAACAGTGTCCGGTAGACATGACCGGATCTTTTCTGAAACTGTGCGAGGCTCAGTCCTGCGGAAAATGTGTTCCCTGCAGGGTCGGTGTAGGTCAGATGATCAATATCATCGATGATATTTTAAATCTCAGTGTTGAGAGCAGCATGGACGACCTGATACGTCTGCAGAAACTGGCGGAATCCATCAAATATTCCTCCGACTGCGCGATCGGCGCCGAATCGGCCAATCTGGTCCTGAAAGGTCTGAAAAGTTTCCGGGAAGATTATGTTTCCCATATCAGCAGAAACCGCTGCTCTGATAATCTGAGAGACAGACGTCATTCGATCCCTTGCGTGGCAAAGTGCCCTGCAGAGGTCGATATTCCGGGCTATGTCGCTCTGATCAAGGCAGGCAGATACGACGATGCCGTAAAACTTATCCGCAAGGATAATCCGTTCCCTACGGTATGCGCTCTGATCTGCGAGCATCCTTGTGAAAAGCACTGCCGGAGAAACATGATCGATGCCCCGATCAACATCAGAGGTCTGAAGATGTTCGCCGTGGACAACTGCTCGGAAACAGTTCCTGTTCCCAGGCTGATGGACAATACAGGCAAACGCGTTGCCATCGTTGGCGGCGGTCCGAGCGGACTTACTGCAGCATATTACCTGGCACTCATGGGGCATAAACCTACAGTCTTCGAACAGAGAGAACAGCTTGGCGGCATGCTTCGTTACGGCATCCCGAGTTACAGACTTCCAAGAAAGAGACTTGAATGGGACATCGAAGCCATCCTGTCGGCCGGAGTCGAGGTCAAACTGAATTCAGGAGTCGCTGATGAAAAGAGTATCAAAGGCCTGATAGACAAATACGATGCTGTCTACGTGGCTATCGGCGCGCACAACTATAAAATGATCGGGATCGAAGGCGAAGAGAGCAACGGTGTATATTCGGCAGTAGATCTTCTCCGCGAAATAGGCGATGCCCATCTTCCTGATTACGAGGGCAAACGAGTTGCTGTAGTAGGCGGCGGTAATGTTGCCATGGACGTGGCCCGTACGGCAATGCGGCTCGGTGCTTCCCACGTTGACATAGTATACAGAAGGCGGAAAGTTGACATGACAGCACTGCCTGAAGAAATCGAAGGAGCCATCGCAGAAGGCTGCAGACTTTTTGAACTCAGGACACCGCTGCGCATTGAAGCAGATAAAGACGGCAATGTCAAAGCGCTCATCATCAAGCCGCAGAAAGTCGGCGAATATGACGCATCCGGCAGGCCTAAATCATACCCGGCTCAGAAGGACGAGCAGGTAGTGCCCTGCGATATAATCATCGGCGCCATCGGTCAGGAAATCGACTTCGAAGTATTTGAAAAAGCCGGTGTATCTGTCCTGTGGAACAAATTGAATACCGATGCTTCAATGCGAGTGATCGGCATGGACGGCGTATTTGCCGGCGGCGACAGCGTTACCGGTCCGTCATCGGCCATCAATGCTATCGCACAGGGCAAGGTCGCCGCTGCTAATATAGATAACTACCTCGGCTACAACCATGAAATAACCTGTGATGTGGAAATACCTGACACAGATCTCGAAGACAAAACACCTTGCGGAAGATCCGAACTCACATCGAGATATCCTGATGAAAGAAACAGAGACTTCGACGGATTTGAAAACGGACTATTACTGGAAGAAGCTATTCAGGAGGCAGGAAGATGCCTGCGCTGCGACAGAAACAGTCTCGGTGCATTCAGGGGAGGTAGAAAAGCGAAATGGTAAATTTAACAATAAACAATATGACGGTCAAAGTGCCTGAAGACACGACGATCCTCCAGGCGGCTCACAAAGTCGGTATCGACATACCGCATCTCTGCTACTGGCCGGGAATTAATGATATCGGCGCATGCAGACTCTGCGCGGTTGAACTCGAGGGAATGGAAAAACTTGTTGCATCCTGCAATACCGCGGTTGAGGAAGGCATGGTAGTTCATACGAACTCGCCTAAGGCCCGTCAGGCGCGCAAGATCAATCTCAACCTGATCCTCTCGGAACATGAATGTACCTGCGCCATCTGCACAAGAAGCGGAAACTGCGCGCTGCAGAATATTGCCAGAGATATAGGCATAGCCGACCCTATGTTCAAGGATATAAGGGAGACTTTCAACTGGCCGAAAGATTTCCCGCTCATACGCAATGCTTCTAAATGCATCAAATGTATGCGCTGCGTGCAGGTATGCGATGAGATCCAGGGCATGCATGTCTGGGAGATGACAGGCTCCGCCCAGAGAACCAATGTAGGCGTCCGCGACGGACTTGCCATATCCAAGTCCAACTGTTCTCTCTGCGGACAGTGCATAACGCACTGCCCTGTCGGCGCTCTGAGAGAAAGAAATGACACAGACATAGTACTCGACGCTCTGGCCGATCCGGAAAAAGTGGTTATGGTGCAGTTTGCTCCTGCAGTACGCGTTGCCTGGGGTGAAAAAGTAGGTATCCAGAGAGTAGAACAGACAACAGGGAAACTTGTAGCCGCACTTAAGCAGATAGGCTTTGACTATGTTTTCGATACTGTTTACAGCGCGGATATGACTATTATGGAGGAAGGCAGCGAACTCATCGAGAGGCTGGCGCATAAAGAAGATTATAACTGGCCTATGTTCACATCATGCTGTCCCGGCTGGATGCGCTTTATCAAAAGCGAATTTCCTTCCTATGTTCCGAACCTGTCAACGGCCAAGTCGCCGCAGCAGATGTTCGGCGCTCTCGGAAAAACATATATGGCTGAAAAACTCGGTATCGATCCGGAGAAAATCTTTGCTGTCTCGATCATGCCCTGCACAGCGAAAAAATATGAATGTGATGTTGAAGAGATCAACGACTCCGGCTTCAAAGATGTAGATGTTGTGATCACAACACGTGAGCTTGACAATCTGATCATGGCTGACGGTCTCAATGTCGAAAATATGAAGGATATGGAGTTCGACAACTTCTTCGGTGAAGGCACAGGCGCCGGCGTCATCTTCGGCGCAACAGGAGGGGTAATGGAGGCTGCTCTCCGTTCGGCATACTTCCTGATCACAGGTGAGAACCCGCCTGCAGATGCTTTCAAAAATGTCAGAGGCATGAAAGGCTGGAGAGAAGCAACCTTCACGGTTGCCGGCGCACAGCTGCGTGTTGCAGTAGCGAACGGTCTCGGCAATGCAAGAAAGCTTCTCCGGGCTATCGATTCCGGAGAAGTAAAATACGATTTTGTCGAAATCATGGCTTGTCCGGGCGGATGTTCCGGAGGCGGCGGACAGCCGATCCATGACTGTACCGAGATGGCTGCCATCAGAGGAGGAGAACTTTATAACATCGACAGCACTCAGCCGATCAGATTCTCACATGAGAACCCAACTGTACAGATGACATATAAAGAGTATCTCGGCGAACCGATGTCCGAAATGGCGCACAAACTGCTGCATACGGATGCTGCCGCCTGGAATCTCATACCTGAATTCCACACTTCGTACCCTCATGAAAATGAAGACTGATCTATTGATCTAATATAAATACTACAGAAAAGCCGCGCGCCGGCGGGGAGAAAAATCCTCACGGTGCGCGGCTTTTTTTCATATGGAATAAAATATAACCGCTGCCTTTCTCCGGAAATACTATGGCTTGACCGGTATCTTTCTCACGCTGCAGATCACGGCAAAACAGTATAATCAAAAAAGGTACCATTTCGGTGTTTTTCCCTGATCTGGTACCTTGTTCAATGGGCTGCAGCGGTTAGCCGCAACTAACATTAAACATATTTGCTTGTATTTACACATTGAGCATAAATTCAATCGCTGCAGCCCATTGTTTACGGTACCAATATGACTTTTCCCCCGGAATTGGTACCTTTTTTGAATTCTCATCTTCGGCAGCAGCAGCGACCTGCATACTCCCGGCAGCATTCGCTCTGGAAATATCCCCGGCAGACGCCGCTAGCATATCCTCGGCAGAAGCTCGCCTGTCGGCTGCGGCAGGAGTGCTTCTGTACCGATTTCCGTAACCATGGTCACACGGCCTTCCATATCCGCCGTGACCTCGCCGATCACGGCTGCCCCCTCGGTATATTTACATGATCTCAGTGTTTCAACAATAGTGTCCGCTTCCGTTTTCGGAGCAAAGATCACCAGTCTTCCTTCACACGCGAGATACAGCGGCTCAAGTCCGAGCATACCGCAGACCCCGGCGACATCTCCGCTCACCGGAATACTATCCGCATTGAGCCTGATTCCCACATTGCTCTGTTCCGCGATCTCATACAGCACTGTACCGACACCGCCGCGTGTGGCATCGCGGATCACATGGACATCCTTCGTTTCTTCCAGGACACGCCGTACCGGTTCCCAGAGCGGTGCGCAGTCGCTTGTTACAGACGCCTCCATTCCATAGCGGTCCCTTTCCAGAAGGATGGTGCATCCGTGACAGCCTATGTCTCCCGTCACGATAACGGCATCGCCCGCTCTGGCGCAGGCTCCTCCCAGCTCGGTTCCTGCCATTACTTCACCGACTCCCGTCGTTGTTATAAATACTCCATCCACCTGGCCCTTCCCCGCGACCTTGGTGTCGCCGGAAACCATATGCGCTCCGACTTCTGATGCAGCTGCAGCCATTGATGCCGTGATCATCTCGAGCCTGTCCGCCGGAAAGCCTTCTTCTATCACGAATGCGCAGGAAATGTACAGAGGCTTCGCACCCATGCAGGCCAGATCGTTTACAGTACCGCATATGCTGAGCTTGCCGATATTGCCGCCCGGAAATTCTGCCGGCGATACGATGAATCCGTCGGTAGACATTGCCATCCTTCCCGCCGGCGGTGTCAGGACTGCCGCGTCATCTTCAGTAAGATACGGACTGTCAAAATATTTTTTGAATATGCCGCCAATAAGGTCAGATGTCTGCTTTCCGCCCGCGCCGTGTGCAAGTGTTATTGTCTTTTCCATGAGTCGCCTCCATATTTGTAAAATGCCGAACATGCACCTTCGCCCGATACCATGCAGGCTCCGACAGGATGTTCCGGTGTACATGACTGTCCGAACAGCGGACAGTCATACGGTTTGCATCTGCCGCGCAGCACTTCTCCGCAGTGACATGCTTCGTTTGCTTTTCCTTTTATTTCTCCAATGCCGAATTTCCGGCGTGAATCATATGCGGCATATTCTCCGCGGAGCTTCATCCCTGATCCCGGGATCACGCCGAGCCCCCTCCATTCCGAATCACACGCCGTCATAATTTCCGATACGAGCCTGCGTGAAGCTTTGCTGCCTTCCTCCGTTACGACACGCGTGTAACAATTTTCAGCAAAGGGCTTCCCTTCGCCCAGTCTTGTAATTATCACCGCGAGCGCAGTAATGATTTCCGATGCCGTGAACCCTGTCACTGCCCCGGAAATTCCTTCTTTCACCAGATCGCGGTAACACTGCATGCCCGTCATCGTGCTTACATGTCCGGGATATATAAATGCGTCCGCGCTCCCTTTGAGCGCGAGATATGCATTGTACATCGTCTTGTTCGCTGTAAGGATCGAGAAGTTATTTGTCCCGCGCTGTCCGGCGTTGCGTACCGCAATGCAGCTCCCCGGCGTCGTTGTCTCGAATCCCACAGAAAGAAAAACGATTTCCCTGTCAGGCTCCCGTTCTGCAATATCAAGTGCATCAAGCGGTGAATATACTATTCGTATATCGGCGCCCTGCGCTCTCGCGTCCGCCATGCTCATATCCGTACCCGGCACTCTGACCAGATCTCCGAATGTGCAGATGACCGCCTCTTTATCCAGCGCAAGTGTCAGTGCCTCATCGATATACCCGATCGGCGTCACACAGACAGGGCATCCGGGTCCTGAAATGAGTTCGATGTTATCCGGCAGGATGCTCCTTATGCCCAGTCTGAATATCTCATGCGTATGCGTCCCGCACACCTCCATGATCCTCACCTTCGGTCCGCTGTACTCTTCAACGATTTTCTTCGCCCGGGCCACACTCTCACTAATTGCCATTTACAGCCTCCATTACTTCATCAGCCTCGGTGTTTTCATCGCCGTCTATTTTTGCGATCGCTATTCCCGCATGGACCATCACATAATCCCCCGGCGCCAGATCTTCGATCAGCTCCGCTGAAATCGTTCTCTTCACGCCGGACGCATCGACTACAGCCATGCCATTCTCGATATCCGCAACTTTTACTTTTAATCCTACACACATATTTCCGCCTCCTGTTATCAGATCCAATATCAGTGTTTTATTTGAAAGATGCCATCGCCACAACCGCCTGGCCGAGGGATATGCCTCCGTCATTGGCCGGTATAAGCGAATGCTTCAGCACCCTGTATCCTTTCTTCTCCAGGCTTTCATCGCAAAGCTTCAGCAGTAAAATATTCTGGAAAACCCCTCCGCTGAGAGCAACGGTCTTTAAGCCTGTTTTTTCCGCGCATTTATCGCATCCTGCAGTGATCATCGCCGCGAGCTCCGCATGGAAAAGCGCGGCAGCTTCCTCAATTCTCATACCGCCGAGCCTGGCTTCGGCTATATACCTCGCAAGCCCGGTCGTATTGAGCCGGAATAGCTCGTCCGCGGTATCCTCCGCGAACATTTTGATACTGCATTGCGGCACGCTTCCGGCAAATGATCCGGCGGCGAACTCGAGAGCCATCGAAGCCTCGCTTTCAAACGATGAACTCATCCGGACTCCGAGGACAGCGCTGACAGCATCGAACAGCCTGCCGGCGCTGGTCGATCTTGTCGTATTGACACCGTTCCCCAGCATAAACAGCTGCGCCTTAACATCATTGCCGCTCGCCAGTCCGAGTCTGTCTATCACAGACAGCGCCTCGTCTCTGTCTTCGTACGCGTCCAGAAGCAGTGATACCGCTATTCTCCAGCCCTCTTTCGAAGCCAGATCTCCGCCCGCATGAGTGAAAGGCTCGATCGACCCGAGACGTTCAAATGATTTCAGATCAGCCTTTATGAATTCGCCGCCCCATATCGTACCGTCACTGCCGTATCCTGTACCGTCGAACGACACTCCGATCACATCGTCAGCGAAGCCGTTTTCGGCCATGCACGACGCGATATGCGCATGATGGTGCTGGACTTCAATGCAGGGGATACTCTTCTCAGAGGCCAGTTTTTTCGCCTCTGAAGTCGTATTATATCCGGGATGCATATCACACGCGATGATCTCGGGATCAATTTCCAGAAGTCTTCCCAGTCTGACCTCCGCCGCCTCCAGCGCGCGCATGCTCCGAAGATCCGCCATGTCCCCGATGTAGGGCGAAGGATAGTACATATCGTCTCTGGCATAGCAGAAGGTATTTTTGAGCTCGCCGCCGATGCCGAGCACCGAATGTCCGCTGCTTTCCGGCATTATCTGCGGCAGCGGCGCGTATCCCCTGGACCGCCGGATCATATACGGCAGGTCTCTGTAATACGACATTACCGAATCGTCCGCTCTGATCCTGATCTTCCTCGGGTTCGACAGTATCGCATCGCACATCGGCGATAAGTAATGCACGGCTTCTTCATCGTCCATGCATATCGGGGCACCTGACGGATTTCCGCTCGTCATCACGAAGCAGTCGCTTATCGTTTCGCCGTCGGGATACCCGAACAGCAGCATCTGCACCGGCGCGTACGGAAGCATTACTCCGAGACGGGGATTGCCCGGCGCGGTCCCGCCGCAGACCAGAGTGCCGGCATCTTTTTTCTGCAGGAGGATGATCGGTTTCTGCGGGCCCGTGAGGATACGGTCCTGTCCCTCTTCCGTAATACACTCTCTGCGCACCGTATCCATATCCTTCATCATTACAGCGAAAGGCTTGACAGGTCTGTGCTTCAGCTTTCTCAGCCTCTTCACCGCATCCGCGTTCAGCGCGTCGCAGCAGAGATGGAATCCGCCGATACCCTTCACCGCGGCGATGCCGCCCTCTCTTATAATTTTCCTCGTATATATCAGAGCCTCGTTTCCGCGCTCTTCCCTGCCGATGATATAGAGCTCAGGTCCGCAGTCATTGCAGCAGACAGGCTGGGCATGATATCGTCTCGTGGACGCATGCGTATACTCATATTCACATTCAGGGCACATCGTGAATTCACCCATGCTCGTTCTTTCTCTGTCATACGGCATCGAATCGAGTATCGTCAGTCTCGGACCGCAGGCCGTGCAGTTGATGAAAGGATGCAGGTACCTCCTGTTTTGCGGATCAAAAAGCTCGCGCTCGCAGTCCGGACAGGTGGCGATATCCGGCGATACAAATACAGGGCCGTCCTCTTTCGAACTTTCGATAATGTTGAACCTGCCGTTGTTCGCATCTGTGCCGTCGCCGCATTCCGTCTCTTCGACCGTCCCGAGCTCCGCTTTCTTTACTTTCAGTATCACAGATCTCGGAGGCGCCTCATTCTCCAGCGCATCAAGAAACGCGGTCAGGCCGCTCTCAGGAGCCTGCGCGAAGATCTCCACATAGGAGCCTTTGTTGCAGACGCTCCCGTAGATCCCGCACCGCATGGCGATCCTGCTGACGAAAGGCCGGAAGCCGACGCCCTGCACGATCCCGTACACCTTAATATGCAGTCTTTTCTTCACACCGCTTTTCATATCAGTTCTCCGGCATTCCGCCAGTAATCCTCCTCGTTTTCCGCCGCATGGAGAGATCCCGATACAGCAAAGTGCGGCAGGGAAAAATAATTTCCCTTCCAGCCCGGCAATGCTCTTCTGAAAAGCGGATCGCCGATCACTGTATCATAGCCGCGTTCCGTCACGAGTTCCATAAGATCGTCTTCCTCGCGCAGCTTCGCGTCGCCGCTCTTCATTATTTCTTTATCGAGCATGAACCAGGTCGCGGTATCCGCTTCATTCACGCCCGGCAGCTCTGCGGCTTTTTGCCGTATCCCGTCCGCGAAGATCTGCTGATGTATCACCAGGACTTTACGCGGGCTGCACTGTTCCAGCCGGGCGAGGAACTTTTCGCAATACGCTTCCTCCACAGGATATCCGGTCTCATACGGAATTCCTGCCTCCTCTTTCATCATCCGCGCAATGCCGAGCCCCGACGGAGATACCACGAGATTCTTTTTTACTGCATGCGCATTCATCACATCACTGATGCCGTCTCCCGCGCCGTAGCATACCGCGCGGCCGCCGCAGAGAGCTCTGAGATGCTCCGGACTGTCCTTCGCCGGTGTATCGAGAGGCGTCGCTCCGATAATGCCGATATCGCACACTTCCCCGCCGCATTCCTCCTCGCCGGCGCCGCCGTTCCCGGCAAACTCGGCGAAGAGCTGTCTGTACGCCTTGTCCTGTCCCCTGTCATAAAGCTCCATGCCGTTCGTTTCCACAGGTATCACGGGAATGCCGTAATCCTTTTCCATCAGCCTCTTCAGCGCCCTGTAATCAGTCGCGATGACCGACGGCACAGGCGTGCCTATCAGTCCGACGAATACCGCATCCACATCCGCCAGCGCTTCTCTGGTTTTCTTTATCAGAAGATCGTCTCTTCCCAGTATCGCGTCGAGATCTCTGAGCCCCGCGCTGAAAACGGCGCTCCTGCTGTCCAGCCATCTCGGTTCGTCAAAACCGCATATATTGCCGACACAGCCGCCCGCGTCCATTATTATCAGCATGCCGCCGCAGCCGTAGAGCACGGAGACCGCACCCGACTGATCAGGTGTGAACGGCGAAATGTATTTTCTCAGTCCTTTCATCCGATGCCCCTTTCCACCGCTTCGGCAAAATGCACAAAACCCATATATCCGAACGGCTGTATCTCGCTGTTCCATCTGATATTGACCGACTGCGGATAATAAAACGAGGCATCGATGCCGATCGAAATATCCACATCACCGCCGCAGCGGTAATTCATCATCGTCGGCGAAAGCGTGGAATACAGCTTCAGCTCCGGAACGAGTTCCGCCAGCTCGCGTATATACGGGAAATCCTCCGCACCGATGTTCGCGAATACTTCTTTTACATCCAGTCCGAGCTTCGTCAGCGCCAGTGCCATTTCCACCGGATTTCCGTTCACGACCTGCCCGATCGCGAATGAAGCGCCGCCGCACTTCTTCTGCAGCATTGCCCCGGCCGCCTCTGCCCTGCCGTAATATTCATCAAGATCGAACCCCGCGCCCAGAGCTGCGCCGAACAGCTCATACTGTTTCCTGATCCTGTCGGGTTCATACACCCTGGTCAGTTCCGCAAAAGGCATACCCAGAGTTTTTTCCATCATTACTGCGGCCTTGCGCGCTTCCGGATTCAGTATCAGATTGAAATTCGCCGCGCCCATTTCTCTGAACTCATCGAGCGTCGTGCACCTGGAAACTTCGTTCGTCTTCCTGATGCCGATCTGCCTTAGGAACTCATACAGATCTGTATCGTCCTCCAGCGGCGCAAAATGACCGATCAGGTTGACCATATCGTTTCTCTTTTCGAGCGGACTGAGAAGCGAATAGATCGTCTCTCTGATCGCGACCATCGGCGGATTCTTGCCTTCCCTCGTCAGCGCATACATGTAAGACGGCACTACCTTCACGCCCGCAGCTTCCTCCGCGCGCCGGCAGACTCTCTCAAGATCCGTCCCCAGAAGCGCATCGACACACGTGATGCAGATGACGACCACCTTCGGCCGTTCCGCGCACACATCGCAGATCTCCATTACTGCCTGCGGGATATTTGTGAGATGATCGCCTGTGATCAGGTCTGTTTCATCCATCTGCAGAAAAAACATCCTGTCGCTGTAGCCGCCCTCGTCTGCCAGTATCGTGGTGTTGCGCCCGCAGCAGGCCGGAGACACCAGCAGCATCACCGATTCCGGTATCACGAGTCCCGCCCTCTTGACGCCGAATCCCTGCGCGCCCGGCGAATTGTACGACAGAGTCGCAGGCGAACTGTATATGAGATGCTCACCGCTGATCATCTGAGGCGGTACTTTATCCGGCCCGAGTTCAGCCAGCTTTTCTGCAGTAATGTAAAATGCTTCTTTCGCCATATCTATTCTCCGTGTTCTGCCAGCAGCATGTCCGCCAGTCCGAAGAATCTCGCGCTGATCTCCGAGTCCGGGTCGCCCTCGATGACTGTCATTCCGCGGTCTTCGAAATCTATGATCTCGCGGCTCCGCGGGATCTCGCCGATGACCGGGATGCCCGCTTCTTTCGCAAATGCGTTTACTTTTTCTTCTTCGTTCTCGACATTTCTGTGATTGAAAACAATGCCTCTGACTTTTGCATAGCCTCTGTCAGCGAAATTGTCCACCGCCGTTTTGATGTTATTGGCTGCATAAAGCGCCATCTTTTCGCCGGAGGTCACTATCAGTATGTCCTCGGCGTAGCCTTCTCTTATCGGCGCCGCGAAGCCTCCGCAGACGACATCTCCGAGGACGTCGTAGAGGACTGCATCAGGCTCGTATTTATCGAAGATCTTCAGATCGTCCAGCAGGTTGAATGTTGCGATTATGCCTCTGCCGGCGCAGCCGATGCCCGGCGTCGGTCCGCCCGTCTCTATGCAGTACACGCCTCCGAAGCCCTGCCTGACTATATCATCCAGTCCCGGTTCGCTGTCATGCTCCCTCAGATAGTTCATTACAGGCTCCAGCAGCCTGCCCCCGAGAAGATTGATCGTGGAATCAGCTTTCGGATCGCATCCTATCTGGATGACTTTTTTGCCGCGCACCGCCAGCGCAGCTGCAAGATTGGCTGTCACTGTCGATTTTCCTATTCCGCCTTTGCCGTATATAGCTACTTTTATCATCTGAGTTCTCCTTGATGTTCGATATGATTATCATTACAAAACAAAAAACTTCTTTCCGGGGGAAAGAAGTCACTTATCGTATCGGGGACGCTGACGCCTCCGCTATGATCCGCTCATCTTTCCACTCGGTAAACCTTGTGGTCAGGTCGCTCTTGTCAATTGGATTTTAACACGCTGAGGCCTGTGAAGTCAACGCTCATTGACAAATCGCCCGATATTGATAAAATGTAAGCAGTTGATACATAAAGGACCACACTGAATCGACAATGATACGCTCAGAGTCAGAAGTAACGGTCGGATGATCCGCGCGGGCACGATGCATTATTATGCCGGCGGCGGACAAGCTGGCTTCACCGACTTTGAAGGTGAAGTTTTTATTTTATCGGGAGATAATCCACATGAAGAGAATAGCAATATACGGCAAAGGCGGCATCGGCAAATCGACAACCGTCTCCAATATGTCTGCGGTGCTTGCGGGAGCAGGACTTACAGTAATGCAGATAGGCTGCGACCCGAAGTCGGACTCCACGGCGAGCCTGCGGCACGGCTCCGGACTGGTCCCGGTCCTCGACACCTACCGCCGGAAGATCAAGGACATCGAACTGGAAGACATGTATGTCATCGGGTACAACGGCGTTATCTGCGTGGAAGCCGGCGGGCCTACGCCCGGTATCGGCTGCGCCGGACGGGGTGTAGCCAAAGCTCTTGACCTTCTGACTCAGAAAGAATTCGCCCGGGTGCTCCATCCCGATGTCGTTTTCTACGACGTGCTCGGCGATGTCGTCTGCGGCGGTTTCTCGATGCCTCTGCGGAAGAACTACGCGGACAAAGTTTTTGTGATCTCGTCAGGCGAGCAGATGTCGATATATGCAGCCATGAATCTCGGGCTGGCACTCGATAATTTCAGGAGACGCGGACATAACGGACTTTCCGGAATAATATCAAACAAACGGAACGTCAGCGACGAAGACAGGAAGCTTGCCGGACTTTCGGCAGACCTTGAATGCCCGATCGTCGGGACCATAGAATACAGCGAGAGTGTCAAGAAAGCTTCGGACGAGGGCCTTACCGTGTGCGAGGCATTCCCGGGAGATCCGATGATCAGACAGTATGAGACGCTCGCGAAATCACTGCTGGCAGATTAAAAACAAACGAAAGAAACAGAGGAGATCAGATATGCTTACAGACCTGCATCATCCCGATATGTCGAAGTCGGAAATAAAAATAGGAGAAATACAGGACCTTATTCCGTTTCCCGCGGAACTGGAATATTCCTGTCCTTCACGCGGAAGCTGGACTATTGCGCATACGCCGATGATAATACCCGGCGCCTATATGATATATATCGGAGCGTCGTCGTGTCTCAGAGGCGTCGTGCTTTCGGCGGCCGAATATGAAGGCATGGACCGTTTTTCCATGGTACTCATTGAGGAAAAAGACATCCTCAGCGGAGACATGGAGGAGCTTTTCATCGAAGGAGTCACCGATATAATCAACAAACTCGACAAACGTCCGTCGTGTGTACTGCCTTTCACGGGGTGCATACATTACTTCCTCGCGACCGACATTGAATACATCTACGACGAACTCAGCGCGCGGTTCCCGGACATCGATTTCATGAGCTGCCGGATGACGCCGACGATGAAAGAAAACGAGCACACTCCGGAAGAAGACATGCGCCGCTCGATGTATTCCTGCATCGACAGGCTGCCGGTAAATCCACGGTCAGTGAATATGATCGGCAGCAATCAGGCCGTATCGCACACCGGCGATCACCTTGCTCTGCTGATCAGAAACGGCTATACCGTCCGCGATCTGGCGAACTGCTATGAATACAGCGAATACAAACAAATGGGCGAAAGCTGTCTCAACATATATTCTCTGCCCGTCGCGGAATGGTCGTGTGAATGTCTGGAGGAACGCATCGGTCAGCCTTTTATTTACCTGCCGTATACCTGGGACTACAGCGAGATAGAACGCGATGTCGATAAACTGGCTGATACCCTGGGGCTCGAACATCCCGACCACGCTGCCGCCCGCAGCCGGGCGGAAAAAGCGCTCGCGGACGCAAAAGCTGTTATAGGAGATACTCCTGTAGCGATAGATTATGTATCATCGCCGCGGTATATCAGCATGGCCCGTCTGCTGCTCGAACACGGTTTCAATGTTACCGGATTATACGGTGACGCGATAACTCCGGATGAAGCCGGCAGTCTGGAATGGTTCCGGGAAAACTTCCCTGACATTCCGTTCCGGTCGACAGCCAACTTCCGCGCCAGATTCTACGGCAGAAATGAAGCGGGAAAATACGGAGGACACCTGCTGGCGATCGGTCCGAAAGCAGCCTACTTCACCGGCACGAAGCATTTCGTGAACATGATCGAAAACAACGGCCGGTACGGATTTGACGGGATCGCCTGGCTTGCCGGCGCCATGACCGACGCCTTTGAAAACGAAAAAGATACTGAAGCCGTCATTCAGGTAAAAGGATGGGGGTGTTCAGCATGAAACAGGTGGTAAGAGTGCTTTCGACGTATTCGGCCGACCTCTTCGGCATCAATTCGGTGCTGTACGAACTCGGCGGACTGGTCGTCATGCATGACGCGTCCGGCTGCAATTCAACATACAATACTCATGATGAGCCGCGCTGGTATACTACTGACAGCATGATATACATTTCCGGCCTCAAGGAAAACGACGTCATCCTCGGCAACGACGACAAGCTCATCAGCGACATATGCGTGACCGCCGCGGAAACGCATCCCCCATTCATCGCAGTCACAGCCGCCCTGATACCGCTCTTTATGAGCACCGATATGAAAGGACTCGCGCGCGTGATAGAACGCAGGACGGGGATACCTTCCTTCGGCTTTACGACTAATGCGATGGACACATATGTCTCCGGCGGCAATATGGTCTACGGAGAGCTCCTGAAACGTTTCTGCCCCGACGAACGTCCCGGACGCGGCAGTAATAAACTGTCCGTGAATCTTCTGGGCGTGACGCCACTCGATTTCTCGATAGTGGGCAATGTTGAAGCGCTGCGCTCATACCTCGAAGACAGCGGGATCACCGTCAACTGCTGCATGACGATGGGCTGCAGCCTGGACGAGATCGCCGCCGCCGGAAAAGCGGACGTCAATCTGCTCTGTTCTTCGCTCGCCGAAGACGGCGCTCTGGTGCTTCGTGAAAAATACGGCATGCCTTATGTCACAGGACTGCCGGCAGGAAAATATGCTTCCGGGAAACTTGCCGATAGTATCAGGCAGGCTGTTTCCGGCCCTGATGACTGCAGCAGATCGGACCGTGACGACACCTCATCGTTCAGCGCGGAGCATCATGCGGACGGAGGCGTATGGATCATCGGCGAAGTCGTTTTCGCCGCTTCCGTCAGAGAATGTCTGGAGAACGATCTCGGCCTGAAAGACGTCCATGTGATATGCCCCGGCGAACGCTCATGCGGACTGCTGCATCCCGGCGATGTCATGACGCACGAGGAGGAAGATATAGAAGACTGTCTCTCACAGGCTTCTGCCGTAATAGCGGATCCTGTTTACCGCCGGATAATGCCGCGCGGATGGCGCAGCCGCGGGGTGAAATTCGCGGACATCCCGCATGAAGCGTATTCAGGAAGGATGTACAGGAGCCGCATGCCGGTATTTATCGGCGCCGGCTTCACAGATATCCTGCAGGATCTGCTTTGCACACAGCGTGAGATCGGGATAAATGATATCATGAAAAACAATGTTCCTTTTGCGCAAAAGAAAAAATATTAGGAGGACCCAATGGAAGAAACAAGAGTTGCCATTCTCGGCATAATAGTCAATCAAAACGGAGACGTGGAGCAGGTGAATAAATTCCTCCACGAATACGGTCAGTATATTATCGGCAGGATCGGCATCCCTTACAGGAAGCGCGGCATAAATATCATTGGCATCGTCCTCGACGCGCCCCAGAATGAGATCAGTACGCTCTCAGGCAAACTCGGACGCCTCGAAGGCATAAACGTCAAGGTCACATATTCGAATGTATGACATCGCAAACGGACGGTCTATCTGATAAATGTACCGTCGTCAAGTTCTCTGAACGCCTCGCTCAGTTCATCTTCGGTATTCATTACTATCGGGCCTCCCCAGGAAACAGGTTCGTGAAGCGGCTGCGCGGCCAGAAGCAGAAATCTGACGCCGCTGCTGCCGGCTTTGACACCTATGCTTCTGCCTTCTCCGAATAGCAGAGCCTGCTTCGCCTCCCTGACTTCTCCGTCAGGCTCAAAAGCAGCGCTGCCGGTCACTACATATACAAACAATGTCGATCCGGCTTCGCTTTCATAGTTCCAGGAACTGCCCGGTTCCATCTCCACATCAAGATATGAAGCATCGACAAAGCTGCCCCTGAAAGCTCCGCTTTTCTCCAGGTATCTGCCGGCTATCACATGGACTTTCGTCCCCTCTTCAGAAACGACCGGAACATCAGCACTTTTGATGTCGCCGTATTTAGGCTCTGTCATTTTATCTTTGGCCGGAAGATTGATCCAGAGCTGCGCCCCGAGCATATGTTCCGACGGCTGAGGCATCTCCTGATGAATTATTCCCGATCCGGCCGTCATCCACTGGCATTCCCCGTCCTTTATGCTTCCGCTGTTGCCGAGATTATCGCCGTGCTCGATATCTCCCTTTATCAGATAAGTAACTGTTTCTATGCCTCTGTGCGGATGCCAGGGGAATCCCGCAGTATAATCATCAGGATCTTCAGAATCGAAAGCATCGAGCATCAGGAACGGATCATAATCCTTTACATCATTATATCCTATCACGCGTACCAGATGGACACCTGCTCCGTCGACAGCTGCCTTTCCTTTTGTTATTTTTTTAATTTTTCTATATTCAGTCATAATATTACTCCTTTTCAGTACTCTGATGGAACTGTATACCCCTTTATCTCCCTCACAAAACGCCGCCCTCCCCCGGACCTGCGGATAAAAGTACAAACAAAAAGGACGCCTGTCCGGCGTCCGTAATACTTTGATTTATTCAAACCATGCTACTGCTCTTATCGGTGACCCGTCAGAGTTTTCCACTTTCAGCGGAAAACAGCTGAACCAGAACAGGCCGCTGCCGCACCGGTCAAGATTTTTCAGATTTTCAATATTGACGATTTCATTCCCGGCAAAAAGTCTGTTGTGCCTCGTGAGTTCAAGATCGGCGATCGGATCGAGTCCGATGACATCAAAGCCGATGCCTTTATAATCTCCGCCCATGATCAGATCCATGACATCATCATCGAGACACGGATAATCACCGAAATATTCTTCGGTGCCCCACAGTTTGTCCCATCCCAGCTCAAAGAGCAGAAAATCCGCGGCACTGATCTCATCTCCATACGGCTCAAGCTGTTTTAAAGTAATGGCTTCTCCGTTCTTCAATGTCCTGCAGTCGATGACGACGGCCTTGCCGATAAACTGATCCGGCGGGAATTCATCCAGGGCTGTCCTGCCCTTATACAAATGCGCCGGCGGATCCATATGAGTACCCGTATGCGAAAACATTGTTATCCTGGTCTCTTTAAAACCGTCTTTATCATAGGTATTCGCCGCTTCCAGCTTCGGCGGCTCCGTGCCCGGATATACCGGCATATCTTCCCTTATAGTATGTGTCAGATCGATTACTTTCATGCTGTGCCTCCATTATATTCCTGTATGTATGTGCCTGTGAGCAATGCCCGGTCCGATATGCGGATGTTCATGCTCGTGTGTTATTATTTCTTTCTGCAGCGATCCGTTGTGCAGGTGATAGACTGTATGACTGTGCATATGACAATGTCTGTACTTCAAAGTATCTGTTACTGCCAGCGCCGAGCCGGCGGTCATGATGACCAGGCCGATGACAAACATCTGCGACAGCCCTTCGTGCAGAAAAACCAGCGAGAACAGAGCGCCGATAAAAGGCGCCGCGGCATAAAACGCGCTCGTCTTCGCCGCTCCGATAATATTCTGCGCGCGTATGTAAGCGAAGATGCTCAGTCCGTATGAAATAAATCCCAGCACCAGCGCAGCAGCAATGATCAGCGGTGAAGGCAGCGTCTCTCCGACCGCCAGCGCAATGATCAGTGAACCCGTGCCGGAGAATATGCCTTTCAGGATCACGATCTCATATGTGCTTCTGGAAGAAATCATTCTTGTGCAGTTGTTCTCAAGCCCCCAGCAGACGGCGGCGCCGAGCACCATAAGCGATCCCGCTGAAAATTTCAGACTCGACGCGCCTTCAAATGATAAGGCCGCGCTCGATAAGATTATCAGAACCAGAGCCGCCCACATCCGCTTTGATATTTCCTCATGAAAAACAAGAAACGCTATAAGCGCAGTAGCTGCTATCTCGAAGTTGTTGAGCAGCGAAACATTGGCCGCGGTCGTCCTCTCCACACCGTTCATCAGAAGTATCGGCGCCATAATATCCAGCACTATCATGCCGATCGTATATGGAAGATCTGATCGGCTTAGACGATCCGTCCGGTCTCCCGGTTTTCTCCGCAGCAGAAAAAGGCTGCCTATGCCCGCGCCCGCTCCCAGATACAGGAATGCCGCCAGCATCGTCGGTCCTGCAAAACCCAGCAGCACCTTGGAAACAGGTATGCTCACTGAATAAAAGACTGCTGCCAGGACAGCCAGCAATATTGCATATGTCTGTTTGCTCTTCATCCGATATCAGCACCCTCCTGTTCAGCTTTCACTATGTCTTTCTGCAGTGTCTGTAAAAGGCGTCCGGGATCGACCGGTTTGGAAAGGTGACTGGTCATCCCGCACTCGTGAACCTTTATGATATCATCATTATACGCATCTGCCGATAAAGCTATGATCGGTATGCGGCGCGAATCAGGACGGCCGGCAGTGCGTATCGCTTTGGAAGCTTCATATCCATCCATCACCGGCATGCGGATATCCATAAGTACCGCTGAAATATCACCGATCCCGGATCGCAGGAATTTTTCAACGCCTTCTCTGCCGTTCACCGCCGGGATCACCGACATGCCGGCTTTTTCCAGAATAGCGGTCGCGATTTCCCGGTTCATCTCATTATCCTCACACAAAAGGATCTTGCCGCCTTCAAGAACAAAATTGCTTTCCTCTTCGGCCTGATGCTGTCCGGCGCTTTCAGCAGCTTTTCTGAATGTCAGATATACCGTAAATTCTGTGCCTTCACCGAGTCTGCTCTCAGCCCTGATGCTGCCGTTCATCAGATCTACGAGTCTTTTCACGATTGAAAGCCCGAGCCCCGAGCCGCTGATGCCGGCAGTCTCCTCGCTGCGTTCCTGCGTAAACGGTTCATATATCTTGGATATGAATTCACTGGAAATACCGACCCCGCTGTCTTTGATGACAAACTTTATGGAAATTTCTTTTGCCGTTTCCTGCAGGCATTCCACTGACATCATCACTTTTCCGCCTTCCGGCGTGAATTTCACCGCATTGCTGAGAAGGTTGATGAAGATTTCCTCAACGCGCACAGCATCGGCCTCGACGGCTGCGGACGATGCTCCGGAATCATCCAGAGTAAAATGTATTTTTTTTGCATCCATCAGCGGTCTTACATCCGTCAGTATCCCGTCAATGACTGCCCTGAAAGGGACCGGCGAGAGATGGAGTGTCGTCACACCGTTTTCTATTTTCTGCAGATCAAGAATATCGTTGATCAGCGAAAGAAGCGTCTCGCCGGCGGAACCTATCTTCTGCAGATAATCTGTTCTGATTTCATCCGAGTCAGTTTCCAGCGCAAGCCTGTCATAACCAAGGACCGCATTCAGAGGAGTACGCATATCATGGCTGACGTTCGCAATAAAATCCGACTTGGACTCATTTGCGCGCTCCGCCGCCTCCAGAGCTTTTTTCAGCTCCCCGTTCGCTCTCTCTATTTCACGCTGTATGCGCAGTTCTTCTCTGGCTGTTTCATCGACATTTCTTACCGTCATGATGGCGTAATTGCCGTTTTCTGCCGTCCTGGTGCGAACGATACGCATTTCAAAGTACTGCATTCCTCTCATCGGAGTGACCTGGTACCGATATGAATATCCGCTTTCCTTCTTAAGCCGCTCCTTCATATAATCGCAGGAAGAGAGCCGCAGCATGATCTCGCGGTCCTCTTCGCGAACCATCTCATCAACAAATTTTTTCATTGCGGTCTGAAACGGCATATTCCTGTAGGTGTAATCGTACAGGTCTTCATTGACCACATTGTGCGCCTGCAGGATCATGAATGCATCTTTGTCCAGATCGATATGATAGATCGCATTGTAATCCTGCACCAGAGTTTTCACCATATCATCCTGCTTTTTCAGAGCCGTCTGCTGACGGACGATATCTTCGATGAAGCGCGCCGCGATAATGCATTCGCTGCCGTTCTGCTCATCACTGACATCGATCAGCGTTATTTCCGCCGGACAGTTCCGCTCCTGATACATATGATGAGAAGCAATGCTGTATGATCCGCTGCTTCTGAGCCTGGACCGGATCGTCTCACGATCGAGTGCTCTCATGAATTCCGCGTGTTCCTGTTCAACTATGTACTGACCGCAGTAAAAATCGAGAAAAGCATCATATGTATTCGAACGGGAAAGCGTCTGAGCCAGAAGCGGCACGACAGGCTCCGAGATCCGCGCGATCTCCACGCTGTCTGCCGTGAAATCCGCCAGAAGCACCACAAAATAGTCCTGCGCGAACACATTGATCAGGTAATTCAGCTTTTTCTTGTGCTTCGACTGACCGGCCATCTGCCCGTGATCTGCACCCGCAGACTTCTCCAGTTTCAAATTATCGTTCAGCATCATTTCTCCCTGCAATATATTCCTGCATTTTTCAATGCTTATCAATTAAAACCAACAAACATTATTATAGCATACTTTTCGAGGATTTTGCCTTTTCCGCTCCGCATAGAGGACACCGGTCAGCGTATCATTCTTGTCAGTCTGCGAAATGTGCGTTGCCTCTGCAACAGAATCCGGCAAACTTTTTTTTGCATAAAAAAACTGTCTCTGCGGGGATCATGCTCCCGGTGAGACAGTCATATGTTTTTCCGTTATCAATGCATCACCAGATGCAGTATCCCCATTACCAGTACAAAAACAACGACAGTGCGGTGAAGCGGCAGTATTTTCTTTTTCCCCGCTCCCTTTATCATTTTTATCACGGCCCCGAGGAGCACGGTAATAACCATGGAAGCCGCCAGTATCGTCCCTGTCAGTGAATCATGACCCGACGATGTCTGAACGAAATAATGTATTACAGCAAAGGCCCCCGCTCCAACGCCGAAATACATATGATATTTGATGATATATTTCATAAAGATCGAAAAGTACTGCCTGACTTTTGATTCACGCGGCAGACCTGATATCAGGAATTGATTGATCCGCTTGACTATGAATGTGCATATTGATACCAGATAACAAACTACAGTGACCCACCCTAAAAATCCGCCTATTTCGTCCATGATATACTCCCCCGGTCTTTTGTGCTTTAACTCTATAAATAATACGCCTCTCGTCAGTGAGATTCAATATAAAGATCGAGTTTATCATGATATTCAACGAGACTGTCGGTATTATGCCGCCCGCTTTTCCCCAGAAGCAGATCCGGCAGATAGTACGGAATTTTTCCGGCCTCACCCATGGCTCTTTCGCATCCTATACAGTACACGACAACATTATCACACGGGAAACCGGCAGCACGCATAGCGATCCGCGCACTGACCTCTGCATTAGAAACATGTCCAAAGCAGTTATCCCCGCAGCAGACGGACTCCGTTCCATGAAATTCCGCCTCGATGATTTCAATATTCATTTTCTTCAGCAGGCTTCTGACAGCCTTATGCACCTGAGGTTTATGACGATAAACGCATGAATCATGAACAGACATTATTATGCCGCCATAGTCGGGCAGGCGAATACCTTCAATACTGTCGGCGACTTCCCAGAAAGAAATAGTATCGATGCCGCTGTAAAGCGAGCGGAATCGTCTGTCGCAGCCGGCACAGTTATTGATGATCACCGCGCCTGCAGGCAATTCAGGATCATGCCTGCAGCATATATTATGCGGTCTGACATCTCCGAAATTTTCACGCAGGAAATCCAGCATCCCCGACGCCGTATCAGGTTTATATAAGTTCAGCGCACAGCCGGCATTGAAAAAGCATTTTTCAATGTCTATTTCATCTGCAGCTATACTTTCTCTGACAAAAGGCACACGCTGCGCCGCTCCGGCCGGACAAACCGCAGAACAGATCCCGCAGTCGATGCAGGTTTCCGTATCTATCCGCACTGCACCGCCGCACTCAATGACCGCATTCACCGGGCATTCGGCAATGCACCTGCCGCACATTACACAACTGTCCGAAATCGTATAATAAAATTTATCTTCTTTCCCGTATTCGACCGGCGGAGCCGGCATAAACATATTATCGTTCTTCATTCTTCAGGGACCTCATTTTCACCGTGCTTTGCGCAGCATAATACAATATACCGCCGTCGAGCCGAATATTACTGCAACAGATACTGCCAGGAACCATACAGGCAGCGCAGACGCGGCGGTAATGGAGATACTGATCGTTGTAAACATCAGACAAATGATCAGCTTGATAGTGTCTGCCATGCCTTTTAGTATAGGATATAAACGTTCTTTGTTTTCTTCCGTGATTTTCACCCCGGTATTCAGCATCGACGGGAATTTCCCTGCGGCCGTCATCAATACAAAAAGGGCCAGCATGATCAGCGGCAGAATCCAGACCGTGCCTTTCCCGCTCCAGCTCGTGATGTTTCCGGCTGCATCAAAATGTCCCGGCACTCTGGCCGGGATCCCATTCCAGTTCAGGAAAATATATGCGAAACATAATATTATCGATATGATCGATGCAAGATTTTTTATGACTGCCGCCCTGCTGTTGAAAATCCTCATTGCCATCCTCCATCAATAACGATTTTTAACATACTGATGCGCTGATTATACCATATAAAAAAACTGTTTTACAGACGCTCCGGCACAAATGTCTTTTACCATCAGACCTAAACGTTTTTCCCCATTTCAAAGACTTTTTTCAGGGCAGGATGACCGGCCGCCTCACCCGGCGCCTCTACCCCGCCGGCATGGACTTTTCCCGCCAGATGGGCCTTTGGGAAGCAGGCGATCCAGCCCTCCAGACCATTCCGGGCTCCGTCAGCGGCGCTCTCATCATTTACAGCAGATGCTGTCAGCAGATATATATCACGGAACCTGTAATCTTTCGGGAAAAGACTGTTGCAGCGGTCTATCAGCGTTTTCATCTGCCCGCTCATCTCATAATAATATATCGGCGTTGCGTACACGATCACATCGGCCTCTTCCATTTTTTCGGCTATCCATATCGCATCATCATCGATCACGCAGCGGCCAAGCTCCTGACAGGCCAGACATCCCCGGCAGAAGGCAATATTCTTATCCGTCAGAGATATTTTTTCGGTCTCGTTGCCGGCTGCTTCAGCGCCTTGGATAAATTCATCCGCCAGCAGGTCAGAATTACTGTCGCCGCGCAGACTTGTTGAAATCACTAATACTTTTTTCATTACTCTCCTCCGTGTCATCTCTGCTCTATCTTAAATATGTTTTAAAAAATTCTTCGATCTTATCAAATGGTATCACATCGAGATTATCATAAAGATCCACATGGACAGCACCCGGAATAATCACCAGCTCCTTGTTGTCACCCTCCAGCTTCCTGAATGCATCTTTGCTGAAGTAACATGAATGTGCCTTCTCGCCGTGGATCATCAGAACGGCGCTCCTGATCTCACTGCTGTACTGCAGTAATGGCATATTCACAAACGACAGCGGTGTGGTCATGTTCCATCCGTCCGTCGAATTGCCCGAACGTTCGTGATATCCGCGCGGTGTCTTGTAATAGTCATGGTATTCCTTTACGAACTGCGGCGCATCATCCGGAAGCGGATCAACTACGCCCCCTGCCTTCAGATATGTGCCGTTTCTGTAATCCTCTGTTCTTTGTGCATTTAATGCCGCACGATTATCATACCTCTTTTCCGGCGTATCATCCGCATCAAAATATCCGTTTGCCATGACTCTTGTCATATCGTACATCGTCGACGTCACCGTTGCCTTTATTCTTGTATCCATTGCTGCGGCGCTGAGCGCCATGCCGCCCCATCCGCAGATCCCGATGATGCCGATTTTCTCCGGATCGACATTGTCCTGCACGGACAGGAAATCGACCGCAGCCGAAAAATCTTCTGTGTTGATGTCAGGTGATGCCACTCGTCTCGGCAGACCGCCGCTTTCTCCCGTGAACGAGGGATCAAAAGCGACTGCCATAAATCCGCGCTCCGCCATGATCTGGGCATAAAGACCGGACGACTGTTCCTTGACAGCTCCGAACGGCCCGCAGACCGCTATTGCCGGCAGTTTCCCGGCCGCATTTTTCGGCGTGTACATGTCGGCAGCCAGAGTAATGCCATATCTGTTGATAAATGTGACCTTGCTGTGATCCGCCTTGTCGCTTTTCGGGAAAACCTTATCCCATTCCTTTGTCATTTCCAGAACTTCTTTTTTCATATCTTTCCGCCCCCGTTATTCATTTTCATTTCTTATTTTGTATGCCAGAAAATCCAGGCAGTCTATCTGTTTCTGACCGCGGTGGATGTCTTCGAGGATCTTATTGCGGCGGACAGATAAGCACCGGAGAAGCTGTTCTGTATCACGCGATTCAAAGCAGCACATACATTGCTCGGAAAGCTCTCCGCAGATCCCGGCATCATCAAGTATTTCACGAAATATTTTATTTCTGTCGTGTGCTTCCGCCATTTCATCCTCCGTTTACCTTGCTTATTTTATGATACATGCGCGGCAGTGAAATTACAAATATTGAATATTGATTTCATGTTATTATATATTTTGATATCATATCATGCTATACTGAAAGAAAAACCAGGGCAGAACGGAGAAATACAATGGAGATATATGTGCTCAGAAACTTTCTGGAAATAGCCAGAGAAGGCAGTATAACTGCCGCAGCCGATACGCTGCATATTTCGCAGTCCACGCTTTCCATGCAGATCAAGAACCTGGAAAATGAACTGGGGAAAAAACTTTTTACCCGCCACAGCCGCAGCGTATCCCTCACTGACGAGGGCATGGTGCTGAGAAAACGCGCGGAAGATATCCTCAATATGGTAGATAAAACCGCAGCGGAATTCCGGGAAATGAACATAATCAGAGGAGGCGACATCCGCATCGGCTGCGCCGAGTCGTACCTGATCAAACATCTGGCTCACGCTATCAGCGATTTTCGCCGTGACTATCCGCTGCTGCGCTTTCACATTACCAGCGGCGGCACGGAGCAGGTCCTTGAACGTCTGGATCACGGCATCCTGGATCTGGCAGTAATAGTGGAGCCTCCGCATCTTGAAAGATACAATTATCTCGAGATCCCCGGAGAAGACACATGGGGCATCGTCGTACGCCGGGATCATCCGCTGGCGGCCAGACACTCAGTAACTGTCTCCGACCTGAATGGTGAGGACCTGATCATCTCAGAGCAGTCGCTGAAAGCGGACCTGCCGCGCTGGTGCGGCGAAAAAGTCGATGAACTCCGTTTCGCCGGATATACAAACCTGGCCTATAACGGTTCCGTCTTCGCCCGGGAAGGACTCGGCGTATTGCTGGCATTTGAGCATTTAATAGAATGCGGCGCCGACAGCGAACTTTGTTTTGTTCCGCTCAGTCCGCGCCTGACAAATAAAATATTCATCGTCTGGAAAAAATATCAGATATTCACCCCTATCGCCGATCTTTTCACCGGGTCGCTCATTAAACGTTTTGCCGCAGAATAATACTGCTGCAGCTCAGGCGGCGTCAGCAAAGCTTGAAGCGATCAGTGCAAAAAGTTCTTTGTCTGTCAGACTGCCGTCGAGGCAGACAGTAAACCAGTGCTTCTTGTTCATGTGATAAGCGGGATAATAATCTTTACGTTTCAGCAGCTCCTCCACCGTATCCGGATCTGCTTTCATATCTATTATTTCCGCATTTCCCTGTCCCGGCAGTCCGAGCCTGCTTCTGTCAACGGTCATGATTATGGCAAACCACTTTTCATTATCCTGCCTTCTGAAAGCAGCATAACCCGGGTATTTTTTCCAGAGGAACTCCGGTTTTACGTCAAAAGTATCGCTGATAAACCGCAGGGCTCTGTTTGTCTGCTCCGCCTTCAGGATCTCCGTATCAAAACATTTTGCCGCCACATCCGTTAATGCTTTCCCGCATGCCTCCCGCACATCGCCCACAAAGCCGCCCTGCGCACTGCTCACATTGACGAGAGTATATTCCTCTGCCAGTTCGGTTTCCATAACTTTATATTGCACAGCGCCGCTTTGGCTTATACATATATCCAGCATGAACTGTTTCCGCATGACGGGTATTTCCAGGCGGAAAACTGCGCCGTCATATCTAAAGCCATATTCCAGCAGCTTAGCTTCATTCGGTTTTTTGTATCTGAATATGGCCTCGGTATCTATCATATTCTCCCCCGTTTATCAGTAATCTATCCTCTCGACTTTGAATATCACAGGTCTGGTACCGTCCGAACAGCAGCAGATCATCACCCGGTCATCATTCATCCAGCCTTGCATGATCGAACCTCCCTGCAGCCCTGTGTAGATGTATCTGCTTATCGCATCCCAGGCCTCCGAACAATGCGGCATCTTCGGACCGCCCGCGACTGTATCAGGATCCGCATCCGTCTTTACCAGCGTGCCCAGTCCCATATGCCAGAAATCATCCCTGTCTCCGTCTCTCTCGAAAATATACTCATCACCTACATTATAGCACGGACACTCTCCCGATTCCGGATCAGCGCAGTACTGCTGCTGTAATTCCGTAAAAAGTTTTTTGCCGATCACCGTTACTTTTACTTTATGTTTCATGATCATTTCCTCCTGCCTGATCTAATTAAAGACTTCTGCCATTCCGCAATGATCCCGGCCTGCAATTTTGCCGGAAGCGGCCGCATGATATAGCGCAGCGCCTTGTAATCTGCGTCCGGAATGATTATCAGCTGTCCGGCCTGCATGCCCTTAAATCCTTCTTCAGCCACTATCTTCGGATCTTTAGCTGTCTTCGCATCGGCCTTGCCGGCATTTGCCGCCCAGTTAGTTTTTGTCGGTCCCGGGCAGAGCGCCGATACAGTAACGCCCGTGCCGCGCAGTTCGCCGTACATTGCTTCAGTCAGAAACAACTCATAGGCTTTTGCGGGGCCGTATACGTTGAAATACGGATCCGGGATAAATGCCCCCAGAGAAGATACATTCAGTATCTTCCCTGCGCCGCGTTCTTTCATATCGTGGCCAAACAGACGGCACAGCATTGTCAGACTGGTGATATCAAGATGAATAAGATCTCTCATAACCTGCGGATCAGCCTCCATGACCGCAGCCTGTTTCCCCGCGCCTGCATTATTGACCAGCTGATCGACAATTATTCCCTTTTCACACACCTCATCGTATATGTCCATGGCGGAGTTTTCGTCCGACAGATCCCCGGCTATTACGGTGACGCTGATATCAAATTTGGTTTCCAGCTCCTGTTTAAGCGCTTCGAGTTTTTCGGCGTTTCTCGCCACCAGTATCAGATCGAAGCGGTGCTCCGCAAAAACAACTGCCAATTCTTTCCCGATACCTCCGGAAGCCCCTGTTATCAGAGCTGTCTGTCCGCTGCCGTCGATCCTTTCCGTCTTTCCTGTCAGGTATTTTTTATACAGAAAACGGCCGGCCGTAACCGCACCTGCCGCGCCGAGAAATGCCGCCTGTTTATCTTTTCTGTCCATTATTATTGCCCCCTTTTAAAGTATTATCTCCCCTGTTTTATACTCCGGATCATGCGTCATCAATACAGCAATGCATCTTTCGTCCCTGCTGTATGCCTGCAGGCGCCTCAGAGAAGCTTCCGCCTGTTTACGGTCCCGGGCGATCCCCGGCAGCACAAGTTTTTCATATGATTCGCGTGCATAACCGCAGTCGCCGGCTATCACGCAAAAGCCTCCGCTGCCCTCCGCTCTGACTCCCGTCATACCGGCCGAATGCCCGGGCAATGGTATCAGTTTCACGCTGCCGTCATTCAGCAGATCATATTCCTCGTCCGGAAAGGCTTTGATATCAATACCGCGCCAGAGCCTTTTCAGATAACGCGGGTTTGACTTCGCTGCCGCCTCAAGTTCAGCTCTGCCGGCCATTATACACTTCGCATCTTTGACCATGCCGATGCCTCCCGCATGATCGATATCCATATGCGTCAGGATACAGTAATCGATATCCGCCGCCCTGTAACCATACCGCGCCAGATGCTCGGTCACCGCTTTCCCTTCCGGAAGCACGCCTGGTGACGCATGATAATTTACAAATCCTTCGTACCTGCGCGCATCCTTCCTTACTGCCGCATCCCAGCCGGTATCCACCAGTATCAGAGCCTGCGGATGTTCTATAAGATATGCTGTAACGGGCACTTCGATCTGATGATTTTTCTTCCGCCCCAGGCCCGAAAACGCCAGCGGATTCTTCGATCTGTTCGACAAAGGAAGCGCTTCATCGACAAAAGTACTGCCGCAGTCAAGAATATGTATCTTAATCATCAGCTGCGCTCCGGTCAGGCAGTTCCGAGGTGATCTTTCTGGCCTCGGCCAGCACCTGTATCAGATCATCGAAGCTCTTCTGATCCGGGTCGAAGTAGTAATAGTTCTTCGTGCCTTCCCGACGCATCTTCAATATCCCGGCATCCTTCAGGATCTGCAGGTGGTGCGAAACCGCCGGTCTCGACAGGTGTGTTTTCTCAGTAATGTCCATAACGCGCACACCTGTGCAGTCGCCCATCTTCATCATTTCCAGTATGAGATGCTGCCTGTTCTCATCTCCGAGCGCCAGCAGTATCTTCTGACATTTTCCAAACTCCTTTGCCAGTTTTTCGATATCATCTCTTGTATGCATATATACTACACCGCCTTATGGCCGGATGCCGCATCAAAATGATATTTTACGATGCCGAGATCCAGTTTTGTATAAAATCCGTTTCCTTTTCTTCTCGCCCTGACGGTATCGCCGTCCAGTTCAAAATAGAATTTCTGCTGATTCATGGATGTCGGCGCCAGAAGCGCGGCTTCGATCCCCCGTGCGAACCATTCCGGCATGTGTTCTGCACAATTGCATACTTCCGCCAGAGGACGGGATGTATGCGGTACGCCCTGATTCTCGCCGTATCCCAGCGCGATCAGGCATACCTGCTTTTCATCGCTTCTTATCTCAGCTGCGCTTTTCCCGTGAGTCACAGCGACCCAGCATGTATTCAATCCCAGTTCCTGAGCTTTGAGAACGATCTGTTCACCGCAGTACCCGGCTTTTTCTTCTAATCCCGGACTTTTCCTGCCGACCAGGGCGATGTAATTTTTTACACCTGAAAATTTCCCGTAATGTGCCTTCATGCCGCTGAAACATTTAGGTTCATCAAACAATATCTGAATGTGCAGTCCCGATCCAGCATTACATTGCGCGACAGCGGTCATAAGCGCATCTCTTTTTTCTTTTTCAATTTTTTTATCACTGTACTGACGTACACTGTGACGGTCTTTTATAACGTCCATATTTACTTTCCTCCTGTTAATGGTTTATTCGTTTAAACCATTATAACAAAAGTAATACGCTGCAAATCATTGGTAAAGAAAATCAAGACCATTAACTTTCGGTTCCGCGTTCCTTACCGGACAGGCAAAAGGACGCCGAAGCGTCCAGTATAATGCAGCGAAATATTCAATTGTGTTAACAGGAACATCCGCATGAACAGTCTCCGGCATGCTCACCGCCGTCATCGCCCACATAAGAAATAGCTCCCGCCGGACATAAATTACCGCACCCGCGACAATGATCGATACACGCTTTTGGATCAGCCACTACCGGAGTCGGCAGCTTCTCAGGGTCATAAACACCATGTTTACATTTATTAGTGCATGCACCGCATTCGATGCATAATGTGTAATCTATTACAGGATACCATCTGTCCGCCATTTTTTTGCCTCCGTTACAGTACTTTGCTGAATATTGTCTTTACTTCGTCTTTCTTCAGCACTTTGCCGAATGAAACCACTTTCTCATCTACTACCAGTGCCGGCGTTGTCATAACACCATAGGCAGCGATCTGAGCAAAATCGGTCACATGATCGATAGGAATATCCTGACCCATTTCCGACAACGCATCTTTTGCCGCAGCCTCAAGCGCCTGACATTTGGCACAGCCGCTGCCGAGTATTTTGATGCGTGCTCCTTCGCCCTTTACTGCTTCTGCCTTTTCCATATCTTCCGATGTGCAGTTTCCTCCGCAGCAGCACGAAGCTTCTTCGCTTTTTTCTTTTTTCTTAAATAACGACATATTTTTACCTCCTATTTATTATAAATTGTTTGATTCTCCATTATTTATTCCGCCCTGTTCAATGCAGCTTCTCTCAGGTCCATTACCTTTTCTTCTATAATTTTTGCAATTCTTTCATATTCCTTTTCCGTGCCTCCTGTCGGGTCATCAAGGCCCCAGTCTGCATGGGCCGCAGCCGGCAGTGAAGGACATGTTACATTGCAGCCCATAGTAATAACAATATCCACCTCCGGGATATCGGCCAGCAGTTTCGGATATTGCAGCTGCTCCATATCTACACCATAGAATTTTTTTATGATATTAACAGCGCCTTTATCTATGTGATCTTTGATCTCCGTCCCGCCTGACCAGCATTGTATTGCATCCGATGCCAGTTCCCTGGTTATGGCCTCAGCCATCTGACTGCGGCATGAATTATGTACGCATATATATGCTGCTTTTAATTTCTGCATAGTCTCTCCTAGATAAACAGATACTGGAATGCATTGAAGAAATATCCGACAAGGATTATCCCGATCGTGCATATCAGTATGAATAGTCCCAGCAGCTTCGGCTTGACCGCTTTGCTCAGCATGATCATCGACGGCAGACTCAGCGTCGTCACTGCCATCATGAACGACAGCACCGTTCCCAGCTGAGCGCCCTTATACAGCAGAGCTTCTGCAATAGGGATACTGCCGAATATATCCGCATACATCGGAATACCTATCAATGTCGCCATTACTACCCCAAACGGGTTCCCGCTCCCGAGCGCCTCTTCAACAAAGCTCTCCGGGATCCAGTTGTGGATCACCGCACCAATGCCGACGCCGACAAGAATGTACGGAAAAACCTTCCTGAAGGTTGAGACGACCTGATCTTTCGCGTAAACCGCTCTGTCCCTGTGTGTAAGTTCCGGAGCATCCACATCGACAACACCTGCATTTTTAACAAAGTCGGCGACATGCTCCTCCATGCGCATCCGTTCGATGACGGAACCGCCTATTACTGCAACTACGAGCCCCAGTATCACATAGGCAACTGCTATTTTGACGCCGAATATGCTCATGAGCAGCACCAGACTTCCGAGATCCACCATCGGCGATGATATCAGAAACGAAAAAGTTACGCCAAGCGGCAGACCTGCACTCGTGAAACCCATAAAAATCGGGATGGACGAGCAGGAACAGAACGGGGTCACCGTTCCGAGCAGCGCACCTGTGGTATTGGCGCCTATGCCGTGGAATCTGCCCATTATTTTCTTGCTTCTTTCAGGCGGGAAATAGCTCTGGATATATGAAATGAGGAATATCAGGAAGCACAGCAGGAATGTTATTTTGATCACATCATAAATAAAAAACTGTATGCTGCCGCCCCATCTTCCATCTATATCCAAGCCGGCAGAAGTCAGTATAGTGCCGATCAGTCCGTTGAGCCATTTCATGCCCAGGATCTGATTCTGAATAAAATCCCAGATCATCTGCAGCCACACTCCTCACTACTGCATGTTTCAGCGTTATCGCAGCATGATACATCTGTGATGAACTGCTTGAACTCCCTGAATCTGGCACAGTCAATGGAGTAATGACACCATTTGCCTTCTTTCCTGCACTTTACCAGTCCGCATTCGCAAAGTATCTTCATATGGTGCGACATTGTGGGCTGTGTTATCTCAAAAGCATCCAGAATATTGCAGGCGCATTTCTCGCCCTGCGTCAGCATTTGTACTATCTGCAGCCTGTTGCTGTCGCCCAGTGCTCTGCAGATCGCAGTCACTTCTTCTATTTTCATTTGCTCTCTCCTTCATTTTGTCATATTGACGTTTGTCTATGTGTTATTATGATACTCATATAGACGAATGTCAATATGTTTTTTACGTACCAAAAAGGGGCGCCGAAGCGTCCCTGTCTGATAACGCAGTTATGCGTGTGTCTAGTACATTTTTTTCTTGGTGATAAACAATACGCCCATGACCATTAGTACGACAGTTAAGAAAATTATCCCGACATATGCGTAATGCCAGGTCTGGAAAGGCAGCGCAACATTCATGCCGAAGAAGCTGGTAATGATCGTCGGTATCGCCATCACAATGGTGATAATGGCCAGGAATTTCATTACGATGTTCAGGTTATTGGATATGACTGACGCGAAAGCATCCATGGTGCCGCTCAGGATATTTGTGTAGATGTCCGCCATATCGATCGCCTGCTTATTTTCGGTGATAACGTCTTCAAGCAGGTCCTCATCTTCCTCATACTTTTTCAGTATCCTGACTGTTGTCTCGCTTTCTTCATCGTGAACTGTCCTTAAATAAGTCCTCAGCAGTTTTTCCAGTACATTTTCATTCGAGCGCAGTGCAGTTGTAAAATACACCAGACTTTTTTCCAGATTCAGCATATTGATAAGCTCTTCGTTCTTGGACGATTTATGCAGATACTGCTCGATTTCCGTGGATTTCTTATCGATTTCCTTCAGCCGGCTGAGGAACAGTCTGGCATTGTTGTAAAGCAGCTGAAGTACGAAGCGTGTACGTTTCTGCGTTACAGGCACGGCCCTCGTTTTCAGGAACTGATCGATGAGCATGCTTTCTTTTAATGCCACAGTGATGATCACCTGTTCCGTGATCACGATCCCCAGCGGGATAGTGTTATAAATGATAGGCGACTTATTGGCAGACGAATTCGGCATACTGATCAGGATCAGTACCTGATCGTCATATGCTTCTATTCGCGGTCTTTCTTCTTCATCTAATGATGCTTTCAATAAGTCGATGTCCAGATCATAACGGCTGCAGAGCATCTGCAATTCCGCCTCGTCAGGGTCAGTAACATCGATCCAGAGATTTTTTTCTTCCAGAGAGTCCAGTCTTGTGAGACTGCCTCCAATAGTTTTATAAATTTTGAGCATAGTCTGTCCCCTTTTCTGCCCGGGACAAACTTGCCTCCTTACCGATAAAAGCGGAAACGCTGCAGCCCCGTGCTGTGATACAAATTATTCATTTTTCGTATGTGACTTCGGCCACAACTGTCTTCCATTGCTTTCACCTCCAGCGTTGGATTATATACTTTGCCAATTCCGGTGTCAATCAATTTTTTATTATCAAATAATGTGTCAGGATGTAATTCAGTCTGCGCAAAAACCATTGATCGCTCAAACAGGCAAAAGCTCTGCGACCCGCTGTGATCAGCAGGATGCAGAACTTCTGAGCATATCAAGAATCCATATTATTTTTCAATGGCTTATTAATAGAAAAATACTCCTTACAGTATAAACTGATGCCTTACATTTTCGTAAAAATAATCATCAGCGTCGGAATAAGGATCACAACAGCAACAACGACGATCAGAATCCCTTTATGCAATTTATGGCTGCGTCTGCGCTTATCGGCCAGATGTTCATTCAGCACTGCCAGCTGGGCGGCCACTTCATTGACTTCTGTCTCGTCTTTTATCGCCATGCCGAGCAGGTCACTTACGGACACCTCAAATAGTTCGGCGATCCTTGTCAGCATCTCTGCATCCGGAACAGAAAGGCCCTTCTCCCATTTTGAAATAGTCTGTCTGACAACATTGAGACGCTGAGCCAGGATCTCCTGGGACATCCCTTTTTGCCGGCGAAGCGTTTTTAGATTATCACTAAACATAGTACTTGCCTCCTTTTCTGCTTTCATATTAGTAATGATACAGCGTTGCTGCAAGCAATGCGAATTAACAAATGCTCTTTTAACGTTCCCGCAGATGCCGCTCCGGATTTTCGACAGGATTTTCCCTGATGGACATCACAAAGATATCTCTGCCGACCTGGCGCTGTATCATCTCGGCTGCTCTTCAGGTATTGCTCTTTTCGAGATTGCGAATGCTCCCGTTCCAGTAATTCTCACTATTCTCGCATAATATTTTATTGCTGTCTTTACCATTTTCTTTCTCCTGTTACTTAAAGAAACCGTCTATTCCGCTGCAGATCAGCCTGTTCGAAATTTCGATAATATCTTCCAGCGGTATCTTTTTGCCGTCAGCCGCCCACTGCCTGTAGATTCCAACACTGACAGTATTGATATAGTTCAGCAAAATATTACGCTTATATTGATCAAGGTCTGTAAACTTCTTGGATTTCCCCCAAGTCGAGTCCACAACATTGTCGATCATTTCCTGTCTGATCGTGCTGTAGCTTCCGCTGCAGGTGATTTTCTGATAAGCAAGACCCTGCTCTTCAGAATAAACAAAGAATTCTCTGTTGACTTTGTCCAGTTCCTCCGGATAACGGAAGCCCTGCACTCTTTTAATATATTCCGAGGAAAACTGCATCTGCATCTCGGCCAGAAGATCATCAATGGACGGATAGTAGTTATAGAATGTCTTCTTGTTTATCATCGCCCTGTCGCATAGTTCCCTGACAGTGATTTTTTCATAATCTTTTTCGCATATCAGTTCTTCAAAAGACTTCCTGATCGATTCTATCGTTCTTTTTACTCTTAAATCCTCGTGTCCGGTCAGCAGCATAGCATCCTCCATTTCATTCTCTTTTTGATTTATGTAACTGTGGTTACATTTTATCAGCTTGCTTTCTGCCCGGCAACGTACATTACTGCCCAGGCTGATATCTCCCGCCTAAATTTTCTCCCTAAGCTTCTTCAATAGTTTTGCCGGATTGCCTCCTGCTATGGTATTGGCCTCTACATTCCGGGTCACGACCGAACCACCTGCTATTACTGCATTATCTCCTATCGTCACGCCCGGCATTATCGCTGCGCCCGCTCCTATCCAGACATTACTGCCTATCCTTACTCCCCTGCATTTCAGGATATTTCGATTTACAAAGTCGTGGTTATCTGTCACGATCGTAACATGCGGGCCGATCTGAACGCCATCGCCCACGGTGATCCCGCCGATCGACATTGCCGTGAAGCTGTGGTTGAAAAAAGCGCTTCCCTCGAATGTCATCTGCTGCGGGAAATCTATCTGTACAGGCGTCATGATAGTAACTTTCTCCGGGTATTCGCCGCCAAAGAGATCAGCGAATGCCTGCTTCTGCTCCGCTGTCTGCGGTTCGGTGTGATTCAGTCGGAACAAAGCTTTATCTGCACGCTGCAGTTCTTCTATTGCCGGAAGATACTCATCGGCGAACATGTCCACGGGTTCTCCGCTTTTCAGCTTTTCAAATATTTCCATATCCTCACCTTAGTCTGCAGGTCTGAAGCCGCCCAGCATCCTTTCCTGTTCTTCCAGTGTCATATTAAAAAAGCGTATGCCTCTGTCCAGTGAACGTATCTTTTTTATTTCCCCGTCCGAAAGTTCAAAATCAAAAATATCAAAATTCGCTTTCAAATGCTCAGGATTTGTCGTCTTTGGAAATACTATAGTTCCCTCCTGGATATGCCATCTTAAAATGATCTGCACATTGGATTTCCCATACTTTTTCGCCAGATCAGTGAACAGCGGCTCTTCTATCAGTCCGGCATCGCCATGACCGAGCGGATACCATGCTTCTATCTTCGTGCCGTACCCGGCGAGTCTTTTCTTCAGTGCTGCCTGCTGGTAATACGGATGGCATTCCACCTGCAGGACCGACGGCTTGATCATAGCCGCTTCACAGATTTCCTCCAGTCTTTCTGATTCAAAATTGCTGATCCCGATCGACTTTACTTTGCCGTCAGAAACGGCTTTTTCCATGTCTCTCCATGCCCCGATGTAATCTCCGAACTGCTGATGAAGAAGCAGAAGGTCGATATATTCCGTACCTGATCTTCCCAGCATTTTATCAATAGCTTCAGCTGTTTTACCCTCGCCATATTCGCTTGGCCAGAGTTTACTTGTTATCCAGATTTCTTCTCTTGGTATTCCGCTCTCCCTCACAGCTTCCCCGACGCTTCTTTCATTCTGATACGCATGCGCTGTGTCAATATGGCGTACGCCTGTTTTCAATGCACTGAGACACGCCTCCCTCGTCGCAGCCCCTTCCGGCACCATATACACCCCGAGTCCGAACTGCGGTATTTTATTACCGTCATTAAGCGTTACATATGTCTGCATGATATTGCCTCCTTTTTCACTTTAGTTACTTATTTCTTATGCACGAATTATATTCCGGACAAATATGAAAACAATGGTCTCTTTTGCCGGATCAGTGAGTTATGTAACTGCATTATCAAAAAGGTTGCTTAAAACTTATCAAACTATACCAGATCACGCCTGCTGCACAGAAAATATGCAGCGATACAAACAGCCGCCACGCCCGCCAGAAGCATATACATAGTACGGTACCCGGCGAACAAGAGTATTACCCCGATAAAATACGGCCCGAAACCTGTCCCGAGTTCGGATATTGCCAGGACTGTCGATATTGCCACGCTTATCCGTTCAGCAGTGACTTTTTGAATAGCAATGACCTGAGCCATAGCCGCAAAAGTTCCAAAACCAACTCCGAGCAGTACTGCCGAAGCGAACAAAATCGCCGCGTCTGCAGTCATGCTGAGAAGCACCATTCCTGCCGCGAACAGCAGCAGCGAAGGATACATTACCCTGACAAAACCTTTGGCGTCAGCGATTTTGCCCAGCCACGGTCTCGATACAATTATAGCTGCCGAATAAACAATAAAAAAATAATTTCCCGCATCCATCAGATCTATTTCTTTCATATATGTGGAGAAAAAACTTATGACGCCGGAATAGCAGAAATATATTACCAGGCTTATCAAGGCGATCGGAAGCGCCTTGACTTCAAAATATGATTTCAGACCGCGGTTTTCGTGCTGTAATGTTTTGGCTTTTTCACAGTCGCCGGGAAGATGTATGGTCAGGGCGATCATCAAACTGCAGGCTATTGACACTATGCAGAATGCTGTCAGTACTGCAAACCCGAAGCGGCGGTATATCATAAGCCCCGCGAACGGTCCAGCGGCCGAGGCAAAAGTAATGCTCAGCATAAAATATCCCATGCCTTCACTTCGGCGTGATTCCGGCACGGTCTTTGCCGCCAGTGTTGTTATCGCAGTGGTGCAGATGCCAAATGCAAATCCGTGTAAAAATCGGATCGCGGCAAATACCCATATATCAACGGCAAAAAAATACGTGATCTGAACAGCGAGGAACAAGATCAGACCGCTGATCATGGTTCTGCGCTCGCCGGCCTTGTTTATATGGTGTCCGGTATATATCCTCGCCAGCAGCGCTGCAACAAGAAAAATGCCCGCGGCAAGTCCCGCATGGCTCGAAGAAGCATGCAGGTCATTCATTGCAAACAATGTTATTATTACCAGCATGCTGTAAAATACCAGATATATCAGGAAACTGGTCACTGATATCGATAAAAATTTTCTTGTCCAGAGTTTATCCTGCATTTTCAGATGCTCACCTCACGTGTTGCTTATTTCTTCAAAGTGTATTATAGTGTCAATGTTGTTGATATTCAATGGTCACAGCAGCCGTAAATGAGAAATATGCCACAGTTATCAAAATCTGTTGCCCGGAGGAACATCCTGTGAATCAAAAAAAATCACCTGATCTGCGTGTTCAGAAAACCATAGAAGCTATTCAGGAAGCATTCAGGAACATGATATGTGAAATGCCGCCTGATAAAATCACCGTCAAAGAGCTGTCGGAACGTGCCAGAATAAACAGGAAAACATTTTATCTTCATTACACATCTATAGAAGATCTCTATAATGAAATGCTGCAGATAGTTGCCGGCGGATATTATGAGGAGATCGCCAAACTTGAAGTCCCTGCCGACATTGCAGACCTGACAAATGCTTTCTTCAGATATTTTTCATCTCAGGGCAAATACGTTGAGCAGCTTCTCTGCAGTCCCGAATATCAGATATACTGCAGCCAGCTGTTCAGAGCAACATTAAAACACAACAGGGAACGATTCGATCCTTACGCCAGTTTTTCCCCAATCGAACAGACGATCATCAATACTTTTCTTGTCAACAATACTTTAGATATTTACAGAGAATGGGTCACATCCGGGAAAGAAATGGCGATCGATGATATCATAGACCTGACCGGCACACTGTTATATTCAGGTATTCACTCTCTGGAAACGCAGTCCGATGCCTGTATATGACTATAATAAATGCGGCGCGGTTCGAACGCAGTGATCCTCTTCCAGTCATCCTGCAGCAGATCGTTGTCAGGATATCCGTCAATGTATTCCCGCGGCGCCAGGTCGCCGGCAAAACAGCAGCCGTCATCCAGCAACAGTACAATGCCGTCTTGACTGTGACTGTACACAGGAACGATTTCTCCCTCGATTCCGAGACCTGCAAGCAAATGTCTGCTTTCATCACAGGAAAATATTATAGCTTCATCTTCGTTAATAGGATGATATTTTAAACCCGGCTGCCGGGAAAAGATTTTGTCGGCAAAATGCACAAATTCCTTCTGATGTTCAGCCAGCAGTAATTTAGTGCCGGACCGCATCAGTTCGCTGACAAGTCCTATATGGTCAGGATGATAATGAGTCGCCAGAACATAATGGATATCGCTTACATATACACTATTTTTTTTGATTTCTTTATAAAATGCAGGCAGGGTGCCGGCCATATCGGTATCGAGCAGTAAACCGGCGTCACGGAAAAACCAGGTATTCGTATTGCCGTATTTCAATTCTACAAACATTTTTATTATTCCTCAAACAGTGCTCTGACTATATCCGCAAAAACCCTGACCGCTGTTTCCGGACGGCTGTCATTATGCTGCAGTGTCACACAAAACAGGCATGAATAAATGCAATCCAGCTTCAGATCGTTTTCACTCGTACGTTCCAGCTCATTGCCTGCATACATCCGATTCCTGAATTCACTGCTCATCATCAGCGGCAGCTGGCTGTTGAATGCAGTCGGCCCTATCTCCGGGAACTTTTCTTTTATCTTCATCTCAGAAAAGACTTCTGAAAAGTGTATAAGAAATTTCTCCGGTTCCTTTATCACCAGACTGAAGTCAACTTTTTCCAGGCCCTTGCCCGTCTGCTCCAGAATAACCTCTTTATACAGCGCCGGAATGTCCTGATAATGCAGGTAAAATGTGCCTTTATTTATCATTGCCGCTTTTGCCAGTTCGGTAACAGTGATTTTTTCCACCGGCTTTCTCCTGATCAGTTCCATAAATGCATTCTTTATATTCATTTTCGTGCGCACAACACGCAGATCACTGTCATTCTTGGCCATGAGGATTCCCTTCGCACTGATGGTTTTATTGGACGATTTTAAAAAAGTGTCGCTTAAACGACGTATTAAAATAACCGCTTATTGTTTATTAGACTATCGTCTATTATAATCAGGGCATAAAAAAAAGTCAAACACGAACATACTTAAACTCAATGAAAGATAATAATAAATTGTGGAGGTAAATATCATGACAAATTATCTGCGCCATAACTGGTACCATATCGGAGGCATACTTTTTGCCGCCTTATCCTTTTTCTATATTTTCGGCGGAGATTCTCTGAGCAGAATCCAGACCATCCTTCTGGCCAGCTTCATGGCTATGCTGATCCATCAGTGCGAGGAATATTCATGGCCCGGCGGTTTCCCGTCCATGTCCAACATCGTTATGTGCAGAGAAAAACAGGCGCCTGACCGTTACCCTTTCAATGCGAACCAGTGCTGGATCAGCAATACTTTCCTCACTTACGCTTTCTATATCATTCCGATCTTCCTGCCGAAAATGATCTGGCTCGGCCTTGCCCAGGTAATGCTGGGAATGCTGCAGATCATCGCCCACGGCATTATGATGAATATCAGGCTGAAGAGCATTTATAACCCCGGACTGGGTGCGACAGTATTTCTTCAGTGGCCGATAGGGATATATTATATCCATTATGTGGCAGTACGTGACCTTGCCGGAGCCGGCACATACGCGCTCGGGCTCATAGGCGCCATAGCCGGTGCCTGCATATTGTTCCTGATACCTATTGCGGTCATGCGCACCAGAAATACAAAATACCCGTTTTATGAGAATGAAATGTACGGATTCGCTGAAAAGAAAATCAGATCTATGCTTTAGTGACTTATCTGACGTCCGCCTTATGAGTTTTACTGCAGACGCGCGCATGTCTGCATACACTGCAGTGGCTCTTATCAGGCACTCCTCTGTATCTGCAGAAAAGCGCATAATGGACGATATGGAAAACCGTAAGTCCCAGAACTCCGGTCAAAAGCACGATCCCTATAATTTTACCTTTATTCATGATGAGTCTCCTTTGCTGACATAATTATATCACACGTTCATATGATACCCGGCACTTTCATGTTATAATGCTCGTAACACCTGTCGCATAAAAGGAGATATAAAAATGACATTAGGATATGAAAAAATCAGCTTCCTCAACACGCCGACACCTCTTCAGAGGCTCAGCGGCATATCGGAAGACCTGGGGATCAACTTTTATCTGAAACGTGACGATCTGACAAATTTCGGCACTGGCGGCAACAAGCTCCGCAAGCTCGAGTACTTTGTCAAAGACGCCAGGAACAAGGGCGCGACCATGCTGCTGACTGTCGGCGGTGCGCAGACCAACCACGGCAGACTGACGGGCGCAGTCGCGGCTAAATACGGCATGAAAGCGGCAATAGTGGCGGTCGATCCTTATCCCGGTGAAATGTCAGCGAATCTTCTGCTCGACGGCATCATGGGCTGCCCGGTATATCTGTTCAAACCGGATCCGACCAAAACCGAAAGTGAGCAAATGAGCGAAGGCGCCGCCAAAGTCAAAGAAGAATGGGAATCCAGAGGTGAAAAAGTATACTTCATCCCTTTGGGCGGTTCCAACGAACTCGGCATTCTCGGATACTATGACTGCGCAGTAGAAATGAACGAGCAGATAAACGGCCTCGGACTGAAAGACGTCCGCATCGTTACGACAGTCGGCAGTATGGGCACATATATGGGTCTGCAGGTCGGCGTCTGGAATGAAAAGCTTCCGCTCCGCGTCACAGGTATCGGCATCAGCCCGAAACCGGGCGGACTGCAGAAATTTGCCAAAGAGTATTTCGACAGGGTGAAAGATTATTACTGCCTCGGCATAACGGCTGAGCCGGGCGACTTTGACTGCACGAGCGACTATGACTTCGGCGCCTACAACAACCCGGTCAGGGAAGTCCGCGAGGCGATCTACTATATGGGCCGCAGGGAGGCAATAATCCTCGATCCGTGCTACACCGGAAAAACGTTCAACGGCATCGTGCAGATGGCCAAAAGCGGCATTATCAGGCCGGGCGAAAACGTGATCATGATCCACACCGGCGGCATACCCGGCATATACACCGGGCATCACAGAATTGAAATGGAAAAAGAGCTGATGGAATACATACACATCATTTAACACCGGTGAACAAAATCCATGTCTAGAAATCTATCTTTTCCAATCTTCCGGCGGAGATCCTGTATGATAATATTGTTCCGGCCGCGAAGACAACAGTGCCCAGGATCAGGATCATCAGCTGCGCCGCATCAGTGCCCGCAGTTCTGTTCATGTATTCCAGCCCCGGCACATGATGGATCGTTTCACCGATAAATATGATGATGAAAGATGCTGCGCAGAAGGCGATGAAAGGTCCCCCTATTTTATATGCGGTCCTGAAAAACCCGCCGAGGAAGAAAATATTGAACATTGCAAACACCAGCAGTACAAACCCCGGATAAGCTGTATTGGCATTCATCATAGGATTCCTGATGTAAACAGCCGCCTCACTTAATGCAGTCATTCTGACAGCGGTCAGCACCGCGCAGACAGCAAAGCTTATCAGTTCAATGATCACAGCAAACAGAAATTTCGCTGCGGCAATATCCCGTTTTCGCACCGGCAGAAGAACAGTATATATGAGGTCATCGCACTCCCTTGCCTGCTGGTATGTATAAAAGAGCCCCAGGCAGACAAAAAACGCGCCGCATAATATCGGATATCCCGGTATCATCGTCATGGCCGCAAAGGCTATGAAAATATAGCTCAGAGGACTGGCCGTCAGCTTCATTTCCTTGGACAGAAGTTTCGTTATCATAGCTCCGCTCCTTTCCTCTCAATGTAAACCATGATATCATCCAGCGTCGGCACCGTCCCCATCTCAGCCGCATAGCCCCTGACAAAATCGTCCCTTTTGCCGGAAGATTCCAGTTCTCCCGCTTTGATATAAGTAATGGAATCAGCGCATTTCTCCAGGTCGCTGGTAATATGTGTCGAAAACAAAATCGCTGTTCCCTTTTCCGCCAGCTTTCTGAAAATCACAGTCAGTTCATCCCTTGAAACCGGATCCAGTCCGCTGGTCGGCTCATCCAGTATCAAAAGTTCCGCATGATGCGACAAAGCCATGGTCAGATAAAATTTGACTTTCATCCCCTCAGACAGCTCCATGATCTTTTTGCTGCCGTCAATATTAAAAGCCTGCATATAATGTGCACATTCATCATCATCCCAGTTATCATAAAAAGTCCGCGTCACAGCTATGATGTCCCTGACTTTTTTCCTTTTATAATAGCCCATGCCGCCTGCCGCATATCCGATCTGCTGCCTGATCTGATTCTCATGGCCGGTGAATTCCCTGCCCATGATCTTCACACTGCCCGCATCGGGATGCGCCAGATCCAGAATAGACTTGAGCACCGTAGTCTTTCCGGCGCCGTTTCTGCCGACCAGACCCATTACTTCCCCATATTCAACGTCAAATGAAATATTTTTCAGCTGGAACAAAGGGTAGCTTTTGCCTATCCCCTGCACTTCAAGTACTTTTTTCATTGCTTACTCCTTTGATGCATCGAAAGCCATTCTCTCTGCCATCAGACGTGCACGTTCTTCAAAATCTTCAGCTTTCATCAGCGCGATCCCTTCATCCTCATCTCCGAGGACAATGAGCCTGCTCCCCGGCTGAAGTCCGAATACTTCTCTGGCTTCTTTCGGGATAACGATCTGCCCGCGTTCGCTCACAGATACTACGCCGAAAATATATTTACCCTTCGGCGCCGGTGCGATCTTCAGGCCTTTCTTTTTTGTGTCGTGATTCCACAGACTGTCTATGGACACTCCGTAATAATCGGCCAGGGCCGCGCATTTCTCCACATCAGGCACGGTATCACCCTTTTCCCACCTGGCGTAAGCCTGTCTCGATATTCCGATCACATCGGCAATATCTTCCTGGGACATTCCTTTGAGATTCCTCAGCATTATCAGATTATCCTTTAACATATCTAACCTCCAGACACCAGGACCATTGATCACTTACTATTGTAACCATTTTTTGCATTGCGGCAACCAATCAAACTTTACATATTTTGCAAATCAATGTTATATTTAGTTGCGTCTGCGCCTGGTCATAAAAAATCAGGCTGCCGTCTGACAGCCTGACCGAAATTAATTTTCTGTTATTTTACTCCTCATTTTTATGGTGCAGTCCCGCAGCTGTTACTACAACGGCTGCCGCCAGCAGTATCGCAAATTCTATGCTTATCTTATTGACAAATACTAAGGTGCCTGCATGGAATGTAAGTATTGTCAGGATTATCCCGGCAACAGCGATGCCAGTGTTTAAAATCTTATTAAGCATGCTGTTTTTCCTTCTCAGCAGGCTGTAAAGCGCCGATATGATCAGCAGTACCAGTGCGAGTATATTGAACAGAGCCATATTGCTGCTGCTATCCGCATTATTCGCATTCTTCTTTATTGTACCGTTATTTGTATCGCCATCTTCAGCGCCGCTGTTATCGGTTTTATCCTTCGTTTTCGATATAGTTCTGCGGGAATCATTATTGGTGCTTACTGCAGTAATGCCGTTGTCAGCAGTTCCTTCTCCGCCTCTCTTGTGAACGCTTGCGGAAGCAGCTTTTATTACTTCGAGCGAGCCGTTTACATAAACGATGTCGTAGCATGAAGTCACATCCTCACCATTACTGCTGCGGATCACCGCATTGCTGATGGTATTGTCGGACGTGCCCGCCTTGACCTGACTGCCGCTTATCCTGACGCTGGCGATCTTGTCCCCGCCTGCCAGCGATCCCGAGGATATTTTATAACCGTCTGCAGTCAGCGCACTGCCGTTATATTTCCTGCTGCCGCTGTCCGCTGTCAAAGTTATGCCTCTCTTTGTGATAGTCAGTTTAACAGTAATCTCAGCCGCATTATTATTGTCAGTTTCCGCCGTGCTGATGATGACATCATAGCTGCCGGCTTTGATCTGATCATTATTGCTGTATGATATTGCACCGTCGCCATTTGTCGTTGCATCTATTCTGTGCGGCTTACCGTCATATACAAAGCTTCCCGGATCGGCACTTATTGTCGGCTGCATTTTATCTATCTTGACCTTGAAAGAACCTCTCTTTGCATTGTAGTTCGGTCTCGTGACGTAATAGTAAATCGTGTAGTCGCCCGCATTCTTGAACTCAGGAACGCTCTGGCTGGCATTCAGATAATTATTCTCGTCCAGCGGTTCAGTTGAATAGTAAACCACTGTATCATCTGACGGTTTGACAACCTGTCCTGAATGCTCGCTTCCATCGTAGGTCCCTGTATAATCGTTCACCTTGTAGTCAGGCTCTGCGGCTATGATCCGGAATGTTTTTGTTATCGTTCCGCTGAAGTCGCCGATTCCCGTAATAGTTACCGTTGCCGTTCCCACGGCTTTGTTTTGCTCATATGACAGCGTATAGTCTTTCCCTGCCACGAGCGTTCTGTCGCCGCCCGAAAGTCCGGTGCATTTGACCACAGGTTTTGGCTCGCAGCCTGCCGGCTGGTAAGTCTGATCCGCAATGTCGGATACAGTTATGTAATTCTCGGCCGTGCCGCTGCCGATGCTTTTGGCGGTAATATTGAATGTCATTACGATCGTTCCGCTGTAATTGCCTTGTCCTGTGATCGTCATCGTCGCTGTGCCCGCGTTCGTATTGTGCTCATAGGTCGTCATATAGTCCGTCCCCGCCTTCAGCGTCTTGTCCGTCCCCGGAAGTACGCTGCAGCTCACTGCCGGTGCCGGCGTGAATGCCGATCCCGTATATGCCCGGTCGCTGAGATCCGCTGTCGCAGTAATATCTGCCGCCGGTGCCGCGCTTCCGTTTCCGATCGGCCGCCTGCTGATCGCCACGGTCCTGCTCCCTGTTACTGCATCGTAGTCGTCAGCCGCCGCGCAGTAATAGACCGTATATGTCCCGGCATCTGTAAATACCGGCTTTGTTGTGCTGCCTGATGTGCTGTAATTTGCAGCTGTCAGTTCAGATGTCGAATAGTATATCACTGCGGTGCTCGCCGGCGCGCTTGCACTAACGCTGATACCGTGTGTTTTGCCGTCGTATATACCGCTGTATCCGTCCGCGCTGACGGTCATCTTTGCCTTGACGATCCTGAATGTCCAGACGATCGTTCCGCTGTAATTGCCTTGTCCTGTGATCGTCATCGTCGCTGTGCCGACACCGGTGTTGTTATTATAAGATACAGTGTAGTCCGTGCCGCTTGTCAGCGTTGTATCTCCAAACTTAACTGTCGGTTCCGGTGTGAATGCCGACCCTGTAAATGACTTGTCGCTGAGATCTGCTGTTGCAGCAATATCTGTCAAAGGTGTCGCGCTTCCGTCTCCTATCGCTTTCCTGCTGATCGTTACGGTTTTACTTCCCTTCTCTGCATTGTAATTGTCGGCTGTAATGTAGTAGTAGACTTTATATGTTCCAATATTGATATATGTCGGGTTCACCGTGCTGCCGTCTTTGTTGTAATTTTCAGCTGTCAGCTCGGATGCCGAATAGTATATCACGGCAGTACTCGCAGGCGCGTTTGCGCTCACACTGATGCCATGTGCCTTGCCGTCATATGTTCCGCTGTAATTTTCAGCTGTCACTGTCATGCCGGCCTTGACGATCTTGAATGTCTTCACGATGCTGCCGCTGTACTTGCCTATTCCCGTGATCGTTACCGTCGCCGTTCCGACATCGGTATTGTTCTCATAAGATACAGTATAGTCTGTTCCTTCCTTCAGCACTGTCTCTCCGTATTTAACTTCCGCTGCCGGTGTGAATGCCGATCCGCTGTATGTCTTGTCACTGAGATCCATATTGACCGTTATCCCGGATGCAGCTTCAGATGTCCCGCCGCCTATGCTCTTCCTGACGATCTGGAATGTCTTCACGATGCTGCCGCTGTAATTGCCTTGTCCGGTTATCGTCATCGTCGCTGTGCCGGTATTGGTGTTGTCTGCATATGATACAGTATAGTCGGTCCCTGCCTTCAGTGCCTTGTCCGTTCCCGGAAGCGCGCTGTAATTTACTGTCGGTGCAGGCGTGAATGCCGACCCCGTGTATTCCTTGTCGCCGAGATCCGCTGCTGCAGTAATATCTGCCGCCGGTGTCGCGCTGCCGTCTCCGATCGTCTTCCTGCTGATCGTTACGATTTTGCTCCCCTTCACCGCATTGTAATTATCGGCTGTTATATAGTAGTAGACCGTATATGTCCCGGCATTGGTATATGTCGGGTTCACAGTTGAACTTTTGGCCGTGTCCAGATAATTCGTTGAATCGATCTTTTCGGTCCCGTAATATACCGTCGCAGTGCTCGAAGGCGCGCTTGCGCTTACACTGATGCCGTGTGCCGATCCGTCATATGTCCCGCTGTAGTCGTTCGCTGTCACTGTCATATCGGCGTTTACGATCTTGAATGTCTTCGTGATGCTGCCGCTGTAATTGCCTTTTCCTGTGATAGTGATCGTCACTGTGCCGACATTGACGTTCGCGCTGTACGATACCGTGTAGTCCGTGTCTTTCACCAGGGTCGTGCTCGCTGCGGACTTAAGTCCCGTGCATGTCACGACAGGCTGAGGCATTATCGCCGATCCTGTATATGTCTGATCTGCGATATCTGCCACAGTGATGTCTTTTGCATATCCTCCTGACTCTTCGATGCTCCTTGCGCTTACTGTCAGTGTCCCGTAGCCCGTGCTGATGGTATAGTTGTCCGTTACATTTTCAGTCCCCTTGTATATCGTAAGAATATCGAACGTGTTGTCGCTCGATCCGGCTGCTGTCTGCGTTCCCGTGAACGTCACGCTGTTCAGCGCATCGCCGCTCCCGAGGCTTCCCGTCGTTACCGTCAGGCTTGCCACCCCACTGGTCGTCAGCGGTGTCCCATCGTATGTCTTGCTTTCATTCTTCGATGTCACTGTTATCGCTCTCGGCACGATCTGGAATGTCTTCGTGATGCTGCCGCTGAAGTTCGTGCTCGCGTCTTTGGCAGTGATCGTTATCATTGCTGTTCCCTTATTGATGTTACCGCTGTATGTTACATCATAATCGTCAGCGGAAACTGTCAGTGCTGTCTTGCCGCTCGGCGCATATTTGACTGTCGGTACCGGCTTTATCTCCGTTCCCGTGTATGTCTGATCTGCGATATCCGCCACGGATACTTCGCCGCCTCCCAGGCTCTTCTTCGTCACTGTCAGCATTCCGTAAGCCGGAGTGATGTCATAGTTGGCCGTTACATTTTCAGTCCCCTTGTATATCGTAAGAATATCGAACGTGTTGTCGCTCGAGCCTGCTGCTGTCTGAGTCCCCGTGAAGTTTACGCTGTTCAGCGCATCGCCGCTACCGAGGCTTCCGGTCGTTACAGTCAGACTGCCTGTCCCGCTCGTCGTCAGCGGTGTCCCGTCGTAGGTCTTGCTCGCTGCAGCCGATGTCACTGTTATCTTCCTCTGGACGATCTGGAATGTCTTCGTGATGCTGCCGCTGTAATTGCCTTTTCCTGTGATAGTGATCGTCACTGTGCCGACATTGACGTTCGTGCTGTACGATAATGTATAGTCCGTGCCGTTCACCAGAGTGATATCATTTCCATACTTAACTACAAGAACGGGCGTTATCGCCGATCCTGTATATGTCTGATCCGCGATCGCAGCCACAGTGATGTCGCTCGCGTAAGCATTCAGATCACCTATCCCTTTGGCACTTACCGTCAGTGTCCCGGCTGCTTTTGTAACAGTATAGTTATTGTTTGTTCCGCCGTCAGTATAAACAGTTTTATCTGTATCATCTTTGATTGTCACGGAGCCGATAGTATTATTTACACTGCCAACATTGGTTATTGTCGAAGCAGAAGTCATAGTACATGCTGCGCTGTCTCCGTCCGCCAGTGTGGCAGATGTGAACGTGCCGTTTGTCAGCGCGGTCCCGTCGTATGTCTTTGAATCGCTGCTGGCCGTTATCGTAACTGCCAGCGGCGAAATATTGACTACGTGATTCGGTGAATAGTAAATACTGCCTCCTGCAGTTATCCTGCATACATAGGTTCCATTCTGCTCGACATATGTTGCGTCATAAGTCTTATCTGTAGCGCCGCTTATTTCTGTGTTATTACAGAGCCACTGATATTGAGCACCGTCCGTTGAATCTGCTGTCAGCGTTATTGCTTTGCCGTCGTAGGTCTTTTCATAAGTTCCGCCCGCCATGTTCTTGGAAATGACAAAGTCACCGCCGGTCGCAGTGTCGCTGTCCGCGCAGTTGTTTACGTTATTGTTGCTGCATGTCGCCAGCGCTTTCACGGAAAATGTATAGGTGCCTGTCTGGGTATAATATGAAGTAAAGTCATAACTTGTACCATCTGTAGTGATCGTGGTAAGTTTTTCAGTATCTCTGAACAGTGAAACTTCATATTTTACACTTATACTGGAATCGCTGTTGATACCGCTGTTCTCTTTCGGGCCGGTGACTGCTGACCATGATGCCTTGCCGTAAGGCGCCGTATCCGATGCCACAGTCCTGAGATTGGCAGGCGCTGCCAGCTTGGCCGCAGTGATAGCAAAGGTATCCTCAACAATCTTTTCTTTGTAGTTTACACTTTCCGCGTAATCAGCGCGTACTTTATAATTTCCCACATCCTTCGGTATCGTGCCCGACCATGTCGTGCCGCCGTCACTGCTGTAAGTGATCACCGGTACTATTCCGTCCGGCTGGATCGTTGTCGAAGGCGATTTCCTGGCCTGACCGTATTCCCAGTCACCCATTGTGACCGTTGCATCCTTGAATTCTATACGATTGACCGACAATGCCAGCATGTTCGTAAATCCCGTCTTCTTCTCACCGTTGTCTTTACGTGCGGCAGTGATTTCGCACTGATACATGTAATACGCCTGAGCAGCCTTGAATCCTGTCGGCATAGTATACTGAGACGACTCAGCTCCGCTGATAATTGTCCATTTCCCCGTAGGTCCTTTTTTGCTATACCACTGATAAGTGTAGTCGTATTTATCCGAATCAACGTTATCTGATACAGCCGATGCTGCCGCCGTCAATACGGGTGCATCTGCTGCCTGGTATCCGTAATCGACAGACGTCTTATTTGCGCTTGCGGATGCCGATAAAGTAGCCGCCGTTGCTTTCAGCGTCAGCGTGATGTTCACCGCAGTCGAACTTAATGAATAACTCATATTTGCACTCGCTGCAACAGAAGTTCCTGACTGCGTCTGATTGCTGAAAGTCAGACTTGCATTATCGGCTGTCCATGACGATACGCTGTAGCCCGTTTCATTTATCAGAGTTGCCGCCAGAGGTATGCTCTGTTCACCTGCAACTACTACATAACTTGCCGCGGAACTATCCTTGATCGATATACTCGATTTGCCTTTCTGCGAAACAGTATCTGCAGCATAGTCTATCGAAACCGCCGCCGCATATTTGTAGCCGCTCTTTCCCGCCGCGCTGTCTGCAACATTTGCTTTCGATGCGTTATCTGTATCTGACGCGATCGCCGTAACAGTTACATAATATTTTCCGGCGCCGCTGCTTCTTATCGTTTCGAGCAGATCCTTACTGACCGCATCTGCTCCCAGTGCAGCATCGGTATAAACAGGTGCTGTTCCATCATCCTTGTAAAGCTCTAATTTGTATCCGCTGACTGCCACATTGCCTATCTGTGCCGGCTTAGTCCAGATCACAGTTCCCGGTGATGTGGTGCTCCAGGAAACTGCCGGCGTCTGCAGATGTGTCTTTTCTACAGTCAAAACGCCTTTGTTATAAGTAATGGCATAATTCGAACTTGTAAATCCTCCCGGAATAATATCATACGTATTTACAGGGTCATTCTGCTTATAACTGCAGTCATATTTTATGCCGCCGCTTAAAGCGGAAACATTTTCACCCGTCACAAAACCGTCAGTCTTATATGTATAAGTCGGAGCTGCACTGCCATATGAGATCGTCTTGTTGTCTGCCGTAATAGTCAGGCCTTTTGAAGTTATATTTGAATCCGCGCTGCTTTGCGCCGTGCCGATCGTATATCTTGCCTTAAGGTAGTCATTCAGTCCCACCGTAAAGTTTACTGTCCTGCTGCCTGCATCCTTGCTGTCATATCTGGCATTGGTTACGTTAATGCCTTCATTTGCTTTATCTGCATCCAGGATCCCGTCGTAATCGACATTGCCTGTACCTATCTGCGATGCCGCAACATTCGTTGTCCCGTCGTATGTCTTATCACTGACAGTGATCCCGGAAATATTGATCTTATGCAGACTGATCGTCAATGTTCCTTTGGCGCCGGTGAAATCATAATTGTCCGCGCTCAGGCCGCTTACATTTACTGTAATATCATAAGTCCCCGCCGCACTGGCAACATCAGCCGCACACGTATATACAGGGGTCCCCGTAATTACTGATTCTGTATCTTCTGCATACCTGAATCCGCTGTACTGACCTGTATAAACCGGTAAAGCATCACCATACGTGATCGATTTACTGTCAGCCGTCACCGTTATTTTCGCCTTATTCACAGTCAGGATGCCGTCGGCATATGTTATCGCGTAGTTGGCGCTGTCCAGGCCTGAAGGTGTAATGGTATATTTGCCCGCTCCTCTGTGTTCCGCAGATGCTGTATCATATGCGCACGCAAACGCCGGCGTCCCTGAAATGACAGCCGAAGTTTCTTTGTTCACGAGTCCGGAATATGTCGCCGTATAAGTCGGCGCACTGCCGCCGTAAGTGATAGATTTACTGTCAGCCGTCACCGTCAAAGCCGCCTTGCTGACGGAACCTCTGATATCAAATGTCGACGTAATAAGTTTATAGTTTGCATTGTCTATGCTGAGACCCGACATAATGACCTTGTTCGCTTCAGCCACATTGGCGCTGTTATATGCCGCGGTGTATGTCAGAGCGATTTTATCGCTGTTCACGACATTGGCAAATGCATAGTCAGCAGATGGGACAGCTGCCGAGGTAGTGCCGTCATACGTCTTTGTAATATTCACGCCGTCGGCCGCTGCGACAGTTATCTCCCTCTGTGCTACATTGAGCTGTGCGGTATCGCCGGCCTTGAAGGTATAATTGCCGGCCTGCAGCTCCGAAAGGTCAAGTACAATATCATATGTGCCTGCGGCAGTAGATGTTTTATCATATGCCGCCGCTCCGCCGCTGTCCTTCTTTATCCGGTAAATCACACTGCCGGAAACATTGGCTGTTGTTTTGTTTTCGTCATTTACAAAACCTGTGATCTCAGATGTGAATGCCGCATCGTCTCCATAGGTAGTATTTACAGCCGCCGCCGTTACTGTCAGTTCAGCTTTGCTGATCGAAGCCGCGGCTGTCGTCTGATTTCCTGTATCTGCCAGCGTATAATTGCCCGCTGACGTTCCGGCCAGGACTGCACCTGAAATCGTCACGGTCTTGCCTTCACCGCTGTTCGCAGTATCAAATGTTCCCTTTAACCCGGACAGACTAAGGTCATCTCCGTCAGCTATTCCCTCAAATTTCAAACCGCTGACATCAAGCTCAGCCGCCGTACTGCCGTCATAGACCTTATTATTTGCCGTGATGCCCGAGAATGTGACAGTCTTCCGGTTTATAACCAGATCTGCCGAACCGTATACGATATTATAGTTATCTGTAACATCCTTGCCGCCGGAGAACAATTTTCCGTTTCTTGCAGTAATAGTATACATTCCTGCATCTTTATTGTCAGTCTTGTCTGTTTCCGCCGTGCACGTCTGCCCCGCTGCCAGTCCGGCAACATCAAAATCCGTGATCTTATGATCCTGTCCGTCATAAGTCACCTCACTGCTTTTCGGAGTTATGGTCAGGGTTTTCCTGGCAATAGTAAAGCTGCATGTGCTGTCGCCGCTTATCCGGTAATTGTTAACATCATAACTGTCATCGGCAGCAAAGGAAGCGTTTGCAATGTATGTTCCCGCATTAGTCTGTGCGCCCTGAGCCTTTACCGTAACATTCTCACCTGTCACAGGTTCGGACCCTTCTGCCAGACTTACTGTCGGTATCTGCGCGGTACCGTTATATTCAAAGGCATTACTGCCCCATTTTATCGCCAGTTCCTTCGGCGTGACAGTGCCCGGGATCTTCAGAGTATAACCGCTGCTGAAGATGTAGTTATTATTTACATTTCCCTCCGCGTCCGTCACCTTGATATTTGCAAGCGTTATTGAATTGGCATCCTTTACATCCTTGTCATTATATTCTGCGGAACAGCTGATGATATAACCTTTCGCCGCATCTGCCGCTGCCAGGCCGCTGAATGTGTAATAGCTGCCCTTCTCCAGGCTTGTCAGTTCGGTGCCTGTTATACTCTTGCTGCCGTCATATGTTTTTGTAAAAGTGCCGCCGGCTTTCAAAGTTACGGTCTTTGGACTGATCATGACAGTGCCGCTTCCGTTCGCGTCCTGATAATCCTTAGTGCTGCTGTGGATATAGTAATACACTGTGCGGCCGGCCGCTGCACCGTCTGTCAGTTTGACATCAGTGAATTCAGGAGCTTCAGTTTTTCCATCCGTCAGGTAATTGTCCGCCGTCAGTTCCTTTTCGGTGCTGTAATATATTGTATAGCCGAGATCCGCAGCATTGGTTTTATCTACTGCAATTTCTATGCCGTGCGCCTGCCCGTCATAAATGCCGTTATAATCGGTTTCATGACAGGTGATATCAGCAGTGCCTACTGTGACAGGATAAGGCTCTGAAGTGATTTCGATTTTCCTGCCGCTGTATTTGTTTTCTACTACTGCCCTGCACTTGTAATTGTATGATCCCGAAGCCTTGCCGGTCGGTATCAGATATGCAGATGTCGTTGCGCCTTCTATCGCTGTATCTCCTTCATACCATTGATATGAAGAGACAAAATCATAAGTGCCTGTTGTCACATTGGCATTCAGCGCTGTTACGTCGCTCTTGGCATATCCGTATTTATATGAATTCCCTCCGCTTATAGTGATCGTATTATCCTGAGCTGAAGGCACAACAGGATCTACTACTGCCACATAATTGCTTGTATCATCGACCTTTACAGTATAACTTACAGCCTCAGAAACTTTTGACACGCCGGAAATATCAGCTTTGAGTTTATAGCTGTCCAGTGTCTTTGTATTATCTGAAGCATCATAACCTTCCAGCACATCCTCCGCTTTGTACCAGCCTTTAAAAGTATAACCGTCCGGCACAACAGCTCTGAGAGCTGCGTCGTTTCTGTAAAGATAACTGCCTGTACCGGTAATAGTTGCTCCGCTTTCAGATCCTCCGTCAGATACTTTGGAAACTGCATTAATATTGTAACTGTTCCTTGTATAGTAATACGCGAGACTCATGCCATAGGCCGATGTAAATGTATCATTCCCGCTGAGAGTCGCAGTGTTATTATTATATTCAAAAATAGTATAGTCATAGGTAAATGCGCTCAGTCCCGTCAGCCGGTATGCGTCGCCCCTGACAACTTTTTCAGAAGTGCATCCCTGCTTTAGAACAACTGCAAATGCATCTTTTGAATTTACAGAAGGTTTACTCTCCGACCCGTTGTATTCATAATATGTGACCTTGTCGTAATCCGACAGCTTAGAAGCGTCCCCGCCGGTCTTCAGTGTTTCCGGCACAGCGATACCGACTACCTTGCCGTTATTACTGAACTCGCATGCATTTGTATCTGTTCCGTCTACTGAAACCGTGCCGAAGCTCTGGCTATATTTGGCGAATTCCTTAAGTGTATCTTTACCGTATGTTTTATCCCTGTTCTGGAAATAATGAGTAACCGTCGCATCAAAATCTGCCGGTTCCCAGACCGCAGTCATTTCCAGCGCTGCGTCAGGCATCGTAAATGATCCGCTGCCGTCCGCGGCAAGCGTCGGGGCCTCTGTCCATTCAGACCATGTGCCCGTAGATGCATCTTTGATTTTCCAGGTCCAGTTCTTGAATTGATAGCCGCTTTTCTTCGGTGCGTCAACCGATACTGTATGCCCGAATCTATAGTAATTAGTTACAGCAGTACTGGCTTTTGCCGCATCCGTAGTTTTAACGACCGAGTGCACATTTCTCGCATAGTATATACTCAGACTTGTCCCGTCAGTGATAATTGTCTGGTTGAGAACATTGTTCGCGTTGGTCTCCTCGTAATTGTATCCGGATACAACATATTTTGCATCGGCAGGATCTATCGATACTTCTGTATATGTGAGGACCGGGCTTTCAACATCTGTCATTACCAGACTGCCTTTATAATAATATTTCGTAGTACTGACAGTTTTATTGGATACCTTTCCAACACCATCAGTGAAACTTATAGTCTCAGAGGTTGATTCGCTGGTAATATCCGACGATAAGGATCCAATATTGTCCTTTGTAATATACGATGTTGATATACCGCCAATATTGATCGGATCGCCAAGCTGATAGTATGCATACTTATGATAAGTAACGGTATTTCTTTCATATCTGCCGTAAAGCATAGTATCGGAAGAAATAGTAAACTTAGTTGCCGGTGTTGTAAACGCACTGTCAGTGTACCAGGCGATCGTGCAGCCGTCCTTGGCGCTGAATATACTGGAATCCGTCTCCGGCGTCACCTCAGTGCCTTGCGCATAATCAACAGTTTTATACTGACCCGAAAGGTAGTAAGTCAGGCTGTATTTTGTCTTGTATCTGTAGGTGAACGTGTAGGTTCCGTTGTCACTCATGAAGCCATAATAATTTCCGTTATATATATAGGCAAGGTCGGCATCCGCATCATCGTTATGTGAAGATTTATAATTTGCCAGATAATCTTCCACTGTACTGTAACCCAGTTTATTCGGATTACTTTTAGCATCCAGGAAATTATATGAAACGTAATGTCCTTCATAGAACTGATTGCTCGTATCTGCCAGATAAATATAATCTCCGTCGTCGTTATCATTTGTGTAATATGTCTGACCGTCGATGTTTACTTCATTCCAGCCGGTTCTTAAAGTTTTCGGATCCGCGACCTTCCATTTTCCGTTCAGTACCGTTCCGCCCGGATAGCCGGAATAATTACGCGTAGTATCGTTCTCCCAGGCTGCTTGATATATATTCGATTCATTGGTCACACGTATTTTGTATGTCGTTCCGCCATACACGACAGTCAGCGGCAGATTTTTATCTCCGGCCGGAGCTTTGGTAAGGTAACTATATGGTGTATGCACTACATTCAGATAATACTGAGTTTCATGCGGGACCGGAGTATAATAAATATTCATACGATTGGCATAATCTTTGCCCAGAGCAGTTTCACCGTAGCCAAATGTGGCTGTTTTGGTTGTCAGCCCATCAGCAGTATATATGTACCCTCCGCCCGGCCAGTTACCTTCTCCGTTGTAATAATATCCGCTGGCATATATGACATAATTATTACTCAGAAAATCATAGCTCTCCGCCGATACACCGTTTATCGTCTTATTGCCGCTTGTATACGTCCCCTCGACCGGAGCCGGCGTACCGCTGACTGATTTGAACAGCAGCGCAGGGTCGTAAGTATAATTCATGCCGACATTGCCGGTTATCACAACAGAACCCATAAGGATGCTCTCTGTTCCGCTGCGGTAGTAATAGTTTACAGTTGTACTGGTTTGCTTACCTTTGAAATATACCTTCAGCGTCGTGGAACCGTCGCTCGCGACCGTGCCGCTTGTCACATTATTTGCGTTTCCGCTGTCATATTCATATTGCGAAAAATCAGAAATGTAGTTTTTAAAATCCTCAAAATTGACCGTGTCGCTGCTGCTGTTCCCCACTGTAACATTTGAGTCCTTGGCAGCATAATAAGCCAGTGTACTCTGCTTTACATAATGGCCGGTGCTTCCCTGCTCATAATACACTTCCACAAGGAATGAACCCAGGTTCTTTTCATAATCTCTCGATACAGTAATGTCAGCTGCAGGCATGGTTGCCGGCGCGCTGCCGGTACTCCAGTCCGCATAGCTTGCCAGTACGTAATCTTTCATATCAGTACGGTTTTTTGTCCAGTCGGACTGACCGTAATTCGCATATTCCGATGCGTTGATCGGCGTTCCGTAAAGCACTTCGGACGGGTGTGAGTAAATGTTTGTTACTCTGTTGTCCTTATAGACATTTAATGTCAGCTTATAGCTGTTTCTGGTGTAGTAATAATTGATGTTTGTCGTCTGGCCTGCGATCGCTGATATCGTCGCGGTGACAGATGTCTGCATTCCGCTCGGTGCGCTTCCCCCCGCTGCTCCCGATGAGACAGTGATGCCTTCCACGGAAAACCCTTCGAAAGCCTTGCAGTTCGCATCATTATTGGCAAATGTGATCTTGTCGTCATGCCTGGCAGATCTGGTTTCAGTTGCAGAATCAACAAGAGTATAATCGTCACCGGTAAGATTCTTTTCATAGTAATTGATATTATATTTCGCTTCATTCGCAGTGAAACTTCCTGATGCTTTGATATTTCTCAGAGGCATCGTTGCAGGCTTTGTCCCGAAATCATCATATTCCCAGCCAACGAAAGTATATCCTTCAACTGAAGGCTTATCTACTTCCGTCACGCTCTGGTTATAATAAAAATCCACGCTTTGCGAAGTCGCAGCTGCATCTCCCGGCTTTGTATAAGAATAGGTTATGGTGTATTTATTTCTCTGATAATAAACCTTTAAAACCTTTCCGCTTCCGGTCAGCGTTATTGAATCGGGTCTGGATGTGTCGAGACTCATACCCGCCTTGCTCTGTGATATTGTCTCACTGTCGCTGGATATTACATCGCCGTATGATCCTTCAAACGTTTTTGTTTCCGAAGGAGCAGTCAGATAACTGCCGTCTGTATCCATGTAATAGTATTCGACATTATAGTTGAATCTCTGATTTGACCACTGTGCAGACAACGTGTCATCGCTGTTCGCCGCATATGATTTACCGTCTCCATATGACCCGGTGCTGCCTTTCCATGTCTGGAATATATATCCTTCTTTTGCATAAGTATTGGCAGGCAATGTCAGCGCTTTATTCTGGATCTTCAGAAGGCTGCTCATGGTTCCCGTGCCGCCGTTGCCGTCAAAATCTATCTTATATATAGCTATCTTATATTTATCGCCGCCCACGACATTCGTGCCGTCTTTCACCCACGCGTAATATGTGCCCTTGGCATTTATAGTCATTGATTCTGTGATACCGGTCTGCGAACCGGCCACAGAACGCCATTCAGTATCCGCAGGCGTATCACTGCTGTTCGTGATCGCCCATGCTGTGACCGCTTTCGAATCAGATGCATTCAATGATAACGTGACACTTCCGTCTTCTGCGTATGCTGCCTCAAAGCTTCCGATCACCGGCAGATCATCGCTGGAATACGCATTCAGCGTTGCTTCCGCCGATGACGTCAGCAAAGATGAAGCAGTAATAGTTGTTGCCGATTTAGACGGATCAGCAACAGATATCGCGCCGCTGCATGTCCAGACAGGATCGGCAAATGAATAACCCGTGTCAAGAGCCGCGGAAATATCCACAGTCTCGCCCCGGATAAGATATGACGTTCCTTCCGCAACACCGGTCAGACTTGCAATGCCCGGTGTTTTGCCTGTGGTAAGTTTTATCGTATTGATATACAGCGAAGCATCTGAATCTGCGCTTGATGTGTAATTGGCCAGGTTGACGCCTCCATAAGGAACGGCCTTCACCTTGAAGTAATACTGCCCGGTCTGACCCTGCGCCGTGCAGTCATCTTTTATTGCTTTAGAGAAATCATAGCTGTCATCAGTAGTATCCGCTTCAGCAATCGCAGTTTCTGTTCCCACTCTGTAAAGCTGCACATTATATGATACGATCAGTCCGGTCCTGACAATACCTATCCAGGCTGCCGTTCCTGCGCTGCTGCTGCTCCAGCTGCATTCATCCGGAGTTGAAAGCGCATCAGCGGTAACTGTCAATGTTCCGTCAATGCAATTGATATCGTAATTGTTTGCATTAGTTGAAGAAGTAAGAGTATACCTGACCTTATTGGCAGTGGTCCCGGCGTCAGTAATAGTGCCTTCGACCCATATTCTCTGGAATCCGTCGCTGCCCGCAGTGTCGCCCGACTGAGCATAGTCACTGCTGGAATGTGACGTACCGTCATATGGCCATACTGCGGTCGACGCAGTAAAAGTAATAGACCTCTTTTTGATCGTGAAAGATTTTCTTGGTGTCGTATATTCATTATAGTTGCCGGTGGCGGCTATTACTGCATAAATATAATAAGTACCCGCATCAGAAGGTTTGGTTGTTGTGCCTTCACCGGTCTCCGAAGACGCATAATAATAAGTAACTTTACCCGAACCCGGATTATTGGTGATACTCGGATCCGGAGCTGTATCTCCATAAGTCCAGTCAGCAATGCTTGCCTCAGCACTGAAGTCCGCCTTGACGATCGTGAACTCAAGAGTTTTCTCTCCTGTATAATCGTTTTGGAATGTGACAGTTGCTTTGGCTGTGCCCTGGTTCACATTGTCTGTATAACTGACGGTATAATTCTTGCTGTCGACATCTGTCCCGCCGTCCTTGACAATAACTGCAGGCTCTATTCCCCCGCCTGTATAAGTGCAGCTCGATTTCTCAAGCGAAATATCCAGACCCGTTATTGCTTTGGCAGAAACATTCAATGTTCCTGGCACATAGCTTATCTGATAATTGGCAGCCGAAAAATCCCTGGGCGTTATTGCATATTGCCCGGCATGGCTTCCCTGAGTATAGCTGCAGTCATACGTTCCCGCTGTCAGTACGCCTGTATCCTCGGAGTCCGCAAACCCCGAAGCAGTAAATGAATAATCCGGTGCCGGGTCGCCGAAAACAGCAGTTTTATCTGCCGCCGTTATGGTCAGATCCTTTCTGCCGATAGCTACAACTGCCTCATCGCTGTCTTTTATTACATCCGTACTGTCTAACGTCACCGTTACTCTGACTTTGTAGCTGCCGCTGTCCGATACATTCTTTACATTATAATTTGCACTTGTGGCTCCTTCGATTTTTGTTCCGTCTTTGAACCACTGATAAGAAATGACACCTGTGGCATTGGCGACAGAGACACTGAGTTCATGATTCTTTCCGTCATAAGTAGTTTCCACACCCTGCGGCTGTGCGGAAATCTTCACGACCTCCCTGGTCCATTTGGCATAGACATTGACCGCAGAGTCACTCTGCGTACTTATTTCAGTCACATCACTTCCCGAAAAATCAGAGCTCTTATACCAGCCGCCGAAATCGTAGCCGTACCTTGCCCCTGAAATATCGGCAAGCGTAAGTGCTCCGCTTCCGACCATGTAGTCTGTCTTGTCCGTCTTGTTGTTGTCACTGTAATAATCATGATATATTACTTCTGTCGCCTGGATCGGATCGCTGCTCCCGGTAATATTGCCGGAGCTGTCCTTAACATAGAAGTAGTACTTGCCCGCAGCTGAGACCTTCTGCTCGCAGCTGGCATTTTCTTCGGCAGTACCGAGGACGGTCCAGTCACTCTCCAGAAGATCACCTTTGTCCGCTTTCGTGGAAAATGCATAGGCGGCAATCCCTCCGCCCGAGTCCCCGGCTGTACCCTGAAGGTATCCGTATTTATCTCCCGTTCCGGCTGTGAACGATTTTATTGTCGGTGCAGTTTTATCCACAGTGGATACAGACAGAGTGACGGCATCTTCACCCGAATAATCCGCCGGTACCGAAACCTTTGTAGATTCATTAGCAGGATCAGCGATTGTCAGTCCGGCATCACTTGATGACCATGAACCGAATGTCCTGCCTGATTTGACGACAGCCGCAAATGTCTCACTATTGTATGTAGTGTTGCCGCTGATAAGGATGGCCGACTCCGGCGACACTGATGTGATGCCGTTATCTTTACTGACCGTAATCGCGACAGACTTGGTCGTACCGCTTGATGCCGACGATTCTGAATCTGTATAATGTGCAGCTGCGCCTGAAACTGCAGCGACTGTAAATGTATAATCACCCGACGCTGCTTTTATGTCATCTGTAAAATCATATGATGTTTCGGTCGTAGTGACGGTCTTGCTCTCTTTTCCGTCTTTAGAAAGTTTGACCTGATATCCACTGACAGCGCCGCTGTCAAGATCCGTGCCGGATGCTGACTTTGTAACAGCACTCCACTCAGCTTTGCTGCCTCCGCTCCATGCTGCACCGGCAGGCGCGGCCAACTGAGCCTTTTCAATAGTGAATCCGTACGTGCTGTCTGCTTTAAAGACGGTTTCATTGTTGACGCTGGCCTGATAACCCAGATAGTAATTGCCCGGTTCTGTAGGATGTTTATCCGAAGTCCATATTTCCCAGGAAGTAGAACCATCCGGAATACTATCTCCTGCAACATACAAAAATTCTGCATCGCCGGAATATCCGCTTGAAGGTTCCAGTGTGAGTACCATAGAATCACCGTATTTAACTTTTTTTGCTACGCTGAAATCTCCTGCTGCAGACAATGTCATATCCGCATCGTTCATTTTCAACACCAGTGTTCCGCTTTCAGCAAAAGCATCGACCGGTATCTGACACAGAATCATACTGAACGCTAATAAGAATATAAGCACATTATTAGCAAAAGAATTCGATCTCTTCCCCATCATGATATATCACACCCCAAATAATATTAAATGGCATAATCCAGCCATTGCGTAAATGCTTCAGCTATAAGTGTAAGTATTTACTTTATACGTACTAATTATATCATTATTTCCAAAGTGTGCAATATTTTTTGATTATATATTTAATTTTTTTATTATATTTATATAAGCGTTTAATTCCACCAAATCAAATTATTTTATTCTTCAGACCGGTTTTTTGATTGTTCACTTTTGTACATGCAGATGCCATTGATGATATCAGCGGCTGCGGCGATATTGTAAAGCGCCATCAGGGTCAGCACCGTATAAAGCGGTAAGCCTTCTGCTGCCGTTCTGCCGGAAGCGAGCCCCGTCAGCACCGCAACAGCCTGACTGGCAAATAATGCCGCGCACATTATTACCAGCAAAAATACTGACTGTTTTTTGCGGCAGCCGGTCCTGAAAGATGCGACAGTCAACATTACTGCTCCTGCAAAAATTATCAGGAATAATTCGGATGGGATCATATAATCCATCAGAAACTGTTTTCGTGTTATACTGCCGACCGCAGAAGTCAGAAGCATGAATCCGATCGGCAGGAACAATAGCACAGTTCCGGCCAGTGTCAATACTCTCATCGCTTTCGCTGATTTCATAATAATACCCCTTCCTGAATTCAGCTTGTCTTTTAGTTCACCGCATAATTAAAACTTTTCGAAACTGCAGGCTTCATTAATAGCGCATATTATTACTGCATAAATTATATCATGTTTCAGCCACGCCCACGCATATATGTGCGATTTCATGTACAGTATACAGGTTTTAACTACTCACCTGACTTCATCGCATCTGCTATTTCCTAATCAGAAAAAGGGCGCCCAGGCGCCCAACATATATGATCAATACCTTCTCTATCTCCGGAAAAATCTTCTCCGGAAAGTGTCACTGCTATCACCCTGGCCAGTTTTCTGATTTCATCATCTGTAAATGATATTTCCATAAGAGGTATCTTTTCTTCCAATACTTTTATGTTCCGTTCAAGTCTCATCGCTATTACGTATCCGTCATCCGTGAGATATACCTTACCGTACCGTTCTTTCACCAGCAGATGCCTGGACATCAAAGCCGAAAGCATCGCTGATACCGACGGCTTTGATACTCCCAGCGCCTTTGCAATACTGCATGACGAAACATCTGCTGTGATCTTTGATATCTCATAGATCGATAATATATAATTTAAATGAGCTTCTGTCAGATTTAATGTGCCTTCTTCATTACTTTCTTTCATGGCACTTCCCCCCAGGAGGACAGGAACCACAGCCGCACCCGCATGAGGATCTGCCTGATTTTTTTTGTTTGACCATATGTATGATCACCGCCGCAGCCAGTACCGCGATCAATATGCTTATCATTATCGTAGCCATTTTTACCTCCTTTTGAACAAAGTCCTATTTTTTCTTATCTCCGAAAAATCCTATCACTATCCTCACTGCAATGATCATCAGAATGGCAAGCGCGGTGAGAAGAAATATATCTGCCGTCTGAAGTTCAAGATCTGTCTTCATTATGCAGCTGCTCCTTCATGGGCCTCAAGCTGCACAGTCTTGCTGCTGTCCGGTCTGACGAGAAGATATATCAATCCGGCCAGCAATATGAATGCCACAACTGTGGCAGGTCCAAAAGCTACAGAGCCTATTGCCAGTCCTCCTATCTGATAAACCATCAGGGCTATGCAGTATGACATCACGTTCTGGAACAGTATCGCGAACCAGAAGAACTTCCTGGATCCCATTTCCTTTGCCATGGTCGAAATAGCAGCCAGGCACGGCGAATCAAACAGATTGAAAAACAGGAACGATACAGCCGCGATGCCGGTCGGAAAAAATGCTGCAAATGCATTATACATTGAGCTTGTATAAGCGCCTGCATCGCCAAGCCCTGCAAGCACTCCCATAGTCGATACAATGCCTTCCTTGGCAACAAATCCGCTAAGCGATGAAGCTACTGCCTGCCATGTTCCAAATCCCAGCGGAACGAATATCCAGGCTATAGCATTTCCTATGTCAGACAGGAAACAGTTCTCCGAATCGACAAGTCCAAATGCTCCGTTGCGGATCCCAAAACTTCCCAGGAACCACATTACCACGCAGCAGAGGAACAGGATAGTTCCTGCCTTTTTCAGGAATGCCCAGACCCTTTCCCATACGTGTATCATAACGCCTCTGCCCGAAGGTATGTGATACTGTGGAAGTTCCATGACGAACGGCGCAGGCTTTCCGGCGAACATCTTTGTTTTTTTTAATATTATGCAGGATATTATCACCAGTATTATTCCTGCAAAGTACATCATCGGTGCCGCCCACCAGGCGCCGCCCATGATGAATCCCGCTATTACAGCTATTACCGGCAGCTTGGCTCCGCACGGAATGAATGTAGTGGTTATCATAGTCATCCGGCGGTCCTTTTCATTTTCTATCGTACGGCTGGCCATGATTGCAGGAACTCCGCATCCTGAAGAAATCAGGAACGGGATGAAGCTCTTCCCCGAAAGTCCGAACCTGCGGAAGATACGGTCCATTATGAATGCGACCCTTGCCATGTATCCGCAGTCTTCCAATATGGACAGGAAGAAGAATACCAAAGCCATCTGTGGAGCGAACCCGATAGGTGCCGCTAGTCCGCCGATTATCCCGTCTACTATCATAGATATCAGCCAGCCTGAGGCGCCGACTGCCTCAAGTCCATGCTGGACTGCCGGCTGTATCCATGCTCCAAAGAGAGTATCATTTGTCCAGTCAGTAACTACTGTGCCCAGAGTCGTCACTGATATGTAGTAAACAAGGAACATGATGACTGCAAAGATAGGCAACGCCAGGATCCTGTTAGTGACTATTTTATCTATCTTATCCGATACTGAAAGGGCGCCTCTTGCCTTTTTCTTGATAACTGACATGTCGACCACATTCTTGATATATGCATACCTTTGGTTTGTGATGATGCTTTCTGAGTCGTCATCCATTTCCTTTTCGCAGTCTTTTATATGCATTTCGATATGCCTCATCAGAGAATCATTGAATGCCAGATCCTCAATAACCTTTTCGTCACGTTCAAAGAGTTTTACAGCATACCACCGCAGATTATCTCTGCTTACTTCATGTTCTATGGCTTCCTCGATATGCGCTATCGCATGTTCTACACTGCCCTTGAATACATGCGGCGGCTCGGCAAGCCTTTTGTTTTTTGCGGCATTAATAGCCTCAGCTGCCAGAGTCTGTCCTCCTTCCCCTTTCAGCGCACTTATCGGGACTATCCTGCACCCCAGCTTGTCGCTCAGCTTTTTTATATCTATGTCGTCTCCATTCTTCCTTACCAGATCCATCATGTTCAATGCAATCACTACAGGAATATTAAGCTCCAGTATCTGGGTCGTCAGATAAAGGTTCCTCTCTATATTCGTTCCGTCGATTATGTCGATTATTGCATCAGGTTTTTCATTGACTAGATAATTCCTCGTTACGACTTCTTCCAGTGTATATGGCGAAAGCGAATATATCCCGGGCAGATCCTGTATCACGACATCCTTATGGCTCTTCATCCTGCCATCTTTTTTTTCAACTGTTACACCTGGCCAGTTTCCTACATACTGCGCGCTTCCCGTCAAGTCATTGAACAGGGTCGTCTTGCCGCAGTTCGGATTTCCTGCAAGTGCTATTTTGATTTCCATCAGCTAACTGCTCCTTTCTTTATTTAGTTAGTCTTGACTAACTTATGGCAAAAAAATATGAATATCTCTATTCTATTTCTATCAGCTCAGCATCCGCTTTTCTTACGGACAACTCGTATCCCCTTACATTCAGTTCTATCGGATCGCCCAACGGTGCCACTTTCCTTATAAGCACCTCGGCGCCCTTTGTCATGCCCATATCCATTATCCTTCTTTTAGTGGGTCCGCTTCCCGTGATCTTTTTTATCATCACAGTTGCTCCTACTTTTGCATCCTTTAACGTACTCATGCTGCTCCTCCTCATATCATTATCCTGTTTGCCATGCTCTTATCAAGAGCTATTCTGCTGTCCTTTACCTGCAGTATCAGGTTCCCAGCGATCTCGTTAACAACAGTCACTCTGCCGTCTACCACAAACCCCAGCTCTGCCAGATGTTGTCGTACCTTGTCGCTCCCTGTAATCTTTCTGATCACTACATTGTCTCCGGATTTAGCCATTGTTATCGGCATCATCAGATCCTCCTCCCGTAAGTTAGTTGCAACTAACTATATGCCATAATTTTTGGTTAGAGTCCTCTAACCGTAAATAGTTTAATACCTCTAACCATTCTTGTCAACCCCTATTTAGAAAATCTTGTAAATATGGTTAGTGTGTGTTAACCTATGAGTAGATTTATCGGCAGGAGATGTACATTATGGAAATTCATAAATCAACAGAAGACTATCTGGAGGCCATGCTGATATTAAAAGAGGCACACGGCTATATTCGATCCATAGACATAGCAGGTCAGCTTGGTGTTACCAAGCCGAGCGTTTCATATGCAACAAAAAGGCTGCGTGAGAACGGTTACATTACCATGGAAAGCGGCGGGCTCATCACGCTGACTGATTCCGGGATGGCAATCGCATCCAAGATCTATGAGCGGCACAGACTGCTGACTGAATTCTTCGTCCACATCGGTGTTGACCCGGAAATTGCCCGGATAGATGCCTGCAAAATAGAGCACGACATCAGTGAAGAGACCTTTGATGCCCTGTGCCGGCATTCAGGTACAAAAAGAACGCATGACTGAACACTCCGGCTTTTTCCGCCATTACTGTATTTTTTGTAAGCATCCTCCGGATGCATATTTTAATTTCTACCTCAGATTCTCCGCAATCGTTCGGAACATAGCTTCCGGGTTCAGAGGTTTTGTGATATAACCGTTCATGCCTGCTTCTTTAGCCTCGCGGACACTTTCACTAAAAGCATCGGCCGTCATAGCAATAACAGGTATGGTCTCTCCATCCCTGCGATCCAGTTTTCTTATTGCTTTTACTGCCTCATATCCGTTCATTATCGGCATTCTAATATCCATCAGAATGACATCGTAGTAGTTCAGCTCAGATCCGGCAAACATATCGACGCCCAGTTTTCCATTCTCCGCGGTCTCGACATTAAAGCCTTTCTCGCGCAGCAGCATTACCGCAATTTCGGTGTTCATTTCATTATCCTCGCACAGCAAAGCACGCTTGTCAGAAAATAGCTGTACAGATGTATTTTCGCTCTGTTTCTGTTCTTCTCCAAATGAGACCTCTTCTATAGGCAGAGACACGATCCATTTCGTCCCTTTATGCAGTTCACTTTCTACTTCCAGTCTGCCTCCCATAAGGTCAACATAACGTTTCACGATTGCAAGTCCCAGTCCTGTGCCGGGAGTCTTTACAGTTTCGGAACGTTTTTCCTGTGCAAACGGTTCATACATTTTCTGCATGAATTCTCTGCTCATTCCTATACCTGTATCTTCCACGCGTAATGACCACCGGCATTTCAGGTTATCAGACGGTCCCTGTATCATAGATATTATTATCCGTCCTCCTGCCGGTGTATATTTAATTGAATTTGAAATAAGATTAAGGGCGATTCTCTGCATTTTAAGTTTATCGCACCAGAACATTTTCCCTTCAAGTTGTGAAAAATCAGACCGCACGCTTATGCCTCTTGCATCTGCTTCCGGGATCAGCGCCGATACAATAGCCGGCACTATTTCCACAGCAGGTACGGCCTCCATATCCAGTTCGGCTTTGCCGCTTTCTACTCTCGAAAGTTCAAGTGTATCGTTTACAAGATCCAGAAGCAATTTGCCGGACGTCTCTATTTTTTCAAGATAATATTGTTTTTTGGAGGCATCAGTTTCATCTAATGCAAACCTGGTGAAACCGAGAACGCCATTAAGCGGAGTCCGCAGATCATGGCTCATGCTGGACAGAAATGAAGATTTTGCTTCATTGGCCTGCTCTGCGCTGAGCTTTGCGTTCTCGATCCGCAGCAGCTGTTCCTGTTCGCGTTCAAAAGCAACTGTCACATCGGTTCGTATAACAATAGCAAGTCTGAGTGCGGAATTCAGCCATAAATAATCTATTTGCTTGCATTCCGTCCTGTTCCCGTTTCTTCTGCGGTATGTAAATGTATGATATCCTTTTTCGGACATGTGTTTTTCTATTATTGTCAGATTGGTATTATCATATAAATATTGCTCGTCATCTAAAATCTCGTAATGTTCCCTGACATACTCTTTGCATTTTTTGTATGCGATTTTACCTCTCACAGGAAGTATCTTTACATCCGGAGATTTTGCATATAGCTCCAGCATCTGAGACTGAAAATCCATTACCCCGATATAATCAAACTTTTTTTGCGAAACAACATTCATTATCGTTTCCGTTATCATACGTTCGGTAATATCATACGCATAAGAAAACAATTCGAGATTGCCGCTTACGGGTTCCATATAAATATGTATGGTCATCGATATCCATATAGGATCCTGACCTTCCGCCAGCCTCTGATATTGCAGAGTGGTCTGCATCTCTCCCTGATGATAACGTCTGATTAGATTCTCTCTTTTCAGAGTTTCAGCTATCTTTAGTCTGTCTTCCTCGCTGCAGGCTTTTTCCACAAAACCTTCATATGCCTTATCGTAAGTGATGCCAGCATCAAAATCATAGATGATCTTGCCGGATATCCTGTTATCGTACTCGAGAACGATATTATTTGTCAGGTCATAGTGGCCTTTCGCTACCAGACTTTCATCGCTGTTATTGTGCAGGTATTCTATTTCGCGTTCATGCCGCTGTTCTGCCTTACGTGCAGCTGTCACATTCATGCCTATGCCGTAGGCCTTGGCAGGAGCCCCCTCCTCATCAAAAACTACATGATAAGATTCACGCTCACACTGAGGTTCAACTCCCGGTATATGCTCGTACCATACTTCACAGGAGACATCATGACCGGCATCGATTTCTCTGAACATATCCATATATTTTCCCCGGTCATCTTCGTCTATATACGGCAAAGTGCTTTCCGGTGCATTCTCGAACACATCAGGCCAGCCGTTTTTTTTGCAGATGGCCTTTGTCGCTGCATTGTCACCCATGACGATCCGCCGCTCTCTGATATAATATGTCCACATACCGATATTCAGCGCATCAACAGTTCTTTTATAGTTTTCCTGACTTCTTATCAGGCGCGCTTCGGCAATTTTCTGATCGTTGATGCTGGAAAATACGAAATAAGCGATCCCATCGGCAGAAGAATTCCTGACCAAGGACCCGCGTACCCTTACCCATATGAATCCGTCACCGCGTGCCCGGAATCGATATTCATTAAATTTATTGCCTTTTCCGGCAAAGAATGATCTGAAATCTTGCTGTATCCTTTCACGATCTCCCGTGTAGACACATTCCAAAAAATCCGTTGTTGCCAGAGTCATATTTTCACTTGCTGAAACATTGATCCAGTCGAAAAAATATTTGTTGACCTGGATCGTATCATCGATAGTGCCGTTTATTATGCGCACAGCACCCAGTCCTGCCGGTACACTATCGATCATCTGCCGCATCCTGTCAAAATCCGATCGGATCTGCGCGGCGTTTTCTATCTCCGCTTCCGCCAGTTCACGCTTTTTCTGAGCCTCAATAATATCCGTCGTATCCCGGTAAACAGCATACAAATAACGCGGTTTACCGGTGCAATTGTCTGCTTCGGAAAATGTGGCAGTCCCGCCTATCCATCTCCCGCCATTTGGTGTCGGTATCTGTAAATTGATCAGGAAGTGTTTCTCTCCTTTTTCCAGCGCCTCTTTCACAGTATTTCTGAATTCGTCAAATTCTTTTTTGTACTCCCCCGTAAAGAAGTCCGTCATATCGTGGTGGAACTGTGCTTCATATTCCTCTCTTGTAAGGCCTATCATATAGCACATGGCATCGTTATATTCTGCAATAGTATAATCATGCAGGTCTATCTTTATGATGCAGACACCTGATGTGTCCATCAGCAGCTGATGCTCCCTGAGCCGCCTGCTGAGTTCTATATTCAGTTCTTTTATTTCCTTTTCCAGTCGGACTTCTTTTGTCACATCTTCAAAGCTTCCGACAAGTCCTGCTGTCTTTCCACCTATAATAAGGGGGCTTTTACTGGCGGCAATATTCCTTTCCTGCCCGCGGGCAATGCATTTTCCGATAACTCTGTCTGTACTTATTCCTTCGCGGATCACCCGCATCTCATCGTTTTTAAACGGATCGGGATCTGTATGCCATCCTATTTCCTCATCATTTTTACCTATGACAGCGCTCTCATCTTTAAAGTCATAATAATCAAGAAATGCTTTGTTTACTCCGCGGAATCGCCTGTCAGCATCTTTCCAGAATATCGCTGTTTTTGTGTTCGCCATGATTTGTGAAAGGAGTATCTCATTGCGATTGCTTTCCTTTTCTTTTTCAAGCGACAATTCAGTCTTGTCATTTACATCGGAGAAAAAAACATAAAGAAGGAATGCACCGTCATCGCATCTTTGAACATTGCCTCTTCCGGACAGCCATTTATATGCATCCTTCCGAGCCGCTTTTACACGGTACGTTGCTTCGTAACGTCCGCCGGGATCCATGCATGCATTTTCAACATCAGTATAAAAATTCTTGTAGTCATCAGGGTGGATATGTTTAAGCAGACCATCGTCTGAATCAAGCAAATTATCTCTTGCCGTTTTATATGCATTGCAGAACCCGTCTGAAACCGCAAGAAGACTGCACGTGCCTCCGCGGAGATAAAACATGCAAAATGGTACAGGAAGCTTTTCTAATACAAGTCTTTCCCCAGCGGTGATAATATTTCTTCCTTCGGCCGTTCCTTCTTCTTTCATCATCCTGCCCTTCCATAAAAGTACTCTTGATCTCTGCAGGTACTATTAATTATCATCAATAGTTTTTTTATATAACTTTTCCGGATCAACAGGCCCGGCAATCGAAGCCTGTCTGCCTGTGCTCTTAACATGCTATTTTACCTGAAAAATCAATTCCATCTGTCTGATATATTTCCTGACAGCCGTTTCCGGATCAAAAATTTCACGCATAGTCTTGTTGCACATTGCATATGCTATCTGTTCACGAATCCCCAGCAGTCCCAGCATAATGGTTTTCACGTCGACGATTTCTTTATTTGTCGTCTGTCCAACGGATCCGTCCTGCACTCCTTTATCGAATGCATTCTGTACATGCTCCATAATATATCTCCAGTTATCAGTCAGCTGAGGGTCATCACAATTGTTTGAAGCCCTGGTTACAACATGCTGCATTTGCGCTGTGCAGAACACAATATCAGAATACTCGACCGCCTTGTTCAGGGTCGTAGAAATAATATCGATGACCTGCTCAGCCCCGCTTTTACTCATATAATGTTCTGACGCAAAATACGATCGTATTTCATTAAGTTCGATAGTGTACCCGTTCTTCAGTACAGCTGTATACAAATCATTTTTCGTATGGAAATAATTCTGGACAGAACGAAGAGTCAGACCGGACTCTCTTGCTATCATTTCCATTGATGTGTTTTCAATTCCGTTTGCCACAAAAAGCTTCATAGCCTGGCGTATAACATTCCGGATATTTTCCTGACGCACTTTTTCATTAGGCATGATTCCCTCACATTCATTCATATTTCATGAATTACGAAATATAATGTACAAATACATTATACCGTCCTGTCGGTTTTTTTCAATATTCTATTCTTTCAAGCTTCTGCATAAACTCTTCGATCTCAGCATTGACCTGCTCAGCATTATCACCATTGGAAAAGTGAGCCGCATTTTTTATGATATGAAGCGGGTACCCCGTGTTTTCAGACCATGCTTTACAGTATTCCCGGACTTTCCCTGTTTTATCACTGTCACCGAGTAATATTAAAACAGGAAACGAAAAATCTACATCTCTGTTCTCGCTCGCGAACATTCCATAAGCGATCCCCATTTGCTCTATTATCTGCGCCTTTGTCAACGGCCTGAGCATCTCTATCATTTTGTTATATGAATACTCTGTTTTGGAAACGGATTTTGCCATTATTTTTCTTAATGCGATATCTGGCAGTAATTTTGCCATCGGTTCAACCTTCATTAACCACCACAAATCCGATCCGGAATAATAATTTCCCCCAAATGGCGTAGTATCCAGCCCTACAAATCCCTCAACCATTTCAGGGAACATATCGGCGAACATCTGACTGGGATAACCGCCCATGGACATTCCGACTAAAATGGCTTTGGCGATGTTTTCTCTTTGCAGAATACTGTGAAGTTCTATTGCCGTCTGCCTGTATGAAAAATCTCTGTACGGCCTTGATAATCCATGCAGCGGAACATCCCATACAACCACTGTGTTTTTCTCAGCAAAATGAACGACTTGTTTTTCAAACATGGAATGATCTGCTGTTAAACCATGTGTAAATACGATACATTTTGCAGACGCATTTTCATTATGTGCGATCCAATAATGTGTGTCTCCGTTTTCTGATTCGATTGATTTATGTTCCATAGCATCTCCGTAAGTTTTCAATGAAATGATTATATCATAACAGGGCGCCGAAGCGCCCTGTATAGTGTTTAGAATAACTGTCCCGGCAGTATCAGCTTTTCCTTCTTGGGAAAAGTCTCATCGAACTTCTCTGCTTCTTCCTCATCAACATAATAGCCTTCCGGCGTATGATATGTCCCGGTAATTCCATCCAGAAATCCCGGCTCCAGTTCCTTAAGCAGGAAGTACGGAACCTCCGCATCTTTTGGCTCAGCATAGTAATGAATGCCTTTGGTGCTGGCAACGACAAAACCGGACTTGCCGTAGAAGTCGATATTGCCTTCCATGCAAATAGCGCCTGCTCCCAGTTTCTTTGCCTCTTCCAGCGAATGATCCAGCAGAGCTTTGCCGTAACCCTGACGTTTGAACTCCGGGGCAATGCCTATCGGTCCAAATGTCATTATTGCTATCTCTCGTCCGTCATCTGCTTCTATCGCCGCATGCACATACATGATCTGCCCAATGATTTTACCGTCTTTTTCCATTACAAAATCCAGCTCAGGTACAAAATCATCTCTGTCCCTGTAACAGTGCAGCACAAAATGCTCAAGGCATCCCGGTTTGTAGATATTCCAAAAAGCTTCGCGTATCAAGTTCTCTGTTTCCCTGTGATCTTCCGGCTTTTCTAAACGTATTGTGTAATCAATTTTATTCATTGTTTTTTCCCTCCTGAAAATTGCTGATCATCAATATGGGAGGTCAGGTGAAATTGCGCTAACCTCCCGGCTATGCAGCAATCTCCAAGGTGTTATTATTTTTCAAACAGCTTCTCCTTAAAATATATTATTAAATGATCCTGCAGATCATCTACAGGCTTTCCCTGTTCTGCTTTTTCTTTACCGGGATCCAAACCTCGCAGTAATAGTTCTCGTCCTCAGTTCCCTCCGGATAGCCGGACGGGTCGGCATACATTTCAATATTGTATCCTGCCGCGAAGTCGTAATCTCTGCAGTTCGGCAGCCACTCCGCAAAAATCTTTTTATTCGTCGCCTGTATTGTAACAGGCATAGGTCCAACGCAGGGGAACACCGCCCATGTGAAAGCCGGAATAGTCTTTGTAATAACTCCTTCAGGTACTTCGGACTTTCCGTCCCAGAGGTCTGAAATAATATACTCAAATTCCTTTCCGTCCATTGTTTCATCGATATTGATTCCATACATGCCGCATAGACCGAGTTTCTCTCTTGAGTTTATAAAAACTCTCCATAACTTCGGTACTTCTTCAAATGCGTCCTCATAGCTGAACTTCTTTGATATGCCAATGATAGTGAACGCCTGCTTCTCCTCGATTTTGTATTCCATGATATAACCGCCTTTCAATTCGAATGATATCCTGAGCGGGGCAAAAGACTTGATCAGAGCCCCGTCCCTGCGCACAGATGCAGGAGTCACCCCATGGAAGCGGGTAAAAGCTTTGGTAAAGCTGTCAGGAGAATCATATCCGTATTTCAAAGCTATATCAATAACCTTTTCCTCCGTCGCTGCCAGTTCACCGGCAGCCTGTGCCAGCCTGCGCCGTCTGATATACTCACCGACAGTGAAACCGCAAAGCATTGAAAATCCTTTTTGAAAATAAAAAGGCGAAATCCGCACCTGCTTTGCTATGATTTCCGGTGTCAGCTCTTCATCAAGGTTCTTCTCGATATACTCCAAAGCTTCAGATATGCTTTCGACCCATTCCATGATTTTTCTCCTGTCTGTATATCAATCTTATTCCCCGGACAATATCTTTTCCCGATGATCAATGCTTTATTATGTCCACGTCATTCTGCTTCAGTGAACCATAATACTTGTTTTTCTTGATACATCTGCAGAACCTCCGGACGATCCGTGAAATTACTGCATTACATCGGTGTCCCCACTTCGATCAGATTTCCATCAGGATCATAAAAGCGAATCACTTTTTGTCCCCAGCTATGGGTCATCAGCCGATTTACATATCGGACGGACGGATATGATTTTTCCAGCTTTGCGGCAAATGCCTCAATATCACTTTCTTCAAAATACAACTCACCGGCATTGTTTTCCGGAATAATGTCTCTGCCGAGAAAATCTTGCCATATCTTCTTGTCCTGAAGCACAAGCCCCTCTGTCAGGATCATATTTCCATCATTGTCAAGCACTGTATCAAGGCCGAAAAGATCATGATAAAACTGCTTTGATTTTTCCATGTCGTTAACAACAATCAACACATTTTTTAATTTCATTGTATTTATCTCCAATTATATCATACCGGGCAGTAATGCGCGGCTGTACACGCTTTTTTGAAACCGTCCGGCGATGCCGCACCCATTATATGATCAATGGCATTATTTCCCATGACCTCCCCATTGTTAAATCCTTTTTATCGGATGCCGCACAACGGTTTTCAATTTATCCGGTGCTGTCCTGCGGGGATCAGACAGATAAATTTCATGATGATAGCGGGTATCCGTTATATCAACAGTGTAACCATTTTTCTCAGCGTATTCGTGCATAGCGGCAATCGTTGAGGGTTCATCATCATAAGGACCGAGATGCATACATTGTACGCATTCACCCTCGTCATATGTAAAGAATTCAACTTTTGAAAAATCTTGTTTTTTCTTCCCGGCTGCTTCTTCAGCCGCCCAGTCAAAATCTTCCTTTGTTACGAAATCGGGCAAACGAATGGCAGAGATAAACTGAAAATTCTCCTTGTGAGTGCAGTCAGGTCCGTCAATACCGTTTTGCCGCCAGAAACCCTCAAGGGGAGGAACAACATATTCAAAATACCCGTCGATTTTATGCTCACCTTTATAGCTCATTTTGATGGTATAAGCAATACCATACAGCAAACTGACAGATACTGCATACTCGCCGTTTTCATCGTTGGGGTTACCCTTGCCGCGCACTGCAGCATAATTCATTATCGGTACAGTAACGATAGAAGGTTTGTTCTTCGGCATATAAAACTCTTTATACTCTTTTTTGTAGTCAAATGACATAATAGCTCCCTCTTCAAATTTTCATATGATTTCTTCAGGTATACCGCTGCTCGACCTTAACACTGTTTTATCTTCCACGCTGTACTTCTTCCCTGGCGATCTTATCTAACCAGATATCATGCAAGGTTTCAATATCCCGGGAAAATTCTTCGTCAGTCTGGCTGTCCCTTTTCCTGATCTCTTCTAATACAGTGAATGTGAATGATTTTGACCCATATCTGAGCCAGTCACCCCGCATAGAAGGATCCGGGCATGTACCCGTTAAAACAGCAAAATCAAATCTGTTCCTTGATCCTTCAATATCTGCTGTTGCCTGAATTCTCACGTTTTGATTTCCGCTGCAGCGTATGGAACATATGCCTCCAACGACCTGCCTCGATTTATATGCATCCTTAAGCTCTTTTTTTCTGGCAGCATCCATAATTGATACCTCCTGTTTCATTATCTCATTCTATATCACAAAATGGTAACATAATAAGGTATCGTCTTCAATCAACTAATCGTAGAGTTTCTTTTGTCCATTGATTTTATTACCAATCAGATTTTCAACAGACTTTCTTCTTTCGAATAAGACGCATCCTCCTGCGTGTTCCTCCGCAAGCAATCCCTGATCGTCGATTTCTTTAAAAAGTCTGGATCGCAGCGCTTCCAGCAATGATGTATCTTTCACATTGATATCCGAATATGGCGAAAACGGGCACGGCTCAGCATCCCCGTGTGAGTTGATATGAAAGAATCCGCGTCCGGCAGCGAGACATCCGCCGGAGCTTTTCTCATCCCCGGGAAATGATATCATTACCATATCATCCGCATAGTCTGCTCTAAGATCAGCCAGACGCTCTTTCATATATTCACGTTCCTCATCGCCCGGTACCTGATCTATGTTCATATCATCCACAGGAACATATTCAACAAAGATAACAACTCTGCAGCCCTTTCCTGCTAGCCCGCCAAGAAACTCATTTGAAGTAACTTCCTTAAGATTCTTTGTCGTCACTGTTACCGATATGCCAAAAATCAAACCGTGAGCCTTGATCGTATCCATCTCCTCGATCAGTTTAGCAAATGTTCCCGCTCCTCGGCGTTCATCTGTGTTTTCCTCTTTGCCTTCAATACTGAGTATGGGTATAAGATTGCGGTGATCATTAAACATCTCATAATAATGTTCATCCAGCAATGTGCCATTAGTAAAAATCGGGAATATTATTTCAGGTATGCCTCCCGCCATTTCAATGACATCTCTGCGCATTGTCGGTTCTCCGCCCGCAAGCAAAATGAAGCTTACTCCAAGATCTCTTGCCTCTATAAAAATATCCTGCCATTCGACTGCAGTAAGTTGACTCATAGCCTCAGCATCTAAACATGCCTTATTGGCTCTGGAATAACACCCCCGGCAGTGCAGGTTGCATTCACTGGTTATACTGGCAATCAAAAATGGCGGCACGTGAACACCTCTGTTGAATTCTTGGTCTCTGCGCTTCGACGCCCTTTTCCCTGCCATGGCAAAGCCCATCATAAATAAGCTCATTTTCGGATCATTAAATGTTGCCTTCAGCGTTTCTTTAACTATTTTTTCGACTCCATCAGTCAAATATTTTTCCAGATCGAATGTATCGGTCATGTCAAACTCTCCTTTAAGGCCGAGTGTAGCTCGCAGTGAGCTTTCTCATTGCAGGCGCAGCGAAGGCCTGCAACTGAAGACCTCGGCTTCAGTTATACCAGGTGTTCAAGATTTGCCCTTGCATCATCACTGTTATCGATTACCATCTTAACAGTCAGGCACTGTGCCAGATCAGGACAGTTCCCGCATGTCTCAAGGCCCTTCTCCAAAGCGCATTTTCTTATCCCGCACATACTGGCGCAGAAAGGAGTTTTCACGCCATCAGCACGGCATCCCATGCAGTTTATCATGTCAGCTGTGATGGGAGCGTCGTTGAGCTCCGCCCACAGCTTCGCCGTCTTTTCTCTCAGGGCATCATCGTTGTTTACTGTGGCAATGTGCGCATCGCACTTCTCACAATCCAGTCCGCAGTATGCAATCATCTTATTCATGTTTCTCTCTCCTTAAAACATTTATCATGCCTGTTTATTATGATATTATACTATATCGGGCGTATTTATTTCCGCATTATCATCCTATTCTGTCACTCCAAGTCTTTCAATAATGCTATGCCTGGTGGTGCTTCTGCCGCAGATGTACGGTATCAGAACCGCTATAACTGCCATCAGCGGCACGCATACAAGTATCGGCAGCACGGTTAAGTGCCATTTGAAAAACCATATCTGATTCGTCAGCAGCTTCACTCCTGCCCAGCATATAACACTGCCGGCTGTTGAGGCAAAGAGAGTCGTCAGCGCCGCATATATCAGACCTTCGTCCGTCAGCATCCGTATCATCTGTCTGCTTGTCATCCCAACGCTCTGCAGTATGGCCAGTTCACGTTTCCTCATCGCAACTGATGTAATGATCACGTTGGCAAAATTTAGGATACCTATCAGTCCAAGTATCAGGCTCAATGCTCCGCCAACCAGTCCAAAAGTCATTTTCAGTCCGGCAAATTCTTTTTCGAACATCCCCTTGGACTTATATGACAGGCTGCTTCCCTCTCCCTTAGTGTAATTTTCGCACCACTTTTCAACCTCTGCAGTATGAGCATCGTCAACGTTGAAGCCTATTGACAGCGCTCCTGTTGACCCTGTCATGACATTGTACTCCTTGGCTGGCAGCGTGAAATGGACATCCAGCATTCCGCTGTACTGCTGGGACATGGCATAAGGGATATCTCCAATTGCCAGCACCGTGTATGTCTTTTCCCTGCCGCTTTTAAATTTTATCGTCACCTTATCACCCGGCTTATAATATGGATTTGTTCCATCACTGCAGAAGGCGGAAGCGATCACGTAGTTGCCCGTGGCAAATTTTTCCTTGTCAAGTTTCTGATTTTCCCCCATTTCCATGGTGTCCAGAAGGCTGTCATCTATGCCGTAAATAAAATCGAAGATCGTTCCGTACTTCTTCATATAGCTGATATCTGTATCCGCGTAAGGAGATGGCAGTTTGTCCGGATTGTCCTTCACTATTTTTTTCGTTCTGGAAAGAGCTTTAGCAGACAGCTTGTGATTTGATGAAGTAGCCCAGATGCTGCCGCTGCTTTCCAGTCCCGGCAGTTCGTTGACCTTCTCCATTGTTTTTCTGTTGACACCGTTTAAATCTTTAATATTGGCCATCTCATTGGTGATCGATGCATCTGTCATGCTGAAGTCAGTAACAATGCTGTTTTTCACGTACTCATTCATATCAAAGCCGTTGATCGTCAAATATGTGCCATTTAAAATCACCAGTGACAGTGTCAGCGACAAAACAACCAGCACGGCTTTCTTTCTGTCGCGTCTGACGGAAGCCCAGGCCATCGACAGCGGCGAGACCCTGCGGCTCTTTTTTCCGTCGGCCTTGACTTTAATTTTAACAGATTGACGATCATCCATCGCTTCTGTGCTGCAGATCTCAGGACGAACTGCCTTGGCTTTGCGGCGGAAACCGGAGTGACGGGCTGCTTTGGTTTTGATGTCAACGCCGGTCCAGCGGACAGCCTCCACCGGAGAGACGCGTGCTGCCATGAGACACGGTTTGATGCAGCTGATCAGCACGGTCAGCAAAGCGAACAAAGCTGCCCCTATGAAAATCACAGGATCTGTGCTGATAACCAGACTGTCGCTTAACGCAGTAATTTTTACGACGGCCGGCATCAGCAGCATACCCAGAAAATATCCGACAGCCAATCCTATTGGAATACCGGCAATACACAGTGTGAATGCCTGTCTCCTGACGATCGTCTTCAGTTGTTTCCCCGTCGTACCGATGGTTTTCAACAAACCGTATAACCTGATGTCACGTGATACCGATATCTGAAACACGTTGTATATGATCAGGTATCCGCTGAGCAGTATCAAGGCAAGCATGCCTATCAGCAGTGCCATGGTAGTTGAATCTACTGTACTTGCCGCATAGGCCCAGTTGACTCCTTCATTTACGCGCTTGTCGAAGCCGCAGCGCTTGGTTAAATCTGACATTTGCTTGTCTAAATTCCACGGTGTGGAAAACCACAGAGAGGCGTTTATCGTACCGGAATAGTCGCTGCTTCCGCTCTCATATAACGGTGTCTTGATTACAGGCGCCACCTGGTCGCAGTACTCTCTGGAAACGTAAGCTTCATTGACACCCAGTGCTATGGATCCTTTCCAGAAACCACAGAGGGTAAAGGCTTGAGTGTATCTTTTCCCCTGCGAACTGAATGTCAAAGTCACCGTTTCGCCCAGCTTATGTGGGACGCCCAGGGCATCAAGAACTGCTGTATCCGTTGCTATATCATATTTTTTCTTTGGCAGTGTTCCCGTTGTCGGCGTAGAGAAAGACCACCCGGCGTCCTTTGGTTCAGAATACCTTATCTCCGTGGCGGTTTTGTTCAGTTGCTTGTTTTCTGCTGAAGCAACAAAGATATCGTAGGAAATATCTTTGACTTTTTTATCTGCGGCGACCTTGTCGTACTGCTCCTGAGTCAGGAATTTATAGCCGCCGTGGGCCTCGGTGCCCACCTGCTGCATCGTCGCCTGCTGAAAAGATGTGACCATGCTGCCGCCTATTGTGAAAAGCGCCGTGAACATGACAGCCGTCAGTGCAATGGCGCAGATTGCAACAATGTTGCGTGTCCTGCTGCTCTTAAGGCTTTTTTTTGCAATGTTGCGTACGGCTTTTTTGTTGCTGACTCTGATCATGCCGGATCACCCCCGGTCAGTCTGCCGTCCTCGATATGCAGGATGCGGTCCGCCGTCTGCGCTATCTCTTCGTTGTGCGTGATCATGACTAATGTCTGACTGAACCGCTGACTGGTGGTTTTGATCAGCGACATGACGTCCTGACTTGTGCGGCTGTCAAGATTGCCGGTAGGTTCGTCGGCGAGAATGATAGCCGGTTTTGATGCCAGAGCACGGGCGATGGCTACTCTCTGCTGCTGTCCGCCGGATAGATTGTTCGGCAGACTGTCGAGTTTTGTTTTAAGGCCAAGCATGTCGACAACCTGATCTATGTAGTCATCATCAGGTTCGTTGCCGTCCAGCTGCACCGGCAGAACGATATTTTCGTAAACATTAAGAAACGACACCAGATTGTAGCTTTGAAATATGAAACCTATCTTTCTGCGCCGGAATATCGTCAGTTCTTCATCTTTCATGCCTATTATTTCCTTGCCTTCAACGGTCACCGTTCCTGAAGTCGGCCTGTCCAGACCGCTAAGCATGTGAAGCAGCGTCGACTTGCCGCTGCCTGAAGTGCCGACGACAGAGACGAATTCTCCTTTTTCCACGGTGATATCAACGCCATCAAGTGCATGAACGGCCGTATCTCCTGTGCCGTAGATCTTGGTCAGCCCCTTTGTCTGTAAAATAATCATCTAAAAGCCTCCTTTTGGTGATTGCTTTATTGAATTCATTGAATATATCTTAGCGCGCTGCATTAAATTTACTAAAATAGTCTGTATTGCCTTCCACAATACAGACTATAGCAGATAAATCTAACCAGATTCTTTCCGGCTGCCAATCAAATATAACGGTTTTGAAAGATTTGGTATTTTGTAATATATCAAATCATAAACACTATTTTCTTTCAGTCGATTTTGGCAGAAAAACCGAAAAAATCGAACCCATGCCCTTTGTTGAACTGACTTTCACGTAGCCGCCCTCATCAGTCACTATCTGTCTGGTAAGGAAAAGGCCGATCCCTGCGCCTTCACTGTCTGTCACTTCCTGTGAACGGTAAAACCGCGTAAATATCTTAGCGTGTTCGGACTCGTCGATACCGATGCCGTTGTCTCTTATGTCTATTCGGGTAAACATTTCGTATTCTGCTGACGAAACCTCTATGCTGCCGCCGAAGCCTGTGTACTTGACTGCGTTGTCAAGTATGTTGTAAACTGCCTCCGTCGTCCACTTCATGTCAAATGCCGCCCTGCAGCCGCCCTGCTCAGCGGTCACCGTTATCCTCTTTATTTCTGCCCTTGGCCTGACCTGATCCACCGCCAGTTTTATCAGTTCATCAACGCTGTTTTCTGACGGTTCCAGGGTTATTATGCCAGTCTCCAGCCTGGAAGTCTTGACCAGCGAACTGATCAGAAAACTCAGCTTCTCTGCCTGTGTTCTCAGCGCCTTCACATAGCTTTCGCTCTCGCCGTCCAGTTCCCACTCGCTCAGCAACTCCGAGTAAAGGAGTATGTTGGCGATCGGCGTCTTAGTCTGATGGGAGATGTCCGACACCAGTTCCTCTATTTTCTTTTTCTCTCCGGCGAGATTCCGCGCCGAGACCGCCGATGCCGACAGATATTCCGCCATCTTTGTCTCCAGAGCCGAAAGTGCTGACTCATCAAAGTCGCTTTCCGTGAAATCTCCGTTCGTCGCCGCATCCAGCATGCTATTCAGAGTTTCCATGGTCTTTCGTTCCCTGCTGCGCGCTGCTGCTGCCATGATCAAAGCGGCCAAAGCTGCTGCCGCTGCCACGACGATCACAATGTAGTCGATGCTGTTCATCTATTCCACCGCCCACGTGTATCCCAGTCCGTAGACTGTCTTTATGTACCGAGGTTTAGATGGGTCTTCCTCCAGTTTGTCCCGCAGCCGTTTCACTGTCACCGAAAGCGCATTTTCATCTACGTATTCGGCTCCGTCAGTCCAGATATGATCTACAAGAGCATCTCTGGTCACTGTGTGCTCACGGTTTTCAAGCAGACATCTGAGGAGTTTCTGCTCCGTTTTGCTCAGTTCGATTTTAATATCGCCGCTTCTGAATTCCATCCTGCCAAAATCAAAAGTAAATCCGCCTGTCTCTATTATTTCTCCGCTGTCGCTTCCTCTCAAGCAACTTTGCAATACACCGTCTGCCGCTGCTTCACCTGTCTCTGCAGTCCCGCCATCTCTTGCCGCTGCCCTGAACTGAGTGTTGACCCTCGCTCTTAAGATCGCCAGCGAAAATGGCTTGACTATATAGTCATCCGCTCCAAGCTCCAGACCGGTCACTACGTCCGTCTCCATATCATTGGCAGTCAGTACGATTACCTTGGTCCCGGATTCTCTCTTCACCTCTGTCAAAAGATCCAGTCCGTTGCCGTCCGGCAAGTTAATGTCAAGAATTATCAAATCCAGATTGTCTGCCCTGATTTTCTCCCGCGCTTCTCGCAGGCTTTTCGCTTGTTCTATTTCTGTCGACGCACTTCTCAGCCCAATACTGATGCCGTTGCTGAGAGCAGAATCATCTTCAACTATCAGTATCCTGTTCACACTGCCACCTCTCAATATCACTTTCTTCATGAAAATTCATGAGACAGAGCATAGCTTTTATTTCTGTATCCGCTCCGCTCTTTCTTAATTATTCTGATAGGCTGCCTGTATCAGACAAATATTTTATTCCACCATTCTCAATAAATATATATATCTTACATGTTAAGTGCAGCTTTGGTATTCTTAAACCACAATAACCGCGGCATTTCCGCAAAACTAAAACAATACATTACCTAAGGAGGTTTATACTATGAAAGTTAAAGCATATCTTCAGGTCATCATGACCATCGATACAGAGAATCGTGCTGCAGCAGCAAAGGTTTATACTGACTATCGTCAGCCTTTCCTTGATACTATTGACGGTGCTCTTACAAAAGAACTTCTGATAAGAGATGAAGACGTTCAGGTAGTACATGGCTTTGACAGCATGGAACATGCACAGGCATATCTCAATACACCGCTGTTTAAAGAAAAGGTTGCTCCTGGTCTCCAGCCTACATGGTCTGCAGATCCTGACATCAGATTTTACACAGTTGCATAATTAACTAGCTGCCGTTCAAATTACTTTTTGAGCGGCAACTTTTTTAGGACATATCCCGAGGAGCCCGATCATATCAGCTTCGTCATACATCTTTGCAATGCTGAATGATAACCTTAGAAGCATTGTCGCATTCTCATAATCTCCATCGGCATACATGTCCTTCACCATCTCGATGATGTTATCATCCTCATCATCCTCAAAGCAGAGCTCCGCCATCGTTTCAAAAGACACTGCGATGTCTCCTGCTATCTTCTGAATGACTCTGCAGTCTTCTTTGGGTCTCTGCACTCCTATAGCAATAACTTTCATTGTTTTTTCATTTGGTTCCATATCTCCATTCCTTTCTGCCTTGACCGGCCGTAAATTACAAAAACCCTGCCGTCAGGTTTTCTTGAAAGCAGGGCAATGTACTTTGTCATATTCAGTTAGTCATCAAGGAATTTGATCAGAAGGTCATCTATTGCATCGGTGTACCTGCCTTCAGCTGTGAGTTTGTTCTTCAGCTCGACCAGGCTGTATACTATGATCCTTTTTTCGTCGTATGTGAAATTTATTTTATATTTGGTTCCGAACATGATGATCACCTCGCTTTGCAGTCTTCTTATTATGGAAGCAATATCTAGTCTTAGATATTGCTGGAATAACAAGAAAAGCTACCTTTAAATTATTATCCTTGCTTTTCTTATATGCATAAGATAATCAATAATTCGAACGGCTGCAATTGTACGAATATTTTTATGGACAATAATAGGGCACATACTGTGCCCTCAGACTGTAGACAAAGCCCAAGCGAACGATGAGTTCGTCTGGGCTTTTCTCGTAAGATGATCCTTCAATTTTTCAAGCAAAAGTGCAGATCTTCTCTGACGGCCTCCCGGAGGCCCGTACTTGTCATCCGCTTTACTCAATATGTTTACCAGCTTCTTGATGTTCATGCAGGCAAAAGTAAGCCCGACCTTCATCATGATCTGATCATGCCCTCTGCTCACCGCATATCTCATACCATGATGTTCCTTGGCTGTTCCGAATATCCTTTCGATAGTCTCTTTACGCATATCATAGATATCTTTCATTGTTTTCGTATGCCTGATATCCTCGCATATTTCCATGTAGTCTTCCCAGATGTGTCTGGTCAGTACTTTCACATGGTTCCTGCTGCCGGTACACCGGTCAAGCATCGGGCAGCCCGCACACACATGGCCATTGCTCTTGTATTCTCTGTAGCCTTCTCTGTTTGTCGTGCTGTAGTTGATTATCTGATCCACGGGGCATATGTAGCAGTCATAATATTCATCATATGCATATTCGTTTTTCTTAAAGAAGCCTTTCTTTGTCATCGGGCGCTTGTACGGGAAGACCGGTGTCTGTCCGTTATCTATCAGCAGCTTTGCTATTGCCGGTGTCTTGTATCCCGCATCCATGACCAGTGTTTTGGGATCGAACTTCTGCATCTTTTCATATATGAAAGGAAATGTTCTGCTGTCGTGCTCGTTCCCGGGATGTGCCGTATAGCCCAGTATCCATCCATGCCTGTCACAGGCCGTTTCTATCGAATATGCAAACACTTCTTTATGCTCGCCTTTGTGGAACCATCCGCTGTCGGGATCCGTTGTGCTCTGTTTCTGCTCCTTTGTGTCAGGTGAGACTTCTTCCTTATCTGCGCCGGGCCCGCCGCTGCCTTTGTCATCTTCATCATCATCTTTATCTTTGTCCCTGAGCGGCTTTTTCCCGTGGGCCTCTCTGTCGGCATCTATTTCTTTGCGGAGAGTTTCATCATAGAATCTGGCATTCTTTTTTGCCACCAGGACTTTCTTCATTTTCTTTCTGTTCGCACATGCTTTGATATGTGTGGCGTCTATGAAGACCGTATCGGTATCTACAAGCTTCGCATCCATGCACTGCATAAGTATGTTCTGAAAGATCTGCTCGAACAGATCGGTGTCTTCGAATCTTCTTTTGTAGTTCTTTCCGAAAGTGCTGAAATGCGGAACGCTGTCATAGAAATCAAGTCCGAGGAACCAGCGGTAGGCAACGTTCACTTCGATCTCTTTTATCGTCTGTCTCATGCTTTTGATCCCGAACATGTATTGTATGAAAGGGATCTTGATAAGCATGACGGGATCTATGCTCGGTCTGCCCTGATCTGGAGAATACCTGTCTTCGACAAGATCATAGATGAAATTAAAATCTATATATTTATCTACTTTTCGCAGCAGATGATCCTGAGGTACAAGGTCCTCAAGAGATACTATCTGCATCTGATTACCGTTCGCTTTGCTGCTGTCTTTCGTGATCATATTAACCGCCTTTCACTGCATATATTATACCACAGAGCAGAGCGTAAGTGCTGAAATTCCAACGATTTATCCATGACTGCAGGCAAAGAAAAAGCCCAGGCAAACTCATCGTTCGCTTGGACTTTGTCTACAGTCTGAGGGCACATACTGTGCCCTAAAACGACCCGGTCTTCATCGCCAAATCGGAATTTGTCGTGGAGAGAGTTACCTGCCTGATTATATATTATCTACTGTTCTGAATAGAAATCTTTATACAGCTCATTTCCCTTCTTAATGATTTCCCTTATTTCTTTTTCCGAAATGCCTAATTCATCACTTAGCTTTTTCATATCAGAGAAATCACTCTCCTTAAATTGAGCCGTACTTCCTATTACCTTATCATCGGCTTTAGAAATTGCCGAAGCAGAAAAGTCATTATAACCGTCCCATATGATCTCATCTCTACTATCTTTAAGCTCAATATCACAATAAACATTTGTTTCATGAAAATGCAAATCATAATCCGTCAGTTTCGGCATAGATTGATTTGGAACACCATAAACAACGCCATCCGCATAATCCATAGAATAATATCCATCTCTGTTCTTATAGAAATTATTATCTTCTAACTGTTTCTCAAAATTGGCTTCTAATTCACTCTTCGTATTAAAATACACGGCTGAGTACACTGCAAAACCTCCGATTAACAACGCAATTACAATTCCAATTGCAATCAGTGCACGTGCGTATTTCCTTGTGCTCTTTACTTCCTTATCAATTGTTTTTACCATAGTTACATCCTCCTTCAATAAAAAGTCTAAGGAGATTTCAAAACTATCACTGATTTTTATTAGTGTTTCCAAATCCGGGTAACTCTTTGAATTTTCCCAATTTGAAATTGTTTGTCTTGTAACATCAAACATTTCCGCCAGCTCTTCTTGAGACAGGTGAGCCTCTTTTCTTATTTTCTGAATATTACCTCCAAGTGTCATGATAGTCTCCCTCCTTTCTTCAAAATTGTATTAAAGGACATATACTATGTCTATCAAATCACCTTTGCATTTGCAACAACTCATGCGCAAACATTCTTTGCATCTGTAATTTCCAGTGTTTTAAAACCATTATATCATGTAGCCTTATTCCTTATCTGATAAAACCGCTTCTGCTGTCAGCTTTATTCCAAAAGCTGCTCAATGTCGGGAGATTTCAGTCTCAGATATTCCGCTGGCAAATATATAATACGTGCATTCAAAAATATATCAAAATGCTCTAGGAAAGCAAAACGCCCTGCGGTGTGCGGGACGTCAGCTAAATGATCAATCTGCCATTATGTTACTTTGCAGCGCGGAGCAGACCCTCTTCCGCCCACGCATGCCATAGAACATGATCTTATTCTCGGTATCGAAGAATCCTGTGATCTTGTTTCTTTTCTCTTCATTGTAGTCCGGTATCATTTTAGTAAGGACCGCATGCATGTTCTTATTGTTACAGCTGACCGTGCTGTTCTGTTCACCTCTTGATTTTAAAAAAGATGTAGCCTTGACTTCATTGCCTTTGCGCGGTTTGATTGCAAACACATGATTTTCAGGATCTATGCAGTACTGAACATTCTGCGGATAATTAAGGTCCTCGAGTACACGCTTGGTGAATGTCACCCCGTTCTTGTTTACGAAGATGTCAGGAGACGCATTCGTGTTGATATCGATAACTTCCGATTTAGCAACATCTCGGCAACTCGGAATTTACCCAACTCTGTTTTTATCCATTAAATGAAGGTCTCCTACGTTATTCCTCTGTAATATACTCCATTGCGCCAAAATGGTAAAGATCAAGAATACACTCCTTTGGTTCCTCTCCGCCCCAGAGCCAACCTGCCAGCTTAGAGGAATTGTAGCCATAGGTCTCATCGATGATCTCAAAGTCGATTTTCTTGTTTTCAGCGGTAAAATCAGCAAAAGCATATTTATGCCCCGTAAAGCTGCCCTCGTTGCCGCAAAAGTCCAGCACATAGACAAAGCAGGAGTCAAGGTCTGCTTCATGAAAACAGATTTCACCCTTTACTAGCACTCCATTGACAATATTCTGCTCAAACCCATCCATAAACTTGAAAATTAAGTCGTTGCCGTTGATTACAAGCTCTGTGACGTGCATATCGTGGAGGCTATAAGGCAGCCCAACAATATTATCCCGTAACGTTTGTTTCATCTTTTCCTCCACAAATTCCAGTTTATCTTACTTCTTTTGCTTGGGTTTCGGAAAAGGCAATTCATCATACATAGCATCAAATAACCCAGCTAAATAGTTTCTATTGTCAACATCATCAACAAGCAACATTTCTTTTGCTCCATCGTACGGTAACTCATACTCAGCATCAGGCATATAAGAAACAGCTGATTTTACTGGCTTCACAAGCAATCTGTCATCATAAATTCCACCGACGATCTTACCCTTATAATAGAGAATAAATTCTCCCATCATTGCTTTATATGTTATATCTTCCAGATCGTTTAACTGTCCTAAGATAAATTCTAAGTAATCTTTGCTTGATGCCATACCTTCTTCTCAACTTCCAATTTGTATATTTCTATGAAACAATTATATCATAGCCAGGCAATACCTCACAATGAATGTGCGATTGCATGTATCGTTTAAGCAGTCGGCTGCACTCCTCGCTTCGCTTCGGGCAGCCTTTGCATGAGACCTGCCGCGATTTGCTTCGCAAATCGGGCTAGGGCTCCATTAAAAAAATCTCTGAAAGGCCTGGAATCAGGCCGTTTCAGAGAAATTCTTCAACAATGGTCGTACGATTGTCGTAATTGTCGTATTTTTTGGCTCACTATCGTTGAAATTTCAACGATAATTAGTCCAGTGGCTTCCGCGACTCAGCTTCGCACTGCCTCGATCATCAATAGGTTGCAGTACTCGCTTCGCTGCATTTGCCAATCGCCTCGGCAGCAAACCCGTTTGCTGTCATCCTCGGCCGTAATCGCTGCGGGCCTGCTTTCGCAGTCCCTTGCTCTTACTCGATTGGCTTCATCGTCGGGATGACGGCCATGCTTATAAACTAATCCTATATACCTCTATAACATTGAAATATAAAGGCATCAGATCATCTGCTGTTCTCCACATCTCTAAATAACTCTCTATGTATCGGGGTGAAAAATAACACTTTCAGTAACACCAGTAACACAGCAGGAACATAAGCATTATCATCTAGTACTTGCAGATTTTCAACATTTCATAATACGCCTGCTCAACCACTGCCTTGAACCCATCCTCTCTTTCTTGCTCTGATAGCCCGGGTTCTTCAATGTATATCGTACAGGCATCCGCAATTGTTTCAAGATAATATCTTTTAAACACCTCATCTGTACAAAATACAGCAAACTTGGAATAGTATGATTCAGATACAGCGTATAATTCTTCTTTTGTAATCAAGCCCGACAAGTACTTGTCTATTTGTTTGATTAACACATTACAAAATTCTTTTGGTGTTGGGGTATGCATATTTTCACGCTCCACTTCTATATCAATTCTCCATCTGATCGCAGTACTGTTGGAGAATACTATTTAAATCGTCTATTGTCTTTCTGATTTTTTTTGAAGGACTTCCTTCATCTATCAAACTGGCGGATGCATGTGAAATCGGATTACTATTTCGCACTTCATGAGCAATATGTATTATAGAGTCACTTCCTGGAATCTTATTGTAAAAACTCTTTAGTTGAGCCTCTCTATAAAAACCATTGTAATTTGGTTTCTTTATTGCATCACCCTTTTTTCTTTTTTCTACATAATCAATATTCGCTGTAACTCTATCAAAATAGTTTTTATAAAATGCATACATAGAAAGATTGTTGTTTTTACGCTTTTCTACTTGGTACATAAAAAATAAATAGTATACTCTCCAATCATCGCCTATGGCATAACATATTGCCTTGTTGTTTTGATTATTAATGTAATATGAAAATGATCTTTTACAATTATTTTCATAAAATTGATACAATCTATAATCATTGGCTTTCAAAACCTCCAACAAATCAATATGCCTGAATCGACTGTTTAACAAGTAAGTTATGGCAATAGTAGTACAATATGAATTCCACTTACTAGTTCGGCTACGCTTAAATAGTTCATTCAACATAGTCTTAATTATCCCGTCATTACGGCTTTTCATAATAAGTATACCTAATCGCTTCGGGTCAATAGATAAAACACTAATATCTTGTTCAATAATTGATTTTATTGCATTACTCACCTCATTCGACTCGGCTTCCGCTTCACTTTCATAAACAAAGTAATTAAACACCTCATTAGATGTGAACTCTATATCATCTCTTCCAAAATACTCATCAATCAGATAATTATAACGTTCAACATCAATGCAATCATTTACAAATTCGTCTTTTAACCTGTTGAGAAAAAGAATCAAGCTCCCATGAAAATGCTCTTCTATTTCGTGTTTTTGTCCATTAATGTATTCATCGTATAATGATTTTTTTAGTTCTTGATTGATTTCACCTATTGGCCTAATACAGCTCTTGTTTGCATTCAATGCCAACCCATATTCTTTTAATATGGATGAATACTGGTTGCGGATTTCATTATATGTTTTATGTATCTCCTTTGATTCACAATGCGAATCAATTAATATATACATATCGTCAACATACCGAACCACTTTGAACTTATCGATTCCAGAAACACTATTCATGATAAAATCGTAAAGCTTACAATCTATTAGATCCAAATAGACCACTGTGGCCAAATATGAGGAAGCAACGCTGTTTTCAATAAGAGGGAAATGTCCATCCCCAGCATATAATAAAAGCTCTTTGAATAATTGTAGCTGCGTTTGAGAAAACTGCTCGTCGCCGTTATTGCATTTTTCATCTATTTGACTGATTAGCATATCTATATTAATGTTGGGGAAAAAATTAGTTATGTCTGTTTTGATAAAATAATTATAATCTTCTAATGACGCATTGATTTCTTTGTAAAAATCATCGTAATCTGTTTTGTATTTGATTCGCATATCTCGATAATTGCCCGAATAATACACCGTCATATTAATATCCCTAGACGGAATGTATCTATCTGCTATTTCTTTACCGATAGCTTGTAATACTAAATATAAGACTGGGGATACTAATGTTGAGTCACGAAAACTGCCATCACCTTTCTGTATATAGTTATCTGATAGATGCATGATTTCTGGTATCATTACAAATGTTCCATTTCTTATGTAATCATTATAGAAATCCTCACCACATATATAATCCCAGTCATCATCACTTACTATAGAAAGCGGGTACCATTGCAAAGCCGCCTTCTTTGAGCCGATATTCAACTCTCTGTATGCCTGGCATATTGATGCCCAATTGGAAAAAGAAATCCCAAACATTTACAACCCACTTTCCCTATAATATGCATTATGAAGAAATACCTCTGTATTTATTATAACTTACTTTACATAAAACGACAGTACAAACAATAATATATATTAAAATCTTTACACGAAAAAGCGGCACCTAAGTACCGCATTTTCTAATGATCTGTTATGCTCCTTTTGCTTTTTTCAAATAGTCATTGAGTCCTGCAAACTCGCTTCTCTTCAGATCCTTTGTTGCATCCGCATATATGTTCAATGTTGTCGATACATCCGTGTGGCCAAGTATCTCCTGTACTACTTTTATATTCACTCCGGCTTCGATCATACGCGTTGTGAATGTATGTCTGAGCGAATGACAGCTGAATTTCGGTATCAGCTTAGCGTGTCCTGAATCTCTCGCTAACTCTTCATCATTATGATCCCTTATTATCCGACTTATCGCTTTATTCAGCATCCCATTGTTCGTGACCTCTCCAAAGCGATTGAGAAAGATGAAGTCTGTATATCCGCAGATAGATGATTTACATGTTAAGCCTGCTTCATCCTGATTTTTCTTTTCAAGTAGCAATGCTTCTTTTACCATGTCCAACATAGGTATTACCCTTGTCCCGGCTTCCGTCTTTGTTGTGTTAATTTCATAAGCACAGTGTTTATTACCATGATCATAATACACTAGGGTATGATTCACATCGATCCATTTTTCTTCAATGTCTACATCGCACCAGCGAAGTCCAGTGACTTCTCCAACTCTCATGCCAGTGCCTATCATGAAGCTGAATATCGGATACCACCTTGAATATATCGGATGATCATGAATGTAATCAAGAAACGCCCTCTGTTCAGTAAGAGTAAGTGCCTTTCTCTTTTTTGTGTCTTTACCTCTTGCTCGTTTTAGTTCCGACAATGCGTTATCCAATGGATTAACCCTTATATATCTATCATCAACAGCCACATCTAAGATTTGGTGAAGTACATTCTGTATCACGTCGAGTGTATGTACACGCAAACGCTCACCGTCTACCAGTCTGTTATAGAATGCCTTGACATCAGTTTTCTTCAGTTCTTTCACGTTGATACGACCAAATTCAGGACTCACATATGTATTGTACATATACTTGTAGTTCTGGAACGTGTTGTCCTTGAGTCCACGCTTTACCTGACACCATAGATCAAACATATCGTTAATCGTACAGTTTTCCATAGTACGGATTCCATCCAATCTGTCCTGTTCAACTTCACGTTCCTTCTCTCTTAGTTCATTGAGTGATGTCGCATATATAACTTTCTTTTGCCCTGATCTCCCCTTGTATTTATATAGATAACGTCCATCAGGTCTCTGATACTCGCCCATTTTTAAAATAACACCTTTGTTATCGCGTCTCTTCCCGTCAGACTTCTTCGCTTTACGTTTCCGCGGCGTCGCTTTTCTCATCTCGTTTTGCATCGTATTCTCCTATTCTATATTGAATACATTCCATCAATGTATTCATCAAGCTTTCTTCTTTTAAGCAGTTTTCTGTTCCCTATGCATAATACAAATCCGCAATCTTCATCAGTCGCAATTTCTCTTAGCTTGTTTATGCCTATGCCTGTATATACGGCGGCTTCTTCATATGTCAGGTTGCTTTTCTTCCATATAGGTATTTCATATCTCATTTCCGTTTCCTCGCTTTCAATCATATTCTGCAGGAATATATTGCCCTGTATCGTTTATCAGTGACACAATGATAATCGAGGTAATGATCATGGTCGATGATACGAATCTCGTATTCGCACCATTGACTAACATGCAATCTATTTTCTATATCGAATACATTTCCTCTATGTATTCATCCAGCTTCTTCCTTTTAAGTAGTCTCTTGGATCCTATCCATAATACGAATTCGCAGTCCTCATCATTGGATATCTCACGAAGTTTGCAAATCCCTACTCCTGTATATGCTGCTGCCTCATCAAGAGTTAAATTGCTCTTTTCCCAAATTGGTATGTCATATTTCATTTTTATTTCCTCGCTTCCTGTTTATGATTTCTGCTTCTTCTCTGGCTGTGTCCAGTTTCGTCACACTCACTTGCATGGCATGCTCTCCGGATCTGTTTCATCTCCGATTTGCTGAGTGTGCAGCGATAATCCAAAAGTTGTTCTTTGGATATCGTTTTACGCTGCTCGGTCATCACCATGGAATCCTGCCTTAGGCCTTTCCTCATAGGAATGACCACATGGGTTTTCATCCCCGGGTTCTTTATTTTGGTAGTCACCATAGCGACGATGACCGTTGGCGAGTTCTTATTCAGCCAGTTGCTCTGTGTTATCAGGACCGGTCTTCTTCCGGCCTGGACACTCCCGATCTCGTCTTCCGGAAGATCTGCATCATATATTTCTCCGCGCTTTACCGGTTTTATATCACTAGGCGCGGCAATCTTTTTGTTCATTACAACCCCCTAGATGTATCTGATAAGGATCTCTCTTACGTTTCTTATCTCGACCCTTATATCTTTAATCGATAACCCAAGTTCATCTTTTAGATCCGCTATGCTTTTATCCTCAAATATGAATTTCTCGATGATACTGAGCTGCACATCGGAAAGCTTGAGTAAGCCAGTTTCCATATCGTCATCGACCTTTCTTATCCAGCTCCTGTCATGTTTCTTTTGATAGGTTTCCTTTAGACCATCTACTGAAAGCAGCATATCGATGATCTTACTCATGTCATCTGAATATATGAGCATTCCGTTTTCTCTTTTCTGCACCTTTTCCTCGTTTCCTGATATGAATACACATATCCCGTAAGACGGCATCTGGATGGATCTAACATGTAGACCGGCACAGGATCGCATACTTGACAAGCAAGAATTGAAAAACCATGCCGGTGAATTTCTTTGTTAAGATCCATATTTGTCCACGACGCCCCTGATCTGCGGGAATCTGTCAGGCGACTGCTTGCGATGCAGTCTCACGGGTCCTTATGCCCCTCCGAGGTTCTCTCCGAGCCGCCCTCATTGCGTGTTCCTGCATTACTGCAGGGCTGTGACTGGACGGGAGTATCATTATCCTCTTTGGCTTTCGTCGCACGTAACGGGTGCTGCCCGTCTTTTGAAACGAAGACATTTTCGCTCGCCCGAAGGGTCATGGCGCATCGTTTCCGCATGCTCACGTATTACCGATACCAAAGAGAAAGTACCTGATAGCTGTGTATTCGATTATCATTGTTCTATGGAGGCCCTTTTCTCCGGCCCTTTGCCGGAGGTATTTGTCCTCTCACTATCCTTAGGAACGAAAGGAACAAAAATTACATGATTTTCGAAAACTTTTTTATTTTTTTATATCCAGCCGTTTTTCTTGAGGTGCGCTCTGAGCTTCTCGTATATATGCTCTTCCCTGTGTCTGAGCATCCTTGGCGATATGCCGAGTTCTTCCGCGCAGTCTTTCTTCTTTCTACCGGAAGCAATAAGTGTAAGCACCTTCTGCTCATCCTTATCCAACATCTCTATTGCCTTCGCAAGTTCCTTCAGCTGACCATTCCTAATGACCGTGGCTTCTATATCTGCCTCTGATCTCACATCTCCGCCATCTTCATCGATAAAACGTTCAAGTGATATATCACTTCCTGATGCTCCGGTGCCAAATCTGGATATGTCACAGCTGCTACAATCACCTTTGCAACGCACGCCCTTACCATCACGGCAGCGCCATACATTCTGCTTCCTCTTCTTCTCTCTCCACTGCGGCTGCCTATATGCGCGGTAGACTTCTTCAGTAACAACGATCTTCTTTCCATCTATGATGAGGTAATATTCCTTTTTCATTTGTATCCTCCTGAAATTCCAAAAATGTAACTTTTCAAAATCCAGGTGGATCACGGATATTCAGCAACGTAAGGTTGCCATTTCAAAATCATAAAAAGCTCCTGTCCGAGCCGCTTACAAAAGCGACCCAGTCAGAAGCCTTAACGAGCGTACAAAAAAAGAGCTCTGCAAAACAAAATTGTGTGCATCCCTGTCACAGGATCGCTTTTGTTTTGCAAGGCTCTTGATGACCCGGCCGGACTATCTGTCCGACCTACCCTTATCTGCGTCTGGCAGTATGAACATAAGGGCTCAAATTTAACTCGTTTACAAACTCTTGATCTTCGGTGCCGACCTTGATGATTCCCGTACCCACATTTAAGGGCCTTTGCCAAATCCGACGATTCTTCCGATGATCTCATTCCTATTTAATTGTTATTTTAATTATTTACTCTCAGCAGTATATTCCGATATGCGTTCATGCAACTTCAGTTCTGTTCCTATATGCACTACAGTCAGTTCGCTGTGGCATCTTGGACACTCTATTTCAAGTTCGCTTCCATCTTTACTTTTTAAGAGCTGTTTCCCACAATTCGGGCAGCAGATTATATATTTCTCGTGCTTTTTCATTATACACACTTTTCCCCTCTTTGAGATTTCGAGGATATGCGATATCATGTTTAATCTGATCTGTAGAAACAGCAAATTACATCAATATCATCATTCCAGATCCTTGATTACTTTTACGGCAACGCCCTGTATGATGCAGTTGTCTATGAATATATCCTCCATTTCCGGATTCTCCGGATGTAGTCTGATCCTCTTGCTGGCCTTATCAATATAGAACCGCTTAAGCGTTGCTTCATTGTCGATCAGAGCAACTACGATCTCGCCTTCTTCTGCCTCTGATTGACTTTTTATTACTACCATATCGCCGTTCTCTATGCCGGCTCCTATCATGGAGTCGCCCTTTGCATGGAGCAGATAGAACGGACCCTTTCCGAACAAAGACTCAGGGAGGGAAACGTACTCTTCAATGTTTTCTTCTGCAAACTGTGGTAGTCCGCAGGCAACACTCCCAAGTATAGCTGCCCTGTTCTCGTTCAGATCAGTCTTAAGCATCACATTCGTTCTGATTTCTCTGCCGGTATAAGAGAGCATTCCTCTTTCATCCATTTCCACCAGGTATCTGTGGACCGTACCTCTGGAAATCCCGACAGCTTCGGCGATTTTGGTATTGGAAGGCGAGTTGTAATGGTCAAAATAGTATTTCTCTATATAGTCCATTATCCTTTTCATAGTCTCTTCACTCTTTTTTCGCATCTCACTCTCCTTTCCTATCTAAAGCAATTGCTTTTGATACTTTAATTATATATGATTTTCTGGAATGTGCAAGAGCATTTTTCGTGTATACACAGAATAGGCGTTTTTTTACCCAATAGAAAGAAGGGCTTGCTCATGTCTGCTTGCCCTTCATTTTTCATTCCCGGGATCTTTGCTTTTGAATCCTTTAGGTCTACATGTTGCTCAAATTATCTTTTAGTCGCATTAGTCGCACTTTCAGTCATATTACTTCTTTCAGCATTTGTACCTATCAAAGCCAAATTTTGAGCAGATCTATTATTCGTTTTTCTGTCCAGAAGAGCCTACATTAGGTGGATTAGGTGGTGGATAAGATGATCCGCCTTCGGATGTTGTCGGATTATGTCCGTTACTTGGATTTGTTGGCTGAAATCCCCGCTCCTCCTTATTGGGCTGGTATCCGAATTTTTTATTAGTTTGTTTCTCCTTTGTCATAATCATTTTCTCCTTCAATGTTAAAAAATTCAATTGATGAAATATCATTAGGATTGATCCAAACCCCATCTGTTTTCTGTGCCACTCTCCATATGTTTTTTTCATTTATGTTATACACTAATTCCAAATATATGTCATTATAAGATTGTTCTGATGAGGCAAGAGATTCGCATCCATAGTACCCGCCGAAATAGGTCCCGTTTCTCAAGGTTACAATCAACCAACAGGGCTCTCGTTGTTTGGAAAATTTGTATTCCCAAGCAGTAGGAATTGGATGTTCTAGATTAATTTTAAATTTAGCTGCAAATCTTCTGATTAAGTCGTTTGATCTAACTAGTCCTAAACCCAATCCCGTAAGTAAACTAGATATGAACATTACCCCTGCTAAAACTATCCAGAATGTCAAAGTATTATTATCTACATGTTTAACTACCAACCAAAACAGCCAGCTCCAAATGGCATCATTCAATACACTATACCCAATCCACATTATCGACTGTTTGGCCGCGCTATTTCTTTTTAACGGGGAAATCAGACCAACTACTTCCTCAATTATTACGCCTGGTAATAAAAAGATACACGTATACAAAACAACACTAATACTTGATATCACTTATGAATCCCCCTTCTTGGGTTTAATATTTTAGTCGAATATATTTCTTGTTCTTCATTAAAAAGCCATTATCCATTCTTAGTAATTTTATACGCCATGCTTGTAATAGTATCCACTGCTTGTTTTGGTTTAAGTATCTTTATGTCCCCTTCAAACCTGAACACCCATGCATAGAACGTGGGGCTTAGCGCCACATCAGCCCATACATAGAAAGTATCGTCTGTGGCGATCTCTGTTTTTACGCTCATGCCGAACCGATCGATGATGTATTTCATGAGATCATTCCTGCATTCCAGCTTTACAGTAGTGCTATCGCCGTCAAACATTTCAAAAACGCGATTTGAGTAATCGTCTATGCTGAAGCCTTCAGGTCTTTTCATTGCAGTTTCACTGCTGATTTTCACATCATCCATGCGATCCACACGAAACACAGATACATTGTCATGCTTGTCTGACCAGCCTACTACATAATAATAGTCCTCATTCCAGTAAAGAGCATATGGGCTTAATTCATATATCTCACCATCGTTCCGAAACACCTTTTTCTTCTCAGCTGTATATTCAATGTACTTGAATGTGATCTTCTTTCTCTGGCTTATTGCACTATTAATATCATTGACCATGTAAAATATATTTTCGTTGGCCTGCTTAACTCTGCCAGTTGCATACATATGACGATCCAATTCTTTTTTCTGGCTGTCACTGGCAAGTCCGCTGAGTTTCTTTGCCAGAGCCTTGCTTTTCTTCTTTGTAATAAAACGAGACGACAACACTGCATCTATCAAAAGCTGCAGTTCAGGGATCTCAAATGTCCGCTCACCCCAGTAATACTTGTTTGGCTTACTGTGGATAGTAACAATATCGATATCGCAATCCACCAAAAGATCAAGATCACTTTTCAAAGTCTTCCGATTTGTTGAGACTCCTTGGCTCTCCAGATAATCAAGTATTTCATATGTATCCAGCGGATGTTCCTGATCCGTCTGCTCGCGCAATAGCTTCATTATCAGCATCATGCGCTTTTTCATGGTGTTTGGTTTTGCTTTACTCATACAAACGTCCCCACATTATATTTTGCTAAGTAAATCTTTCAGAGATTCTGCCTCTTCTTTACTAAGAGTGATTCCTTTTCCCATTTTCTCATGATTAGGCGCCCAATCTCGCACATCGTACTTAGGCGCACCGCCATTCCATGAAATCAGATTAAGCTCACGAGTCCAGCCCTTTGTACGCTCTGAAATTACGCCCAGTTCTTCAACTATTTCATATTCTATGTTTGCCATAACGCTTTCCCTTCTTTTAAATCATCAATATCCACGAATCGCCTTAATAACTGAACTTCCATTCCACCCAACAATTATATCTGCAGCATCCTTGACTTTCGCAGATGTTTTCTCTGCACCCCAAGGCTGTATTGCAATAATCGTTTTACCCATAGATTTAGCTAGTTCTATTTCTATATTAATCCATTTACTATATGACGAATAAACACCAGCTAATATCAAGACACAACTCGCCGGCTGTATCTTCGCTCTAATGGCTTCTCTCAGCTGACCTGTATTTGATGCATTATGTATAGGATCATTTTTGGGCACAGAATAGTTTTTATAACTAAATCTACCATCCGAATCTAAGATATTCACTAGTTTTTCATATGCATCCGAATACGTCCAAGAATGACTAATAAATAAATTGTATGTCATATTATTTACCTCCAATACTACAAATAATAATTACCATAACCGTAATATAAATTAACACGAACGCAATTGGCATTATTCTTTCCAACCATGTAGCATCCTTGTATTTTTTACATTTTTTTAAAGCTTCCCATTCGTCATTTAGAGGCTGCCTCCCAAGTGAACATTCCAATGAATTAATCACATTGAACTTTTCCTGGTTTAGCAGCTTATAATTGTTAATAAAAATAATCCAAACTATACATAGTACAGTTCCTGCCACTAACAACACGAGTGATTTCATATTCCATGTAAACGATATTGCTGCCAATATTGCCAAATTCAATGATGCAAATAAATTATTCATACTATCTCTTCTTTGACTCGTTGCATTTGCAGCTTCAACACAAACTTTCCATTGTTCAAGAATATATTTTGTGTTCTTTGTTTCAGGATTCTGTATCTGCATATATGTACCTCTCATATGTTACTATGCTATAGTTCAATGATACCCAGGCAATTAATATGTCATTACAGGGTATTCTCCGCCGTAACAGCCTCTATCAAAGCCATTACTCACTAACTGCTTCTTCAATAAATTTGTTAAAATCATCAATAGCTTCAAACTTGACATCACTACCTAATGCTTCAAAGTGCTTATGACCACATGTAATCTTATCGCTCTCACGTATCCTGAGTTCTTCCTGAGCAGTGTTACCCTTCGTCTCAAGTACAAAATACAGTTTTTCGTTACCGTTGTTATCGATAAGTACTGCCCAATCAGGATTATATGAGCCAAGAGGCGTTGATACTTTAAACCAATCTGGAAGTTTTGCGAATAACTTGACGTCCTTATTATTTTCAAAGCGTTCTGCAAACATTTTTTCGTTGCTGCTGTCATATACTACATAATCATAGATTGATCGCTTGCTCTCTATCATATTCCTATTTAAATAACCAGTAAGCTCCTCACTCTCGAACAATTCTTGAGCATAGTACTCTTCATCGCCGATCTTTGTATATTTAATTCCATCAACCAGCATATGTCTCATAACAGATTTTATTATCTCTGCAACACCTTCCATAAACAACTGTGGATTCTTTTCAAACAGATCCAAACGATTGTTTTCTCCTGTCAAAATCGCAACTATGGTTCTTCTGGTAAGGTTTGTTTTATTCTGTAAATACGAAATTATATCTGGCAACATCGGTTTTGTATTGTCAGCGTTTACTGTACCATGTTCAATTTCTGTAGAGTCCACTCCACCTTCATCAACATTGAGTTTTGCTTTCGTATAAATCAATTTGGCTGAGCTGACTTTAAGTTCAGTGATCATTCTTTCTTTACACTGCTGTATCAATTCATCTGTATCAAACTCAACAGAGTATTTTGTCTTATACTTGATTTTGTCCCATAGTTCCTTGAATTCCGGGCTCAAGAACACTTGCTTATTGATATGAATAGTTCTCTTATCATCAGCATTCTTGATGTTGAGATTCCCACTAACTTTCCGACATACAGCTTCTATACCTGCTGCAATTTCTTCATATTGCTTTGGTACTTCCAGCTTGTTATTTTTCAAATCGAGTTTCAATTCTTCACATACACGTCCTGAGCCATCAATATATCCCTTCTTTTCGAAGAAATCATATATAACTTTTGACCCTTCTTCACCAAGGCTTGATGCCTCTCCGTTTGTATCTTTCACAATCACATTAGCAAAAGTATGCGTTTCAATGATTCCGAACCTGATACCGCCATCTTTTTCATATTCCTTTTGAAGCTTTGATGCAAAGTCTTCGTAGCTTTCGTTTGCCATTACAGTTAATGTATTTATCTCATTGCCGTGCTTTCGCACGCCATCCTGGTCAACACATAATCTAAGTCCACGTCCTATCTCTTGGCGCTTTTTTACTTCGGACTTACTTTCATTCAATGTGCATATTTGGAATACATTCGGATTATCCCAGCCTTCACGGAGTGCTGAATGGGAAAAGATAAACCTCAATTTGCTGTCAAAAGAAAGAAGTTTTTCCTTATCCCTCATGATAAGATTATATGCGGTATCATCATCATTCGTATTACCGCTGGTATCTTTTGCTTTTCCTTTTTTATCGACTGAAAAATATCCATCATGTACTTCTTCAACGGGCGTATCTACATCTATTCCACCAAGCAGATTCTTATACTTAGGTTTCCTTATCAGCTTGTTATACTTTTCTTCAAATATCTTAGCGTAGATTCCTTGGTGTGGGTTTCCGTCTTCATCATACTCTCTATAATTAGCGACCCTGTCAATAAAAAACAGTGACAGCACTTTTATGCCTAATGGATTCAAGATCAGTTCCTTGTCAAGATGTTCTTCAATAGTCTTTTCTATCTGCTGAGCCTTGATTGCAAGATCATCGATTTCCCCTACGGATTCCCCAATTCTTAAAACATCGTCCATATTGGAAAATTCAACATATTCATTTTCTTCTCCACAATATATCTCATTTACAATTGTATTATCATACTGATCACGTCCATTTGATACTTCGTAAAGATCATCTCCAGCCTTTACCGTACATGTCTTTCTTTTTACTTTGCCTTTAACCAATACATCAAGTTCTAGTTTTGCAGTTATAGGCATCTTTTTATTGTCCACAGATATCAACTTTATATATTCATTGTTATGATAATCTTTAGAGGCAAAACTCGCGACCTCAATCTGCTTTACCAGGCCCATATTAAAACTGTCTACAGCATCAAGCCTATAGATAAGATTGTGCTTTTCCACATGAGTTGCAGAATACCGGAATGTGCATAATGGATTTAGCGAAGCTATAGCTTCCTTTGATTTTGCAGTAGTGTCTACAGACTGGGGCTCATCGATTATGACAAAAGGATTCGTTTCACTTATCAAGTCTATAGGTTTAGCGCCGTTCAATCTGTCGTTTTGGCGGTGTATTATATTTGCTTTACTTTCTTTAGTTGGATCTGTAAAGCTCTTTCTAAAAGCATCAATATTAATCACCATAATCTGTATATTATTACTGACTGCAAAGCTTCTAACTCGCTCCAGTTTATTGCTATCATACACAAAGTAATCATAAGCTACATTATCGTACAAATTCCCAAAATGTTCTTTGGTTATCTGCAAAGATTTATATACGCCTTCCTTGATTGCAATGCTCGGAACAACAATGATGAATTTAGTAAAACCATAATTCTTATGAAGCTCTAGTATGCTTTTTAAGTAAACATATGTCTTGCCGGTCCCTGTCTCCATCTCAATATCAAAATCATGTGATGCGAGTTGCTGTGACTGTTTGATTCCATTTTTTAGTTGAATCTCCTGAAGATTGGCCAATATCTCATCATCATTCAGTTCTAGTCTGTTACCGATGCCATGTTCTGTGTATGCCATGCTGAGTTGTCCCCCAGCACCATAACCGCCACCAAGCACAGTAAATAAAGATTGCGCCTGCGCCTGTCCTTTGAACAGATCTATTATTGATGATACCGCTTGGCCCTGATAATCAAGATTTGCATCAAATTGTAATTTCATAGTACAAATCCCTCCTTAAATCGTTGTAAACGCATCTTCATCAAGACCAGCACTCTTGAATATTTCAAATATGTTTATCTTCATACTGTCGTCCTTGAACCCGTTGTCCTTAAAGACCACCTTCCATATCTCAGGCTGCAATTCATTGTGTAGTTTGACCATTGTCTCAGCGACTTCAATCGTTATATCATCATCAAGACAAATCATAAGTGATTCCATGCCTATAGAGTATATCTTTCTCCCTGCCGCCGCCTTCTCTTCTACTGGATATGTAAGATCGAGTCCCAGTTTTATCATGATCTCATATACAGCATCCATTTCTGTCCTTTCAGGCATGAAATTATCTATGCTTGAAAGCAAGGTATCCTCGACTTTTTCATCGTCAGGCTGCCATTTTCTTATATTGGACGAATCGAGTTTGAATACTTTGAATCCAATATCAGGGACTTCTTTAGATTCCCCGTCCAATTTTATCTGCTTATTTTCTTCTTCTATATCCGCTTTTATTTTTTTACCTGCACGTCGGATACGTTCCTTACCGATTTCGCAGATGCTAGAGTATCCGGCTTTTGCAGCCTCTGTGTCCTCTGTGCATACTTCAGGCAACTGTACCATAATGAACTTACGGTGTCCACCATCATCTGCGTTGAGTTGCATAACTGCATGAGCAGTGGTAGCAGAGCCAGAGAAGAAGTCTAAAATTATTGCATCTTTATTATTGTGAACAAGACTAATTAGATACTTTATCAAGCCTGTTGGTTTTGCGAAATCAAAAGGAATATCTAACTTTTTTAATTCCTGTGAACTAATCCGGTTTTCTCATTTTGTTATTATATCCACCGGTACTCGGCCCTCATCCAATCTATCATTTAACCATATTTTCGTATATATATTCCATTTTGACTGGTTTCCATTTTCATCAATCAAGGATGATGTCGTTGTTTTTTTAAATAATATATTATCATTATCTAGTTCATTTAAAAATCTATCCTTGGACCATCTCCAAACCCCATCCCCATCAGTTGGCAATACAGTTTCACCATTCCCTATAGCCTTTGGATATGTATCACCTTTAGGAATTGCAAACGAACCATCAGGACATTTTATCCAATATCTTTGATTAGGTCTAATATCCAAGCCAGCTTGATACAACCCCATTATTCTATATTTTTCGCCTTTCCTTTGCCCATCTGTTTCAATTTGATTGTATACTTTAGCGATTAATTCATCCGAAATCGGTTCTCGAAAATAACTCAATTGCTCAAGTTTTTTTGCGTATACTATAACATATTCCATATTTGGTGAAAAATATTGTCCTTTATTTCCACCGCTCTTCATCATTCTAGAAATTATTCCAACTCTATTTAATTCGCCAAATAATTCATCACATATTTTTATCAAATTGTGGTTTTCCGCTTGGCCGATGCTTATAAAAATCACACCATCTTCAGTTAAAAGATTTCTTGCCAATCTCAATCTAGAATACATCATATTTAACCAATCAGTATGAAACCTTCCGTTTGATTCCGTATTTGTTGATAAACTTTTTCCATTTGCACTTACTTGTTGCGTTATTTGTTTGTAATGTTCTATGCTATCCTCAAAGTCATCCTTATAAACAAAATCTCCTCCAGTATTATAGGGAGGATCTATATATATAATTTTAATTTTCCCGTAATAACTTTTTTGAAGTAATTTTAATACTTCTAAATTATCACCTTCTATATATAGATTCTGTGTTTGCTCCAAATTTTCACTCTCTTCTTCGCATGGTCTGAGTGTCCCTGCAGATGGTGTTTGTGATAATTTGAGTGCACGCCCCTTTCCATTCCAGGTAAAGTTGTAGCGCTCTGTATCGTCATCAACATAATCGCCAAGTACCTGCTTCAATTTGTCAAAGTCAACTTTGTCTTCACAACATACCTCTGGAAACAATTGCTTCAGTTTCTCTATCTTTTCCTCCGCTATATCAGGTGTTCTTCCATCCATCTTAGTCATTTTTCCCCTCCATAATCTTTTTCTTTTCTTTTACTAGATTTTGTATCTTTATATTCAATTCCATTTTTCTATTGAACTGCGTTTCTTTTTTCGTCATTGCCTTCAGGTTTTCGATTTCTGTATCAATTGTATTGATCTTATCAGAAACCGCACGCGCTTCTTCGCCTGTCAGATTTTGTTTTGAATCGATCAATTTTTGTGCATTGAATATGCTTATCGCATCGACTATATCAATGTACATATCATAATAATTGCTGAATCTGAAGCCCTTAAAGTCAAGATTTTTCAATAAGTCACTTTCTTTTATCTGCCAATCTGAAGATATAAGTTCTCCCAGTACATTCTTACTAAAATCCGCCTTACTAGTAACATGCTGTGCCACATAAAACTTATAACTGTCATCTTTTCTGAAAACCAGCAGCATGGCATAAGGTATAGCCATCATTATCACTTCTGCAATACGGTCAAGACTTTTTTCCTCTTTCAAAGTGACCTCTATGACTTCTATTTCGCTATAATCCTTTTCTTCATCTTTGTACGTGAATACATTGATCGTATCTGGCCTTAGGTTGTATAACCAAGTCACTTTTTCAATAACATCAGTGAAAAGCTTTTTATCAGCCCTGCTCACCCCTGCCACTTCATAAAACATATTTTTGAATATAGTTTTATTGACTTTACATGTATCTGGAAGGCCTAAAAAATCATACTCGTTCATACTGCCTCCTACTTCATGACAAGAAAGGAAATCAACTCAAAATCCTCGATTCCGTCATAAAATCCCATCTGGAGCGTAGTCCCTCCCTTACGGAACAAACTGCTTACACCAACTTCTTGTTTTTTACCTATAAGTTCTTGTATTGCAGCTTCCAAAAGATCCGAATACTGCTTCATGTCTCTGCCATCTTTTGTTTCCTCATTAAAAGCGTTGACCAAATCACTCAAAATATAGTCTTTACCTGAGCATAGCTTCTTTGTTATATCCAGGATCTTCTTTCCATGCATGAATGTCAACTTTACTTCTCCGGAATCAGTGATGTAGACCATATAATACGGGAACATCGCATTCTGTTCTTTGGTCTGCTCTGTGCCACGCATCTGTCTGAGTGTAAAAATTACCCCAGGTTCAACAACGTCTTTAATGGCATCATCAATATCAACAACAGCATATAAACCAGTCGATGCATCCGCGAGTTCTTTGCTATGGTCTTTTAAATATCCTGCCAGATCCATCTTGAAATCATTAAAAGTGAGGTCCGTGATAGATATTCCACCTGAAATATCTTCGAGATCGACAACTTCACTCTGTAACTGTTTGAGCTGCTTGCGCCTGTATTCAAGATCCTTCATCTCACGGCTATTGCCTGAAATAATGTTCTCCTCGCCAGTAGCAGAAACATCAAGAAGCACCATCCGTCCTTGCACTCTCTGCTGCAAATTGATATATTCATCTAAGTCTTTCATCGGCCAGTAGTTTACTAATTGTATCACTTCATTACTAGATCCGATCCTGTCTATCCTGCCAAAACGCTGAATTATTCTTACAGGGTTCCAATGTATGTCATAATTGATCAGATAATCGCAGTCCTGCAGATTTTGACCTTCTGAAATACAATCTGTTGCTATCAAAACATCTATCTCTTTTTGAATATCAGGAAACACTTTATCTTTCTCTTTTGATTTGGGAGAAAACAATGTAAGGACCGTAGTGAGATCTGTGATCTTCACCTTGCGTTTCTGCTCTTTTGTAAGTGGTATCGTTGACTGATTCGTACCAGCTCCCGTTACCACAGCAGTATAAATCCCTTTACTCTCAAGTGTAGGTGCAATCGCATCATACAAGTACTTTGCGGTATCTGCAAACGCTGTAAAGACTACTACCTTTTTATTTGCACCATTTATAGGATGCTGCATTTTCTCTTTGATCGTATCTTTCAAGTTTATCAGCTTCTCATCGCGGTCTTCTGTTACCATCTTAGCAGCTTCAAGGATATCATCCAACTTATCTCTATCCTCAATAAGATCCTGCGACCATTTGATAAGATCCATATCCTTAAGAAGTACCTTTACTTTATTGCCTATCAGTTCATTCTCAAGATCGGTATCGTCTGGATCTATATCCTCTATAGAAAGATCCGGGTCATAATATGCTCCGCTTTCGTCTATTTTCCCTAATGTGACATCTATCTGTCCAATCAGTTTTTCTGTTGATAATTTGAACGAGTTGATTGAGCTTTCCATTCTCTTCAATAGGTTGACTCTCATAAGTCCCACTAGGTTCATTTCTCGATCCACCTGCTTGAATATGGAATGGCCATCACCAACAGCCATATCATACTTTTTCTCATATTCTTCTCTTTTCTCAGGGAGAACATATTTCAGTGGGGAATAAACAGCAAGTGTCAACCTCTTGATCATTTTATTAATTTCTTCTATCGGCGGGAACTCACCTTTACCATCTATACCCGCATATTTATTGATTGGCGTTAATCTCTCAGGGAATTTCCCGATCTCAGCAATGTTATAATACTTTTCTATATGTTTTCTGGAACGTGCTATAGTTATTGTGTCGAGCAACTTAAAATAATCAACATCCATCATTTCTACGAATCTATCAGTAGTACGTTCACTGTCTTCCAGTTCTGACCATCTGTTAAAAACCGTCTGCGCTTTCTTGAGAACCAATTCAATATTTGGTATTCCCGCCTTTGAAAAAGCAGTATTATCACCTTCTGTAATAAATGCAATCTGATTTTTGATATCATTCATTTTATTATTGACCGGTGTAGCAGTGAGCATAAGTACTTTTGTCCTTACACCCGCCTTTATAACATCATTCATAAGACGCTGATAGCGTGTTACTCTATCCTTGGTTGGAGAATTATTTCTGAAATTATGACTCTCATCAATAACGACAAGATCGTAATTTTTCCAATTTAAAGTTGCCAGATTAATATCTCCGGATGTGCCACTCATTCTGCCAAGGTCTGTATGGTTTAGAACATCATAATTGAATCTATCAGCCTCAAATATATTTCTTGTATCATTCTGTGTATATATCGACCAATTTTCGTGCAGTTTTTTTGGTGCCAAAACAAGCACTCTATCATTTCTTAATTCATAATACTTTATAACCGCAAGAGCAGTAAATGTCTTTCCTAGTCCAACGCTATCAGCGATAATACAACCATTGTATTTCTCAATCTTCTCTATGGCGCCTGTTGCTCCGTCCTTCTGAAACTTATACAGCTTATTCCAAATCAACGTTTCCTTGAAGCCAGTCTTTGCCTTTACAAGATTATCATCCGTCAGTTCATCTAAATAATCATGAAAGATATTATATAGACTCACAAAGTAAATAAATTCAGGTGTATTCTCTTTATATAAAGTTTGCATATGTTCAAGAAGTTCAGTCTTTATATCTTTTACTGCTTCTGGATTATTCCATATCTCATCGAACATCCTGACATACATCTCTGTGTTTTCTTTCCCATATACGCAAGTGTTATAATCTATTCGATTTGACGGAGTGATTCCGAGTCCGTCCGTCGTGAAATCAGCAGACCCATTGATACACATACAATCTTCCGGATCCGTATTTTCAGCATATATCAACCTTGGCTGTGCCAGATTCTGGGTTTTTAATACTCTTACATCCGACTTTTTCCTTAGCCAGTTAGCACATTCCTTGGAAATCGAAGCCTGCTTCATTTCATTTTTCAGCTTTATTTCAAACTCATTACCGGAGATTGATTTGTTCAAATCATGAGAAATGTAAAATTCTTTCTGTTCTTCGTTATCTTGAGTACTAAAAGAAGGATCCGTAAGCAATAACCTAAACGAATCCACTTTGTTCAATTCTTTCTTCAGCGCTTCGTATGCATATATCGTGAAATACGCTGAGATTACGGATAACTTCGTACCCCGTTCTATATTACTTCTTAACTCATCAGCTACTCGACCGGTCTTCTTGTTGTCGAGCATCTTTGTTGCTTTTCCCATACAACTCCTTCGTGCTATAATACGCCCTATGCATCTCTAAAATAATTACCTTAAATATTCTACCACAGTTGTTGAATTCTGACAATTATCTTATTTGTAAATGTGCGTTTTTTTACTCTTTATTTTGTATATTTTTTATAAAAATGTATTTGCCGCCTCCTTTGGGCGGCTTCCGCTTCGTTTAACTAGTACTTCGGTATCCCATATCCATAGATAACACTGCCACCAACCATATATGTCCTCCTCCGGCACATATCACTGCTATTGCCTTCGATGGTTGTTATCGTTTTCCCATTGCAGCTTTCAACTATGCCAACGTGATCAGCTCCACCGCCATTCCAGTCGAAGAATATTATATCTCCTGGCTTCGGGGTGTAACTTTTCTTCTGCCACTGGCCTTTACCTTTGAACCAGCTTATTCCGAATTCAACGGCTGCAAATTTAGGGATGGTACCGCTTTTGATATATCCGCATTGATCTGCACACCATGAAACAAAGCAGGCACACCACTCTACTCTGCCATTAAAGCCGTACCAACTCCAGAACTTCTTACCGCCTTTATTGCCTATCTGCTGTGCTGCGACCTTAGTGATCACGCCATTGCCAACACCGTAATTATAACTGCCGTATGGGTAATATCTTAGGACATGAGCCGGATACTGTTTATCGCCATAGGATGACCAGCCATGCTTTTTCGCCTGTTGATCTGAGAATAGCGAAGCGTTCTCAACAGTATACCCTCCATCTCGTTTCACTGCCCAAGATATATATCCGTTGCCATAGTTATATCCCTGGAGCGCAAGGCGGATGTGACTCATATCGAGAGGACTTTTACATTTTGCCTGCTTGAGACATGATGCGACTTCCTGCACTCCGCATGATATGGAGTAATCCGGATCCGTGATGCCGTTTGGTTGCTTAGAATACTTCTTATTGAACGGTCCTTCTGAAGATTGCATCGGATCTTTTCCTTTGCCTCCCGACTCCTGCATCATGACTGCCTTTACAAGCTCTGTGTATTCCGAGATCCCATATTTCTGACAATATTTCTGTATCACAGGCGAATAAGCTTCTACCTCTGCGCTTACCGGCGTGTAGTTACCGGAGCTCTCATCTCCAAACATATAAAAAGCTGCCCCGAAAAGGCAGCACACAACTATTGCTATTATTGCTATCCATCCCCCTGCAGCTATGGCCTGCACTAGAGCTTTCATGCTTTCTATGATCATGCGTATGGCTTTGATGGTAGCCTTGCCGATACGCTTCGTTTCCTTCACTGCTTCCTTGGCTGCTTTACGCATTCGATCTTCCGAAGATATGGCCAGTCTTTCGTTGGCATAACGTCTGGCAGCATCTGCCTTTCTCGCTCTTCCTATCTGTCTTGTGACCTGCCTCTTGTTTGCAAAGTTCCTTGTTTTTATCGAAGCTATTTCTTCTGTCGACTTTGCGGACGCTTCTGCAGATGCAGCATAACCGCTTTTTATCCTATGCTCCTTCATCTTTACTTTGGCCTTTGAGACCAATGCCCTTGTCGCTTTTTCGGATGTTGAAAGCCCATTTTCTGCTGCGTTTCTCATTTTATCGGTGGCATATGAAACCGGCGAATTATCATCACTTTCGCGCATAGACTCTGCTCTGTCTTTTGTTTTCGTATATGTCACACGCATACGATCTGCAGCGGACGCTGCCTTATCAAGAGACTTTATGGTCCCTTTGTTTATTTGTCTGGTACGTATATCTGCCATGTTCAAGCCTCCTTTCCGGCAATATAAAACCCGGCCAATTGCTTTGACCTGCAACCAGCCGGATAGGTTAGCATCTTTTTCAATCGATTACTTTTCTCGCATCTTCCAGTCCCTCACCAGGCTTGGTCGTCATCAGTTTATACAGCATAGTATCTTTCGGAAAACTGTTGGCGAATGGGACCAGGCTAGATCCAACCTTGATCAGACCATGTCCTGCATCCACGTTCGTTATATATGAAAGCTGCAGATCCGAGATGTTAAGAAGCTTGGCCAGCTCTTCTCTGTCCGTAGCCGCCTGGTTCAGCATTACTATGAACTCAGAGTTAGAAAGCATGGTCCTTGCAGTATGTGACTGCAAAAGGTCGTCCACATTCTGAGTTATGCCCGTGCAGTATGCTCCGTACTTTCTTACTCTCTTCCAGAGCTTGAACAGGAACTGCGCTGAATACTCGTGCATGAACAAAAGGTATATCTCATCGATGAACAGAAAAGTTTGCTTCCCCTTCTGCCTGTTGCTCGTGATACGGTTCAGTATAGAATCCAGTATGACCAGCATACCTATTGCTCTCAGCTGCTCACCCAGTTCAAGGATGTCGTAGCATATAAGACGATTGTCCGTATTGACATTGGTCTGTTTTGCGAAGGTATTGAGAGAGCCTCTTGTAAAAAGCTCAAGCTCAAGAGCCAGTGACTTTGCCTCAGGCTCCTCCTGCCTGAGAAGCTCATCCCTGAAATCCCTAAGAGTCGGTGGCGTACCTTTATAGTCACCCTGCTTATAGTAACGATACACATTTTCCGTACACCGGTCTATGATAGACTGCTGACCTTTTGCGAAGTGATGCCCCGCTATGATCTGTTCGCAGAGGGACTGTAGGAACTGAGATTTTTCTATGATAGGATCCACCTCGCCGTAGTCCTTGCTCATGTCCATTGCATTGATATGATTAGGTGATGTGGCCGATATCTCGATGACCGAGCCACCCATCGCTTTTACAAGCGGCGCATACTCGCGCTCCGGGTCTATTATGATTATGTCTGCATCTGAAGACAGCATGAGATTCGTGATCTCATTCTTTCCTGTGAACGACTTGCCGGAACCAGACACTCCGAGTATGAATGAATTGCCGTTGAGGAGTTTTCTCCTGTCTGCTATCATCATATTCTTACTTATGACATTCTGCCCATAGTATATCCCGTTTTCGTCGTATACTTCCTGCACTCTGAATGGCATAAACACCGCAAGGCTCTCTGTAGTAAGCGTCCTGAAGGCATTGATCTTTCTCACCCCGAAGGGCAGCGCCGTCATAAGTCCATCAAGTTGCTGATATCTCAGCACCGAAAGCTGACAGAGATGTTTCCTTGCTGTTGTCAGGATGGCCTCAGTATCATTATCAAGCTGCTTCTTCGTATCTGCAGTATGAACAATCGTAACGACTGCAAACATCATCCTCTGATCTCTTGTAGTAAGATCGTCTAGGAAGTCCTTTGATTCCTTTCTCTGCTGCTCCATATCGTACGGCACTACCGCAGAAAAGTTGTTGTTCATGTTCTGCCTTCTCTGCCAGTTGGTTATATTTGTCTCAACTCCAAGGAGCCTGCTCTCGACCTCTCTTACTGCTTCATCTGTCGGCACAGGTACCACGTCGATTGAGAGCATCATATTCCTGTTTACATCGGTAAGCTCCGCTACCATACTGTCTTTGATATATGACGCATAGTCTCTGAGAAGCAGTACCCTTCCGTATCTGCCGCCTATCATAAAATAGTCGCCATCATTCTCGAATCCGTCAGGACAGAGATAGTCCTTGAAGTCCGCTCCCTTCTTCATGTGATCTGCAAAATCAAAATGGAAGGTAGTTTCCTCGCCGCTTCTCATGAAGTCGTGTATGATCCGAAGTCTCGCTTCTCCGTCAAGCTCCGTACAGACAGAACCAAGCCTTCCAAAATGAGATATGAGATCAGTGCCCACTCTTGAGAAATACGTTCTTGCGTCTTCTATGTCTTTCTTTGCTACCGACACGGTCACATACTTATCCTGTACTATGGAGTTAGATCCTGTGGCTTTCTCCATGAGCATATGGTTGTATTCCTGTCTGTACTCATTTAAGCCGTCCTTTTTCATGTCGATAAGGATCTGTTTCTCAAAATCATCGCGATTGAGCCTTCTGTTGTTGATAGTGATCTTTGTAGTTGCTCCACTGTCGAAGGAGTTGAGAAGCTCCGAATACTCAAGAAACATTGCCTCCTTATCATCCTTTGAGGCTACCGCATAGTTGATGTCCTCAAAGCGGAACATTTTGCTGTACTTGTTTTTTCCGGATAAAAACACCCCATCCGGCCATATGGTCTTGACGGGGATCATGTCCTGCAGCTTCTTCGGCACTTCGATCTTTTCTCTATCCTGCTTCATCATATTAGTCAGTGTCTTTATCATGCTTTCGTCTCCTCTCTGTTATCCAGGCCAGCATTTTCATTTTCAGCCTGTACGATCTTTTACTTTCTCTTTTCTTTTGCTCCCTTGCATCCCTGATCATGGTGACATACATATTCGTATTCCCGAAATCAAGCGTCTTCGGCATGAGTAACTCTGATTTTAGGAAAGCCCACAGAAACTTCTCTGCTGTCATGCCGTTGTACTTTATGAAACCTATGGCAGCAAAAGGCACCGCGGCGAGTATGCAAACCCAACTGACCGTCTCGAGACCAAGGATCGGCCGCAGTGTAAAATACACTACGACCGCGACCCCGCAGGCTAGGACAGAAAAAATGAACTGCCGAAGCGACAGTCCAAAAAACATGGATTCCGTGTAATTACGGATCTCTCTGTTTATTTTCACTTCCATCTGCTACCTCCCTGCCTCTGATACTCTGTTACCGAGTTCCGGCGCCGCCTGCATGGTCTCAAGCTTTCTTTCTCCCATGTCAAAATGATAGACGCTGTCTGAAAGCACGTCCTTTGGCGCGACCACAGAACTGTTTGCGTCTTTCACCATATCCGTGAGCTGCCCTGCATCAAATCCCGCTGATTCCGGTACCACTATGACTTCGTGGAGCGAGCTTGGAAGGACATAATATCCTCCGCCTACCTTCTCGCTGATCTGCTCCTGGATCTCAGGATAAAAAAGAGCAGAGGCACCCAGCACTCCGCTCGCATTTGACAGGACATACATATTGCTTCTCTCATATAGAGGCCCTTCTGTATCCAGTACATTGCTATGCGATATCCCGAACATGTTCCTCTCCATATCCATCATGACCGGCGGATCAACATTCTGCACATTCTTAAGGCCGTCAAGAAAAAGCTGCCTTTTGTCATATCCGTACTTCTCCATCATATCTTTTGTGATAGTGGTCCTCCATTCTCCGTCTTCGCCTGATCTCAGCTTTATGTCACAGACAAGGGCGAGGCCATTGCCTACTGGCATATACGGCGTGTTGACAAGATACATACGATTGCGCTTCAGCTCAAGAAGTCTGAAAGTCAGTTTATCCTTTATGCTGCTGTAATCAAGCGGAAGCTCATTCGGCTTGATCTCAGGTCTTTGTGCCTCTTTGAACACGCCTGCAACTTCCTGCATCAGTTCTTTCATGGATTCTCCGTTTTCAAAGCGTTCATAGAAGCTATCGAGATATATGTTGGGCGATATATCCTTGTCTCCTTTTTTGAGAGATACTCCGTGAAGCTCTATATCATTACACTTGAGCACCGTATTCATGGCAATAGTAGTGCCCTTTCTCATATCTTCCGGAAGCTGCTCCAGAAGCTCATCCATTGCCTTGCTCCAAAATTCCTGCTTATTCATTCTTATCTTCTCCTTCCATCAGCATCTCTTTGAATGCTGTGATCCTTTTGATTTGTTCCGACATTTCTACCGTCATTTGTTCCGACATGGTTTTCTCCTTTCCTACAGACCCATCATCTCTCTGACGATGCGGTCGCTCATTTTGACTGCGCCTACAAGCACCAGCATATTGAACACAAGCTCTCCGATATATTTCCACACCATTGCAGCCGGTGCTGCATCTGCGTCCACAACAGGCGGACTCGATGCGAACATGCTGAATATGATGCATGCAAGCACTATGATCGCTCCTTCAAGACATACTGCTGCATATGATTTAAGGAAGCTCTTTCCTATCTGCTCCGTTGGCTGCCCTGCAAAAGTCGACAGCGGTATTGGTGCTATGGCCGTATACATATACAGTTTGAAGAATCTGCCGTATACCGTCAGTATGATGATGAACGACAGCACTATTATGAACAGACTGCCTATTAGTGTTACTGCCCAAAGAGGTATGCTTTCAAAGAATCCACAGTCCTCTATTGCATCTATCATCTTCTGCGGGAGCACCGTCTTGTTCACGCTCCCTATCCCGGATGATTTCATGATCGTACTTATCACTCCCTGGATGATAGTAAAAAGCGCAAGCATGAGTTCAAGTCCATATGTCACTACTGCTTTAGCAATGGCGAATCTTATGAACAGCTTCAGCGCATGCTCAGGCTTCTTGACTTCTGTAAGCGAGGCACTGGTCCTCACCATACCTGCCAGGAAAAACAAAACGAGCAATGCAAGGCCGATCGCCTGTACTGTTCCGTTGATACTCAGGATCACATCCCATATTTTCCCGCCCTTGAAGTTCTCCGGCGACTGCGTTAAAAGCTGCCAGACTTCGGCCAGTTTTTCGTTCCATGTTGACAGTGAGTTCTGCAGGTTCTGTACTACCCAGTTGTCTGACACTATCCGTCACCTCCTTGGTCTCCTATTCTTTGATTCAATTAGCTACCTCCCTTCCTACTTTTTTGTAATAAAAAACCAGTAGCCAAAACAGCCACTGGTATGTATCGCCTCTTTAGCTTAGCAAGCTTGGAACTCCCGTATCAAATTCGTCTTTATCGTATGTCATATTCAAATCTCTTCTTAATTCATTATATTCTTTTACAATATGCTTTACTATTTCCGAAATAAGCCTGAACTCTTCTGCTTCCATTTCGCTTTTATATTGTGAATCAACATTGCTTTGAACAAATCGATATCCCACCGCTAGTTTCAGTAATTCTTGTGAGGCATATTCCGCACCTTCAATTATATAATTACACAAAGTTTCCTTATTAAACTTCGAGATAGGCGTTTCAAATTCTTCACTTATTCTTTTCATTGACATTGGTTCATTACCTTCACCGTTAAAAGTTGTCGTTACTTTTTTGGTCGGCGATATCTCAATAAACGGATACTCCTCAAAGTAATATGCTTTTCCATCAACTAACTCTAGCATATGTTTAATATGTTCTGATTGCATTACTATTCCATACAATTTACAATACAAATTAGAATACCGCTTATAATTAAACTCATATTTAAATTCAATGTCAGAGGAAAAGAGCTTAAATCCTTCTCGAAATTCCTGTTGAACGGCCTCGGTTTTTCGTGTTATCGCTTCAATATCTTGTTTTGTTGCAAGATTTTCGCCTTTTTTATTAAAATAAGATGGTAAATAAAATCTAATAAGCAATACCAGCAGGACCATACACACTATAATGATAATTGTTGAAGTATTCATAATCGTTTTTTAATCTAACCTCCTACTATATCTATGGTTAAAATGATTTTCCTTTGTCTATACTTGTTTTATTATATCATACATTAATGTATTGGGCAGTCAAAACTGCCCTAACCTTACCCAACTATCGTATTCAGTATTTCCTTTGCAAACGTGATTATAACGCCGCCTGCAAGTGTCAGGAATCCGTTGGCTCTCTGACTTGGATCATGCGACTTCAGTGACAGGCCTACCTGTACTATGCCGAATCCAAGCAGTATAAGGCCTATGGCTCTTATCAAGCTGAAAATGAACGTAGACAGGTTGTTTATGACCGTTATGGGATTACCTGCCGCGAAGCATGTCGCGGCTCCCATAGTCATCGAACACACAAGCGCGATATATATTATAAGCGCTCGCCTGCTTCTTCTCTTTGTCTTATTCAATTCTTCATTTTCCTGTATCTTCTTCAAATTTACCATCTCCAATCTCTTCTTTTCTCATCTCATCTTCAACGTCTTCTTCCGAAAGCAGTACATATCCTGTTTCCGGCGCATCCTCTGCCTTGCTTTCCTGCAATGCTTCAAATGCATCGCCTGTAAGCGATATGGTGAACAGAGCTTTATCAGCGATCCCATGTTCAAAGGCTCTGCTCTTCCCATCCTCTGTGAGATATACATTAGGGTGAGAGAGTATATCGAACTTCAGATCTCTTACCGGCTTTTCTCCACGCACAAAAAGCAACGCATATCTGTTGTCCAGCATCCTCACTTCGTCTGGAGTCATAAGTGCCCGTCCTGTGAGCTGCCAGTTGGTAGTATAGCTCCCGCTCCTTCCCATGGATCTTCCATAGGTATTTGTATCTATGGTTTCCTTACCGAGAAGCTCGCTGACATATTTGTGCGTTGCCTGCTCGTTGCCTCCCAGATATACGAACTCATCACAGTTGCCCACGATGGATTCCCACTGCTTCTCAAATAGTGCCTTAAGCTGCGCAAGGTTCTGCAGTATGATGCTGACCGATACGTTCCTCGACCTCATGACCGAAAGTATCTTGTCAAAGTCATTGGGAAGGCTTATATTCGCAAACTCATCCATAAGAAAATGGACGTGCACAGGAAGTGCTCCGCCATACTTTTTGTCAGCGCACTCAAAGAGCTGTTGGAATAGCTGCGTGTACAAAATAGACACCAGAAAGTTGAAGCTGGTGTCGTTGTCCGGTATGAGTGCAAAAATCACTGTCTTCTTTTCTCCCAGCTGCTGCAGATCAAGTTCATCTGTCACTGTCAGCTTTGACAGGCTTTCCAGATTGAACTTCTCAAGTCTCGCAGCTAAAGTGATCTGTATGGACTTGAGAGTCTTGGCAGCACCCGACCGGTACGCCCTGTAATACTTGAGTGCGATATGGTAAGGCTCTGTCTTCTCAAGGTCGAAGAACAGATTATCGAGCGGACTTGGCTGATCGTTTTCCTCATCCACATCTCCTGCTCTAAGCATCTCCATTACCATCGAGAAATTCTGCTCCTCGACCGGCGCCTTATACTTAAGATAAAATATGAGTGCAAGAAGAAGCATCTGTGCTGCCGTATCCCAGAAAGGATCCTGGCTCTGCGCCTTCTTTGGCGTGGTACTCTTGAACAAGTTCGTTACTAGTCGCTGCACATCATTGTCATCGCGAAGATAGACAAAGGGATTGTAGCATTGACTCTTCTCCATATCTATCAGATCAAGTGCCTTTACATCGTAGCCTTTGTCGCGTAGCATTCCTCCACACGACCTTATGAGCTCGCCTTTCGGATCAAGCACAACGAAAGAAGTATTGGCCTGCATGAGATTAGGCTTGCAGTAAAACCGCGTCTTGCCTGCGCCTGATCCACCTATGACCAGCACATTCAAGTTCCTTCTGTGTTTTGTTCCGTCAAGACCTATCCTCACATGCTGCGTAAGTATCTTGTTGGCTTCAGGCGGTCTCTGCACATACCTTTTGTTCACGGCAGCAGCATCGCCCCACGATGCCGAGCCGTGCTCTTCTCCTCTGCGGTAATTTCTCCTTGTGGAATAATATATACCGGTGCCCATGACGTATGCAGCTATAAAAATAAGAACGACCTGCAGGCTGTTCTCTGTTAGCTTCAGATGATATGGATCAGAAAAAATCATATCCATCTTTGCCATGATATCAAGCACGTTCTCATCCGTGTAGAGCGAGATCTTAAGCGCTGCCCAGATCACCGGAAGAAGACCGCAGAGGAAAAGTATCAATGCGGTGCGCTTATCTGTATCCTTCAAGTGCATTCCCTTCCGCCACGCGAGATCTCTTGCCGCCTGCGCTGTCCACCTTGATCATGAGGTCGTCCACGGGATCAGTGGGGCGTGATTCCGCGATCATGGCGTTCCTCATTTCATTCAGCGCTGTGAATATGATGTTCCTTTCATACTCTTCCAGTGTAAGATATATCTTCTTTCTATCCATTTCATCTACCTGCCTTTCCCCTTATTTTTGTTTGGTGCTTTACGTGCCGTGCTGCGGCCTCCCTTTGACCGGGTCTTAGTCCTGGCTGCCTTGGACTTTTCCGCCTCGCTTTTGTATCCGTTCAGCTTTTCTCTGACGGACTCCCTAGAGCTTGCGCCATTCATTGATCCTGAACGGTTTATTTGCTTCGAGCTGCGCTCTGACAGAGGCACGTTCTCTGTCTGCGCTCGTGAGGGGTTTGGGATCATCTTCTCCGCGGCCTTTGCCGGCCCGGCCTTCGTTCCCTTCTCCTTTGCGATCTCGCCTATGACAGTCGCTCTGTCCACAGTATCGAATCTGAACCTCTCAGTGATACGCTGTATCTTCGAAGCATCATCGGCCCTTGCCATGACATCCACCACTGCATCGCCATCCTTGCTGTTCTTGTCCTTCAGCACGCAGTACAAAACTCCATACCTCTTTGCTTCCTTGGCGAAGGTCTTAAGATCCTTCTGCCTTATGGAATAGACCTTCAGTTCCTTCCCTGACTTCAGCATGTTTGTCATTCTGGCCTTGCCTCTCGTCTTCTGTTCTTCTTTAAGCACCGCTGCAAGAAGTATCGCTATGTTCTTTGCTCCTGTGCCTGTTATCCTGGCAGCTACCTCCACTCCTTCAAGTGACATCCTCACTACCTGTTCTGCTGCATCTCCTCCCGGATTCATATGCTCTTCACTCCTTTCCTTTCTCGCACCTCTGTGCGTTCTCTGTCTACTGTCTCAAAGTTCTTCTCCATGACTTTGGATCTTTCTCCGATGTCACCTGCAAGTCTGAGATCTTTTCTGCATACCTTGAGCTTCTCTGTTAGTTCCTTTATTTTTCCCTTGGCTGCGTCACGGTCGGGCTCGCTGATGTTACGCTTCACCATCTTCCTCAGTTCTTCCCGCTCGCCTGTGAACTTCTCCACAGTATCCTTTGTTCCTATAACAAAACTTCCAAGGTCTGCATCGGTCTCGATCTTATTCCTCACCAGAAACTTTGCTTCCTCGCTATACAGATCGCACTTGAGAAGATCCTCTTTCAAAACTATATGGAGTCTGGTCGGCCTCTGTGTGTACTTTGGCAGATAGCCAAGTTCGTAGCAGTACCGAAGGTATAACTTTTCAAGTCCGGTCCTTCCCATGATCTTATCTATCCTGCGCTTCAGATTATAGTTGTTGGGCGTTCTGTACGCCTGCCTGATCCGCTCCGTCCTGACTGACGGGTCGTTGCCGTAAACACGCTCCATGATCCTGTCTTTGGTATACTCTTCGCCGAGCCTGTATGTCCTTATGCTTTTGTTCCAGCCAGGAGGCATAATGGACCAGTACTTATGCTTCGGGTCTAGCTTACAGACATAGCCGCGTTTCTTCAGCTCGCCCGCAAACTCTTCCATGTTCAGACTGAGCGATACGGTTTCATCTATGGCCTGCCTTGCGACATTGTATCTTGTCGGCATACCTGCCTGCTCCATTTTGTAAATGTTCATATTCAGTCTTTTCCCTTCCGGATTTTCTATGATGGACAGCCCATGCTCCTTGCAAAGCCTGTCCGATGTCTCACGCAGGTTCCTGTATGCTTCATTGCAGAAGTGGAACCTGTTGCCATCACAAAAGGAAACTGAGTTGAATACAAAATGATTATGGAAATGCTTGGTGTTAAGATGTGTCGCAACTATTACCTGGAAGCGGTCGCCCCATAATTCCCTGGCCAGTTCGACTCCGATCTCATGTGCTTCCGCAGCTGATACCTCACCTTCCCTGAAACTCTGATAGCAGTGACCTGCAACTATACCGCCTTCTTTACCAAACCTCATCTTGACCGTATCGAACTGATCCTTGGCGGCAGTCACATTGCAGTTTATGCCTGTAGTGTAAAACTGCAGGTCTGTCTTCTCTCTATTTGATGCATAGTCTATGACATCAGAAAGTGCTTTATCGTCTGCTGCCGGTTCAGTCTCCCTGTTCTTTGTCTTCTCTGTATCCTCTACATAAGCAAGGGGAGCGGACGCGTTTCCTCTTATCCGCCATATCCTCGTTACTGCCATCTCTTATCCACCTTGTCAGGCCTTAGATACTCTCGCTCTATCTTTTCTTGGAGCAAGTGGATACTCCTCGCTTCATCCTCAAGGAGCGACTTTGCTTCTTCTGAATGCATGCCTGCCTTTCTGCTTAGCTCATCACCAATCTCGCGAAGCTTGTCCATGTCCGCAAAGAACCTGTCATCCGGTGATTCTCTTGGGATGAATCCTGCAATGAGCATCCTTATATATCTTGATTCTGTCATGCAGGCGTTCTTCGCCTTCTTCTTAAGATCCTCCGCTTCCTTCTTGTTCATCCATATCTGTTTCTTTATGCTTCGTTTCATTTGCCTGTCCTTTCTGTTTCTGTAAGTTAAGGCGCAGCGGCATGTTGCGCCCGGGGTCTCAGGGGTATCCCCTGCATATCCTGCGTGAGGGAGTGCGTACTCCTGAATGCTTTGCTTGCTAAAGATAGCGGAAACACTTTTCCTGCTGTCTACCTTTCCTTACCGTCTGATTTTTCTCTTCCCTTAGGTTCCGTCCTTACCACCTTTATCCCTTCTGAAGTCCTGAAAAACTCTTCCGGGCTCTTGAACATTTCGTTGTATTTCTTCTCCATGTCCGGCGGGAGCGACAGGAATTTCTCACTTTCTACAGGTGCGTAGCAAACAAAAAAAGTGCCTGACATAACATCCATCAAGCACCCGTCTTCACCATATATCGCTCTGCTCGGAGGCAGTCCCATGAGCTTTCCTTCCTCGTTGCACACTATGGCAACGTCATCTTCAAATGGCATATATTCCTCTATCATGCCTCCGACTGCCTGCTGCATCGATGAAAGACTGTCGTCAATCTCGACCATCTTTGCTTCCTCTCCCGGCTTTACAAGCAGCACTTTCATAGTGTCTGCTTTTGAAAAGCTGTCGCCTTCTGACAGTGCAAGGCTACTTCCGTTATCCCATGCCACATGGATCTGACCGATATCATCCACTGATGTCACCGTTCCTCTAAGTCCACTGGGCATTTTATCCTCTCCTGCCATCTCACTCAGCACCACTCTGATGCCCTTCATATATTCCTCTGATACTCTTTCAGCGTTCATAATTATCATTCCTTTCATGTTTATCCTTCAGCATCTTATGCATATGCATAAGCTCATCGTTTATGTCTTTTCCGTATTTTGGCGGCTCATCCCTTATCCTGTAATCACTTCCGAGGACTCCGGCAAGAGCCTTTGTCATGCTTCTCCCGGCTCTGTCATTATCAAGATGAAAAGCTATATCATTCACTTCCTTATGCCGGTCAAGGAACATAGAAAGTGCTACAGGCACTTTGACTCGTGACGGATCGGCACTCGGCTGATACACTCCTGCAAGAGAAAGCATATGGCCTTTCGGCATTCTCCCTATCCTCATCTTTTCAAGTGTCGCAAATGACAGAAGGTCTATAGCGCTCTCAAAGACATGGACCGCACTTCCTTTTCCTTCGATACGGAAGCTGTATCTTTTATCGCTTCCGGCGGCATCCCCCATGATCCTTGCAGGTTTCGTTGCTCGAAAGCTCGCATACCTTGCTGTTCCGCTTTCATCGAATCCAAGGAATATGCAGTTTCTATGCGGTACCGACTCATAGATCAGACCTTTTTCTATGCAGCGTTCTACGAGACCTCGATCGATCCCGCGATCTATAAGATAACGGATCACCTGACCATTGTTGCTGTTTCTCTCCGGAAGAAGCAGTTTCTTTTCCTTCTTCTCTTCTTTTGGTTGTACCAAAAAAGGAAGGCTTCTGCCCTCCGCGTTCAGTATCATTCCCACAGCTTCTAAGAATGGATGACCTCTTACTTTTACCAGATAGTCAAGCGCCGATGCTCCGCCGAATCCTCTCGACCACCACATCCACTTGCCGTTTGAGATCGACATACTGTCATGAGTCCTGGTCGAATAATTCTCGCCGGACACCTTGACCAGATCTCCCGGATCGCACAGCCTGAGATAAGTCAGAAGATCCATCTTCCTCGCCTTTTCTACTCGCTCTTTATCGTAATATGGCATTACATTTTCCTCCTTCCAATTAAAAAAGGACGCTATTTAGCGCCCCATGTAGTACTATATGCTATCCTGTAAACCAAAACTAATAGTCTATAATTTTCGCAATCCCTGGTACATTTAATAGTTCAAAGAACTCGTTGATTTTTTCATGTGATTGATTTGGATATCTATGGCTATTTCGACACTTACAAAAAGTGAATACTATTTCCTCTTTTGCACGTGATAATGCTACAAAAAAGGCACACCGATCTTCCTCAGGTTGATTCTTGAAATTCCAAAATGCAGAATCTTCTAGTCCCACAAAATATACAACATTATATTCTAATCCTTTGCTCTTGTGAATCGTCATTATTGGCACCGAATGTTGTCCCTCAAAGTTTTCGATAGCAAGCATCCAATTCATCTTCGTGCTTACCAACTCTACCCACATATAATCTTGAAATCTAGTTAATATTTCATTAATGTATTTACCTTGACTGTATGTTGGGAACATAGCTTTAATATGTTTATCACCCCAAAAATCTATAGCATGTTTCAATAAATCGTGGAAATCTCTTTTACATGCGACATCTTTCCTCTTACTCCCTAAAGAATTTATTTCGTCATTTAAATCATCTTGCATAATAAAGTAATCCTCGCTCGCCTGCATACCTCCTATATTTCTAGCACTGGCTGTTATAGATACGAGATATTCCCAGTCATTAGGAAGTTTTCTATCAACGGCTAAACGTAGTAAAGATATTAGCATTTCTACTATTGGTTCTTTAATTAAGTCCTGATAATCATTCTCGATACGCGCATAAATATCATGCTCGCTAAGTTCTTTAATAATTGTAGATGTGTACTCTTGAGGCTTCTGTTTGCAGATAATACACAATTCATTTGGCGCAATACCTAATTTAATCTGCTCAACTATATGGTTAGATATTATCCTTGCCTCATTTTCTTCATTCTCAGCTACAAGCAATGTTATTGCGCCATCATCCGTCCCCCACTTATCAGGAATACTTATCTTGCTGTCCTTTTCATTTAAAGAGCTATACATTCTTCTTTGCAAATCAATAAGCCTTGGAGCTGAACGATGATTCATGATTAGCTTTTGTATTTCTGCATCAAATTCAGTCTCAAAATCATTGAAAACAGTTTTTCTTGCTCCAGCCCACACCATAATGCGTTGTTTATTGTCTCCAACAGCTGTCATTGTTGAACTCGAATTCAGGAAACACTGTTTTATCAGTTTGTACTGCAAATCTGTTGTATCTTGAAATTCATCTAAGAAAATTTGGCTATATGTTAATTGCAATCCTCGCTTGATTTTTGGATTTGTTCTGATGATGAATTCTGATAGAATAGATATCATTTTGAACGACAACGTTGACTGATAGTCATCAAATCCTTTAATTAACAATTTCCAAACCTTTTCGCCTAAGTCATTTTGAACAAAAGGTAATTCTACAGACTCAAGTACACTTTCATAGTATTTTTTTAAATTGCTAAATTTCAAATTATGTGGATTATTGTAACCAACCATTCTAAATGCCGCATCTACTGCATCATCTTTGTTGACCCAATAATTTGCATTTGGCCTTAAGTATTCTGGCAACGCAAAAAGGAAGTGATCCACAATATGTTTTGAAAAAGCATCATAGGTCATTGATATAAACCTATTATTGATTTCATCTCCACATCTCCGAGTGACTCTCTCTTTTATGTTGTCCGCTGCATCTTTTTTAAAACTTATCGCTAATATTTTTTTCGGATCTCTGCAAGTATTAGTCTGAAAAAGATAGCCTGCCTTTTGTGCTAATAATTCAGTTTTCCCTGCCCCCGGCCCCGCAAGAATTAGAGTGTTTATATTACTTCTAATCGCTTCATCTGCACTGTCTTCTAATACGATTCCATCACTCGGAATCCATTTTTCTGGTGCAACAATCTTCATCAGACTTCTCCTCTAGTACTTTTTCTGCTACAGAAATCATTCGCTCAAAAACTTCTGGCATCCCAGACATCAACACATCATCGCTAATTTGAGAAAAAGCCTCAATATGAGTTGATGGCTTTCCCCTGTTAAGGAAAAAATATGTGTACCAAACCATTAATTTCTTTTGCTCAATAGAATATGTTTTCCCTTCTCCCCCACACTCCTTCAATGTGTGTCTCACATCATCCGTAATGCGCGTACAATACTCTGGAGAAGGGTCCTTACAATTTTCAATATCTTTAATATACTTTTGGTGTTTTTCTCCACTATCTGAAAAAATAATTCTGGGGCCTTCATTCTCGTTCAATAAGTTTTTATATACCATGCCATAGTGCTCTAGCATCATAAAATCTATATCCAATGGTGCTGAAAAGAAAATATTATACTTTTCCAAAGCTTCAACCCAGTGTTGTAATGAATCGAAATCTTCAACATTCCACTCTTGCATTTTATTGAATTTCTCATCAGATAAAACACCACCTTCTATCTTTAATAGTTCATCTTTATCGTAGCCATTTTGTATTAATTGTTCAATTACATATTTAATTCTACCCCAACCACCACCTTCTCTTTCTTTATCTAAATCAAGCAATGTAATGTGTGGAATGTGTAAGTCATTAAGCAATCTCCAAAAATGGTTTACATGCCTACCACCAAGAGGAATAACAGATATTCCACTTGCATCAAGGTCACCCTTTTTAACACTCCATAATTTAGGCAAAATGATTTCTTCACTATCGCCCTCACCCAGGATAACAAATTTAGCAAAATATAATTCAGGATAAGCCTTAACCGCCTCTTTAATATACTTATATTGATCTGCCAACTTTTCTTTATCGGGCAATGTAATCGATCTGACTTTGGTCGTACAATCATTCATATCGAGACGAAAATATCTTAATTTCTCTGGGTCAAAGCGTTTGATGATTGAAGTGGAATGCGAAGTCAGAACAGTTTGTGCATTGTTCTTTGATGCTATTTCTTTTAAATTCGAAACTAATTGCCCAGTTAAATGAGGCGCAATATGATTTTCCGGCTCCTCCAAAGCAATTATTGTTAATACTGGCGGATTATGATTAAAAGAAACATGTTCTGGATCAGAAATTATTTCCTGCTGGATTTTTGATTCAACATCCAGAATACTATTGACTAACGAAATATAAAATAACGAACGTAAACCATCGCTCATATCATCAATAGTACATTCCTTCCCAGTTACTGTAGGCAAAAAAACAACTTCCGATTTTTTAATAGAAGAATCAATATCGGTACTATTAAAACGTAATTGGGCATTTGAATATCTCATATCAGAATCGTAAGATTCCCACTGTGTGTGTATAGACGTGCCAAGAACAGATACACCTTTTTCCTCTAAAAACTGATCGTTTAACTCTTGTATTTTTGTTTTAACCTTTTGCTGTGTGGTTGCACTCCAATTTATACTTGTCATAATTTGATGCATCATTGTACCAGAAACGTTTTTTAATTGTAACGATGGATCACGAACTGCTGGCACATATATTACACGAATTCGGTCCAAGTCTCTTCGATTTGTAGGGCATTTGACCTCATCAGTTATTTCCTCGCTCTCTGGACAAGTAATATAATAGATACGGCTTTCAATTGCCCCTTCTATGCTGCTACTTTTTTCCCAAGTTGCCTCTAACCTAATGCGTATATATGGCGTTCCATCCGGATTATCGACAACAAAACTTTTGAAAAAAGTCGGAACAGAGAAAGACTCCTCTCCTTCATTTTCTAATTCATCGAAAGTAAAAATTGTTTCAATGTACAAATCTTGTGTTTCCAATTCTTCTGGGTTTTGATTTTTAGGAAGATGAAAATCACTTCGTTTCAATACTCTATTAGCACCATTATCCGAGAACAAACAATTTAGCGCCATTAACGCGGCCGTTTTGCCCGAACTATTATCACCAATAAATGATGTAATATCATCAATTGGAATAATTTGTTCATCGCTGCCAAAGCAACGATAATTGTGAAGCTTAAGTTTTGACAATCTCATATCATATCTCCATATTTTGATAAAATAAAATCCCGCACTATCTAATTGCATCTAGACACAATGCAACAACTTATAAGTTGCAATTTGTATAACAAACTATTGCAGTCCTGCAATAAAAATATTATACCACAGGACTACAAATAACAGTTGTATACTTAGACTATCTCTCCCAACCTTTGGATTTCTTTTCCGTGAACTTTGCCATGGCCGCTTTTTCTCTGCCGTCCATGAGTCCTCTAAGTGACTGCATGTCATCTTCAGAAAGCGTTATGCCTCTGGACATATGCTCATGATCCGGATCCCAGTCACGGATATCGTACTTGGCCGGGCCATCGTTCCAGGAAACCACATTAATCTCCTTCTGCCAGCCATTCTGATATTTTGCTATGACTCCAACATGCTCTATGACCTCGAATGAAATCTCATTTCTTTTGTTCTCCATTTTGTTTACTCCCTTCGTTTTCTTAACGTTCCATTGCTTTTGACATCTTTGAAGACGTGTGATCATCAAGAAGGCCTTCCGCTTTGAAGCTCATCATCTGGCCGCTCTCTCCTGCTACGATGATGTGATCCACCATCTTTATATCAAGCATCCTTCCGCATTCTGCAAGTCTCCCTGTGACTTCCCTGTCTTCAGCACTTGCGATAGGGGTGCCGGACGGATGGTTGTGGATCGCTATGAAAGCAGCTGCATTCGAAAGTATACTGCTCTTGAACACCTCTCTTGGACTCACCATAGATGAGTTGAGAGTCCCTACGCTGCAGACATTCATGTTGATCACCTGCCCGTTGGACTTGAGATTCAGTATAGCAAATACCTCTCTGTCATAGTCCTTCATCTCGTTTGCGATCACATCAAGTACGTCCTGCGGCGAGCTTATAGGATCCGCGCTGTAAAGAGAAGGCTCTTTGACCATGCGGATATTGACCACCTTTATCTCATTTTCTTTCTGTTTTGGCATGCGATGTCACCTCCTGTATATCAAACGACAGCACAGTGCCGTCCGGAAGATCCTCTATGATCTTCTTCACTTCATCAAGAGTCTTAACCTCAATAGTTTTCTCCTTCTTGTCCATAGAACTCGTCCTCCTTTTCTGTTTCCTTTGGCAGATCGTCAGTCCCCTGTCCCAGGTAACTTATGACCTTGTGTTTCTTCACCGCATCCTGCAACTCCGTTATTATGTGGATCTCGGATACCGTCACTCCCTGCATGGACAGTATGTCCTGTATGGTAAGTGCGGTCAGCTTCTTCTCAGTGTCCACTTTCATGTCTATCAGTCTGTTCAGCGTCCTTACTGTCTGCTTGTCCATTCCCATTCTTTTTTTCACTCTCTTCCTCAAGTATTTTCTTCATGCAGTAACCGCAGAAAGGAGCATCGTAGCTCCTGTATCTGCAGTTATCGGGGCAGTTTGTATTTGTTAATCTAAAGATGGGCCATTTTCAATAGAAATCCAATCGAAAAATGGGCCAAAATACAAATTGACTATCCAAAGGTTTATAATACCTTTGGAGGTAATGGGAGATGATTAACATTATGGACAAATACGCAATCATAAGACTCAAAGAACGTGGTGAATCAAATCGGCAAATCGCAAAACAGCTTGGTCTCAACAGAAAAACAGTAGACAAGTATTGGAAGGCGTACAAAGCTGATCTCGAACGACTTGAATCAGATGAATCAAACGTTAAAGAAATTCAGGAGAAAATTGTAGCATCTCCTAAATACGATTCAAGCAATAGGCGTGCCTATAAGTACACAGCAGAAATCGATGCAGCTCTTGATCAAATACTCGAATCTGAAGACGAAAAAAGTTTATTGCTGGGTAGTAACAAGCAATATCTTACAAACCTACAAATCCACCAACAGTTAGTAGCACAAGGGTTTGACATTGGGAAATCAACGATCTCAACTAAAATCAAAGAAAAACGCAACCGGAAAAAAGAGTGCTTCATCCGTCAAGATTATGATTTTGGTGACCGTCTTGAGTTTGATTTTGGGGAAGTGAAGCTTGTGCATGGAACTGAAGTCCACAACTACCACATGGCTGTATTCTCTTCACCTGCTGGGAATTTCAGATGGTGTTACCTATATAAAAACCAGTCAAAGGATGTTTTTCTTGATGCGCATGTAAATTTCTTTGAAATGATGGGTGGCCCTCATAAAGAAGTTGTCTATGACAACATGAGAAATGTCGTAACAAAGTTTATTGGTAAAAATGAAAAACAGCTCAATGAAGATCTAATCAAAATGTCTTTGTATTATGGTTTTGATATCAATGTAACCAACTGCTTCAGCGGCAATGAAAAAGGGCACGTTGAAGGAAGTGTGAAGATACTTCGCAACAAGATATTTGGTCCAAAGTTCAAATTTGATTCTTTTAAGGATGCCATAGAATACATGAATTCCAAGCTCCTTGAAATCAACGCTGCCAGTGACATTGAACTTGAAAAAGAATTTCTACTGCCATACAAACCTAAACTGGAACTGGCAGCTATCAAGGAACTCAAAGTCAATAAATATGGTTTTGTCAGTATCGAAAACAACTTTTATTCCGTCCCGGACTATCTAGTTGGGAAAAAAGTGACTGCCAAAATATATCATTCAGACATTGACCTATATGCCAATAATCATTACTTCTACACCCACAAAAAAAGAGATGGATCAAAGGAAATAAGCATCGACATTCGTCATTATCTTACTACCTTTGAAAGAAAGCCCGGAGCATTGCGTAATTCATTTGCTCTGAAAAGCATGCCTGAACTTAAATCCATCTATGATATTCATTTTAAAGCAAATCCCAAGAAATTCATAGAGATTCTTAAAGAAAATCAAGACAAGAGTCTTGAAGATATCATAGAAGCTTTTAAAATTAGGACACAATTTAAGATTCTTGAACAAAACCCAAACTCAAATCTGACATCCATCACTATGAATCAACTTAAACTTTATAACAATCTGAGTGCGATGGAGGTCCAGCAATGAGAATACAGGAATTTGCCGTTCAACTAAAACTGCCATATATAAAATCATTCCATCAAGAAATCATAGAAGAAGCAACGCTTACAAACATGAGTTTAGAAGAGTTTTTGCTTGAAGTACTGAGTAGAGAACATGAACTTCGAAAAAATAATGGTATTCAAAGCAGAATGAAACGCGCCAAATTTCCATATCCGAAATATTTGGAAGACTTTGATCGGAATAAGTATTCCCGCAGCTTCTTCTCAAAATTTGATGAACTGGAAACACTAAATTTTATCGAGAGCAAGCAAAATGTAATTCTAATCGGATCACCTGGCTCTGGGAAAACTCATTATTCTATAGGGCTAGCCGTTAAATCGATCATAGAAGGGAAATCCGTCCTGTTTGTATCAGTTCCCAACCTCATCATCGAGTTAAAAGAAGCACTTAGTCAACATCAGCTCAACGCCTATAAGAAGAAATTTGAAAAATATGATTTGGTCGTCCTTGATGAGTTGGGGTATGTATCCTTTGATAAATCAGGAGCAGAAATTCTGTTCAATCTTCTATCCAATCGAAATGACAAAGGCTCCATAATTATCACATCAAACCTGACATTTGACCGGTGGCATGAAGTTTTTGGAGATACCATTCTAACTGGTGCATTGGTTGACAGACTAACACATCGGGCTCATATTTTGGATATTTCTCTGGAAAAAAGTGTTCGGTACGAAGATACACTTGCATGGCTAAACTCAAATAAATAATGGCCCATTCTTAAATTGGTTCTTTGGCCCGTTTTTCAGTTGACAAATACACAGTTTTCTTTTCTCATGTCTACCGCCCCGCTTCCATCATTTTCTTTCCATAGTCAGTAAATGCGTACCAGTTCGTATGATCGAACCTGTTGTCATTGAAACAGCCCTTCCTGATATATCCCTTGCCCGCAAGTACATTCACGGCATCCTTTGCCATATGGATGCTGAGATACGGGAACTCGCCCGTCATCATCCTTGCTGAGCATCTGTACCAGCATCGTCCGTGCCTTTCAAGCACGCCGTCTCCATCGCCGTCATCCTTCAGGTGATCCCAGAGGAATTCTGCGATGACGGCTGCATTGACTCCGCACTTTACCGCTATGTCATTTCTGAATCCTGTCATTTCATCCTCCTGTTAAAAGAGGCGGCACATAAGCCGCCTCAATAATTTTGCATTACTCTTCTTTGTTATCATCGCCTGTTTCCGCTCCGTCATCAGCCTTCTTTTTCTTTGAAAGCGCCATGATAGCGGTACATGCTGCAGCCATTATGATCACGAATATCCAAAGGTTCGAGTGATCTCCTGTTTGCGGAGTGTCTCCCGAGAACAGCGGCTTAGGGTATTTCACGCTCTGTCCATAGTCATTTATGTCAGAATGAGTCGTTACCTTTATGCCCTGATGATACAGATCTTCGAAGACTACTACAGTCTTTCCTTCAAGCTTCCTGGAATCGAAAGCATATCTCAGTTCTACAGTACCGGTTGCTTTTTCTGCAGTGAATGTCTTTTCAGCCGTGACTTCTTTTCCATCCACCTTGAGAGGCTTGCCTGTTTCTTTGTTCATGAGCACACCTTTGACAGTGTATTCTTTCCCCGACACTAGATTGCTGTAGCTTACTGTGTCCACTATGACAGCGGTCTTTTCAACAGTTCCTCTGTGAGTCTCTGTCTTTCCGTCTTTAGCCATTGTGTGGATCTGCGGATAGTGGATCGTCTGACCTTCGTCAGTTATGTCTGCATGCATAGTCACTCTGATCCCTTCGTACCAAAGCTTCTCGAAGACTACTACGCTCTTTCCCTCAAGACCTTTGGAGTCGAAGGTGAAGCTCATATCCACTGTTCCGCTTTCTGCTTCTGCAGTGAAAGTCTTCTCGGCTGTGACAGTCTTGCCATCCACCTTGAGCGGCTCTTTTGTCGCTTTGTCCATAAGAACGCCCTTGACAGTGTAAGTCTTTCCCGCGATGAGGTTGCTATATGATACTGTATCAACTATGGTCGTTTTATTACCTATCGCTCCGAGATTATCCTTTGTCATCTGATCTGTTGCCGTAGTCTTGATCTCAGGATAGTGGATAGACTGGCCCTCGTCTGTTATGTCCGAATGAGTCGTAACATTGACATCGCCCATATACAGGTCCTCGAACACTATAGTTGTTTTTCCTTTCAGGGCTTTCGAGTCGAAGATGAATTTCATGGTGACTGTCCCGGACTTCTCCGATGCCGTGAATGTCTTTTCCGATGTCACCTCTTTACCGTCTACCTTTATTGCTTCTCCGGTATCCTTATCCATAAGAACGCCTTTGACTGTATAGGTCTTTCCGGCTATGAGGTTGCTGTATGATACTGTATCAACTATGACAGTGTCTTCTCCCGTCACTCCCTGATGATCCTCTGTCTTGATATCCTTTGCTGTCGTTTTGATCTCTGGGTAGTAGAGAGTCTGGCCTTCATCTGTCAGGTCTGCATGCGATGCGATCTTCAGATCTCCATAGTAGAGCTCCTCGAATACTACAGTTGTCTTTCCCTTGAGAGTCGATGCGTCAAGGTCGTATTCAAGCGTTACCGTCCCTGCGCTTTTTTCTGCAGTGAATTTCTTTTCAGATGTTACTGCCTTGCCGTTCACTGTTATGGCTTTCCCTGTGTCCTTGTCCATAAGAGTGCCTTTGACGGTATATTCTCTGCCCGGCGTCAGCTTCTGGTATGACACGGTATCCGTGAACTTGGAATCCGCATATGTCGTCCCCTGGCTGCTGTCAGTGTGAGAATCCTTTGCCTCAGTCTGAAGTCTTATGTCCAGCGGTCCGAACTTCACTGTGAAGCTTGCTGTGTCCGCTTTGTCCACAGCAAAGAACGCCATGTTCTGTGATCCGCTGTCTGTTATCTTGTATGCGGTGTAGTCCTGCAGGTTCCCTGAAAGAGTACCTGAGGAATATGTGGTGTTTGCTCTGCTGAAATCGGATGTCTTGAGATAAAATGTCTTTCCGCAGTCTATTTCAAGGCTAGTCCCTGCACTGTATGTCTTGCCGTCCATGACGAGGCTCATACCGCTCGGTACTTTGTAGTCGACATGATTGTCTTCATGGCCTTTGAGCGTTATGTTGTCGCTTTTGAACTCTCCGTCATCTGTCCATGTCGTCGCTGCCGATGATCCGCTGGTCGATGAAAATGATATGGCAGAATCGAATCCTGCCGGATCGTCCAGTGAATTGACATATGCTGCCGCTGCTTTGACCATGCTCTGATAAGACTCATTGATCTTGCCGCTCACTACTCCGCCGGACCAACCGACGAAAGCAGTGCTTGAATCATACTGATATGAAAGCAACACGTGTGATAGCAGGTAGAAGTTCATGCCTGAAGCATAGCTGCTGTGGCCGTGACTTGAGAGCCATGATGCCAGTTTCTTCTGTCCGGGATATCCGTAACAGTAATACATGGTCTTAGCCACCTTGCTACTGTCGGACATAGCCGATGCTTTTCTCGATCCTGTGTCCGGAGGCACTTCGTTCGGCTGCAGGCAGTATGCCTGTCTCGTCTTTCCGTTGACCGTCACTGTGTAGTGATGCGCAAGTCCGGATCCTCCGTAGGTATACGATGCGCTGCTCTTGTCAAGTTTGACAGATATGGTATCTGCCGCATACGCATTCTCGGTCCCTGTGAGCATTGCGACCGGCATATATGCTACTGTGATCAGCACTGCCATAAGCGCCGCGAACCATTTTTTCTTTGTGATACTCATTGATTATTCTCCTTCCGGGCATAAAAAATAGCGCATGCATTTTGATGCATAACGCTTTCTCGCTGCCCATATATGTTTTTGTTTTTCCGTAAGTTAACTGCTGGTAGTTACATGAAGTAGGGGTGTGGGGAAGAACGGTCTAAGGTACTCCTCATGTGACCGTCTATCTTCGCATCCCTATCTCTCGTTATCGCGTTCCTTCCTGCTTAGATACCTGCCGTAGTATTCCATTGCTGCCGCAACGAAGTCCTCCCGCTTTGATACCGGAAGGTCCTTTGGGAACAGTTCTTTGAACCGATCTCCTCTGAGGACTATCCTCTCCTTCTGGTTGGGCTTTTCCTCCAGCATTATCGCTTCGATCGCTTCAGGCGTGAGTTTGCCTTCCTCAGACATCTTTCTCATCCTTATTGCCTGCGCATGAGTCGGGGTGCATTGCTCCATCTCTATGCTTCCAACAAGATCTTTCTGTTGTTCCTTTGGAAGATACGACAGTTCTACAGCCGGCCTAAGTGCTATCTGCCCTTCGTCGACCAGTTCAAGAAGTTCGGGTTTCAGTTCAGTCAGGCGGATATATCGCTTGATTTGGCTTGCACTTTCGTTCATTTCATTTGCCAACTTTTCATTAGATCTTGACTTCGGACCCACTGGGACCGAAGTTAGGTCTGACCTTTGTCCCTGTCTGTTCATAGCTTCAAGCCTCATCTTATATGCAAAGGCTTTCTCGCTAGGAAGAATAGTGGTCCTCTGAAAGTTCGATTCCACCATGAATATGGTAGCCTCATCTCTTGTCATATCCACTACCTCTGAACGAAGCGTTTCAAGGCCCGCAAGTTCGCAGGCTCTCTTTCTTCTGTGCCCGGATATTATCTCGTATCTGCCGTCTTCCTTTTTTCTGAGAGTAGCAGGAGTGATTATCCCGTTTGCCTTTACGCTTTCCACGAGATTCATCATATCCTCGTCATCCTTCACCTTGAAGGGATGCTCCGGGAACGGGTCTATCTGATCCAGAGGTATCTCATATATCTTCTTCAGCTTAGCTTCGTCTCTTTCCGCCTGCGTTGAAAAGATATCATCTATCCCCGGAAGACCGAAGTCTATCGGTTCTCGCTTTTTCGCCATCCTTAAGCACCTCCCTTGTCAGCTCCGCGTATGCCTCAGCAGGTTTGCTGTCCGCGTCATATGAATATATGCTCTCTCCTCTTCCGCTTGCCTCGGCAGCTTTCACTCCTACCGGGATCTGAGCGCTGTATATCCTGATGCCTGCCCCATAATTCTTTCTGATAGCCTCGATAGTTTCCTTTGCAAGGCTCGTCCTCTGATCTATGAGCGTCATCACTATACCGCCTATCTTCAGATCCGGATTGAGCTGCCTCTGCACCTTCGCTACGTTGTACAGCAGCTGCGTCATGCCCTTTGCCGGAAGATACTGTGCCTGTACCGGTATGATGACCTTGTCCGCTGCTGTAAGTGCGTTGATGGTCAGCATCCCAAGAGACGGCATACAGTCGATCACGACATAGTCATAACCGCTTTTCACCTGTCTCAGATAGTTTTTCAGTACGTTCTCTCTGCTCATGACATTCACAAGACTCAACTCGAACTGCGAAAGCTCGATGTTTGATGGAAGCACGTCCATTCCTTCGTTGTGATGGAGTATCCCTTCCTTCGGATCGAACGGTTCATCGTTTCTCACTTTGCTAAGGACCGACACTATGGTCTCATCCAGTGCATCGGTGTTCTTCCATCCAAGGCATGCGCTAAGGTCTGCCTGCGGATCTGCATCGATAAGCAGTACCTTCTTACCGCTCATCGCGAGTCCTGCTCCAAGATTCACGGCTGTGGTCGTCTTTCCGACGCCGCCCTTCTGATTACATATAGCTATAACTTCTGCTTGTTTCATCTGGTTCTCCTCCCTTCAGTTTGATCATCACGGCACGCTTCGCTTTTGAACACGCCGGATGTATGCCTGCCTGTCGGCAGACTGAATGGATCATGACGGCAGCTGATCTCCTCTAGCCGCCCTTGCTTTCTCGGCCCTCGCTGCCTCTCTCAGATCTATCTCTGTAAGATACATATCCACTTCATCTGAATCAAGGAATATCTCCATGAAATCATCGAAAGCGTCACTTTCCACCTCGCCACATACCCTGACCAGATCCATCTCTGTCACGATGTCTCTGCACCCTGCAGCAAAGAAAACATCTCTCAGCATATCGAATGCCGTCTCTGCACCTCCTTCAAAGCACAGGCTATCCAGCATTCCTACATATGCAAGGCCTTTCTCATGCTCGATGCATCCGCGATCGATACACATCTCCAGGTTATCTGCTGCATCCTGCGCTACCTGAAGGAGTACCGGGCAGTAAGCCTTCTCTCCTAATTCCTGCTCTATCATTTCTCTTGTCAGACCTTCCACTATGATCTTCATCGTATTCTCTGTAGTCTTCATATTCTTTTCCTTTCCCCGGTGATGCCGGTCCAAAAATTACTAAAGCTCTGCATGTTTCAGCAGAGCAATGTAATATGCCTTTGGCATCACTATTCAGGAAAGATCTAAGTTTATCTATCCAAACAACTTCAGGATGAGATCATCCACGGCATCAGTATATCTGCCTTCTTTTATGAGGTTGTTTCTGAGTTCTACCAGGCTGAAGAGTATGAGCTGGCTCTCATCGTCTGTTACGTTCATCTTTATCTTCTTATCGAACATCGTACCCACCTCCTGTTTCTATCCATATATGGAGTACAATTGCTATATATAAATTCTAAGAAAGAAGCCAGGTAATTGCAAATGTGCGATTTTTTCCACCAAAAAACCCGGAGCCTCAGCGCTTGCAAGGGTTCCGGGTGTTTTTTCGGCAAAAGTAACACTTTAGTAACAAAAGTAACACTTTTTGGTTGCCATAGCTCAGTGTTTTCAATAGCTACAGCGTTTTTATCAGTCTAATGGCTTCATCGTAGGGAACAGCAGCACGTCTCTGATGGTGCTCTGGTTGGTTATGAGCATGATCATTCTGTCGATGCCGATGCCGAGTCCGCCTGTCGGAGGGAGTCCGACTTCCAGTGCGTTGACGAAGTCCATATCCATAGGATGCGCTTCTTCATCTTCACCGGTGTCGAGCTCATGCTGCTGCTCGACAAATCTTTCATACTGATCGATAGGATCGTTCAGCTCCGAGAATGCGTTGCCGAGTTCCCAGCCGTTTATATATGCTTCGAATCTTCTGGTGATTCGTCTGTCGCTCGGGTCTTTCTTGGCGAGCGGCGAAATGTCAACAGGATGTCCTGTCACGAATACAGGTCCGTCGAGATATCCCGGAGCTTCCTCGCAGTATGTCTCGAACATTTCGGAAATCAGCTTTCCTCTGGTCTTGTTGCCGACTGTCTCAGGATCCATTCCGTATTCGAGACACGCCTTCTGTGCTTCCTCGTCTGTTTCTATCTGACGGAAATCGACGCCGGTTATTTCCTTTACGCCGTCTGTCATATCAAGGCATCTCCACGGAGGAGTCAGGTCAAAGGACTTGCCCTGATATTCCAGCGTCATGCTGCCGTTTATTTTCTTGGCACAGTTCGAAATTATAGCTTCAGTTACTCTCATCATTGATTCAAGATTGCCAAATGCCTGGTAGCACTCCATCGAAGTGAACTCAGGATTGTGACGATTATCCATACCCTCATTTCTGAAGACAGGTCCCATCTCGTATACTCTGTCAAGTCCGCCGACTACGAGTCTCTTAAGATAAAGCTCTGTGGCGATCCTCAGGTACATATCGATATCGAGTGTATTGTGATGCGTGACGAACGGCCTTGCGGCAGCTCCTCCCGCGATAGTGTTCAGTATCGGCGTATCTACCTGCAGAAAATCATAATCATCCTCGAGAGTCCTTCTGACTTCCTTGAGTATTGCCGCCTTCTTGATGAAAACGTCTTTAACTTCAGGATTAACGATAAGGTCAACATACCTCTGTCTGTATCTGATATCCGTATCCTTGAGTCCTGTCCATTTATTCGGCAGTATCTGCAGCGATTTTGAAAGAAGAACGAGCTTTGTCGCTCTTACAGAGATCTCTCCCTGGTTCGTCTTGAATACTGTGCCGACGATCCCGAGAATGTCTCCGATATCATATTTCTTGAACCACTTGTAGTCCTCTTCACCGATCTCGTCGCGCCTTATGTAGCACTGGATCCTGCCCTTGCGGTCCTGTATATCGATGAATGATGCCTTGCCCATGATCCTGCATGCCATCATTCTGCCTGCTACAGTGACTTCTTTTCCGTCCATTGCTTCGAAGTCAGCTTTGATATCAGCACTGTAGGCATCCTGATCCCAGGTCTCAATGATATACGGATCTCTGCCTGCATCACGAAGATCCTGCAGTTTCTGTCTTCTGATGAGACGCTGCTCGTTCAGCTTCTCTTCAGACAGTTCTTCCACTTCTTCGTTTACCGGATTATTCTTATTATCGCTCATTATATACTTACCTCTTTGCTATTTTAATTATTTCAAATGTGACTGAACCGTCCGGGATCTCTATCTCAACGACATCGCCGGTCTTATGTCCGAGGAGTCCTCCGCCCACAGCCGAATCATTTGAAATCTTTCCTTCAAAAGGATCCGCCTCTGTCGCGCCGACTATCGCATAAGTAAATTCCTCATTTGTCTTTACATTCTTTATAGTGACCTTCGTGCCGACGTTGACCCTGTCCTTCTTTGTTGCAGCAGCATCGATGATCTTGGCCTCTCTCATCATATTCTCCAGCTTGAGAATTCTGGCCTCTACCTCTGCCTGCTCATTCTTCGCCGCGTCATACTCGGCATTCTCCGACAAGTCGCCGAAAGCTCTCGCTTCCTTCAGCTTTTCAGCAACTTCCGCACGAGTGATCGAAACGAGTTCTTCGTGCTCTGCTTTGATCTTTTCATAACCTTCTTTGGTAAGTAACAGTTCCTCTGCCATATTAAATCTCCTAACATATTATATGCCGCCCGTACGGCAGCCATCTTGACATTATAAAAGAAGCTCTGTGCTTTGTCAATCAACGGCCTCAATGCTCACATCCGGCGCACTGCTGAGCATCAGAAGCCCCGCATACCCGAGATCGAAGCGCATGACATCGCCGACGCATATTTCCCTTTTCGCATCCTCTATATCCAGAATCGTATGGTCGCTCGACGCTCCGAGCACTTCAACGCCTTCATCCCTCGGATGAAGCTTGTCCGGATATCCGTAGTCCGCCTTTCCGACAGCCAGCAGCGCGCGTTTTCTAATACCGCGGTCTGTATATTCTTCCCGGTCTCCGAAGGCCGAAAACCCGATCTCGCCCACAGGATAGCTCGGCTTGTCGCGGACTTCTATTACTTCCGCCTCAAGTGTGAAAACGTCTGTATGCATGTAAGGCATATCGAGCCCGTAAAGCTCCTGCCAGTCGCGGGCCAGTAATATTCCTTCGCCCATTCTGAGCTGATTTATCCCGGCAGGTATCGTGCCGTCGAGCACTCTCATGAATGACGATGTCGCGCCTCCCGAAATGTAATCGAGTTTCCGCCCTATCCTTTCTTCAGCGTCTTTTCCCAGATCGACCAGTTCCTGCAGCTTTTCCGCTGTCGCCATCAGCGATCCGTAGCATCCTATGTTTGTTCCGATCCCTGTCAGTTCGATCCCCGGAAGCGCCTCGGCATATTCCGCCGCATCGCACAGCTCCTCCGATCCCCAGAAACCTTCGCGCAGATCTCCGATATCCGCCATCAATATTACCTGATGCGTCTTCCCGGCAGCAGCGGCGGCATCGGAAAGAGCCTTCATTACAGCTGTGTCGCTGTTCAGACTCACATCCGCATATTCGATCACATCCTCAGCCTCAGAAAGCATCGGTATCCTTATCAGCATCAGCGGGACTTTCACTCCGGCGTCTTTCGCTGCGGCCAGCTGTGAGATGCGTGAACTTGCGATCCATCTGCACCCCGCCTGTTCAAAAGCGAGCGATACCTCCGGCATGCCGCTGCAGCCTTTCATGACTCCGGCAACTTCTATCCCGGCATCTCCGCACCGCGAAATCACCTCACGCAGGTTCGTTTTCAGCTTCGGGATATTAACTGTGAGTTTCGGCAAATGTCTTCCGGAATCATACATTACTCGTGTCTCCTGTTTTCCTCGGAAAATCTTCTGATCTTCTGAGATGTGTTCTTGTCGAAATCTGTATCTCTGATATACAGTCTCTTGATTTTCTTGAAGAACGGAACCTTCTGATTTATGGCATCTATTTCTTCCCACAGATCCTGATACAGATCTCTCCTGGAAGGTTCGCGGCCTTCATATTTTTCTGCGACCTCTTCATCGTCAAGTCTCACCGAAGCCACAACAAGGATATCGTCCTTGTCTTCATTTTCTTCCGCGAATACCATTGACTCTTTCACGACAGGAATATTGTTTATGTAATATTCAAGTTCTTCAGGGAATACATTTTTCCCGTTCTTGGTAATTATGACATTTTTCTTCCTGCCTGTTATATAAATGTAGCCTTCGTCATCGATGTAGCCGATGTCGCCCGAGTGGAACCATCCGTCCGTAACAGCCTCTGCAGTTGCCTCCGGATTCTTGTAATATCCGATCATGACATTGTCGCCCTTCAGCCACAGTTCGCCGTTCCCGTCTTCATCCGGATCGTTGACTTTTACCTGGAACCCCGGGAAGCCTCTGCCGCACGATGTGGACTTCGGTCTGATATCGGGATTGAGCGCACCCATCGGAGCGCACTCCGTGAGCCCGTATCCCTGCAGCGCATTTATGCCTATAGCCCTGAAGAAATCGAGCACTTCCGGATTGATCGCGGCACCTCCCACTATCAGCAGTCTCATTCTGCTGCCGAATATCGCAAGGATATCCTTGAAAAGTTTTTTGCTGAGATCTATGTGCAGCTTCTTCATCTTCGCATTCATCGCCAGGCCTTTTCTCAGCTTGTCGGCCTTTCCTTCCTTCTCCGCAGTCTTCCAGACTCTCTTGTATATCAGTTCGAAGATTGCCGGAACTCCGAGAAGCATTGTCGGATTCGCTTCTTTCAAATTCTTCAGGATGTACTTCAGCCCTTCGCAGTAAGCGATCGCCGCGCCCTTGTACATCGGCATCAGGAATCCGCTTGTGCACTCATAAGTATGATGCAGCGGCAGCACCGAGAAGAAAATATCCCAGTCATTGACCTTGAGCACCGTAGGGCTCGCCATAAGATCGGCGGCGAGATTCTTGTGTGAGATCATTACTCCTTTCGAAGCGCCCGTCGTCCCCGATGTGTAAATCAGGACCGCAAGGTCTTCATTATTGATCTGCGCATCCAGGAAACGCCTGTCTCCCCCGTCGATGAGTTTCTGCCCTTTTTCCACCAGCTTCGGCCAAGAGAACGATCCGTCTTCATCCCTGGCGGCATTCATGTTTATGACAGTACTGAGCTTTGTCGAACCCTCAGCGAGGATCTCCCTGAACTCTTTCTCATACTTTCCGGTAGTAATAACAGCTTCAACATCGGCATCATTCATCAGCTCTGTAATATTCGTCTTGTCGAGTTCCTTATCCAGAGGCACAGCTATGCCGGTTCCGCAGACAACTGCAAAATACGACATCGCCCATCTGGAACAGTTCTCACCTATGATCGAAATTCTCTTGTCCTTCAGCCCCATATCAATGAGTGCTGTTCCCAGGGCATTGACCCTTCTGAGCATTTCTTTGTACAGGATCGATCTGTACGGACCGCCCTTCGTGTCTTTCTCCCAGAACGCAACATGATCTCCGTACCATTCGTCACTCGCCGAACTCTCGATCATATCTTTCAGATCTGTGATAGGACGGCTGTCCCTGTACATGATCAGAGGATCTGTGCTGGCCTCGATGTTTTCCGCCACGAAATTCACAGCATAGGTTTTTTCTTTTTCCTTCAGTGCTTTGTATTCTTCTGTACTCAGCATTTGGTCTCCTTTCCGTCATCCGAATTCAGATTTTCCTCATTATATCTCTTGATCTTTCTTGTAGCCGTTTTGTCAAATTCTTCATGACGAATACTGAATCTCCTGACCCTCTTGTAAAGAGGCATGAGGTCGTTCACCCGCTCAATCTCGTCTTTAAGAAATGCTCTCAGTTCATCATCATCGAGATGCTTTCCTGTCTGTTCCACAATATTATCAAAATTAGGCAATATCTCAGCCTTTACCACACTGTCGCCCTTATCATCAGACTGCGCGTGCACCAGCGCCTCCTCGATAAAGTCCGAAAGCGTCAGGTAATACTCGATTTCCTCGGGAAATACATTCTTCCCGTTCTTCGTTATTATTACAGATTTCTTTCTGCCGGTAATATATACGAACCCGTCGTCGTCGATATAGCCGATGTCGCCCGTATGGAGCCACCCGTCCGCGTCGACTGCGGCTTTCGTGGCTTTTTCATTCTCGTAATAGCCGATCATTACCGAAGGTCCCCGGCAGATGATCTCGCCGTAGCCGTCTGCATCTACGTCCACCGTGTCGAGCTCTGTCCCCGGCAGCGCGAACCCCGCTGAATCGGCCCTGCTGTAATAGTCGCGGTTGACCGCAAGTATCGGCGAATTCTCCGTCATGCCGTATCCCTGGATCATCGGGAGCCCCATCGCTTCGAAATCCTCTATGACACGCGGATTGATCGAAGCTCCGCCGGCAATGAACAGTGCCATGTGACCGCCTGTTGCTTCATGCACATCCTTGAACATCCTGCGGCATATCGCCGGATTATTGTAGAGCTTGAACTTTTTGGAAAGCGCAATACCCTTTCTGAGTTTATCGATCTTGCCGGATGCTTCCGCCTGCTTGAACATCTTCTTATGTATCGTCTCGAATATCAGAGGCACCGACAGCATGACAGTGGCATGCGACTCCTGCATATTTTTCATTATGTATTTAAGCCCTTCGCATATGGCAATAGCCATGCCCTGGTAAAGCCCCGTCATGATGTGACAAGTCATCTCGTATGTATGATGCATCGGCAGGACCGAAAGGCCTATTCCCGGCTTTCTGATATTGACATATTTGCTCATATTCATTACGTTGGCGGCAATGTTGCGGTGCGAAAGCATTACACCTTTCGCCATCCCCGTCGTTCCGGAAGTGAAAAGCAGCGAGCACATCGCTTCGGGATCGATCTCCGCCTTGAGATAGTCGGTATAGCCGCTGTATATCGCATCTTTTCCGCTCTCTATGAATCCCTGCCAGGAAAGACGCGGTATCGTATCGCCTTCTGCCGGTTCTTCGGCATCTTCGTCTTCTCCCAGCGCCATATCAACGATGAACTCTATCCCGGTCAGTCTCGGAGCTATTTCATTCACCAGTTTTCTGAGCTTGCCGCTGTGCACTATCGCCGAAACGCCTGCACGCTCCAGGAGATTCACGACTTCCTCCTGATGCAGTTCGCGGTCGATCGGCACTATGACTCCTGCGCCGTTGACCACGGCGAAATATGTCACGACCCATTCGTAACTGTTCTCGCCTATTACTGCAATTTTTTTGCCCTTCATTCCTCTGCTGACAAAACTCGTTCCCAGCGCGTTGATGTCCACGCGGAACTGTCCGAATGAAATGGGTTTATAATCTCCGCCGGGTTTATCCTTCACTAAAAAAGCAGGATCATCTCCAAAGAGGTCAGCGCATGAATCTATCATTTCGCGAAGGTCTCTGATATCTCTCGTTTCATACAGCTGATCTTTATACTTTTTGCTGTTCATAATTTCTCCAAACTGCTCTTTTTCATAAAATATAGCGGTATATATTATATCACAAGATCTGCCTTTAATACAGTTATTTGACACCCGGCTCAACAGCGTCTATAATTCAAACCACTTGAAAGTCAGGAGGTAAAATGAACAACAAAGCACTTATTGCCATGAGCGGAGGAGTCGATTCCTCTGTGACGGCATATCTTATGAAAGAAGCGGGATATGAATGCACCGGCATCACTATGAAATTGTTCACAAACGAGGATGCCTGCATGCCGCGCGGCCATACATGCTGTTCTCTCGATGATGTGAACGATGCAAGAAGCGTTGCGGTAAGTCTCGGGATGCCTTATTATGTCCTGAATTTCACAGAGGAGTTCAACGAAAAGATCATCCGGAAGTTTATTGACTCGTACGAGCGGGGAGAAACGCCGAATCCGTGTATCGACTGCAACAGGTACATGAAGTTCGACAAGCTCTTTGTGAAAGCGCAGGAACTCGGCGCCGATCATGTGGCGACCGGGCATTACGCGCGGATAGACCGCGACAGGGATACGGGAAGATGGCTTTTGAAAAGATCTGCCGATCCGTCAAAGGATCAGACATATGTGCTTTACTCCCTGACACAGCATCAGCTTGCTCATGCGCTATTTCCCCTGGGAGGCATGACAAAAAAGCACACGCGTGAAATCGCTGAGATGCAGGGTTTCGTAAATGCCGGCAAGCATGACAGTCAGGATATCTGCTTCGTCACAGACGGTGACTATGCGGGTTTTATCGAATCGTATTCAGGCAGAAAACACCTGCCGGGAGACTTTATTGATATGAACGGAAACGTTCTCGGACAGCACCGGGGACTGATAAGATACACTGTCGGACAGCGGAAAGGACTCGGACTGGCATTGCCGCAGCCTATGTATGTGGTCTCTAAAAACATTCCTGACAATACGGTCACGCTCGGGCTGGAAAAAGATCTTTTATCTGATACGCTGACCGCCGTGGATCTGAACTGGATCTCTGTTGAACGCCTTCCCGACGGGGGAATGCGCTGTACTGCCATGACGAGATACAGGAAAAAAGAACAGCCATGCACGGTCATGCAGGACGAGAACGATCCGGACAGAGTGAAAGTCATATTCGACAGTCCGCAGAGGGCGATCACCTCCGGACAGGCGGTTGTGTTCTATGACGGCGACATGGTTGCGGGAGGCGGAACAATAGAATGATAAATGAAAAACTTGATATATATATAAAAGAGCTGGGAAAAGCGGCAATAGCATTTTCCGGCGGAGTGGATTCCACTTTTCTTCTGAGCGCCGCCTGCCGGATACTCGGCAGAGATAATGTCCTCGCCATAACTGCCAAAGCGGAATGTGTTCCCGCGCACGAATCTCTGGAAGCAGATGAATTCTGCGCATCTCTCGGTATCAGGCAAATCGTACTCGATCTGAAACAGCTGGAAATAGACGGTTTCGCTGAGAATAACGAAGACAGATGTTATATCTGCAAGCGCTCGCTTTTCACCGCAATGATCAGAGCGGCTGCAGAAGAAGGCTTCGATCATCTTGCAGACGGGACCAACGCCTCCGACACGGGCGACTTCCGCCCCGGTATGAGAGCGCTCACAGAACTCGGTATCCTGAGCCCGCTGAAAGACTGCGGCATTTCAAAAGACGACATCAGAGCAATGTCAAAAGAGCTCGGTCTGCCGACCTGGAACAAACCGTCGTTTGCCTGTCTCGCCAGCAGATTTCCCTACGGTGAACGCATAACTGCGCAGAAGCTTGACATCGTTGAAAAGGCGGAAAACATTCTCCGCGGGATCGGATTCATTCAGTACAGAGTACGCATTTATGAAGCCGGGACCTGCGGTTTTACCGCATCGATCGAAGTAATGCCTGATCAGTTCGGATTGTACAGGGAGCACCGCAGCGAGATAGAAAACGGGTTTTCCGCTATAGGTTTTGCACGCGCTGACCTTGATCCGCAAGGCTACCGGACAGGCAGTCTCAACCTCGTATGAGGAGCAGATTTCGGTTGACTTGATGTCTTTAAATCAGTATAATCATTAAGTGGACATGCTACTGTAGCTCAATCGGTAGAGCAGCACATTCGTAACGTGCAGGTAGCCAGTTCGATCCTGGCCAGTAGCTCCATTTAATAACAAAGTCCCTTTTGGGGCTTTGTTTTGAATTTTGCGGAGTATAGTGTATAATATAAGAACATTATAATGTTGATTGATGGGAACACACTATGGTAATGGGAATTTCTGATTATCACGACTATCCGGCTTTGAGGTATTTTAAACCGGATCAAAAATTTAGCATTTCCTCCGACGCCATGCCGCGGGGAGCTGCTGTCTTTGCTTTTGACGGGGAAAAATGTTTTCTCTTATGTTTCAATGGTTTGTTTTTAGCTCAGCACGAAGTCGCTATTGAAGATTATTATGAGATAATAAAAGAAGATGCTCTCGATATGATCCATCCTGATGACCGCAGCGCTGTGCGCGCGGCTCTCAGGGATTTTTTCAGCGGCGATCTCACAACGGATTCCGTTGTCTTCAGAACAATACCGAAAGATGATACACGTTTTTTCATCGCAGATGTCATAAAGTATACAGAGCCGATCGACGGCATGCCGGCATTCACTGCTATTTTTCATGAGACATCTCCTGAAACACGCATAATCGAAAGACTTGAAGCACAGAAGGAATATGAGATTTTCACGGGATTTGTCAGCCCGCAGATTTTCTGCGACCAGATACGCGGATTCATCGAAAACAATCCGGATGCAGATTATGTTGCAGGATGCATCGGCATGAGCAGACTGCGTGTCGTGAATGACCTCTTCGGCGATGCCAAAGCGCTGGAGCTGCTTCGCGGCATCGCAAAATTGCTGCATGACAAGCTTCTGCCGAACGGCCTTTTTGCCAGATAGAACGCGGACACATTTGTATTCGTTGTATTCAGCAAAGCCCTGAATCCGACGACTCTCCTTTTTTCGATCGATGAAGCTGTTTTTTCAGTCATTCCGAAGTACAGAATACGCGCCCAGCTGGGTCTGTATAACATGAAAAGAGAAGATGCGTATGATCCTGCAGCCGCCCTGCATAACGCTCAGCTGGCTCTGCATCATATTGCCTCTGACCCTATACACAGAGTATCGTACTTTAACGATGATATGGCCGAACAAGACACAAAGCGGCACTACATCATAAGTGAAATGGAGCAGGCCTTCCGCGAGAGACAGTTCGTTGTATACTATCAGCCGATCTTCAGCGCGACTACCAGAAAACTGATTTCCGCGGAAGCTCTTGTAAGGTGGATGCATCCGGACCGGGGAATGATCCCGCCGGGAGACTTTATTCCGATATTCGAACAGGAGGGTTTCATCACGAAGCTCGATGTGTATATCTGGGAAGAAGTCTGCAAGTACATAAAAGGACGCAAAGACCATGGCCGTCCTGTTGTTCCGATATCTGTGAACATGTCGAGACTGGATACATATAATCCGCGTCTGACCGATATAATCACAGGACTTACTGCGAAATATCATATACGCCCCGGAGATCTCCGTTTCGAGATAACTGAGAGCACATATTCAGAAGACCCTGAAAGGATACAGGAAATTGTCCGTACGCTCAAAGACAAAGGATTTTCAGTCCTGATGGACGACTTCGGGAGCGGATATTCTTCACTCGCGATCCTGAAGGATCTCGATATAGACGTCATAAAAATAGACCGCGGCTTCGTGCTTGATGTTACGACCAATGAACGCGCATCGAATGTCCTCGGCAGTGTAATACGACTGACCCGAAGACTTCACATCCCGACAGTCGTCGAAGGCGTGGAGACCAAGGAGCAGTTCGACTACATGCGCGGCATGGGCTGCGACAGCATACAGGGATTTTATTTCGCCAGACCCGGCACTGCCGAAACACTCAGCGATCTGATAGAAAAATGCGGCGGAACAGAAGAAGAGTCGAACATCAAGGCATTTGCACGCGAAACGACGATCGCACTTGCACCCAAAGGCGGGAAAAAGACCATACTCATTGTCGACGATCAGCCGATCAACCGGATATTACTGCGGACTCTCCTCGAAGACTATTATGAAGTTCAGGAAGCCGGCAACGGAAAGACTGCCATCGATATGATCAGGCAGAATGCCGGCCGCATAGATCTGGTGCTTCTCGATATTGTAATGCCGATATTCAACGGCTTCGACTTCCTGGAGGAAGCCCGGGCTTATGATTACGGCAAAAACATCCCGGTCATCGTCATGACCGAGGCGGACAGTACGGAAAACGAAATCATGGCTCTTGAATACGGCGCCAACGATTTCGTCAAAAAACCATATCAGAACGAAACTATTTTGCTTCGAGTTGCCAATCAGCTCAAGCTCAATGAATTAACAGAAAGGAACAAATAATGAACGACGATTACAAGAACGCATTAAGAGCCATCGGTGTCGATGTAGATACCGCGATCGGCAGAGTCGTGGGCAAAGAAGATCTGTACGAAAAACTGCTCCTGATGTTTTTCGATGACAAATCGCTCGAAATGCTTAGAGAGAAAGTCGCCGAGGGAAATATTCAGGGAGCCTTCGACGCAGCTCATACCATAAAAGGGACCGCCGGCAATCTCGGCCTTGATAATATCAACTCCGTTGTAATGCCGATGGTCGAAATTCTCCGTGCGGGAAACGACGAAGGTGTCGCCGCAATGGTCGAACAGACTCAGGCAAAATATGACGAGCTCAAAGCAGTCATAGATAAATACGCCGGCTGATTTCTGCCGCCGCTGCCGCCGGGCGATCTCGCTCAGCGGCTTTTTATTTTTCCGTCTATGTATTCCATGCGGAATCCCGGCACGGACTTGTCGAACCGGCAGATGCCGCGATAGCTGCAGTATGTGCACGAGCTCTGTCTCTGCGCAGTCATCTTCGGATGCACCTCGATATTCCCGTCCTCAAGATTTCTGCACATATCATTTACTATTTCTTCCACCTCTGCCAGGTACTCGTTGAAGTCCTCTTCATCGAGGTATTTCCCGGTCTTGAAAGAATCGGCAAACACGCCGTCCTTTTTCTTGGCCGGCACGACATCAGACTGTCCTTCACTGTGGTCTATCGCATTCGCTACCTGCCTGTTGTTCAGCAGGACGCCGTCCAGGAGATATGTCTTCCGTTCCTCAGCGGCCAGTTTATCTTCCATCGTCTCCGATAAAGACCCGTCGCTCTGATACACCCCGTTGATATTCTGAGCGTTGAGTTCCGGCCTTGCAATCTTGAAATAAAATGCACCAGCCGGGATATGACCCGACTCTTTTGCCGCACGCATATATATCATGAGCTGAAGCTGTATCCCGCTAATGACCTCAGCCGCCCTGTACTTCAGCATGCCGCCCGACTTGTAGTCGATGACCTTCGCATAATCTCCCGGCAGGATATCCATACGGTCTATCTTCCCTTCGATATCAATATCCGAATCCGGGATGCTGACCGGCGCAAAACGCTTGCCCTTCCCGAAAGCAGCTTCAAAAGCCATATCATAGATACTTCCGCACTGCACTTGTTTCACCATGTGCCACGCCGTTTCGCGGACGACATCACGCATCCGCTTCGTTCTGTATTCCTCCGCCCGGCTGTTTTTCAGCAGTCCCTCCTTATAGGTGTTCTGCTGTCCGTCGAGGATCCTGTCTGCAGCCGCAGTAATGTCCTCTTTCGTCGCGGTCATCCACGGCGATGCGTCATCTGTTATTTTCATCCCGGTCCCGGTAAGATCCCTGGCCAGAATCATAAGACAGCGGTGGCACACTTCTCCTATCTGCGCGCCTCCCATTTCATATGCCGGCGGTTCATAAGGAGAGAGTCCGTACCGCACGAAATGCATGAACGGGCATTTCCCGTAACTTTCCAGTCTGGAAGGGCTGAGCGTAAAGGCATCTTTGCCCGCTTTTTTGTACACTGCCGCAGCTTTTTCCGCATCGATCCGCGATACAGTATTGTGATACGTGAGTCCGCCTGCCATCAGCTCGAGCTTCCCCGGTTCATGCTCCGTATACCAGCACACGGCTTCTTTCCATTCGTCCGGGAGCTCTGTTTCTTTTTCAGCACAGCGCCGGACTTCCTCTGCCAGATGGCCGAGAGTGCTCCCCGGAGTCTGGATCAGATCTCCGCCCGACGCGCCTCTCTCCGCTGATTCGCTCAGGACATCGCGGCCGACGCTGATCCCGCGGAAAACTTCACGTATCTTCTCGAACACTGTTGAAGCACGCGCCGGTTTGCCCTCTTCATCAGATGCCGAACAGCTCACATACAGATATTCGGCGGCTTTGGATATATTCTTGTATATGGCAAGATTTTCTTCCTGTATTCTCAGGCTTTCCAGTCTGCATATCTCAATGCCCGCGGCAGCAAGCTCGAGTTTCTCATCCTCGTTCAGGATACCGCCGTCTGATACTCCCGCAGGCAGTATTCCTTCATTCGCGCCGATAATTATTATCGCTTTTTTCGGACCTGTACGCGTCCTCTGCATTGTTCCCATGATCAGACCGTCGGCCGAAGGAGGGAGCACGCCTATTTCCGCGGCTTCCAGTCCGGACCTGAACAGATCTGTAAAATTCTTTTTTGATATTCTTTCATTTCCGATGATCTCGTTCAGCTGATCGAAAATATCTATCATGACATTCCAGACCTGCGCCGCCTGTTCCGCGGCTTCAAGATGCCCCTCTTCGGTCTGTCTCTGTATCAGCCCGTTTATTCTGTCCGGAATGCCCGCAGTCTCTGTCAGATACGAATACATGACAGAAATTTTTTCTGCCACCGTCTTCTTCTCGGTAAAATCATCATTGAACTTCATGATCGGATCTATAACAGCCGCTCTTGCTTCGTTCAGTGCTGTCAGGTCTTCCTCATCCCCGCCTTTGACAAATTCTTTTTTCCATTTTGTCCCCCGGATAAAGAAACGCTCCGAATAATTTTCCAGGCCGCATACCATATCGGCTTCGATATCAGTCAGGCCGCTTTTGAGCAGCGTAAGAACATCTTCGCGTCTGTATCCCCTGCTGATAATATCGAGCAGCGCCGTCACGTAACTCACCGCCGGACTTGACATGACCCCCCGTTTTTCATCCATGAAAAGATCGATGCCGTACCGGGCGAATACGCGCTTCGTGATACGCCCGCGCACCTCGAGATCATTGCATATTACTGCTATATCTCTGTAACGCAGACCGCGTTTGCGCACAAGATCGCGTACTTTCACCGCCGCTGTCTCAGCCTCTGCATAAAAATCCGCAGCCCTGATCAGAGTAATTTCCTTTTCCGCCTCGGCGGCCTCCGCGGTCGGGCCTTCGCCCGCATCCATGATCATCTTGTCAGAAGGCACGGAGAAAATGTTTTTTTCCAGGAAAGCAAGGTAAGGCGCCTGTTCCGCGGCATACTTTTCTTCGTCTATCTTAACGGGGCCGGTATGTCCGGCTCCCGCCGCCTCCGCCGCCTCAGTCAGCTTTTCCGCCATGAGCGTGCCGATCCTGAAGATTTCATCATCGTGTCCGCCCCTGCTCCATGTGAGCACCACGTTTACATCCGCGGCTGTCTCGATGAGCTTTCCTATGACCTCGAGATTTTTCGGCGTAAAGTAGTCGAATCCGGAGATCCAGACTGTACTGCCGCGCACCAGCGAGGACTCTGTTATTTTCGAGGCAAAAAGGGTTATATAATCCTCGGTGTCCACGTATTTCCCGTCTATCTGTCTCTCGTACTCCGCAAATATCTTCTGAATGTCCTCGAGTTTGCGATGCAGGAATGTATTTTCGGGAGATGCGGATATTACCGCCTCGAGATCTTCCGGAGACGTGCTGTACTGCTTGAGCTCCGAGATGAAATCGTTGGTCATCGAAATAAAATCTGTATTGTTCTTATATCCCCCGAATACTCTGAGCTGTTCATCTTCTTCACCGATGATCTTCGTCAGGAGCATGTGACGTCCCTGTTTATCGATCATTCTGCGTTTTCCGCCTCCGCATTCGCTGAGGACCCGGCTCCCGAGGCGGCTGATGCTGAGCACCTCGATATCAAGAAGCCCTTTTTTCTGCAAATAAAAAAGGGCATCCTGCTCCGCCTGAAGAGTAAACTGATCAGGTACCAGCAGTATCGTTCTGCCCTTTATGTTATCAAATATGAATTTGTCTTTGTTGACGCTTTCGCGGCCGTAATAAATATGCAGCATGGCAGTTTCCTTTCATTAAGAATATACTACCATATTACTATATGAAATCACGGAATATGTCCGAAACTTTTTCTATTTTCTTTGCTTTCCAGCAGTTGCGTCCGCACAGTATCAGCCCGTTCTCCATGTCGCCGCGCGCTGTTCTCAGCGCGGCTTCTGTTACCGGCAGCGGCGTCCCGCCTTTTTCCAGCGACCTTACATAGTTGTTTCTTATCGCCCAGCATGGTTTTTCTCCCGGCACCGCAACAAGCGCAATATCCGGTTCCTCGGCGTCAATGTACGCCTGCTTGAAAGCTTCGTCCGCATCGCATTCTTCAGTAGTGACGAACCTCGTACCTATCTGAATGCCGTCGGCGCCGTAGGCAAAAGCCTTTTTTGCGTCTTCTCTCGTATAGATACCTCCGCCTACTATCAGCGGACAGTTGCCGAGTTGTGAGATCTCTTCCCTGACCTCGACGAGATCAGCATAGAATTCCTCACGTGCCCGGTCGATCTTCTCGGTCTTGTATCCCAGCGTTCCGCCGGCATATGGACCTTCGAAAATAAACGCGTCCGGTGTGCGTCCGTGCTTTTTCTGCCAGTTCTTGATGATTACCCTCGCTCCTCTCGGAGAGGAAATGATCGGTATCAGCGCCACGCTCCGGTCTCCGACTATCCCCGGCAGCGATGTCGGTATTCCCGCGCCGCTTATGATGATCCTGGCCCCGGCTTCGATCGCCGCTTCTACATATTCGCTGTAATGCTCTGTTGTATACGGTATATTCACCGCCACAGGCCCCGGCGTTCCGACCGCGGATATCCGCAGCGCTTTCTGTACTTCGGTTTTAAGAGCCCGGAGATTAGACCTCACCGGCCGCTTCTCATATTCGGGATCCCCGTAACCGCATTCCGTAGCGGCCACGCAGCCCACGCCGCCTTCTCTCGCCACTTCTCCGGCGAGTCCGCCGAGCGACACTCCGACACCCATTCCGCCCTGGAATATCGGAACGGGTATTACTATATCCCTGATCCTCAGCGGCGCCAGTCTGTAATCGTTCACATCGCGGACCGGCGGTACCCTCTGCATGGAAACAAATTCGTTTATACTTTCCAGCGAGCGCACGAATGTATCGATCTCTTCCGGCGAAAGCATAGATACGGCTTCACCGATAAGCTTCGCATGGTATTCCTCATGCTCGGCAACAGCCGCGCGCCCGGCCTGCGTCAGCCTGACTTTGACAATGCGCTTGTCCTCCGGTGTGCGGAATCTCTCGACATAGCCTTTTTTCACAAGATGACTGACCGCTGTGGTCAGTGTACTTACTGATATCTTGAGGATGGCCGCGACCTGACTCATTGTTTTCGAGCGCTCAGCGCTTCCGACCGCCATATGCTCTCCGCCTATCGCGGCCAGCGTATGCATTTCCGTCATCGACAGATTATGTTTTCCTGATCCGTTCAGAGCCTTTTCCTCCATTTTGAGGACGACATTGAATAAATTCACCAATATCTCGTCGATGCGTTCTACTTGATTCATACTTTTTTCTCCTTATGCGTCGAACATAAATGAGATCTCGCACTCGCACGCGAGCCGGTCTCCCACATATGCCCTGCCGATGCCCTTGCCGGCGCGCGATCTGAGATGTACGAGTTCTACTTCCAGTCTGAGATCGTCGCCCGGGACGACTTTCTGTCTGAACTTGGCATTTCTGATCCCGGAGAAGAAAGCTATTCTTCCTTTGTTTTCCGGGATCGACAAAGCAGCCACTGCTCCCGCCTGGGCTATTGTTTCCACGATCAGGACTCCCGGCATTACCGGTTCCTGAGGGAAATGCCCCCTGAAGTAATATTCGTCTTCGCTCACGTGCTTGATTGCCGTAACAGTTTTCCCCGGTTCCATCTCCACGATCTCGTCAATGAGCAGGAACGGATCTCTGTGCGGCAATATTTCCTTTATCTGTTCTTTATCCATCAGCATGGTTTTTCTCCCGTCATGATACTGTTCTGTGTTAAAAAAGGGCCGCACGTCCCGGCAGCCCTTCTGTGATCTTTATTTATTTATCTTTTTTCCCGCCCAGAAAAAGCAGCGCCAGAGGGGTCGTAATAAGCGCCAGTGCGGCAAGTCCGTGCTTTCTTTTTTTCTTCGCATCTGTGCCGAGGCTGGTCACAGTCTCATGCGTAGATGTAGTCTCGGACATTGCTTTTTTAGCATCCTTCTTGTCGCCTTTGGCCTTTTTACGGTCTTTCTTCGCGGCTTTGGCAGCCCTGGCAGCCTTCTTAGCCTCTTTGCGGCTCACCTTTTCGACCTTCTTCTTGGCTTTATAATCAGCCTCCGCTGCGGCAAATGCCTCTGCAGAATAAAGAATATCCGGATCAGGTCTGTCCTCGGAAAGATCAGGCATATATGCCTCGTTCTCCTCGGCCATCTCTTCTTCTATCTCCGCTTCTTTTTTCAGTGATTTTGCCCTGGCCGCGGCTTCCTGCGCCTTCAATGCTGCCAGTTCGCTGATCTCCTGAGCTCTTCCTGCGGCGATCCTCGCCTTTTCCGAAGCAGCATCCCCGGCAGTTCTGGCGAATTCCCTGGCGTCATCGGCAAAATCTCTCGCATCGCTGAGATAGGCTTCTTTGTTCTTTTTAGCCTGCTCGATATACGGCTTTGCGGCCTTCTTTGCTTTTTTCACGTACGGCTTCGCCGCTTTTTTTGCTTCGCTCTGTTTTTTGTCAGCCAGTTTCTTCGCGTCATCCGCCAGTTCCCTGGCATCCTTTACCAGCGGTTTAGCTTCTTTTTTTGCCTTCTTTACATATGGCTTTGCTGTCTTCTTCAGCTGATCCACATACGGAACTGCCGCCGCAGCGGCATCGCTGAACTTCGCACTCGCATAGTCCTTTGCGTCGTAAGCAAAATCCACAGCGCCGTCTTTAATATCGGCAGCTTTATTCGCAGCTTCTGATATCCTGGAGTTGCGCATTGCTTTCAGGCGCTTCGCCTCAAAGTCATCATTAACCGCCGTCAATGTGCGGTTTGCCCATCCTGTTACATTTCTGTTGTTCCAATTGCTCATTTTAAGCTCCTCCTTATCCGCCCTTTTTTGCTGCGATCTCCCCGAACGTATATATTCTTATTTTACTCCGCGAACTTCTTAATTACAATACTGCCGTTATGTCCGCCGAATCCGAATGAGTTCGACATCACGCATTTCAGTTCCCGGCTGCGTCCCTCGTTCGGTACATAGTCCAGGTCGCACTTCGGGTCAGGCACTCTGAGATTTATCGTCGGCGGAATGAATCCGTCGTTGATAGCCTGCACGCAGAATATGCCTTCGATAGCTCCCGCTGCTCCGAGAAGATGTCCTGTCATGCTCTTAGTCGAACTTACAGGCACTTTGGTATCTTCGCCGAATACCATCTTGATTGCTTTTGTTTCAAACTCGTCATTGTACGGCGTGCCTGTTCCGTGCGCATTGATATAATCTATCTCATCAGAAGATATTCCCGCTTCGTCGAGTGCCAGCTGCATGCAGTTTGCCGCGCCGCTTCCGTCCGGTTCCGGCATCGTCACATGATATGCGTCGCATGTCGATCCGTATCCGGCCAGCTCACCATAGATATGCGCGCCTCTCTCCAGAGCGTGCTCCAGCTCCTCAAGAACGACGAATCCGGCGCCCTCTCCCATGATGAAGCCGTCTCTTTCCGCGTCAAACGGCGTCGAACATCTGTCTTTGTCCGTACTGGTCGAAGTGGCCTTCATAGTACCGAAACCCGCGAAGCAGGCAGGTGCAAAAGCAGCTTCCGCTCCGCCCGCGATGATAACATCACTGTATCCGTCCTTGATATTTCTGTACGCCTCGCCTATTGCCTGTGTACCGGCTGCGCATGCTGTAACAACACCGATGCACGGCCCTTTGGCGGCAAATTCTATCGCGATGTTTCCGGCTATGAGATTCGAGATCGTCATCGGGATCATCAGAGCCGACACATGCTTGCAGTCCTGTCTGTTCTCGGCTTTCCGTATCTGACCTTCAAGCGTCTGGATGCCGCCGATGCCCGATCCGCCGTAAACTCCGAATCTCGTCGGTTCAACATTCTCTCCGCTCACGATCCCGCTGTCGGCAACGGCTTCATGTGCAGCAACGATCGCGAACTGCGAAGTAGGATCGAGCCTCTTTGCTGCTCTCTTGTCCGGGAACTCGAAGTTTTTAACTTCTCCGCCCATTACACATTTCTGATCCTCCAGATCGAAATGCGTGATCCTGTCGATCCCGTTGACGCCATTCTTTATATTTTCCCATGATTCTCCCGCTGTGTTTCCGACCGGAGTGACCGCGCCCATACCGGTAATAACTACTCTCTTCATATTAATTGTCTCCTCGTTTTTATTGAAATTCTTTGCTGATATCTGATTCTTTCGCTGCGCCCGCTCAGCAGATGAGCCCGCCGTCGACAGCAATGACCTGCCCTGTAACGTACGAAGCAAGGCCGCTCGCCAGGAACAGCGCCGCGCCTGCGACATCATCCGGTGTACCCATGCGTCCGAGTCCGATGTTCTCCGCCGCCCTGGCCTTCTGATCATCCGTCAGCACCGCAGTCATATCCGTTGCGATAAATCCCGGAGCAATGGCATTTACAGTAATGCCTCTTCTTCCCAGCTCTTTGGCCGCGCTGAGTGTCATGCCTATCACGCCGGCTTTCGACGCGCTGTAATTCACCTGCGCGGGATTTCCCTTCACGCCCGCTATCGACGACATGTTGATAATGCGTCCGCTGCGCTGCTTCATCATGACTTTCGAAGCGGCTTTCATGAAGCTGAAACTCCCGACAAGATTAATGTCTATCACTCTGGCAAAATCTCCGGTGCTCATGCGCGCCAGCAGTTTGTCATCCGTGATCCCCGCGTTGTTGACCAGTATATCCACCGAGCCGAACTCTTCTTTTGCCTTCGCCACGGCTCCTTCGGCCGTCTGCGGATCCGCGACATCGCCTTTGAACAGCAGCACCTTCGTGCCGAACTTTCCCAGCTCCTCTGCGGCCTTCTCAGCCTGCTCGTCATTGCTTCTGTATACAATGAGCACATTCGCGCCGTTCTCACAGAACTTTCCCGCAATGCTCCTGCCTATTCCTCTGTCTCCGCCGGTAATAACCGCGGATTTTCCTTTTAACATTCTGTCTCCTTCCGCCCTTCTGTCATTTCACGCAGTGATGCGATCGTCTGCTCCAGGCTGTCTCTGTCTTCGACATGCAGCGGCACTGCCTCTTTCGTGATCTTTTTGATCAGCGACGAAAGCGTTTTGCCAGGGCCGATTTCAATAATGGCCTCCGCGCCGTCGCCCGTCATGTTTTCAATGATCTCCTGCCAGTACACCGGGCTCATAGCCTGCTTCGCCATTACTGCGGCCAGATAATCCGCCACCGCGGCGTCGTCACCCTTGTCGCCTTCGAAGCCTTCCATAATATCTTCGGCAGTAATGTCAGAGTATATTTTCCCCTCAGGCAGTTTCAGTTCCGCTTCTCTGAGGATCGGCAGCAGCTTTTCCGCGGCAGGCTTCATGAGCGCGCAGTGGAACGCCGTGCTTACCGGCAGCGGTATCGCCTTGATCTTATTCGCCCCGGCGACTTCCGCAAACGATTCGAGCGCTTCTTTTTCACCGGCCACTACTGTCTGCGTCGGCGAGTTGAAGTTGACCGCTTCGAGCACACGCCCTCCGGCCGCTTCCTCTACCGCCGCGAGCACCGCTTCTCTTTTTCCGAGCGCCGCCGTCATGCCGCTGATGTTCTCGCCCGCTTCGTTCTGTCCGGCCTTCTGCATGAACAAGCCTCTGTTCTGCACTATCTTCAGGCCCTTGCCTATCTCGTCGATCGCTCCCATGGACGTCAGCGCCGCATATTCTCCGAGGCTGAATCCCGATACGCCCACCAGTTCAAGCTTGTCCGCTATCCCGGCATTTTCCGCCGCTTCTCTGAAAGCCTCGTACGCCGCCATCGTGACGGTATATATTGCAGGCTGCGTGATCCGCGTCTGCTTCAGTTCTTCTGCTGTCCCGCGGAAGCACCAGTTTTTTATTTCTTCGCCCGCATCATCAAACACGCTGCGTGAAGCCCGGTAATTTTCATAGAGATCATGCCCCATGCCCGGATACTGAGCTCCCTGTCCGGCGAATACAATTCCGATTTTCATTGATTTCCTCCTGCAGACTGCTCAATGCCTGCTTACTGCCTGTTGCTTTTGAGGCAGATGTCAGCTCTGTCCTCGTAAATCCTCGCGCCCTCACTGAACAATTCTCTGATGATCTCCGCCGCAGGCTGTTCTTTCCTTACGAGCCCGGCCACCTGGCCGCTCATCACCGATCCGTTCTGAACGTCGCCGTCGCGTACCGCGGCAGCCAGTGTTCCCGTGCACAGTTCGTTTATTTCGTCTTCTGATCCGCCTGTCGCTTCGAGCTTCAGGACTTTTCTTGTCAGTTTGTTTCTGAGGCATCTCACAGGATGTCCTGTGCTGCGGCCGGTTGCCGTTGTCGATGTATCTTTCGCTGCCAGTATGGCATCCTTGTAGGCCTGCGCCACTCCGCACTCATAAGCTGAAAGGAATCTCGTGCCGACCTGCACGCCCTTGGCTCCGAGCATGAACGCTGCGGCGACGCCGCGTCCGTCCGCGACTCCACCCGCGCACAGCACAGGGATACTTACTGCATCCGCCACCTGAGGCGTCAGCGCCATCGTTGTGATTTCCCCGATATGTCCGCCCGCTTCGGTGCCTTCCGCGACAACAGCGTCCGCACCTTCACGTTCCATTCTTACTGCCAGCGCGACAGATGCTACAACCGGAATAACTTTGACACCCGACTCTTTGAGACGGGCCATATATTTCCCCGGATTGCCGGCGCCTGTTGTCACAACATGGACTTTTTCCTCGCAGACCACGTCCACAAGTTCATCGATATTCGGCGCGAGCAGCATGAGATTTACTCCGAATGGTTTCTGTGTGAGTGAACGCGCCTTCGCGATCTGCTCTCTCAGCCACTCGGCCGTTTCTCCGCCTGAAGCGATTATTCCCAGACCGCCGCCTTCACTGACTGCAGCCGCAAGCTGCGCATCTGCTATACGGGCCATTGCGCCCTGGATTATAGGGTATTCAGTTCCCAAAACTTCACATACATTAAGCATTATTTCTTTCCCCTTGTAAAATTACTTTGATTATCAAACTAATTAATTATACTCAATGCCCGGCCGATAGTCAATATTTAATAGCCGGCGCACGCTAAAGCTCTGCCCCCGGCCGCTGATGCCTGGCGAATGCAGATGCCCCGTACGGAGTAGTCCCGGATGCCCGGGTACCCTGTATCAGTTTATCGCCTCATAAGCTGCTCAAGATAAGAAACTGTTGTCGCATTGTCCTGCGGTATCATCAGCACATCAAGCATCTGGTGCAGATTCGCGCGTGCGGCGCCGACTCCCTTGCGGTCAGCAACCATAATTTCAATTTCCAGAAATCTGCCGAGCCCGTCGACATCATCAAGGCAAAGCGTCATCACATGCTTTGTCACCGGATTCCAGTTCCTGTCGAGCAAAGGATCCAGAAGCAGATCGCGATTCCAGTACTGCTCTCTCGTCTTGCTAACTGTGAAAACCGGCTCATACCCCAGCGCGCGGAAAACCGCTTCCGCGGTTTCACCGGAGCCGATGTCTGTCTGGAGCTCTGTCCTGGTCATTGAATTCATATCCTGCTTCGGCCCTTTATATGTAATGAACGATTTTGTCCCGCCGTCTTCATATTTGACCGTCCGCACGCGAAGCGCTTCATCTGTTTTGCGGAAATCACGCCCGCAGACGGCGGCCTTGTCTTCGCCGACTGCCGGGCTTCCGCCTTCCCTGCCCGCAGGGCTGCCGTTTTTCCTGCTCACAGGGCTTCCGTTTCCTCCGACTGCCGGGCTTCCGCTTTGCACGCCGGCAGCCGCAGCGCCGTTGAAATACACGTCGGTCTCGCGCTTCTTCGCCTTGAAAGTAAAGCCCAGGCGCTGTATTCTCCCGCGCAGTTCATCCATATCTATCCCTTCAAGGGATGCTTTCAGTTCCGATTCTATCATGGCAAATTTCTCCTTTATCATCACTCTTATACCGCCTATCCTACAATGTTTCAGCCGGCACTTCAAGCACCGGGCAGGGGATCTGTGCGGATCAGGGCCTTCTGGCAGGATGCGCGGATCCGGGTCATATTTCGTGGTGCAATTTTTTCGTTTTCGATAACATGCACCACGTTTTACCGGGCCGCAGCGGTTGAGGGAACGCTCAACAGGCAAATTCACTCCTGCTCCGGCAGCCGAAGCCCGCAACCGTTGAAAATGGTGGTGCAGATTTCGGTTTTTCGGGAATCGGCACCACCATTTCATATTGCCGCGATCATCAGCGCGCCGGAGACTGGTTTGCGCTCCGGTCACACCATATCCGCGCCCGAAACCAGACGCGTCCATGGCTCTGCTCCGGCAGCGCCCGGATGCGGATGTGAACGGCGCGCATTGTGACACAAATTATATGATTCACATATGCATTACATGGTATATTAAGAGCATAGGACATTTCCCCCAGTAACGGAGAAAATATCATGAAAAAGAGAATGTTTTTAGCAGCGGCCATTGCAGTAATGTTTGTGTTCGCTTCAGTGATTCTAACAGGCTGTTCCGGCGGCTCGAACGATATCGACAAGGAAAGTTCGGTATCGCAGGTCTTCCATGTTATCGACACAAAAGATCTCAGCGGCGGCAGATTCGATGCCGGCAACTATTCGAAATACAAGGTCACCATGATCAACACGTGGGCGACCTGGTGCAGCGCGTGTGTAGGCGAAATGCCGGACATCGGAAAACTTGCTAAATATTACAGCAAGAACGGCAATGACGTGCAGATCGTCGGTCTGCTCACCCAGACAAACCGCGCGACGGGCATACTGCTCAAGGGCATTACTGACTCAGAACGGACGAAAGCCGAAAAGATCATCAGTGACACAGGTGCGGATTACACGCATATTCTTGTGAGCGAAAATCTCAGTTCGGTTTTATCGAGTGAACTAAATGTCTTTCCGACAACCTTCTTCGTCAACAGCGAAGGCTACCTGATCGGCGATCCTGTGCAGGGCAGCCACAGCGAGGATGAATGGAAATCGATCATCAAGGAGAAACTGGCGGCAGTCGAGTAATATTGCGGCGGCACGTCGAGGCGTTATTTGGCGGCGTTATTTTTAAGCGTTATTTTGAAGGCGGTGTTTCAATGGAATTTCTGAAACAGAACAAAGCGGCAGCGGCGGCTATTGCCGCGGCAGCGGTACTGATCATTGCGGGGACGATGAACGGCGAACCCGGCGTTGTTTTCGTGAAGGCGATACGCATCTGCCTTGAATGCATCGGCATAGGATAGGACAGCGTTATGGGAAAGAAAAGACTGATTTTCCAAGCGCTGTTCGCGGCGCTTTCAAACGGATATGTCAGCGGCTGGCTTCAGGGAACAATATACCAGGGGACCTCGAAAAAACTCTGCGTGCCGGGTCTCAGCTGCTATTCATGTCCGGGAGCTCTCGGAGCATGCCCCATCGGCGCGCTTCAGGCGGTCCTCTCGGACCGTTCATATAATATCTCACTGTATGTCGCCGGCCTGCTGACGGCGTTCGGCGCATTCTTCGGCAGAACAGTCTGCGGCTGGATGTGTCCGTTCGGTCTGGTACAGGACCTCCTGCACCGCATTCCGTTCGGCAGAAAAATACGGACTCTGCGCGGCGAGAAACATCTGCGGAAAATCAAATACATCGTACTGGCATTACTGGTAATACTCATGCCTGCGTTGATTACCGGCGCGGCCGGGGGAACGCCGTGGTTCTGCAAGCTCGTCTGTCCCTCGGGCACACTTTTTGCGGGCATTCCGCTTATTGCCGCGAACCCGGGACTCCGCGGCGCCGTCGGATTTCTGTTCTCCTGGAAGATGCTCGTGCTGGCAGTAATAATCATTTTGTCGATCATTATTTACCGGCCGTTCTGCAGGTATCTCTGTCCGCTCGGTGCGGTATACAGCTTCTTCAATCCCATCGCACTCTACAGATATGAGGTCGACAGCGAAAAATGCACGGGCTGCGGAAAATGCCAGCGCGTCTGCAAATTAGATATACCTGTTTTTGAAAAACCGAACAGCGGCGAATGCATCAGGTGCGGTGAATGCATAAGGGCATGTCCGGAGCAGGCGATCTGTTCCACGCTGGAAAAACACCGCCGCGCTGAAAACCGTCCGCCGGAAAAATAACTTCGTCACAAAAATCCGGCACCGAAAAAAATACCGCGCCGAAAAAATTGCCGCGCCGAAAAAAAAGATCCGCCGCCGAAAACGCATATGCCGGTCGCACACATCCGCAAACTGCGTTATAATATTTGCGGAGGTAATGATATGGAAACTATCACCAGGGTCCCTTTTGAGATCCCTTTTTATACACAGAAAGTCACTGAGTCCACATATAAAGAAATGGGCTTTGCCAATATGCAGGACGCCGCATTCTGGGCGGGACGCTGCTGCGGCATTGCTTCTCTCAGGATGGTCGTCGACGGCATCAGGGCAAAACGCGGTGAAAAAAGCTGCGGTTCACTCGGCAGGATCATCCACCTCGGGCTGGAACGCGGAGCTTATCTATGGAAGGACGACATCGGCTGGATACACCGCGGACTGACAGACATTGCTGCGGAATACGGCGTGCACGGCGAAACCGCGCGCGGGATCACGGCTGAAGAAGTGGCGGCGGAAATCGAATCGGGCCACCCGTGCATCGTTTCCGTTACTGTATGCTTTGCCGGCGGTGAATACTGGAAAGGGGAACCGCTGACGCCTGGCGGCCATCTCGTTGTCGCACTGGGAACGGTAAGAGAAGACGGAAAACTCACCGGCTTTATATGCCATCACCCGGGTTCGCTCGAGTGGATCAATGCGCCGGAATGCAAAGTGAGCCTCGAAAGATTCGAGGCATCATTTTCAGGCAATACTATGATTTTTTATGAATAAACCGCCGTAAAAACCGCTATGACGGGCAGAGCGTCATTCCAGCACGGCCCCGCAGTTCTGACAGAACAATGCGTCGGGCCTGTTTCTTGTGCCGCAGTAAGGGCATTCATAAGCGCGTGCAGCCTCTTCAAGGAGCTCATCCGCATCTATCCGGGGGCCGACCGGCATTGCTGCAGCAGCCGCATCTTCCGGATGCAGCTCTTCTCCGCAATTCTGACAGAATAACGCGTCGGGACGGTTGACCGTTCCGCACTCCGGACAGAGCCCCTGTACCGGCAGCATCGGTCCTTCTTCTTCGAGTTCCTCTCCGCATATCATGCAGAACAATGCATCGGGGCGGTTTTCAGTTCCGCAATTCTTGCATTTCATCTGATCACTTCCGTTTCTTTTATCACTTCGGCCAACGGCACACGCACCGCAGCCATATATATTATATTCATAAAAGAGCCGTCTCACAAGTGCCGGACAGCAGCATTACGGATCCCTGCCGGCAAAGCACGCTCGCTGCAAAACCCGGCCGGCGCGAATGCAGCGGATAATCAGAATGCGGCGTACGTGAACTGCGGCGCCGTCAGCATTCCGGCAAAAATCATATATGTGTAAATGATAAGCATCAGAACGAAAAAGGCAGCGGTATATATGACAAATTCTCTGTCAATTGCGCCCTTAGCGTTCTTTAATAAATTTATAAACCGCTTCATCTATTTTAAGCCATCCTTTCGCCGCCGGGTGTACCGTATCCATGAAAAATCCTTTTGTATATGAGTACTTATAAAGATCCGTGACCTGAGTGTTCTTATACTGCGCCGCCAGTTTTTTTATCTTCGGTATGCAGGCTCTGCGCTGCGCCTCGGGAAATCCCGCGTAGTCAAACCAGTAGCCGTTCATCGGCAGGATCACGATCTGCACCTTCATATTTTCTGCCCGGCAGACATCGAGAAAAAGCTTGAGATCACCGTACTCCGGTGAAGATGCATAGCTCATTTTCGTTTCTGTGCCGCGCTTCTTCTTCATTATCGGTCTCACTTTTGTTCTGTACAGTTCATCAGACATAAAAAACTCATTATGCGATGTCCGTGCAAACTGCGCTTCTGCCAGCGCGGAAAGCGTATTCCAGTCCGGTCCTTCCGGCCTTGCGGCAGCCTCGGCCGCCATCCTGGCTTCGCGTCTCGCTTCCTCTCTCGACAGTTTCGACCTCTTGCGTACATTTTCTTTTATCTCTGTCTTTTTCTGCTGATGCATCTGCCACGCGACACGCACCGTCATGGCTTCCTGCTGTCTCAGAAACACGCTCCTCAGACTATAGAACGCCATATCTGTCATTCTGGCATCGTTCGTCAGGAATATCCTGTCATACTTCTTCACGCGGGCACGCATTGCCCGGTCCGAACCGAGAAGTTTCACTGTCCGCGCCGCGATCTGCTTTTTTACGGAAACAGGTATGTTGGTGTTTTTGAGCATGCCGATATATTCTGTTTCGGAAAATCTGACCGCGAAAGCGCTTTTATGAGCCGCGACGCCCAGAGGATTGAACCAGGACGGGGAAACCATAAGTATCACTTTCTTCGATTTGAGTTTCGGCCCCACAGCAACAAGAGCCGTCGCGTGAGACAGGCTCTGGTTATATGAGCTGCCGATGCACATAGCGTCTATTCCCTGCTTTTTCAGAACTTTGGCCGGAAATGTCGGCGTATGCGCACCGTGATGGAACTCTGATGATCCCATAAAAAGAACGGTATCGTCCTTTATGTTGTCAGATATTGCGCTGTACGAGGTGTCTTTGTAATTGTTCATCCATGTTCCGAACCTGTGGTTCTTCATGCTGATGCTCCCCGCAAACGCGGCGTTCAGGACCAATACTGTGGCCATAAACAAAGCGAACGCCGTAAAAAAAGCCGCTATCTTTTTCATTTCGTACTGTATTACAGATTCTGCTCTTCAAGTCTCTTTTTGACCTGCGCAATGACCTTGTTCGGTGTATTCATCTCTTCTCTGGTATATTCCGAAGGCGACATGATTGCTCCGAATTCTTCCTCGACCCACACGAGAAGTTCAGTCCAGTCCAGTGAATCCATGAGCTCCTCTTCCATCAGATCGATGTCCGGGTTTTCCCTGACGATTTCATCTCCGCAGAGATCTGCGAGCATATCCAGTATTTTTTCTTCCATTATCCTTCTCCTCCGTTACCATGATATGCCCAGGATCTGCGTGAACCTTCCGGAGAAGATGAAGAACCCGAACATTACCAGGTTAAATGTTATGAACCAGCTGACCGCGATGTACCATTTTTCATTCTTATGCGCCCGATGGAAATCCCGGCATTTTTTCTGGTAGATCTCCGTCAGCGCCAGCAGTACACCGTGGTACACACCGTACATGATGTAATATATATCAAACCCGTGCCACACGCCCATTACTGTCATATTGACGATCAGTCCGAACGATGCGCCCGTGAGTTTGCTCTTGAACCATTTGCCTTTTATTGACCGCATCATCAGCCGCGAAAAAATAAAATCGCGGAACCAGTGCGAAAGACTGATATGCCATCTGTCCCAGAAATCTTTCATATCGAGAGCAAGAAACGGTTTATTGAAATTTTCCGGAGATCTGATCCCGTAAATGTAGCTCATGCCCACCGCCATCAGCGTGTACCCGGCAAAGTCGAAAAACAGGTAGAATCCGTAGCAGTACATATAAATCAGATGCGAGGTGAAAGTGCTTTTCAGGCCGTACCAGATCATCAGCTGATAGATCAGCGACCCGGCGGCAAACTTATATGCCGCGCCCAGCACGATCTTGAAAAGCCCCGTTCCGACCATATCAAGGTATTCCTGCTTCGGATGCACAGTCGTGAAATCCTCATGGAATCTCCGGCTCCTGTCGATAGGCCCCGACAGCACGCAGGGGAAAAATAGCAGAAAATACACAAATTCGAACGGATCAACCTCTTTGATGATCATATCGTATTCTTCGATGATCATCTGCACCGATTTGAAGGTCATGTACGAAATGCCCATGAATCCGAACAGCGAATGCCCTGTCAGCCCAGTGATTTTGAACACTGCCAGCGGAGCCACCGCCAGGAATATGTACAGCCAGTAAAGACCTCTGTTCCTGCCGTATTTCACGCACACCGAAAGATATGTTCTCACCAGTACATATTGCAGCGCCACATACACCGCCATCCACACGATCGCGGAAGGCCGCGATTTCATGGTCATGATGATGAAGAAAAGCGTCACACAAAATCCGTATATGTTGATCGGCTTTTCCTTTACGCCGAATACCACGGCAGGCACGGCAAGCAGTCCGGCAATAATGAAAAAATATGTATCGCCGAAAAGCTGCATCAGAGACTTGCCTCCAGTTTTCTTCTGTCGGTTTTCCCGTTAGGCGTCATCGGCATATTATCCACAAAAATGATTTTCTTCGGCACCATATATTTCGGAAGCCTCCGGCGCAGTTCATTCCTGATCTTCTGTCTGTCCTCGAACGTTCCTTCCGCGTTTTCATCCGTGATAAAAGCCGCCAGATTCTTTATCCTGTCACCGTCTCTGTCCGGGATCACTGCTGCCGCTTTCACTCCGTCAAGCCCGAGCAGATTCTGTTCGATATCGCCGAGCTCTATCCTGTACCCGTGGAACTTCACCTGAAAGTCGATCCTGCCTTTGTAATAAAGCATGCCGTCTTCGAAGTATCCCGCATCTCCGGTGCGGTAACAGCGTCTTCCTTCCCCGTCCGTATAAAATGCTTTGGCAGTTTTCTCCGGCTCGCGGAAATACCCCGTGCTCAGTGTGTCGCCCGCAATGATTATTTCTCCATCCTGTATGAATATGTCTGTGCCCGGTTTCACGGCCCCGATCGGGAGCGCGTTGCCTGATGCGGTCATTGCCGCAGTAATAACAGTGCCCGTCACTGCACAGGTGGATTCCGTCGGCCCGTAAGTGTTTATCACCAGCGCGTCCGGGAATCTCTCCGCCAGCCTTCCGGCCGTGCGCACGCTCAGAGTCTCTCCGCAGAACATGAATGCTCTCATCTTCGGCAGCAGACTCTGATCGAACGACTGATCTGCCAGGCAGAGTTCCGCGAAGGAAGGCGTCGACACCCAGTATTCCAGTCCGCCTTCACTCATATATTCCAGCATCAGGTTGTGATCATTCTGCATTTTTTTGTCAATGCACCGCAGCGTCCCGCCGTTGGCCAGACATGTATATAGATCCATTACCGAGAGGTCGAAGGAAAACGGCGCCTGGTTCATGAAAACAGCTCCGGCCTTTTCATCTCTGTCCGTCCCGAGGTCGGATGTCCATTCAGCAAAATTGGAAACGTCGGCGTATGTGATCTGCACGCCCTTCGGTTTCCCGGTACTTCCTGATGTGAAAATTATATAGAAGACATCGTCGGCTTTCACCCATGACTCTTTCCCGGCAGGCTCATAGTTTTCTGCGGCAGCTCTTATTTCCTGAGGCCCCGCGATATGTGTCCCTTCCGGAAAGCCCGCACAGCCCGGATAATCCCCGGCAGCCAGCATTACTGCATTTCCCGTTGTCGAGACGATATCGCAGATCCTCTCGTCCGCCATAGAAGTATCGACCGGACAATAAGCCCGCCCCGATTTCACGCAGGCCAGAAAGCACACAAGCATCAGCGGATCCTTGTGTCCGTACACCGCCACCGGCGCTTTCGGATCTTTCAGTTTTTCGTTCAGCCATGAAGCCAGTCTGTCTGATTTGTCCCACAGATCGCCGTAAGTCATTTCTCCCTGCAGCGAGTGGACAGCGATGCGTTCCGGAAAATCTCCGGCCGCTTTTTCAATCCTGTCTAGTATCATATCTCATTCACATCCTTTGAACTTTGCTGATTATACCATACGAAAAACAGCTATTTGGCTTTATGTCAAAAGTGTTATCAAAATGTTATGATTTGTTTATTTATGTAAGAAATGAGGCCGGCAGAGATGCGTCAGCGGCAGTAATGGCCCGGAGGATAACTGCCGATGCAGCGGCGTCAGCGGCAGCTGCGGTGACTGTGGCAGCGATGTGTCAGCAGCGTAAGCTTTCAAACGTTGGAAAATGCGGCGCACTTTTCGACTTTCCGAAAATTCACACCGCATTTTTCCCTTTATTTACATATTTTGCCAGTCAAAGAGTAGAAAGTTGGCGCAGATTTCCGGTTTCCCCGGATTTGCACCACCATTTACTGGGCTGCAGCGGTTGAGCGGACATCCAGCAGTCAAATTCATCGGCGCCCCGCAGGCGAGAGGCCTCAAACGTTGAAAAAATTGGTGCAAATTTTGATATCTTGAAAATTTGCACCAACTTTACTTCATTATTAATTTCTCGCCGGCCGCTTCTCATCAGAATCCCGGCAGGCCCCGGATCTCTTCCGGCAGGCCCCAAATTTCTTCCTTATTTGACTTCGCCGCAGGCCGATTATTTGATCTCATTGCCCGGGAACTGAGGTACTCCCTTGAGAGCCTCGTTGATTTCCTCATCCGTAGGGATGTAGTCCGTCATTTTTCCGTCATTGAATGCCTGATATGCATACATGTCGAAGTATCCTGTTCCGGTGAGTCCGAATACGATATTCTTTTCCTCGCCGGTCTCCTTGCATTTGAGAGCTTCATCTATTGCCGCTCTGATGGCGTGGCTGCTCTCCGGTGCCGGCAGTATTCCTTCGCAGCGGGCAAAATCTTCTGCCGCCTGGAATACCTCTGTCTGCTTGTAGCTTATCGGCTTGATCCTGCCCTGGTCGTAAAGCTCAGAAATGATCGAGCTCATGCCGTGGTATCTCAGGCCGCCCGCGTGATCTGCCGACGGAATGAATCCGCTGCCGAGTGTGTACATCTTGGCGAGCGGGCATACCTTGCCGGTGTCGCAGAAGTCGTATACGTACTGGCCTCTTGTCAGGCTCGGGCATGATGCCGGCTCAACGCCGATGAACTCGTAGTTCTTTTCACCTCTCAGGTTTTCGCCCATGAACGGTGAAATGAGTCCGCCGAAGTTCGATCCGCCGCCCATGCAGCCGATGATGATATCAGGCTCGATGTTGTATTTTCTCAATGCGCTCTGTGTCTCGAGGCCGATGATGCTCTGGTGCAGTAATACCTGGGAAAGCACGCTTCCGAGCACGTATCTGTAGCCGTCGCTCTTGACCGCTTCTTCCACGGCTTCGGAAATGGCGCAGCCGAGGCTTCCGGTCGTTCCCGGATGTTCCGCCAGGATCTTCTTGCCGACCTCTGTCGTCTCGGAAGGAGACGGTGTGACATTTGCTCCGTAAGTTCTCATTACTTCGCGGCGGAAAGGCTTCTGCTCATATGAAACCTTTACCATGAACACCTTGCAGTCCAGTCCGAAGTATGCGCAGGCCATCGACAGCGCAGTACCCCACTGACCTGCTCCGGTTTCTGTAGTAACGCCTTTCAGGCCCTGTTGTTTTGCATAGTACGCCTGGGCGATCGCCGAGTTCAGCTTGTGGCTGCCGCTCGTATTGTTGCCTTCGAACTTGTAATAGATCTTCGCAGGTGTCTGCAGTTTTTCTTCAAGGCAGTAAGCCCTTACGAGAGGCGACGGTCTGTACATTTTGTAAAACTCGCGGATCTCTTCAGGAATGTCGATGTGTCTGTGGGTCGTGTCGAGCTCCTGTTTAACAAGTTCCTTGCAGAAGATCGGTTCCAGCTCCTCGGCTGTAATAGGCTTCAGTGTTCCCGGATTGAGCAGCGGAGCCGGCTTTTTCTCCATATCGGCTCTGACGTTGTAATACTGAGTCGGCATTTCGTCCTCCGACAGGAAAATCTTATAAGGGATGTTTTCATTTGCACTTTTCATTTTGTTTTTCTCCTTTCGTTTTGCGCGGACAGGAGGTAAATAAAAAATACTCCTGTCCCAGTACTATCTGCTGGGACAAGAGTCGATATCCTCTTGCGGTGCCACCCGGCTTGGCGCATTCACGCCCGCTCTGCGCATACAATCATATGCTCAATTTGTTCACGAAGTTTATTCTCCGTCTCACTTACTCGATCGCTCTTTCGGTTCGCCCTCGGGAGTCCATTCGGCTCTGCCTTTACATACTGCCATCTCACCGCCGGCAGCTCTCTCATATGCAAGCATCAGTGCTTACTTACCCTCCTTCAAAGGTTTGGCTATATTTATTTTTTATTATACTAACAAATTATCACAAATTTGTCCAGCCTTTTTTGTGATTTATTTCAAAAACTTGCTTGAAACGGCCGCACCTGTGATACGCACAAGTGCAGCCGCCTCTTCATAATAATACTATTGAATTATTAGCTTATTCATTATCCTTCTTGTAATCCGCAGTATCAAAATCGACATCTTCATACGGAACCACTTTTGTATGATTGACCTTTTTGTACACCAGATACATTCCGATGAAGATCGGTATCAGCCCGTAATTTGAAAGGAAATTGAACCACGAGAAATTGTTGTCCTGGAATATCCACATATTCGCGAACAAAATCAGGCATATCGTTACGACCATGGAAATGATCGGCGCGGCAGGGAAAAACTTCGATCTGTATTTCAGTTTTTTGACATCTTTCCCCTGCGCAACATAAGCTCTTCTGAATCTGTAATGACACAGTCCGATACCGAACCAGGCGAAGAATGTCGCTACGCCGGAGAGCGTTACCAGAACCACATATATTTGTCCCGACCCGATGAGTGACGAGAAGAAAGCAGTACACGCTATGAGCGTATTGAACAGCAGCGCGTTCATCGGCACTTTATGCTTATTGAGTCTGCCAAGCACCTCAGGCGCTTTGCCTTCGCGCGCCATCGCGAACAGCATTCGCGTCGACGCGTACATGAGCGAGTTGCCTGCCGACAAAACGGACGTGAGTATTACTGCATTCATAAAGCTGGCGGCGAATGCCAGACCCGCACGGTAAAATACCACTGTGAACGGGCTGTAGGCGATATCCGTCGTGCTCGTCTTGAGCAGATTCGGATCATTGAACGGCACCAGAAAACTTATAACTATGATTGCGAAAACGTAGAATAACAGTATGCGCCAGAAAACCGTCTTGATAGCCTTCGGAACGTTCTTCTCAGGATTTTCCGATTCACCCGCGGCAATGCCGACAAGCTCGGTCCCCGCGAAAGACCATCCTGCCAGGAACATTACTGTAAGCATTCCCGAGAAACCGCCGACAAACGGTCCTGTTTCACCCGTTGCAGCATCATGCAGGAATATATTGCTGAAGCCCGGAGACGACCCTCCGACGATACCGAAGATCATCAGTACGCCGACTACCAGGAAGATAATTATCGTTGCCACTTTGATGCTCGCGAACCAGAATTCGCTTTCCCCGTACACCTTTGAAGAAAAGGCGTTCAGCAGGAATATCAGTACCAGGAACAGCATGCTCCACAGGGTCGCGTTCGTGTCAGGCAGCCAGAATCTTACGATCATGGAACCCGCAACGAGCTCCGCAGTAACAGTCGAAACACTCATCAGCCAGTAATTCCAGCCGAGCGTGAAACCCATTGCCGGATCGACGTACCTTGTTGCGTATGTCTCAAACGATCCGGAAAGCGGCAGTTCCGTCGCCATCTCCCCCAGAGATGACATCAGAAAATATACGATGACTCCCATTATGATATATGAGCAGACAGCGCCTCCCGGGCCGCTCGTGCTCACCGATTCTCCGCTGAGCAGGAAAAGCCCCGTACCGATCGCACCCCCGATAGCGATCATGGTAAGATGTCTGCTTTTTAAATTACGTTTGAGTTCTCCGTTCCCTCCATTGTTTCCGTTATCACTCATAATAAGCTCCTTTCAGCTTACACATGTTGTCACTCGACCATTATCTGCATATTGTCATCGAAAATAATGTCCGCGTCTATAGCTTCTCTGATCTCTTCTTCTGTAATGCCCGGATACATCGACACGATATGGAATTTTTCGTCTCTGATTTCAGCAATGCATTTTTCTGTAACAACAGTCGACACGCATCTGACCGCAGTAAGCGGCAATGTGCATTCTCTGAGAAGTTTCGGCCTGCCGTTTTTTGCAGTAAGCGTCGTGGCGATAATTACTGTTTTTGTACCCGCCAGGATATCCATTGCGCCGCCCATGCCCGTGGCCATTTGCCCCGGTACGAGCCAGTTGGCGAGATCGCCGTTTTGTGCGACCTGCATTGCTCCGAGTACGGTTTTATCAAGATGCCCGCCTCTCGGCATCGTGAACGATGTCACTATGTCAAAGTTGCATGCGCCCGGCACCAGCGTGATCGGTCTGCTTCCCGCATCGAGAAGATCCTTGTGGCCGACTGTATAATCCGTCATCTCGCCCTTGTGCGTGCGCTCCCACTCCAGGAATGTGCCGGCATCCTCATAGACATTTTCGGCCAGTCTGCCTCTGATGCCCGCTGATCCGTTTTCGCCGTGCAGTATGATGTCCACACCTTCCGGCAGGAAATTGCCCACCAGAGTAGGGATCCCCACTCCGAGATTTACAAAATCGCCGTCTTTAAGCAGCGGTGCGACATTTTTTGCGATTGTTTCTCTATAATTTGCCATTACAGTATGTCCTCCTCTGCTTCTACGACGTAATCAACGAATACTCCCGGCAGCTGAACTTCATCAGGCTCGATATCGCCGATCTCGACGATTTGTTCGGCTTCCAGAATAACTGTGTCGGCAGCCGTAGCCATGACCGTGTTGTAGTTTCGCGCGGTGTATTTAAAGATCGCATTGCCTGCCCTGTCTGCTTTATATGCATGCAGGAATGCCACATCGGCTCTGAGCGGCAATTCCAGCAGATATTTTTCGCCGTTGATGACTTTGGTTTCCTTACCTTCTTCAACCAATGTACCTATACCTGTCTTTGTATAGAATCCTCCGATACCTGCCCCGCCCGCACGTATGCGTTCCGCGAAAGTGCCCATCGGAATGAAATCTATATCCAGAGATCCTTCTATATACTGTCTGCTTGCTTCCGGATTCTGCCCGATAAAGCAGCACTCGGCCTTGCTTATCTGTTTATTGTTTACCAAAGCGGATATTGTCTGATCGAATCCGTGCTCTGCCACTCCGAGATCATCGGAAATAGTATGCAGATTTTTAACATCCGTCTTCGACAGAGCGCGTATCAGATGTCTCGGCGATCCGGACTGACCGAATCCCGTCATCATCAGGCTGCACCCGTCTTTAACAAAAGTCATCGCTTTATCGATAGTAATCACTTTGTTTTTCATATTGGTTTCCTTCCAGGCCTGAAGAAAATATGCCAAGTGATGACACAAGGCATATTTCTCAGTTATAAAGTAAAATACTAATTAGTTGCTGCGTCTTGTTCTGCTGCTGTATCCGGCTTAGGATTTTCGTATGTTCCTCCGTTTGCTGTGCCGTATTTCTTCGCTGCCTTGCGTATTCTTGTTGCTGCGAAGAATCCGACAGCAAGCACTGCCAGCTGATAAATGAATATGCGCTGATATGCAGTTGCCGCGGAAACAGTATCGAGCCAGTGGCCGTACATTGCGAACTGGAAGAGGTCAGGAGAAAATCCGATCATCGCGCCGACACCTACAGTTGTAGCCGAGAACTTTCTCGGAACACCGACTTCCGTCAGCGTTGCGTAGTAACAACCTCTTGCCATGTATACAAAGAACGAAATGAACAATGTCAGAGCAATTATCGTTACGGCTGTCCAGCCTGACTTTACGAACAGCAGCGCCAGGAATCCTAGCATGCCGACTACATAAACCAGATAGAACAGTTTGGCCGGCGATTTGATTTTGTCAGATATTGCGCCGCCTATAGGCGAACCTACCAGCTGCATCCCGTATTGTCTGAATATCGACATCCAGGCAGAGAATACTGCTGTTACGCCGAGTACGCTTGTAAAATACGGTGTGAAATATGTGAGTGTGCTCATGAACGAATATACAGCGAATATCGTAAGCGCATAGAACCATGTTTCCGAGTGTTTGGCCACGGCGCCGAAATCGCGCTTGAAGTTGACTTTCTCCGAATCGTCTGTTTTCTGTTTGAGCATTCCTGTCTTTTTAGGATTGTCCAGAAGAATAGCGATCAGGAACATCAGTACAAATGAAAGAATCGCGTTTGTTATGATCGCGCCCTTCAGTCCGCCGATGCCTGCGCCCATTTTTATGAACGCCACATTCATCAGAGCTGAAATAACTATATTACCGATTCCTATACAGGTTTCATTCACTCCGAAAATCTTGCCCTGATTCTCATCAGATGCCAGATCGCGGACGATTTTTATATGCGTAGGATAATTCATGAACAGGCTGGATACTGCAAAGCCTATCCATACCAGTACTGCAAATCCATAGCTTGGCCACAGGCAGAACAGGAGACCGAATACTCCGTTCAGGCCGATTGAAAATACATATATCCATTTATAGTTGAAGTGATCTGCCACCCATCCGCCGATAGGACATCCGAAGACATTGCCGAATCCGTATATCGTGAGCAGAAGGCTCATTCTGAAATTTGATGTTCCCAGATATTCTTTGAACGGATCATACCATGTGTACTGCAGAAATGGCACCAGATATACTATCGCCCAGCACATTCCCAACACGAGCATTGTCACGCCCAGTTTTACCGGTGACTTCTTGATATAATTTTTTTCCATATAACTCCTCCGTGATTTTCTCAAAAATCATCATCTATGATTCTTGAAATCTAAACTCCCTTTTGTTGCAGAACTAGCATACTGTTTTTAATACGTCACCGAGAATCTTGATTCCTTTTTTGATTTGTTCTTCCGATACAGTTGTGAAGTTCATTCTGATAGTGTTCTTCGGACCTCCGTTTGCAAAGAACGGTTCACCCGGTATATAGGCGACTCCGTGTGCCAGAGCTGTATCCAGCAGGACATCAGCATCGACATTTTCAGGAAGTTCGACCCAGATAAACATTCCTCCCTCAGGTCTTGTATATTTCACATTCTCAGGGAATTCCTTATCCATCATTTCGAGCATAAGATCGCATTTCTTCATGTAAAGCTGCTGAATCTCAGCAATATGAGCTTCGAGGTCGAAGTCCTCCATATACTGTACAGCCTGCACCTGAACAAACTGGTTGCACTGGAGATCCCAGCCTTCTTTGATCAGTTCCGCTTCTTTAACAACTTCCGGATCTGCGCAGATCCAGGCGATCCGGAGTCCCGGGGCAAGAATTTTCGAGAATGATCCGAGATATACTATTTTGCCCTGTGTATCCATGGATTTCAGACTTGGTACGAATTCGCCCTTGAATCTGATTTCTCCGTAAGGATTATCTTCAACAACTATCACGTCATATTTATTGATGACTTCCATGAAATCCTTGCGTCTCTGCAACGACCAGGCCTTGCCTGTAGGATTCTGGAAATTAGGAATGACATAGAGTATCTTTACACTTGGATTTTCCGCCAGTACCTTGTCAAGTTCTTTCGTATCCATTCCCTCATCATCTGTATCTACACCGATGAAGCTTACGCCGTAAGGTCTGCAGGCATTGATGCCGCCGAGATAGCTCGGATTTTCAGCAACAACTACATCCCCTTCGTCCAGGAACATCATCGCGCATAATGCCAGGCCCTGCTGTGAACCTGTCGTGAGAATGATGTTCGCGGCAGATGCATCAACCTTTTCTTTATTTCTCATTCTTTCAACAAGCTTGTCGATCATAGGGTCATACCCCTTGGTGAGGCCATACTGGAAAGCCAGTTCGCCTTTTTCCCTGATCATCCTGCTTGTTGCTTTTTCCAAATCATCCAATGGAAACAGTGCCGGATCAGGCAGGCCTGCCGCAAACGAAATAACATTCTCCGTTGCAGCAATTCTTTTTTGCACTGATCTGATAGCCGACGGCTTGATCATTTCCATTCTTTTTGAAAATCTCATCATTGGTTCCTTTCTGTGATATTGATTTATTGTATTATTGCGTTAAATATGAAACAATTTATTAAAGGCTGTACGCCAGTTCGCGGTCCTCAAGAAGCTGCAATCCGGTTTTGGTAAGTATCTTTATACAGTCTATCGCCCGCTCCTTCGCATAATCCGAAAGTGAGGCATCCCGGAACTCCACCGTATGAACACTGGCGCCGTTTTCGACGAACTTCATCATTGGGTGGAATGTAGGTATTACCTGGCTTACATTTCCGACGTCGCTTGCTCCCCCTGCGAATCTGTCTCCGCTCTCCACGAATTCCGGAAAATCCTTCATGTTTTCCACAAACAGTTTTTCCAGATTCTTGTTGATCAGGAGTCCCGCGCATGTAGGTTCAAAATGATGCCATTCGAGTTCACATCCTGTCGCCAGGGCTGCTCCTTCGGCGCATTTGACCACGCGTTCCAGTACCTCGTTCCAGTAATCCATTTCTTTCGCTCTGACTTCGATCCTGATTTTTCCTGTCTCGGGAATGATATTGACTGCCGTACCGCCCTCGGTAATAATACCGTGGACTCTGGTGCCGTCTCTGAGCTGCTGACGCATAGCATTCACACTGTTGAAAAAAGTAATGACTGCATCGAGCGCATTGACACCGTTATACGGAGCTGCGCCTGCATGAGATGCTGTTCCGGTAAAAGTAATGTCTATGCCTCCGATAGCGATCATGTCCAGTTCGAGAGATGTGCACCCCTGAGGATGTATCTCCAGTGCTGCCTGGTATCCGTCAAAAGCGCCCTGATCCACCATATACGGTTTGCCCTCACCGGTCTCTTCGCCCGGTGTGCCGAATACAGTCACTTCCCCTTCAAGATAGTCAAGAGCCTTGGCCAGGGTTATCCCTGCCATAAGACTCGTGGACGCTATCCAGTGATGCCCGCAGGCATGACCCATGCCGGGCAGTGCATCATACTCCGCCATAAAAGCGATCCTCGGTCCGCTGCCGTTCTTTCTGGTGGCTTTGAACGCAGTCGGTATACCGCAGTACGGCATTTCGACTGCGAATCCCTCTGTTTCGAGGTAATGCGCCAGATATTCAGATGATTCGTATTCCTGTCTGGAAATTTCAGGATGGTCAAAAATAAATTGAGCGATTTCAAATGCTTTTTCCCTGCTGTTGTCTATATCAGTCATAAGCATTTTTTCAATTTCTTTTATGTCCATATTGCTATGGCCCCCTTTTGTTGTGTTTAACAACTGGTGAGTTTGTTTTAATTTACAAGCGGAACAATTATTGAATGTTTCTGCGTTCTATTCCGTAGAACGCAGTTCCATTAATCTTTATGTTCATTAAACACCCTATATCCTTTTTTGTCAATATAAATTTTCCACTCAGTAAAACGCTGTTCTACAAATTGCAACATTCTGACTCATTTCAGGGGGATCAGAGGAAAAACGTACCCTGCCCCGGCAGAGGCCGGCTTCAGGATACATTTTCATTTTTCTGCTGTCCTTCAAATAAAGTGTCTTCGATTTCCTGCAGGGGGAATTGCCGCCGGTATTTTATGAATCCGAAGTACACTGCTGCCCCCAGCGCGCTCCACGCCACAAGATATATTACTGCGACATTGCCCATAAATCCCGGAGAAAACGGCAATATGCAAATAAGCGCAAACACTGCTGAACACAGACATGCCAGTTTCATTACTGCCGTGCCGCCCGGTATCATGAATGGCCTCTCCATATCTTTATCCGAAGTTCTTATCTTCCAGCATGCTGCAGCCGATGAAAACCAGCAGACAACAAATGCAAACGAACCTATGATGCTCAGAGGATCTATGAATCCGATACCGACGACCGGACCTGCGAGGCAGGCCGCTCCGCACAGTATATTACCCGCAATCGGCGTCTTGTATTTTTTATGTATTTTCATAAATGATTTCGGAAGCATCCTCGCACGTCCCATCCCGAGACACAATCTGGCTCCCGCAATATAAAACCCGTTCCAGGTCGAAAACAACCCAGCCAGCGCTGTGATGAGCGTGATCACATATAGTACACGCCCGATTATCCCCGGATAGAGAACAACGAACATATAGCAGATAGACGGCCGGTTCAGTGATACGAAAGCTTTTGTCGGATAGGCCACGCCCGCGCTCATCAGCATCAGGCAGTAATACACCCCGGTAATGGCAATGCCAAAAACGATGACTTTGCCGAGTTTTCTATAATCGATCCCCTTTGAACTTTCTTCCGCACCCTGACAGATGGTATCGAATCCAGAAAAATGGAATGGAGCCAGAGCAAATACGGCCGCCATACATGCCGGTATAGATGAAAAATTTTTGCCGAGAAGATTCTGATGCAGCGGCAGCAGATTATTACAATCACACTTCGCAAATGCAAATATCGCAATAATCACCGCACCGGTGATCATCAGATAGCAACAGAAATTTTGAACTTTTGAAGCTATTTTTGTTCCTCTCCAGTTGATGAAAATCATGATTCCTGACAGCATCAGTCCGAATATAAGCGATCGCGGATATACAGCAGCGCCTCCCAGTGAATAAAGCGGCGTTCCTGTGAGCATCTGCGGAAACAAGTAGTTTATGACATCATTTATGTAAATAGCTTCCCACGGCATAACATTAACATATGCCAGCAGTGCCAGCCAGCCTGTGACAAAAGACGCTTTTAACCCGAACGCTTTATAACTGTATGCCAGCACGCCTCCCGCGACAGGCATCGCCGGACACATCTCCGCATAGCATAATCCTATCGGGATAATCATAAGTGTAACCAGCATGAATGATATTACTGTAATAAGAACACCGCCTCCGGCAGATATCCAGTTGTTTATCGCCACGCACCATCCCACTCCGACCATCGACCCGAACCCGAGCATAAAATAATCACGGACTCCCATTACTTTGGCCAGTTGAACTTTTTCACTCATCTCCAACCCTTCTTTCAATAATCAAATATCCAGTATTACACCGGGATTCAGAATATTATTCGGATCGAATGCTTTCTTGATCTGCTTCATGATTTCAATTGTTCCTTCCGAATACTGCAATGCCAGATAAGGCTTCCTCGTTCTGCCGGTCCCGTGCTCGGCAGTTATCGTCCCTCCGTATTTCAGCGCTGTTTCGTATATTTCGATTCTCATATCGTCGGCCCATACAGGTGCAGGGCCGTTCGGTTCATCTCTCAGAATAAAATTGTGGAAATTGCCGTCGGCAACATGTCCGACTCTCGGTGAAGTCGAACCGTATTTTGCGGCTATTGCATCGATATCTCTCAGCAGGTCGCCGATGTGCGCCATCGGCACTGCCGTATCCAGCGAATCGACGAAGTAAGGTTTGAATATCTCGTACATCTGCGACCTGACCGCCAGTATGTTTTTCTGCTCCTTGCCGCTTTCCGCGATAACGCAGTTCAGCGATCCGTTTTCATCACACAGCCTGTCAATTTCTTCTGCGGTAGAATAAAGATCGTCCTCTGTTTTTTCCTCCAACATATAGATGATGTCCACCGTGCCATCATCATCCATCGGCCAGGAGGCGTCGATCTCCTCCGCGGTTTTTTTCGCGATCATCCGGTCCATGAGTTCCACCGCCAGCGGGATTATCCCCGCTCGCTGGACCGCGCCCACGCAGGCGACCGCGTCCTCCGCCGAACGGAACGAAGCCACCATAGCGCCGGTAAATTCATATCGCGGATACAGTTTAAGAGTGACTTCGAGGACGACGCACAGCGTGCCTTCGGAGCCTATGATCAGATGCATAAGGTCATAGCCCATGTTATTTTTTATCAGCTTGCCTCCGAACTGCACGATCTCTCCCGAAGGGAGCACGACCTTGAGGCCTTTGATGTAATTGCGCATGATGCCGTGTTTTACGGCGCGCACCCCGCCTGCGTTTTCTATGGCCATGCCGCCCATCTGAGCACCCTCGTCGCCCGGATGACACGGGAAATACAATTCGCGGACGTTTTCAGAAAGATAATCGTTCAGCTGCCGGAGAGTTACACCGGCCTGAACAGTCACCATCATATTGGTTTCGTCGACTTCGATAATATCGCGGAACTTCTCCATGAGCATGATTATGCCCGGCTGCACCGGTATTACCGCACCGCACGCTCCCGTTCCTCCGCCTCTCGGTATCACCGGGACATTCATTTCATTCGCGGCTTCTAAAATCGCGGAAACCTGCTCATACGTCTGCGGCCGCACAACGATGCAGCCCCGGGCAGCTTCCGGCCTTATCAGCTCTTCCGTCTCATCATACAGATAGCTGCTTACATCCTGAGGATCCGTCATCACATTCCGTTCCCCGCAGACAGCTTTCATTCTTTCAGCAATTTCTCTTTCCACATCCATCACTCCTTTTAAAAAAGAAGGATGTATGTACTGCTTTTTTTACGAAACAGACTACATCCTTTTCTTTACGGTTTGACTGATATTCAATTTACCAAACGCCGTCCGGGCACATCTCCGGGCTCTTTCGCAGATCTGCTGCGGACTTCACTGCGGCCTGCCTCAAGCCTGTTACAGTGGTCTGCCGCGGAGCCGCTGCCGGCTTCATTGACAAGTCATCGCGGGGGCTGCCGCGTTCCGTACAATAGAATCGCGTTCTTTTATTCTTCATATAATATTACTGCATTCCATACGTGTCAATGAATTTTTATGTCATAAAAAAGTATTTTTTGATTTCCTTGATTTTTCAAAAAATATATTGACAACCGATATCCTCACTGCTACTATGTGGGCATGGGTGTAGTCTGTTTCGTAAAAAAAGCAGTACATACGTCCCTTTTTTTTAGCTGTACTTGGAATATTTTTCCAGTGACGGCAGCGCGCATAAAAAGAAGGGGGCAGTTATACTTTCTACACGAACTTAGAAAGGAGTTTAATAATGGACAAAAGAAGTTTATTCTATCCATTAGAGCAGGAAGGTTTAACAACTCTCCGCATCCAGTATGACTGGAAGACGGGCAATGTTTATCTAGCTGCATCCAAAGACTGGGATGATGATCTCGACTGGTCGCGTTACAACAAAGATTTCTATGTTGAGAGCATCAAGACCCACAGTGCAAAGTACCTGAACGAGCAGGAAGTAAAAGACATGTTCGAAAAGTACGGCCTGACAGATTATCTTGAGGAAGTCCTCGAGCTGATCCGCGAAGGAAGACATTTCGGAATTCTCGGTTACTACAACAAGGCATTAGACATCGGTTAAGTTTTGTCAAGAGGGAAAGTGGATATTATCCAGCTTTATTTTCCACATCACGGGCAATTACTCGCTTCATCTTGTCATTAAAGGTTTCCGTTGCTTCTTCGCTGAAATGCACCTTTACGGTGTAAGTTGTGTTCGCAATTTTTCTGGTAAAGCTGGCTGCACCAGCTCCTTGTTCCTGTTTCATAGTCTTTTCTGCCATTCAGTTTTCCTCCATAAATGAAATGAGCCGGACAGGGAAGAATGTTCTGACAACGAACTCTGACAACAAAGGTCAAAACATTTCTCAACTTATATCCGGCGGTTCTCTTTTTTACTTATTCTTTTTTCTTTATATTTCTGGTTGCTTTGGTTGTCAAAGGGTCATAAAGCCTTGTGGTATAAGGGTTTTTCCCGACAACCAGTCTGACAACGAACCGACAACCAGCCGACAACAAACATCTTATTTTTTGTTCAGCCATGCTTCCGGCAATTCCATCTGCTTTGCTTCTTCATCAGAAATTTCGACAAATTCCGCAGTCTGGTTGTCAGAATTGGTACGCTCCCAGCCTTTTTGTCTCTTGTATGGCTCTGGAAAATATCGGGGATTAGAAAAAGCCGTCCAATCATGAAAACCAGTATTCATAATTTTGTTAATCTCTCCCAGCTCCCATTTTTTCGGCTCATCGTATGGTCGATTGAGAGCTTCGTGGAATAACTGCAAGGAACATACTATTTTCCCTGTGTAGCGTTCCAGATAATCTGCAATCATGCCAGTCCATGTGTCCTCCGGCATGAACTCACGCTGATACTCCTTCAGATAACTTTCCACTTCGGAACTGAATTTCAGCTTGTAACGTCCACTCTTGTAAATCTCCATCACTTCTGCCCATACTTGGAGCATATAGGCTCTGGACTGCCTTTCATCAGCAAGGATATGCACTTCTGAACACTCTGGCTTCACAAGAATAGGGATAAATCTTCTGTTGCCGGTACGGTCAAGAGGAAGGAAGTCAAGGGCGTTAGAAGTACCGCCAAACACGCATTGCCTTGGTCTGTCCTGTGGGTGCTTGTGATAGGGCGTTTTATAGGTTTCTTTCTGTCTGCTTAGAAAAGACTTGATTTCCTCAATGCTCTTTGCGTTAGCTGTGGCAAGCATTTCCGACATTTCGATTATCCAGTGACCTTGCAATTTGCGGTACACATTTTCATCGTCCAGCTTTCGTAAATCATCGGTAAACCATTCGTCTTTGATGGCAAGGAAACGGAAGAAAGTGGACTTTCCAGCTCCCTGTCCACCGGCAAGGCATAACATCATTTCAAACTTGCTCCCCGGCTTGAATACCCTCTGAACAGCTCCCAGCAGATACACAAGAAGTGCTTCATAGGTGTAATCATTGGTATCTGCTCCGAGAAAATGGTGCAACGCAAAGCGTATGCGTTCTGTTCCGTCCCATTCCAGAGCATTCAGCATATCTCTGATAGGGTGGTATCTGTTCTCATTCGCCACAATCTCAATAGCTTTTTCAATTTTCTTGTCATTCGTCAGTCCGTAGGTTTCTTCCAGATAGAGATACAAATAGTTAGTGTCTGTATTTGTCATGGGCAGACCATCTCTTTCCCACCAGACTTTTTTCACAATATCCGTCCGTTCGGTCAGAATGTTGTAGCAGATTGCTCCACGCAAGAGTGGATCAAGCTGCAAGGCGGTTATACAGTTGCGGTAGTTCTGCTTTATTCGGTCTTTTTCGCCACGCTCCAACATCATTTTTACATCTTCAACACTCTTTGGCTGTTCCATTGCCGCTATTGTCTGCTTCAATTCCTGTGCTGTTTCCGGCTTTAATACCTGTAATTCGCTGTTCAAGCTGTACCACCTCCTTTCCATGTTCAATAATCAGTGCCGCTTTTTCCTCGGCTTCTCCGTGTAGCAGAATATCCGTCAGATATTCGATATAAGACAGCTTCTGTAAGGCTTCCACAAAACGAGGATGCCAGTGTTCATCATCAATCTTTGGTGCATATACTTCTTTCCAATGTTCCAGCAAATGAAGGTAGTCACACAACACGCAGAAGCAATAATCTGTTTTCTGCCGGAGCTGTTGCTCCTGTGATACTTTCCTCTGCATTGGTCTTGGAGAAACTCGGCTCTTATTGTCATAACTGATACCAAAGTCAGAAGCCAGCTTTTGGGCGGCTTCCTTACTGCCAATTCCATAGAGCTGCATAACAAAATCAATCACATCTCCATCTGCTCCGCACCCGAAACAGTGGAAACGGTTATCTACTTTCATGCTGGGTGTTCTGTCCTCATGGACGATACAGCAAGCCATACCGCCACGCCGGACTTTCACACCATACATATCCGCAGCCTGTCTAGTAGTGACAGACTGCTTGACTGCTTCAAATACATTCATTCAATTCCCCCTTAAATTTCTACAGCGTGCTTCTTGGTCTGCTGTGTCTTTGGTGTTTCTTTTGCGATTTTCTCTTTGCTATCTGCCAGTCTATCCTTGATAGATGGCTTCATCACTTGGCTTACCCAATAACGAATATCTTTCAATGATTTAAGCTCCGGCTGAACAGTTGCAAGCTCTGTTTGGAGCTTTTTACAGTCGGCTTCCAACTTCTTATACTCCGTTTGCAAAGCTGTGAGGTCGCTGTTTACATCAAGCCCCTCTTTCTTCAAAAATCGGAAATCCCGGTTGTATTCTGTCAGCTCCGTTTGGTGCGTATCAGCAAATGCCTTTTGCGGAATTTTCCAGTTTATCTTGATATACTTATCGTGGGTAGGCTTCAATCTCTGGCAGTTTTCCATAGCCACCTGTATATTAGATATCTTCTTCATGCGGCTTTCTTTTGCTTTCATTTTTGTGCGAACAGAAGTTGCCTTATCAGAAATCTGCGTCACCTTATCTTCCAGCTTTTCTACTGTGAGAATATTGTTTTCTTTCAGATAAGCGATTGCACTCATGGCTGTTTTCAAATCTCTAATCGTACCTTGTTGCTGTCCATATCGTGACCAGTCCTTACGTTCTGCCTTTCTCTTTCCCACATAATCCATAAGCAAAACAGGAAGTGTAGGGGCGGCGGTTTCCGCTTCCAATTCTGCAAGTAGTTCTTTCCTTGCTTCCAGCAAATCCTTAATCCAGTCTCGTAAGCTGGAAATAGTATTGCGAATGGTAGCCATCAAAGAATTTGCCGATTTAATGTCTCGGTTCAGATTGCCGATATTGGTCTGCTCTCCCCGGCGTTCCATCTGCGTAACAGCAGCTCCCATGTGTACGGTTGGTACTTTATCAATGCCTTGCTTTTCATAAGAACGCAAATCAACACGCTCTGGTCGATTGGCGGCTTCAAGAAATTTATTCTGTGTGTCTTGCCAGCCTTGCCGCCAGACTGCACCATGCCATTGTTCATTCCAATCAACGGTATTTTCTTTATGACTTTTCCAGTTGCCAGATGGAAGTTTTATTCTTTCTCCATGCTCGTCAAGGTCATAAACCTTTCTGCTCTTGGGTAGCCATTTTCCCTGTTCGTCCATTGCTCGAAGTGTCAGCATAATATGACAATGCGGATTGCCTTTTCCTGTATCGTGAATTGCAAAATCACAACACATACCTTTGGAAACAAAATGCTCGTTGCAATACTCTTGTAGCATCTGTGGATATTTCTCTGCCGGAACTTCAACAGGAAGTGCAAGAACAAATCGTCTTGCAAGCTGTGAGTTCCATTGATTTTCTATTTTTTCGACAGCGTTCCACAATGTATTGCGGTCAGCATATTCGGGTGGAGCATTCTCCGGCAACATAATTTCTGTGTAAAGAATACCTCTCTTCTCTGAATACGATTTTCGTTTTTGGTCGTACTCTGAAAACAAGGTATCTCCACTTTGATAAGCAGCTCCGGCAACTGCGGATTGCCTTTTGCTTCTCTGTGTAATTTTTATATCGAAGTGTGGGTTCGGCATTGGTATCCTCCTTCCGTGCCATAAAAAAAGACCGACTACTTTTTAGGCAATCAGTCTTAGGGAAACACTATTCAATTAGAACTTGTTGACCGTGAATGATTTGCAAAATCGTTCATGGGCGGCAAGTCCACAAAGGGGTAGCTGGCAAAGCCAGCGAAGGGGAAGTGTAGCTTCCCCTTGGATAATTGGAGTAGGGCATAGCCATACGGAAATTATCAGCTCCATGCAATGGACTTTCGGCAGAACGCAACGCACCGTTTTAACGGTGTATAGTTGCGCCCTTGTCTTTCGTCAAGGGTCTTAGCTTGTTGCGTTGTCGCTGGTTTTTCTTCGCTTTTCAATCAGCAGTTCCAGCTTTTTTTGTGCGGCTTCGCTATGAAAGATAAACTGTAAAAGCTCCATCACATCATCATCAGTAAGCAAGGTCGGCTCTCTCAAAAATGTTTCAAGCATCCCGGCACGAGTGCAGAGCCGATGTGTTCTCTCTGCTCTGGTAAGCTGTTGCAGTTGTCGGGCATAATACTTCTCGTCATTTTCTGCGGCTTTGAGTTTCTGCTGGGTGGAATAAAGCTCGGCTTCCAGCTTTGATAGTTTTTCATTTGCCATTGGTGGCTCTCCTTTCTTGGATAAAAAAAGACCGCCTACTTTTTTACGGTAAACGGTCTATGTAAAGATTTATTTAGTTATTTGTCAATCGTAAAACTTATTCTTTTACTGTACCTCTCGTTTTCTGTAACGATAGTAATGACTGACGTATTTCTTCAAAATAATTATCGGCACCGAAACTATTCAAAACAGTATGTTCAAATTCAATTCTATCTTCCTCAAATAATTCTTCCGAAACTTTCTTTATCGGTCTGGCTTTCAGAACAGAAAAAGCTGTGACAATCTTGTCCCGATTTTCTTTTGATACTTGACGAGGGTTAAGCATATAACATTTAGAAATGCTATCTTTATTCACATCTAAAACGCCAAGTCCTCTACCAAATCCCGATGCTTCGATATAGAACATTGTAAACATAGAATTAAGTAAAGCATGGTTAAGTTCCATATCGTGAAATTCTGATTTATGCCGTAAACCGATAAGCCTTTGATTTACAAACGAAGGTACACCAAATTTCGCAAAGAACAGGCGTTGGTCTGGATTCATCATTGTGAATACTTCGGCTATTTCATTTTCCTTAAGTTCGTACCATTCCATATTGGCGTGTTTCAGCACTTGTGGAAGTGGTTTTCCAACACCATTCTTTTGGTCTTTGAATTTATCAATCCACGCTAATGTTCCTGTTTTGCCATTGGCTTTCAAATCGGAAATGTTTTCCCCACAACAGAAAGCGTCTGCATCGGCAATCGTATCAAGATGGTCTACGTGTCTTGCATTTATCAATACTTTTCGCAGAAATTCTGGTTCAATATTGTGTTCCCCCGCCTTAGGATAGAACATAGCATCCCACCCACGACGGCTTCCTCTGAACACATGAAAAACCGTGTCAATTCGTATCATTTTATCTTGCAACGACAGCAACCAATCAATTTTATGAAATAATGCATTATAGGATACATTCAGGTTATGCAATGTGTCCATTTGATTTTGTGAGTATGTTGCAACCTCAACTATATCTGCATCTAATTCCTGACTAAGCAATGCCGAATTTACAAGTTTATGCTCATATTCAATATTACTTGCAAAATCAGATAGAGATTTCTTCCATAGGAAAAATTGTGTGGTATCTGTTACAGTTGCAGATTTCTTTTTCAGAATCATAATCGTAGTGACCACGTCTGCGTTTTGAAACCAGCGTCCTTTTCCGCTAATATGCACCTGTGATAAATCATATTCTTGTCGAAGAGCTTCGACTAGTTTTGTACCTGTATTTGTTCCCAGCCATGAATTAGATGTAATAATACCAAGTATGCCGGCAGGCTTAAGCATCTTAGAAACACTCATAGCTATATGGCAATACAAATCTGATCTTCCATCTAAAATAGAGCATTGTGGTAATTTCAATATTTCGTCTTTATCATCACTTGGAATAATCTCAAAAGGAACAAAAGGAAGGTTTGACGCTATTGCTCCAAAAACCGGCAAGGTCAATTCCATAGGGCTTCCCGTTTCAGGATTGGTAATGCTAATTTTTTCTCCTATCCTGAGATTGAGTGCGTTATGTTGAAAGATACGATTTGCCAGATTAATTGTATCTGAATCCGTCATGCTGATATTAGCTACTTGCAAAGGATATTGATACTTATCACAAGCCCAAACTGTTTCGATTGCAGAACGAGCATCGGTCTTGGATTTTTTTATTATAATCGCTTCTTTTGGAATAGTTCCCGTGCCGCAACAGCAGTCCATAATATTATCGCTCCAATCACGAACTGCGAGTTGAACCAAAATCTTTGCGAGTTCTGGTGGCGTTGTGTATTGACCGTTTATTTCTCTTTTAGTTGAATTCACTGAACCTTCAAGTATATTTTGCAATGCCGATTGATTAAGCTGTTCGATTCCATTTTGTCTTAGGAAGATTGAAAACTCAATGAAATCTTGCCATGACAAATCAGGAAGAACCTCATTGTAATTCATCGAAGAAAAAACATTGTAAAAATCACACTTGCTGGTGATAGTTTTAAAAATCTCATTGGCTTCAAATGGCGTTGTTGTATAGTCCAAATCGTTAATCTGTAAAGCCGCATTTTGTCGATTTTTTATAATGTGAGCAAAAATAATTCTGTTAGCCCAGTTAAGAATTATTGACTTAGAGTATGCCTGATACTTGTCTGTTTCATCATGTTCATATTCGGAACGAACATCTATCCACCAGTTATCAATGTATGCTGCCATTACTGCATCATGGATTGCACTATCTTTTAGCTTATTTGCAATGAGAACTTTATTTCTCTGAACCAATGTTGTAATCATTGTATTGGATACAACATCTCCAATGGTCGATTTTCTAAATTCACCCGATGCAAAGTATTGATTAACTTCAAGAATAACCGTTTCAAGCAGTCTTTCCCAATCAGCACGATATGTGTCTACAGCAGCTCTGGTCTTTATGTGACTTGTCTCTGACCATTGTTTAACCTTACTGAAATTGTCCTTTTCACCACGGATATACAAAACCGCATAAGTGAAATTCCAAATAAGACAACTATTCAAATTCAATGCGATGGCTTTTCTCTGTGCATCTTTGATGAATGTTTCATCTTCAATCGGTACATCAGGCATCTTCAATTCCCACCCTTGAAGGATAATGCTTTGTTCATTGTTGCCATATAAAACAACATCAGGAAACATTGTGTTTCCTCTGCCTGTCGATATTGTACTTTCTCCACCCGCACGCTTTATGCTTAAATCATTATCATGGGCAATTCTGTTGATATGGGTAATGAGTTCTATTGCCCAACTTCGCTCATTTCGTCTAACAATAGCTGGCATATAATCACTTCTCCTCAAATTCTTGGATTAAATTGGTATGTGCAATCTTTTGGCGAGTTTTCTTATCTAATTCACTCCATGCAAGGAATAATCTTCTTTTCGCCACATCAATATAATTGATTTTGTCTTTCTTGAATAAAGCCACATCTTCATTCTTTTCAATACCTATAAAGTTTCGTCCCTCCATCAATGCAGCTACAAGAAATGAACCACTGCCGAAAGTATTGTCCAAAACAACGTCTCCGGGCTTAGAATATGTCCTTACGAAATATCTGCCTAGTTCTATCGGCTTTTGCGTAGGATGAAGAACCTCACCTTCGCTTTCAGCCGTTTTAACATAAATAATATCTGTTGGATAACGCTCACCATCGCTTTGTACATGAACCGGCTGAAAATCACCATAGCTACCACTCAACTGGTTTTTGCGAACTCCTTTGTTATAGGGTTCACCCATCGTCATTTGCGGTGTGTAAGTGGGCTGTTTCTTGTAAAAAACGCATACATCTTCATGCTTACGAAGAGGTTGCTTTTTAGCATTCAGAAAATTGGTTGGCTTAGACTTCTCCCAAACCCATTTGTATTTGTATAGCTTTGGTTGGCTCATGATGAGCTTTGCTGTAAACAAGCCTTGTGAAGTAAGGACAATGGCTCCATTCGGCTTAATGATGCGATTATACTGCTCCCATAGCTTATCAAGAGGAACATAACTGTCCCATTGGTTTTGCGTCATGCCGTATGGCAAATCACACAATACCATATCAATTGAAGCGTCTGGTATGCGTTTCATGCATTCCAGACAATCTTCCTCGAAAAGTTGATTTACCATATCATATATTGGCATATCTTTATTTATCATTTAGTTGTTACCACCTTATCTTTATTCTTCGTCAATAAAATCCAGTATATCATCAACACCGCAATGAAGTGTTCGGCAAATCTTTTCAATACTGTCCAGAGAAATGTACTGGTCTCTTTTTAATCGTGTAATGATATTAGCACTTATACCAGCTTTTTCAGCCAATTCTGCATTTGTCATTTTCATGTCTATTAACATTTTGAATAGCTTGTTGTATTGAACAGCCATTGATATACCCCCCTGAACTGAATTACTTCATATCATATCACGAATGTGTGAATTTTTCAATGTTTTTTATATTTCATCATGAATGCTTCTTGACTGAAAACCATTCAGTTTAGCATGTTCACTTGCCACCTTTCTCCGTTCCTCACTGTATGGTGGCACAAGCCTTATAGAAACTCTGGACTTTTCCAGCACATAGGACACGCTGCCCTCGTCATTGCTTTTTTCCAGCTTGCAAAGAGTAGGGTGCTGTTTACTGAACTTCTCCAATCTGCGTTTGAGGTCTGCATTATAGGTGTAAATGCTGACGGTGGTATCGCCCTCGCTGGTAAGAATTATCGTTTCCTTTTCGTATTTTGTCAGTTTCATTTGTTATAGCTCCTTTCATTCATGGTTCTACGTTAAAGTTACAAGTGTAAAGCCGTCCTTTTTGATGTTAAGGGCGGCTTTCGTCCAGTAAGTTATCTCACTGGTTCAATATTCAATTTTATAGGTCAAGACTTGATAAAATCACGCAAGGCATAGTTGGCAATAACAATACGCTCTACAATCCATTCTCCGATGTGGGGAATGATAAAGACGATAAAGGATATGCCCAGCATACGAAGCACTTCTTTTCCCGTGTCCAGACCCATGAAATAAGCCATAATCGACACTAAAAACAGCACTCCGGCAAGTAGATTGAAGAACACAGCAGAGAAGCTAACAAGGAACACTCCCAGCCATTGTATGAGCGTTACCATCAGCATGATCGGGAACGCCAACAGTTTAAGTATGAGCTTTACTAAGAACATGGTATCGTCCTCCTATGGTTATGTGCGGAAATATGGCAGTTCGTTGATTTCTTTCATCAGCAACACCCCCAATGCAACACCAAACTTGAATTGCTCCATCATTTCAATTCCACCGGCTGTAAACATGGTGTCATAGAGTTCTTTGACCTTTGCGTAATCTTCCTTGCCTAACTTTCTTTCAAGCTCGTTCATCAGCTCCGCAACCGCTTTTCTTGCGTCAGAATACTCGGTACTCTTAGGCACAACCATTTCCGCCGCAAATAATTCTCCGTTATAGATAGCTTCTAAAATCATAGTATTTTCCTCGCTTTCGTAATCTCATGTGAATATCATCTCTGCCTTAATGATTTCCTCTGCACGGTTGCGAATGCTGTTCATTCTCTGCACCCAAATGAGCTGTTGTATAGCTTTCAGTTCCTCGGTCACGCCCTCGGCTTCTTTCATCTGCTGGATAATGGTTTCTAATCTGCTTTCTGCCTGTTCGTTAAGGTCTGCGAGATATGTCCAGATGGTGCAAGAAAGCATCATGTCCTGATAGAGGGCTGGGTGAACCACCTTCAAATAATCTCTGTGTAACCGTCCCCAACGACCAATGGAACGCTGTTCCTCTGATAATACTAATGCCGGAATGTAGTAATCTCCATCTTTGATATAATCAAGTTTCATGCGGTTTTTGCTCCTTTCAATTTTTCTCCTTCGGTGGCTTTTGCACGGGCTTCCTCCCGTTTTCGTGCCATATATCTGCGGTTGTATTCTCTTTTTTTACGGAGCTTCTCGGCTTCTATTGCCTGTTGCTCCCGTTCTTCATCAGTCAGCACAATTTCTTCCTGTGGAACACTAAACTGTCCGATATAGTTCAGATAGATTTCAACCTCTTGGGTACGGTCAGCACCAATGCCCTCGGCTTCATGCACCAGAACACGGTCTATAAACTCATTTATCATCATTGGAGTGAGCTGTGAGAAGTCCGTATGCTTTTTTGCCAGCTCTATGAATAATTCTCCATTCATACTATTGGCTTCAAAACTATTAACTTCTGCTTGCATATCTGCGATGCTTTTCTCCAATTCACTTTGTTCCTGTTCAAAATCTGCCAACATCATTTCAAAACGCTTATCTGACAATCTGCCGGATACATTGTCCTCATACAGTTTTTTGATAAGCTGGTCAATCTCGGCATTTCGTTTCTCCCCACTGGCTATTCTCTGACGCATTTTATTGATTGTTTCTGCCTTCTGGGTATGCGAGATGGAATTTAGCATATTCAAGAACTCTGTTTCATTCTCCACTGCAAAGGTACAAGTGTTACGCAGTGTTTCAAGGATAAGCTCTGTTACTGCACTTTCAGCAATATTGTGATAGGTGCAAGTCGGTCTATATTTCTGTTTTCCAAGTAAATTGTTGGAACAATGAAAAACCGGATATGCTTTACGAATATACCCTTTTCCAATCGTGTATATATCTTTTCTTTCTGTACCGCCTTTGCTATTGTGGAAATACATCTTTGCTCCGCAATCAGCACAGTAGAGCTTGCCTGTTAATGGATTGGCATCGCCGCTGGAATTTCTTCTTCTCACTGTTTTTCTAAGTTCTTGAACTGCTTTCCATGTTGCTTCCTCAATAATAGGCTCTTGCGTATGCTCAAAAATAACAAGTTCTTCTTTAGGTGTTTTCTTTGCACGCTTATCTTTGTAAGATTCCTTATAAGTTCTGAAATTGACTGTGCAACCCATGTATTCCGGCTTGCTTAACATATCAGCCACCGTGCCACCTCTCCAACAATAAGGGTTTTCCTCGTCATAGTTCGTTTTGTGATTGCCCTCGCCACGCATGGCTTTGTAGTAGGAAGGTCGCTCAATCTTTTCTTCGGCAAATATCCGTGCTATCTCATATGGGCCTTTTCCCTCCATAGCAAGCTGAAACATTCGCCTAACAACTTGAGCCGCCGGTTCATCAATAAGCCATTTTGTTGGGTCTTTCGGGTCTTTGTAATATCCATAAATACAATGGTTTGAAGTATGAATACCCGACATTCCTCTGGCACGAAGTACAGCAGTTACCTTTCGGCTGCTGTCTCTGACATACCACTCATTCATAATATTCAAGAATGGGGCAAACTCGCTACTCTCGCTTTTCTCACTGTCAACACCGTTTGAAATGGCTATGAAATGCACGCCTTTTTCTCTGAAAAGGACTTCCGTGAAAAAGCCAACTTGCAAATAGTCACGCCCGACACGGCTCATATCCTTCACAATGATGGTATCAACATTTCCGCTTTTGATTTCCTCTACCAGCTTATTCCAGCTCGGTCTGTCAAAATTAGCACCCGACCAGCCATCATCGGTAAAATGGACACAATTTGTATATCCGTGCTTCGTTGCGTAATCTTCAAGCATTTTCTTTTGGTTGACAATACTGTTGCTGTCTCCGGCAACATCATCATCACGGGACAAACGCTCATACAGTGCTGTGATACCCTCGGATTTTCCTTTGATTTTCTTCATGGTTGTTCTCCTTTCCGGGGGCTAATCCACACCCCCTGTTAGTAGCATATATCCTCAGATACATGGGAAATATGCACAGCCGTAAATGCGGTATCAACAACGGAAGGCATGCTACGATGGGCGGAGGAATCCGTCGCCACGAAAAGAGCGAGGACGAACTCGATGTAATAATCGATGGACTCAACCTCGGACGTGCAATGTCATTTAAGAACATTGCCGGAGAACTGCCTATGGGCGGTATCAAATCAACTGTTATGATGGATCCTCTCGATCTCGACAATTTCCAGCAGATAGGTTTCCTGGCATTTGCTCTGGATTCGATGCGCTGCGAAACAGGTCCTGATATGGGATTCCCGATCAAAATGACAGACGTAATGATCGATAACGAATACAGTTATCAGTACACCTGCGGTCCGCAGGGCCCTCTCGGGAGCTCAGGACCTCCGACAGCATACGGTGTATACATCGCACTGGAAGAAGCAATCAAATTCCTCGGTCATAACAACATGGACGGATGGTCATTTGCCTGCCAGGGCCTCGGTGAAGTAGGCTGGGCAATGGTCAAGGAAATATGCACCAAAGTCAAGAACCCGCATCTTATCGTTGCGGACGTCAAACAGGACGTTGTTGACAGATGCGTAAACGAATGGTCCGCTCAGGGAATTGACATAAAAGCAGGCAGAATAGAAGAGATCCTCTTCGAAGATGTCGACGTAGTTGTTCCATGCGCTATCGGCGGTATATTCACAGAAGAGAACATCGAGCAGCTCAGATGCAAGATCATCTGGGGATCGGCAAACAACCAGATCAAGGCCAGCTCGCAGGAAGAAGAGATCCGTCTCGCTCAGAAGATTGCAGACCGCGGCATTCTGTTCCAGACAGACTGGTGGCATAATACTGCCGGTGTAATGTTCGCCTGGGAAGAAGTGTGTTATCAGAAGCAGGCCGATATCAATCACGTTTACAAGGTCATCAGCGACGTTCTGCCTCGTCTCACAAGAGATAACCTCAAAGAATCGAAAGAGCTCAGCCTGACACCGACTGCCAACGCCTATCGCCGTGTAGAAGAAATTCTCTACGGCGATGCCCCGGCACCTGAACGTACAGCCTGGCTCAAATAAACATATTAGACCACAATATATCAATCTATATTAATAAAGAAGACCCTCGCATCGAAAAAATGCTTTTCGACACAGGGCCTTTCTTTTTAAGCTAAAAATGTGCGGATCCGGATCGCGGAACGCGATGCGCGGATCCGGGCATTTGAGCAAGAGTAGCGTAATTTTTTGATTCCGCGAAATTTACGCCACATTTTGTTCATCACCCTATTTGGTGGTGCAGATTGTGATTATCCGCGGATCTGCACCACGGTTTACCGGGCTGCAGCAGTTGAGCTACCGTTCAACAGGTAAATTTTCCTCCGTGCCCAGAGGGAGGCCCCTCAACCGTTGAAAATGGTGGTGCAGATTCCCGCTTTTTGAAAATCTGCCCCACCATATCTCATATTCTCATATTATTGTATTACTGCATTCCCAACTTTGCGGCCCTGCACGATCCTACTGCTGACTCGGATGTCTGGAAATCTCGTCTGATATTTCTTCGCTCAGTTTTTTCAGAAAGTCTATTTTATATTCCATGTCATGCCTTATCCTGGATTCCGGCCCGGAAATGCTTATCGCAGCGAGCGCGGTACCGTTCATCAATATCGGCGCGCCAATGCACAGCAGACCTTTTTCCCTTTCTTCATTATCAATGGCATATCCTCTTGTTCTTATACGTTCAAGCTCGTTTTTCAGATCGGCAACACTGGTGATCGTTGTATCCGTATACTTTTCCATCTTATGTTTTCGATATATTGTCAAATCGATATTCTCGGAAAAAGCCAGCAGGCATTTTCCTACTGCCGCACAGTAGCACTCATTTCTTGAACCCACTTCTGTATTGGCATTAAGGCCTTTGTAACTCTCCTCTTTATAAATGATGACGCTCTTATACAGACCATCGATATCTTTATCCAGAATAGATACGTTTACAGCTTCGTCAAATTCCGCGCTGAGCCTCTGAGCATATGGTCTGACAAGCTTTACCAGGCCTCCGCGATTGTTCATCGATGTTCCGATTATATAGAATTTTTCGCCCAGAGAATATTTTTCATTCTCCGGATTTTGCGCAACAAACCCCTTGTTCTGCAGTGTGGCAAGTGTCCTGAACACTGTACTCTTATATACACCCAGATCTTTTGAGATCTCCGTTATCGAGACCTCCCTGCCCTGGTTATACAGGTACAGTACTACATCCAATGCTCTGTCTACAGCATTGATAATCACTGATTCAGACATATGATCTCCTTCCCGGCATCAGGCTCTATGCCCAGCCCTGACCCTACTTAATGATACAATAAATACATTTTTTCTGCAAAACATATTGCAATTTCATTCCTTTCGTGTTATCATCGCATTAAATAGAACATGGTTCTATTAAGCGGAACAACTACGATGGTCAAATTGTACCATATCAACAAAAAAAATCAAGTAAAACAATACTACAAGTTTAAAAAAAGAAGGAGCACCAATGGATAAGATCAAATTGGATACAGAAAGATGCAAAGGCTGCTATCTCTGTGTCGAAAACTGTAAACCGGGCGCGATCAGCCTGTCGGGCAGATCCAACGGTAAGGGAGTTATCACTGTGCAGGTCGATCAGGACAAGTGCGTTCAATGCGGAAGCTGCTACGCTATGTGCCCTGATCTCGTATTCGAGATTCTTTAGGAGGAGGCATGAAAATGGAGACAATGTTGATAAAAGGCAATGAAGCGCTCGCTGAAGGCGCTGTCAGAGGCGGCTGCAGATTCTATGCCGGCTATCCTATTACACCTCAGTCGGAGATCCTCGAATGGATGGCCTGGAGACAGCCTGAAGTAGACGGCACATTCATCCAGGGCGAATCAGAGATCGCCAGCGTAAACATGACATTCGCGGCCAGAGCTCTCGGTGCACGCGCACTGACATCTACATCGGGCCCGGGATTCTCTCTTTACCAGGAGGGTATCGCCTACTGGGTATCTGCGGGAATGCCGGCAGTAGTAGCATGCGTGCAGAGATTCGGCATCGGCGACGGTTTCATCGGCGCAGGTCAGGACAATTACTGGCAGGCTGTCAAGGGCGGCGGCAACGGCGACTATCACCTCATCACGCTCGCACCGAACAGTGTACAGGAAAATATGGACATGGCTTACGAGTCATTTGAACTGGCCGAGAAATGGATGCATCCGGTACTTATCCTTTCAGATGCAACTATCGGACAAATGGTAGAGCCTTGCAGCGTACCTCCGATGAAGGAGTACGATATGGATCAGCCGTGGGCCTGCAAGGGCGTAGCGCCGGGCGAAGACCACAAAGTCATTACTGACATCACATATTTCGAAGACCTCGATGAATGGAACGCCGGCTACATCAAAAAGATGAGAAAGATCATGGATGAAGAGCAGCGCTGGGAAAGCATCGAAGTAGAAGACGCGGATGTAGTACTGGTAGCTTACGGGATCTCCTCGAGAGTAGGTGAAGGTGCTGTCAGAGAAGCGAGAAAACAGGGCATCAAGCTCGGCCTCATCAGACCGATCACACTGTGGCCTTATCCAAGAAAGGCCTTTGCAGAGATCCCTGATACATGCAAAGGACTCGTTACAATAGAAATGAGCATGATGGGGCAGATGAGAGAAGACGTCATCATCGCAAGCAAAAGCAAGTTCCCGACATATGCAATTGCAACGGCTCAGAGGGTCGCTGCTGTCGACCAGGTCATCGATTTCGCCCGTAAAGTCATCAGCGGCGAAGCCGAAGAAGAGGAGGTATTCTAATGGCACCTAAGAAAGCACCTGAAATAATGTACTGCGAGAACAGATTCTGCGCCGGATGCGGACATTCCATATTCGACAGGATCCTCGGCGAAGTACTTACCGAAATGGATATAGTCGGCGACACGATCATGTGTTCCGACATCGGCTGCAACCACCAGTTCCAGTTCTGCATGAACGTCGACACGATCGTTCCGCCGCACGGCAAAATGGGCGCAGCACTTACAGCTCAGAAAAAAGTCCGTCCTGACAAGTATGCGATCACTATCGCGGGAGACGGCGGCGCATATGCCATCGGTCTCGGAGAGACGATGTCCGCAGCTACAAGGAACGACAATGTTACATTCTTCGTAATGAACAATACGGTCTATGCTATGACAGGCGGTCAGATGGCTCCGACGACGCAGCCGGGTCAGAAAACAGCTTCGACGCCTGCCGGAAGGCTCGCCTCAATGAACGGCGAAGACTTCGATGTGTTCAATGTAATGCGCAGCCTCGACATCGCTTATCTCGCAAGGACAAGCATAACGAACCCTGCCAACATTGCCAGAACAAAAAAAATGGTCAGAAAAGCTATCGAAAAGCAGCGTGACAACAAGGGATTCTCACTGGTCGAGGTGCTCGTACCTTGCCCGACGAACTGGGGCCTCAGTCCTGTTGATGCTATGAAACACATAGATAACGTGATTGCTCCGAGATACGAAATGGGCGAAGTTATCGACAAATAAAAGAAGGAGAAGATAATCATGATCAAAAGAATCGTATGCGCCGGTTTCGGAGGACAGGGAGTTCTCACCGCCGGCAAGATCATACTTTACGCAGCATATAAAAAAGGCCTGCAGGCGACATGGTTCCCTGCTTACGGCAATGAGATGAGAGGCGGAGCTGCCAACTGCAATGTCGTCATCAGCGATGAAAGGATCGCCAGCCCGTACGCGGATCATCCGGACATAGTTATGGCTCTCAACGGACCTGCCATAGACAAGTTCGAGCCGCCTATGGCCGAGGGCGCTTCCCTGTTCGTCAACAGTTCTCTCGTCGATGATGACAGAGAATACAGAGACGACATCAAAGTCATCAAAGCACCTGTTACTGAGATCGCGCAGGGCCTGCAGAGTGAAAGAAATGCCAACATCTGCATGCTCGGCAAGATAATAAAAGACACCGGACTGTTCTCTATCGATGAATTCGAAAGTGCCATGTGCGAGTACTTCGAAAAACAGGGTAAAGGAAAGTTCAACTCCAAAAACGTCGAAGTCCTGAGAGCGGGTTTCGGTCTGTAGATTTATTACATAATAGTATATCAGAGAAAACAGGCGGCAGTCGAGTGCCGTCTGTTTTCGTCTATTGCCGGTCCAGGATTTCCAGCACTTCTTCTTTGCTGCTGCAAATGCTCATCATTTCCTCCAGCGGACGCGGCATGAAATGCTCGTCGTCAGCATGCTGCAGAAACGCATAAAGCTCGTCGTAGAAACCGTCGATATTAAATAAAATGATCGGTGCTTCGATCTCATGGATCTGTTTGAGCGCCAGTACCTCGAACAGTTCGTCGAAGGTCCCCATGCTCCCCGGCGCAGTAATGAAAGCATCCGACAGTTCCGTCATTTTCGCTTTTCTCCCCGCCAGATCCTCGCAGGCGACAGTTTTTGTACACGCCGGATGCACCGTTCTTTTGCCCAGAAAAATACGCGGGATCACACCTGTGATTTCAGCGTCCGTGCGTCCGAATCCGTCGGCCGCCGCCTTCATGAGTCCGTTGCTGAATCCTCCGAACACGAGATTATGCCCCGCCCTGCCGAGAGCCTCTGAAAGCTCCTCGACATTACTGTAATATGATTCTCTTCTGATGTCGGCAGATGCGCCGAAAATGCAAATATTCATCGTGATCCCTCCTGTATTTATTATAGCATATGTTATAATAGTGTCATGATGAAACACGAATTTACAGAAATGCCGATACCGGTTCCCGCCGGTCCGTCGGCCGATGATAAAAAACTCGGCATAAGGATCCGGGACTGCGGCGAACCTTTAATATCCATGAAGTACGGGCCCGCAAATATCATCTCTGATCCGCAGTACTTTATTCAGGGACTCGCCGGCGCACTGCCGGAGTGTTACTGCCGCGAAGGCGTAATGCTGCGTCTGGTCAGGGCAGCGGAAATGCTTCCGGACGGGTACAAGTTTGTGGTGTTCGACGGATGGCGTGCCCTGAAACTCCAGAAATCATTTTACGACGAGCAGCGCAGGAGACTTGCCGCTGCGGATCCGTCCCTCAACGAGGAAACGCTCGACCGGATGACAGTCGAGTTCGTATCGCTTCCGAGCAGAAGCGATCTGCATCCCGCTCCGCACAGCACGGGCGGTGCTCTCGATCTGTCTGTCGCGGACGAAAACGGTCTGCTGCTGCCGATGGGAACGAAATTCGATTCGGATACTGCAGAAGCCTCTACCTCATATTACGAAGAACGTCTCGCGGCAGGCGATGCTCTGTCGGAAAGCGACATTGCCGCCATGCGCAACAGACGTTTCCTTTATCACGTCATGCTTGCGGCGGGGTTTGTGAACTACCGCCACGAATGGTGGCATTTCGATTTCGGCGACCAGCTGTGGGCCGTATCCACCGGAGCGGAATGTGCAATATACGGACGGGCGAAGCCGGAATTCGTCTGGCTCGACATCAGCTGATAAAATCCGGACTAACTTTTTTGTCAGATTTCTCTATGTGACAGTTTGCTAACGCAAAGCCAACTATGTTAATGATATAATTTTTTCATGTAGAGGAATATTAAAATGTGTGCAATATATATTAACATCTGAATTACTTTGCCGCGGTGCCTTCGCCTGAAGAGCATCACGGCTTTTGATATTTGAGCGAAGGAGATAGTATGAAGAAATTAATTGCAGTAATGCTCTCGTTGTGCGTTTTATGCTGCATCCCGGCGCCTGCTTTTGCAGCGGCGTCTTACGATGTATCTGTCAGCACTATTGACAGCATCGTGTCCGGATCGAGCAATTATTCGCGCACCGCGATATCACAGCTCAGCGCCGCGCAGACCGAATATAATAATGCCGTTGCAAAGATAAACAACACGAATGCGAAAATCAATGCTTCGACCGATCCCGAGGAGATATCTTCTCTTAAGGATGAACTCGCGGATCTCGTCAAGGAACGCGACGCAGCAGCCCTGAACATCCAGCAGGTTTCGTTCGATAATTCTCTCACACTCGTTCAGCAGGGCGAAACGGCGAAAGAACAGTACCTTAAATATCTCGAATCGCTGAATACGAAAAAGTCGCTGCTGGTGAGCATCGATGTACAGAAAAACAGCGTATCCATTGCAAAGAAAAAGTATAAAAAAGGTATGATTTCCCGCAATGATCTCACCAAAGCGAAGGAAGCTCTGGAAGATCTGCAGGATCAGCTGCCTGATGCGGAATACGAAATACAGCAGGAATACAATTCGCTGATCGATTCTCTCGGCGTCCCCGACGGCAGTTCTCTCAATGTTCAGCCTCTTTCAGGCGAAGACAAGGCGGCATTTGCGGCGGCTAAGTATTACAGCTTCAGCACTGATCTGAACAGCGTCCTTGCCAATTCCATTGAAATCAAAAAAGCGAACGCCAAAGTAAACGCTCTCAGAAGCGCCGGCGGAACAGAATACAGCAGCGCCCTGTCCGATCTGGATTCACTTGTTACAAAAACGCGGAAATCGTTCCGCGATCAGTATGATTCGCTTCAGCATTCAATAGCGTCGATGAAATCTTATGACAAGAAAACAGCCCGGGCAAAGTCGGCGATGAAACAGGCGAAGAAAAAGTATCATTGCGGACTGATTTCGAGAAATGAATATACTACTTCAGTCAATGCATATAAAGAAGCAAAAACCAACGGTGAAAAAGCGATCACTTCGCTCTATCCGACAATAATGAAATACCAGCTTGCAGTCAAAGGCTATTGATGAGGAGGCCCGCAGATGAAAAAGATAAAGTTACCGAAAGTATCGAAGAAAGAAACCAGGGATCCGGACAAAGTGAGATTTGCCCGCTGGAAAAAGATGTCGAAAAAGAAAAGAGTGCTGATCACTCTCCTTGCCGTCGCCGTACTCGCCGGAGCGGGTTATTATGCTCACAGCAGAGCTGCCGCGGCAGACAATGTTGCATCATACAGTACGTCGACTCTCGAACGGACGGACGTCCTGCACGAAGTCAAGACAAGCGGAAAAATTGAAAGCACACTGTCGCAGAATATTACTGCCTCAGGCGAAGGCAAGATCATGAAAGTCTATGCCAAGGAAGGCGACAAGGTCACAAAGGGCGAAGCTCTTGCACAGCTCGATACTTCCGCGGTCGACAAGCAGATCGCCGATGCGAACAGAGCACACTCGCAGGAAGTCAAGGCGGCCAGAAGCGCCATGGACACGGCTCAGAGTGATTATGACGCCGCGAAAATGAATTACAAAGTCGGCGACATTTCCAGGCTCGACCTGAATAAGGCCAGAACAGCACTGATTGCGGCGAGAAGCGATTACCGTGAAAAGACCAGCGACAATTCTTCTGTATCGACACTGGAAAATCAGCGCGACGCATGCACGATAAGAGCTACAGCCAGCGGAACTGTAACTTCGGCGAACGCGACTGTCGGTGCTACTACCAGCGGTTCCCTGTTTACTATTGAAAACCCGAAGAGCCTGAAAATAAGTGTAAAGGTAAATGAATACGACGTAAATTCGGTTAAACCGGGCCAGACCGCCATCGTCAAGACCGAGATGACCGGCAGCCGTGAGTTCCGCGGCAAGGTCACTCATGTTTCCACGACTGCGGTAAAAAGCGATGACGGAAAAACGGAGACCAGCGGCAAAGCTCAGTTTGCAGTTGCCATCAGGATCCTGAACCCTACTGAAAAAGTCAGGATCGGCGGCAATGCACGCGCCTCAATTGTTCTCGGCGGACGCAGGAATGTCCTGGCGGTAACAGTCGACAGTATTACTACAGACGATAACGGTGACAAGGTCGTGTTCACTTATACGGGCTCAGGCGACAATATCCGCGCTAAAGCCATCAAAGTCGAAACGGGCGTAACGAACGATATATATCAGGCAGTCACAGGCGACGGACTGAAAGAGGGCATGGAGATCATCAATAATGCAGACGGCCTGACTGACGGGCAGAAAATCACACTGGAGAGTTAGCGATGGAAAACGCAGCGAAGACACAGGCGGCGCACATCATTGAGATGTCGAATATACACAAGAGTTTTTATGTCGGTACTCCGCAGGAGCTCGAGATCCTCCACGGCATCGATCTTACGGTCGATGAAGGCGAGTTTATTTCGATCGTAGGCGCATCGGGCTCCGGCAAGAGCACGCTTATGAATATCATCGGCGCCCTGGACAAACAGACCGAGGGCGAGTATTTACTGCGTGGAACTGATGTCAAATCCGCAGACGACGATCATCTGGCGGAAATGCGGAACAAGGAGATCGGTTTTGTTTTTCAGAATTTCAATCTTATTCCGAGGATCAATGCTCTGAAGAATGTCGAGCTTCCGATGCTGTACGCCGGCGACTCCACCGCGGAACGCACGGAAAAAGCCAAAGCATTACTGGAAATGGTGGAAATGTCCGAATGGATCACACATCAGCCGAATGAACTTTCCGGCGGGCAGAAGCAGAGAGTGGCGATCGCGCGGGCGCTTGCCAACAACCCGGCGATCATCCTGGCCGACGAGCCGACCGGCGCGCTGGATTCCCGGACGGGACACCTGGTTATGGATCTCTTCCACCGCATTAACGGAAACGGAAAAACAATAGTACTTATCACTCACAGCGAGGAACTGGCGGCCGAAACCGACAGGCAGATCACAATTAAGGACGGAACGATATGCTGATAGTTGAAAACTTTCTGCTTGCACTGACAAGTCTAAGATCCAATAAAATGCGCGCTCTGCTTACGATGCTGGGCATCATCATCGGCATCTCGTCCGTGATCACTATAGTTTCGATCGGGAACTCTGTTTCGAAAAATATTGAAAACGAAATCAAGAAGTCCGGTATGAACAACATATCCGTCAGCATCACAGCACGCAGCAGCGGAGACGACGAATCCGCCTCCGCTGAAAGTCCGACAGCCGACGACATGTTTTCATCATCATCTATAGGTGATTATGAGAAAGAATATTCTTCGGACATCAAAGCGATTTCCTATGAGGAAAATGTCGGTGACGGTGAAGCCAGGATGGATGCCGGCAAAGAAACGCAGAAAAAAGTCACAGTCAACGGTGTCAGCAACGGATATTTTACGATGAACCACGTCAAGCTGCTCAAGGGCCGCAGCATCAATAAAAACGATGACGAACACAGCAGCGATGTCGCAGTCATACCGGAAAGTGCTGCAAAATCTCTGACTTCAACTGATGACAATATCATCGGTCAGGAAATCAGAGTCGTCTTCGACGATAAGATCCTTACATATACTATAGTGGGTATCTATGATGACTCCACCAAAAGCGGCAGTATGTTCGGCGGCTATAACAGCAATCCGACACTGTATATTCCGGCAACTGCGGCAATGGATGTCAACAGCAGCAGCGGCATTCAGTTCTTCAGCGTCATGCCGTCTTCAGCGAACACCGCGTCGAAACTCAGCTCTGAAACCGAATCATATTTCAAGAAGCTGTATAAAAGTAATAAGGAGTTCACTGTCGAGGTCTACAATGCGCAGAAGGATGTCAATGATGTCATGTCTTCGATCAACAAGATCAAAGCGGCCATCGCAGTAATAGCCGGCATCGCCCTTCTGGTCGGCGGCATCGGCGTCATGAACATCATGCTCGTATCCGTGACCGAACGGACGCGCGAGATCGGCGTGCGCAAAGCTATCGGCGCCAAACGCAGCCACATCAAGACCCAGTTCATCATCGAGGCGATGATCATCTGCGGCATCGGCGGCATAATCGGCATCATCCTCGGCCTCACAGTCGCGACCATTGTCGCCCTGAAAATGTCCCTGCCGGTCGCCATCTCGATCCCGGTGATCATCATCAGTGTTGCGTTCTCTATGGGCATCGGCATATTTTTCGGCTTTTATCCGGCGAACAAAGCCGCCAAGCTCGACCCTATCGAAGCGCTGCGCTACGAGTAAAGGCACCGCCGGCGCGCACCGGTATGCGGGCTGCGGCAGACACCGGCTCCGGCTGCTCACTGCGCGTCATTAAAACGAAGCACGTCAGTTTTCTGCGCAGCGTTTAAAAAAACATTTGAATTTTCCGGTGAAAATCTGTTATATTATATGTGTTGAGTAGCAAAAGCGTAAGTCCAGACGGACCTGCGCTTTTTTTAATAGCCGCCGCAGATGTGCGGACGGCAGCGCAGCCATGAACAGAAACCGCAGACAGGGAGTGGAAAATCCGGACAGCCTTACCGGCCGCGCCGGATCTGAGTCAGGCGGCGCACAGAAAAGGAAATAGGAAAATGGGTGAAGAAAAGAAATTAAAAGTAACAAATAAACTGGCGGCAACAGTGCTTTCACTGTCGCTGCTCACTGTAATGGCCGGTGCCGCAGTAGCACCGGCGCTGGGTGTGATCGAACAGTATTTTGCCGGGGAAAGCAAACTGCTGGTCCAGATGATCATCAGCATTCCGGCTGTTTTCATTGTGATCACAAACCTGATCTTCCCCGGACTCTGTAAACATCTGAAATCGAAAACACTGGTAATGGCAGGGCTGATCCTCTACACAGCCGGCGGATGTTCGGCAGGCCTCTTCAACAGCATACAGGCAGTCCTTGCGGCGCGTGCGCTGGTGGGCATCGGCGTCGGCATAGTAATGCCGCTTTCGACGGGTCTTATCGCGTATTACTTCCCGAAAGAAAAACAGGAAAAAATGATGGGACTGTCCTCGGCCATGAACCAGATGGGCGGCGTCATCGCGACACTTCTGGCCGGCCTGCTCGCGTCAGTCAACTGGCGAGCAAGTTTCCTGGTATACCTTATGGGACTCATCTCCATCGTGCTCTGCGCAGCATTCCTGCCGAATCACAGCATGAATATCAGCGAACCGCACATGGAAAAAACTGCCGGAAATTCCGGAAAAACCGGATCAATAAAAGAATTTGCGCCGTATATTGCCGCGATGTTCTTCCTCATGATGACGTTCTTCATCTACCCGGCGAACTTTGCGATCGAGACGACAGCGGCAGGCATTATTCCGCAGAAGTTCATCTCAGTAATAATGGCGTCAATGGATCTCGTCGCGTTCTTCGGCGGCCTTGCGTTTTATTCGATCAAAAAGTCGATGGGCCACAGCACCAGACTTTTTGCACCTGTCCTTTTCCTGGCGGGCTATATCCTGCTGATGATCCCGGGCGGATGGGCCGGCACACTGGCCGGATCGTTCCTGATCGGCTTCGCCAACGGCCTCGGGATACCTTTCATCATCTCCTCAGCGTCGCAGAAAGCGGGAAAAGCTGCGGCAACAACAGTGCTTCCGCTGATTTCGGCGGCGCTCTACCTCGCGCAGTTCCTGACACCTGCGATACTGTCGGGCATTACTGCAGTGCTCGGACCTGTGGGTGTCGCGCACATACCATACCTCATGGCCTCGGCAACGGCTGTCATCTTCCTTGGATGCTCGGCGTTCGCTGTAAAGGATGACGCGAAAGCAGCAGGCAGCGCGGCGGCACAGGCCGGCAGCGAAACAAATGCCGCCTGATCAGCCGATAGACATGTGCCTGATCAGGATATCGCAGCAAGTAAAAAAAAAATTGGCCTTTTGGGCCAGTTTTTTATTTTTTTCAAGTTAATTTCATCTTCGTCCCGTATTATCAGACTGTAAGGTGAGTCATTTCCGCAATAAGAGGATACGAAAATGAGAATGAAAACAATGACCAAGACGTTTTTCGCTCTTGGGACTGTTAATAAAATAAGCATTAGTTATAAAGAAGCTGACGAAGGCAAAGTCATGCAGGCGGCTGATCTGGTGAAGCAGATGACAGAAAGCATGGACGACCGTTTATCGGTATTCAAACCGACAAGCGAAATGTCCGCGCTGAATGCGAACAGCGGCCGGAGCGGGGTCCGTATCAGTCCTGATACCATGAAGATCCTGCTGGCGTCGAAAGAATGGTCTGAGATCACAGACGGAGCATTCGACATTACCACACAGCCTCTCACAAAATTATGGAGCATCGGAAAAAGCAGCCGCATACCTTCACCTCATGAGATCCGCAAAGCAAGAAAGCTTGTCGGATATGAGGACCTCGTTATTGACGGGGCGGGAAACGGTTTCGGAACTGCCGGTCTCCGCAGAAAAGGTCAGTCGGCGGATCTTGGAGCTATTGCCAAAGGGCACGCTGCGGATCTTGCACATGATATTCTGTCCGGACACGGTATACACGAAGCGGTCATCAACTTCGGCGGCACCGTTATCATCTCGGGCAGCCCGAAAAGCATTGGGATCCAGGATCCCGGAGCGCCTGTCGGCACGCCGATGGGCAGCATTACTGCATCAGACACTGCTGTAGTCACATCGGGTTCTTACGAAAAATATTTCATCAAAGACGGGAGACGGTATCACCACCTGATAGACCCGCGCACAGGAGAGCCTGCGGAAAGCGGCCTTGCTTCGGTGACGCTCATAGGTCCGTCAGCCATGGAACTCGATGCACTGACAACTGCGGTCTTCGTAATGGGCATTCAAAAAGGATTTAATTTAGTAAGAGAGCGCGGACTCGAAGGAATATTCATCACTGATCAGGGAGATGTATTCCTTACGGAAAATATCCGCGGCAAATTCAGATTTTCCGGCAGCCGTAAGATAACGGATATCAGAAGACAGCCTCAGACGGCCGGGGCATAAAAACAGGGCCGGGGTATTACTGCAAATAATTAAAGGGCATAGGAACAACAAATGGAAAACAACATCAGCAAAAAGAAAAAAAGGATACCGGCTGCGCGGCTGGCAAGGAGAGCCATACAGCTGGCATCATTCATACTCATACCGGGACTCTTCGCGAGTACATTTACCGCATTAGGAACGATAGTAAAAACGCTCCTCAGCGGGAGCATCACCTGGGCGGCGCTGGAACTTCCGTTCTGGACTATCATGATCACAGTGCCGGTCACGATATTATTCGGCAGATTTTTCTGCGGCTTTTTCTGCAGCTTCGGAGCCATGGGAGATTTTCTCTGGTTCATTTCGGGAAAAACGATACATCCGCGCTTCAGGATACCTGAAAGAGCAGATGCGGCGCTTAAATATGTCAAATACGGCATACTTGTATTCTGCGCGGTCTTCCTCTGGACGGGAATAATCAGCATACAGAGCACAGTCAGTCCGTGGTACGCATTCGGCATGTACACATCGATCGGCAACTGGCCGGGACTTACACCGCTTCTTACGATCGGCGGCGCACTGCTCGGCATAATAATGATCGGCTCGCTTTTTGTGGAAAGATTCTTCTGCAAGTACCTCTGCCCGCTTGGTGCAGTCTATGCGCTGCTTGCAAAGATCAGACTTTTCCGCATTGTCAAAAGACGCGAACATTGCGGTGCCTGCCGTGTCTGCACGAACAACTGCAGCATGGGGATTCCTCTCTACGGAGTCGATACTGTTAAATCCGGCGAATGCATCAACTGTTTTGCCTGCATGGAGCACTGCCCGCGCGGAAATGTCCGGGCGAATCCTCAGCCTGCAGTGGCAGCGGCCATATCCGTTGTCGCGATCTCAGGACTCTGTTATGTCGGAACGATTGCGATCCCGTCGATGGATACAGTCGCATCGACCGAAACTTCTCAGCAGGCGTCCGGCAAATACGATGACGGTACATACACCGGCTCCGGAACAGGCTACCGCGGCGAGACCGATGTCAAAGTAACAGTCGAAAACGGGTACATCACCGATATTACTGTAACTTCGTACCAGGACGATGAAGAATACTTCGACAGAGCAAAAAGCACGATCATCAGCGATATCATAAGCTCGCAGGGAACAGATGTCGACACGGTATCGGGCGCTACATTCAGCAGCAACGGCATCATCTCCGCAGTAAAGGATGCTCTCAGCACAGCGGGCGGCAGTTCGTCATCGTCCGACTCGTCGAGCAGCAGTTCGAGCAGTAATACAGAATCATCCGGAAGTTTCACGGACGGTACTCACACAGGCTCAGGCACGGGATTCCGCGGCGAGACTGATGTCAAGGTAACAGTTGAAAACGGCAAGATCACCGACATTACCGTCACATCGTATCAGGATGACGAGAGTTATTTCCAGAGTGCTGCGAACACTGTCATCAGCGAGATCATAGACAGTCAGAGCATTGACGTCGATACAGTTTCAGGCGCTACATTCAGCAGCAACGGCATCATCGAAGCAGTAGCTGACGCGCTCGGCGAATCATTCGACAATCCTAACTCTTCGTCAGAAAGCGGCGAAGGCGGACATCAGTTTAGAAACGGCCAGTAATGTAAACATAAGATACCACCCGGATGCGCAGTGCAGCGGGTGGTATTTTTGCGTTTCGCGCAGTCCGGTCTGAGGCCCTGCGCTTTATTTTTTTTCTTTGCTGAAGCGTTTCACGCGCTCTGATATTTCTGCGAGCTCTTCCCGGGAAAGCTCCGGCAGTTTCTCAAGTTTGTCCATAAACTCCATGATGCTTTCGCGCTGCATGATCTTCATTTTCTCCTGATAGAAATCAACGACAATGGCAGTGAAAACGGCCAGCACCACGATACCGTACATTCCCATTACTACTGTAACGATCCGGCCTATTGCTGTGACCACAGGAATATCACCGAAACCGACCGTGGCTATCACTTCGAAGCAGTACCACAGCGCAGTGCCGAGATCATTGATTGCCGGCTCGGCAATAATAAGCACGACGCATGTCAGTATCATCCAGCCCAGAAACGAGACGAGCACCCTGTCGAGCTTATTTATTTTTATGAGTTTCCATATTATCCTGCTGTTTTTCATTGCGTGTACCGCCCTTTTCTTTTTTCTGTTTCGGAGATTTATCTGCAGACATGGGGACCGGGACGAGAGAGGCAAGATATGCCGCCAGAGCCAGAGGGATCACAGCGCGGAGCGGAAAGCACAGGAACAGTACGGCCACGACAGTGACCGGCTTGCGCATGATATATCCGCAGACTGATGCCGTGCAGACGGCCACCGCGAACAGCGGCTCGGCTCCTGTCATCACTGTGACCGCGTATCCCAGCGACACTCCCGAAAAAATGACCGGGAAAATATTGCCGCCGCGCCAGCCGAAGCTTACGCACACATTGACCATCAAAATTTTAACTGCCGGTATCAGCAGCAGGACGGACACCGGGAGAGCGGTCCATTCGCCCATCAGTCCGGACATCTGCTCCTCGCCGCTGAACATTGCCCAGGGAAACACTGAACCCGCAGCCGCAAGACAAACACCGGCGATAACACATGACAGAACTCTGTATTCTGATATTTTGCCTGCACCGAACTCCGCCGCTTTTCCGGCCAGTGCATTCAGCAGACCGAGCAGGATCCCCGCTGCGGCCATAACAGGAAACCATATCCAGTTATGCCATGAAAGATGCATGTCCGCCGCGAACCGTCCGATGCTCATCGCGCTTCCGCACAAGGCAGAAAGGGCGCCCAGAGACGCGAAGCCTCCGATGACGCCGGCGATATATACCGCGAACTTTATACTTTTGCCCGGCGCGGCGGCTTCGCTGCCGCCGGCAGCGGCACTGCTGCGGTCTGAACTACTGCCGCTGTATCCGTACGGCTCGACATTATTCGCGATACCATAAAAAGGCGAACCGAAAACCAGGCTCAGCGTTGCCGCCATCCCGGTTTCCGCAAGCTCACGCGCCTGTCTTCCCTTGTATTTTAGCTTATCCCCGACCATGCAGCAGAGACCGACTATGATCCCGCTTAGTCCCGCTTCAGGACCGATGCAGCCGCCGAAAATCAGCGGAAGCAGAACTGCTGTGATCAGTACAGGCATGCGGTCGTAAGGATAAGTACCATTCTTTTTCAATTTGCCCATAACAGTCTCCAGCGTTTCCGGCCATATGCCGAACTTTTTCTGGAACAGCCCGATGATCACGCCGCCCGCGCCGCAGACTGCGAAACAATACACTGTGTGTGCAGTCCCGTTTCCGGCGCCTGCCGCCGCAGGAAGCACATCCCACATCAGCCAGATGCCTGCCGCCATGATTTTCAGGACACCCCACACTACTGCCCCGGCAGCAGCGCCGAGTACCAGTGAGAGCAGAATGAAAAGCAGAGTGTCCCTGATTTTTATTTTCCACATATTATATCCTGTCAAGGTTTTGCTTTACGTCTCAGTTCAATAGCTTCCTTCCCTGTAAGATGTTCGATGATTATTTCAATCATGCAGACATTCTTCAGTTCATTATCGGCTTCCTTTTCACGTCCTTCTTCATATTCGGGAGAATATTTCGCGGCCAGTTTGAGCAGCGCCTCCCTTTTTTCGCTTTCCTCTTCCAGTATTACCGCCTGTCCGAAAGCAACAGCGCTTCTGAAATACGTTGTGTACTCTTCGGGCACGATCCAGTCCATATCGATGACAGTAAATGAAACTTTCGGGTCACGCCTGATTGCATCTATTTTATGCCCCGCTTTTGCACTGTGGAAAATAATTTTTCCACAGTCATAAATATAACTGACCGGAACGCCGTAGGGATAACCGTCATCGCCTGTTACCGCAAGCACTCCGGCAGTGCCGCGAAGAAGGATCTCTTCCGCCTCCTCTTCAGGCAGCAGCTGCTTTTTTCTTCTCATTTCTCTGAACATTACCGTCTCCTCTCCATTCTGCATTATTACAGCAGCAGTGTCTTATCTTCTCCCATGCCCATAAGCCCGTCGAGCACATATTTGCGCCCGTTCTCATCGTGCAGATAGCCCTCAAGTTCTCCGAACACGATGTAATAATCTATTTTCACTACTATCGCATGCACGATCAGCGGATGCACGGCCTTCACCCGGAAGGTCAGGTCCACCATGTCGTGATCGTCGCGTATAGTCCATACTGAACGTCCCGGAAATTCTCCGGCCGCAGGTGTGCGCGTGAACCGCACAGGAGGCAGCAGAGCCGTTTTTCCCTCGAGCCATATGAGGTTCTCGTTATACCGCTCCGGATCCGTCGACTGATTGGCAGTCAGGTTCAGTGCGAAATATTTCCTTTCCCCCGCCGCCTCGCTGCGCCCCAGAGTTGTCACCCAGTCGAAATGCGCATGGCGCGGATAATACCCGCGGTGATCGTCTATTACTGCCGCAGTATTTTCGTTCGCCCTGATCTCACGGCCGTTCAGCTTCATGCAGCCCTTCACGCTGAAGAAATTTTTTTCCGTGTACAGCGGCCTGTTCGGTCCGAAAGGTATACTGACCACAGAAGGTTTGCTGATCACTGCCAGGTCCAGATCATATTCGACCGTATCGCTGCCGTGTATATGTGCGCCGTGCAGCCGGCATTGCCCCTTGTCAAATGTATTCACATATTTTATGAAGCCGTCTTTCGATTTCGCGGCCGCAGTGCTCCCGTTTATCAGATTTGCGGATATCCGCGTATCCGCAGGACTGAGATCCGTATCCCAGCTGTAAATACGTCCCGTTTCCTTTTCCCAGAAAACATGCATCATCTTGCGCAGGATCCCCATATCAGTAAGCGCGCAGAGAAGTACGCCTTCGTCAAAATGCACCTCCGCCGCTTCCCATAGTGTCAGCTTCATTTTATTCATGAACTGAGGAGCATGTGTCGGCCTGGCGGCGCGCACCAGGTCCAGATCCTCAAATTCATTTTCGAATGTACCGAAAACACATTTCCCGTCTGCTCCGACCAGCGCGCGCGGCGCCGGCACTGATCTTCTTTTCTCATTAATAACTCTGCTGTAATCTCCCACTTTAGGTTCCTCACTTTTTCACCAGAAGAGCGATCTTCCTGATCATTATTCCCGGGTCGACAGGTTTTGCAATGTGACCGTTCATGCCGGCATTCAGGGCTTTTTCCACATCCTCGGCATAGGCGTCCGCAGTCACGGCGATGATAGGTATCGTTTCTGCGTCTGCATGTCCCGATCCGCGTATCATTTTCGCCGCGGCATAACCGTCTATATCCGGCATCCGGATGTCCATGAGTATGACATCGTAATATCCCGGAGCCGACTCCGTATATTTTTCCACGCATTCGCGTCCGCTGTCCGCCTCAACTGTCTCCGCCCCGTTCATATCGAGAATGGTCCTTGCTATTTCGCGGTTCATATCATTATCGTCGCAAAGCAGAACTTTCACTCCGCGTATATCCTCATTAACAGTGCTGGCTCTGTCTTCCCCGGCAGACACATCATCTACTCTTTCAAAATCAAGATAAACCGTGAATTCGCTTCCCTTTCCGAGTTCACTCTTCACTTCTATCCTGCCGCCCATCAGCTTTACTATCCTGTCGACTATCGTCAGTCCCAGTCCGGATCCTTCGATGCCGGCATTCTCCCCGGTCCGTTCCTGCGTAAAAGGCTCAAACGCCCTGTCAAGGAATTCGCTGCTCATGCCGATGCCGTTATCTCTGACGATGATCCTGTCATGTACGATATTATCCTCGAGCTTCACACATTCTATTATCAGTTCGACACGTCCGCCCGCAGGTGTAAACTTCGCGGCATTGGAGATAAGATTGATAAATATCTCCCGTACCTTCAGCGAGTCGGTCCTGATAGTTGCCATAACGGCGCGGCTGTTGTCTATGACCAGATCTATATTCTTCTTTTCCAGCATCGGACGCACAGATGTTATCAGCTCGCTTATCACGCTGCTGCAGCGCACCGGCTCCGGCTTCAGCTCTGAAGTCCCGTTTTCGATTTTCTGCAGATCAAGTGTATCATTGATAAGCGAAAGCAGCGTAACGCTCGCCGTATCTATCTTCTGCAGATACTCCGCCTTCTTCCCGGGATCCGGAGTGCTCATCGCCATCCGGTTGTATCCGATGATCGCATTCAGCGGCGTACGCATATCATGGCTGACACTGCCGATAAAATCAGACTTCATCCGGTTCGCGCGTTCAGCTTCCCGGAGAGCCGCTTTCAGTTTTTCGGAATTTTCTTCTTCCTGCATGAACGCATCCGTGATATCTGTCCTTGTTACCATCACTATGCGCCTGTCATCCTCCAGATAACGGAAAATCAGCTGCTTGCGTCTTCTTCCTTTCTCCGCATCGATATAGAAATATGAAATGCTGTATTCGGGCTGATTTGCGAGCTGCCCGATGATATGCCTGAACTCCGTTTTCAGGCGGTAATATTCCTTCTCCTCGTCAGGTATCATATTTTTGCAGATATAGGCCGCGGCATCACCGTACTCCACGACACCGTTCGCTTCCGTCGGAATGTCCATTATTTGATTTACGTACAGCCTGCATAACCTTGTTTCAGTATCCAGCAGTCCGATATAGTCATAATCCTTCGCAGTGATATGCGCTGTTATCACCTCGCGGTTGTGTTCGTACTCCGAATCCTCCGAATAAACAATAGCCTCGATATGATTATTATACGGATTTCTTGTAATGTGGAAATACGACGCGATCCAGTGTACCTCGCCGTCATCTGTCAGTATCCGGTACGTCGCAAAAAGCCTGTCATTCCCGCTTTCGAATTCCGCCGTCATACACTGCGGACTGAAACGTTTTCTGAACGAAGCGGCAGCCTTCTCATCAATGATCAGCCGCGAAAGCCTGTCTGTCAGCTGCCCGGCCGTTTCAGCGTCTGCCAGCTGATGTGTGTATTGAGGCGACCCGTATGCGCCCATGCAGCGGTCGTCTGTCAGATCGAGTCTGAACGAAAACAGAGCATCCGGATTCGATACCAGAAGTTCTTCGATCAGATTGTTGAAAGCTTCTTCCTGTTTTTTCTGAAAAGTCGCGTCTGTAAAAACTGTGTAGACCAGTATCACGCCTTCCTGCTCCATGCTGACAGCGCTGCACTGGTACCATTTGCAGCCGCCTTCGATATCTATCGTGATCCTGAATGTAAGGCTGCCGGTCTTTCCTGCATTCATCATGATATCCCGCAAAAAATCCCGGGCGCACTTTCTGTCATCAGGATGTATCAGTTCCGATAATTCCTCCAGCGAAAGCGGCAGGAAATAATCGCTGCTTCTTCCCGTGCTCCTGCATAAATGCCCGTTGACAGCTTCTATGCCTGCATAAGAGCCTTTCCGTTTGAATACTATGATGCTGGCCGGAACATTGTCGATTATCGTCCTGAGCTCCACGTTAGTTCTGCTGAGCTCATTTGAAAGGCCGACAAATTTGTCGACATCAGCAATCGTCACATAGAACCATCTCTTCCCGGTTTCATCACTGATGATATGCCCTTCATCATGGACCCAGAGAAGAGTGCCGTCCTTTTTTTCTATCCTGTAACGGCAGGTATCATAATTACCTCTTGAGATCTGATCCCAGATCGTTGCAAGGGTCTGTTCACGATCCTCTTCATAAACCATTCTGGAAAAGCGGTTGGCGAATTTTTCCTGAAATTCTTCAAGGGTATATCCGAGCATATCCAGCATATGTCTGCTGACAAAAGAAAACTCTTCATCCTCTTCGGCAGAATATACAAAAACTCCTCCCGGTATCAGATTTATGACGTCCTCAAGCATTCTGTTTTCCATATTCGCTCCTTGTGATATAAGGAAATACATTATGTTATGTTGTAATTGTATAATTTTTGGCGCGAAATGTGAATAGCATGCAGCAATAATACGGCCCGGAAAATCGAACCCGGGCCGCATTATTTTATATGTCATTATTATGAAAAAAGTTATATTCTTGCCACTCCGGACTTCCTGGCAGCCTCGGCGACAGCCGCCGCCACCGCCGGTCCGACTCTCGGATCGAACGCCTTCGGGATGATATAATCTGCGGATAATTCATCTTCGCTGATCAGCCCCGCCAGAGCTTCAGCCGCCGCGATCTTCATTTCGTCATTGATCTCGCTCGCCCTGACATCGAACATGCCGCGGAATATTCCCGGGAACGCGAGCACATTATTTATCTGATTCGGGAAATCGGAACGTCCTGTCGAAATGACCGCCGCGCCTGCTTCTTTGGCCTCATCAGGAAATATTTCCGGAGTTGGATTCGCGCAGGCGAAGATGACAGGATCTTTTGCCATGCTCTTCACCATATCCTGCGTAACTGCGCCCGGCGCGGATACACCGATAAACACATCCGCTCCCTTCATACTGTCTTCAAGATTCCCTTTTATCATGCGCGGATTCGTGATCTCAGCCATTTCCTCTTTGATCGCGTTCATGCCGTTTTCTCTTCCCTTATAGATCAGTCCCGTGCGGTCGCACAGAATGATATCCTTCACGCCCGCGGAAATCAGGATCTTGGCTATAGCTATAGCTGCAGCGCCTGCTCCGTTCATAGCCACTTTTATTTCACTCATTTCTTTGCCCGTGACTTTCAGCGCATTCTTGAGTCCTGCCAGTGTAATGACTGCAGTACCGTGCTGGTCGTCATGGAAAATAGGAATGTCACATTTTTCTTTCAGTTTCTTTTCGATCTCGAAACATCTCGGTGCCGAAATGTCCTCGAGATTTATGCCCCCGAAGCTTCCCGATATCATGTACACTGTGTTCACAATATCATCGACATCGTTGCTCTTCACACAGAGGGGGAACGCATCCACATCTCCGAACGATTTGAACAGAACACATTTTCCCTCCATTACCGGCATTCCCGCCTCCGGTCCTATGTTGCCGAGACCCAGGACCGCACTGCCGTCTGTTACCACGAGGCAGAGATTCCATCTTCTCGTGAGCTCATAACTCTTGGCAATATCCTTTTCTATCTCGAGACACGGCTGCGCTACTCCCGGTGTATATGCCAGCGACAGATCGTCTTCCGTCTCCACGGGAACAGTTGCGGTAACTTCTATTTTCCCCTTCCACTCCTCATGAAGCCTCAGCGACTCTGCTGCATAATCCATTTTTTCGCTCATTTGTTTCTCCTTTTCAGCTTATCCGAGAATGCCTTCTTCAAGGCACTCATATCTTTGTCTTCCTGTCTTATATAAATCATTGCCCAGGCTGTCCACCAGCACTATCGCCGGCAGTTTTTCCACTTCGAGCCTGCGTATCGCTTCAGGTCCGAGATCGTCATATGCTATGACCTCCGCCGATTTTATACAGCTGGACAGATATGCGCCCGCACCGCCTACAGCGCCGAAATATACCGCGCCGTATTTGCGCATAGCGTCTTTAACATTCTGTGAACGCATACCTTTCGCCAGCATTCCCGAAAGTCCTCTCTCGAGAAGCTGCGGTGTGAAGAAATCCATCCGTCCGGCTGTAGTCGGTCCGGCAGAACCAATGACTTGCCCTTCTCTTGCAGGAGTCGGCCCCATGTAATAAATCATTTGACCGCGTATATCGAAAGGAAGCTCACCGCCTGCCTCCAGTGTATCTATCATTCTCTTATGCGCCGCATCGCGGGCAGTATATATCACTCCGCTGAGCAGCACTTTATCTCCTGCCTGTAATGTTTTTATTTCGTTCTCCGCCAGAGGAGTCGTCAAATCGTAACTTTTCATAGTACTACTGCTCCTTTCCCTGAAGCGTAACAGTCATGTGTCTGCTTATATGGCAGTTAATATTGACCGCGACCGGAAGTGCCGCGATATGCGTCGGATACACATCCATGTTTACGGCCATAGCAGTCTGCGTGCCTCCATAACCTTCGGGTCCTATCCCGAGCTTGTTGATACGCGTGAGAAGTTCCTCCTCGATGCCTGCGATCTCCGGGTCGCGATTATGTTCGCCGGGCTCACGCAGCAGGGCTTTTTTCGCCATTACTGTCGCCTTGTCCATAGTACCGCCGACTCCCACGCCGACAATGATCGGAGGACACGGATTTGCTCCCGCCTCACTCACTGTTTTTATAATAAAATCCTCAACACCCTTAAGTCCCTCTGCAGGTTTGCACATTTTGACAGCGCTCATGTTCTCGCTGCCCTGTCCTTTCGGCGCGACGGTTATAGTAATGTCGCCGCCCGGCACGATATCGTAGTGTATGACCGCAGGAGTATTGTCACCCGTGTTTTTCCTGCTGAAAGGCCCGTCGACTATCGATTTCCTCAGGTACCCTTCGGTGTATCCCCGGCGGACGCCTTCATTGATGGCCTCCGTCAGATCTCCGCCCGTGATGTGCAGGTCCTGACCGACTGCCGCAAATATCACGGCAGTTCCGGTGTCCTGACACAGAGGGATCATCCCCTTTTCCGCTATATCGGCATTAGTGAGGATGCACTCCAGGGCCTCGCAGCCCTGGGGGGATATTTCAGCATTCAGTGCATCCTCGAGTGTGCTTTTTATATTTTCCGACATGATACAGTTTGTCTTTATGCACATGTCTTTGATCGTTTCCGTTATTTCTTTTGCGTCCAGTGTTTTCATTGATCGATCGCTCCCCGATATTGCTTTATATAATATGTTTATTTAGCATCTCTCTCTACACCTTCGGTAACTGCCGAAGTCAGCGAGAGTCCCTTTGTTTCAGGCGCCCATGCCCAGCAGACCAGTGCACCGATAAACAGTACAGCGTCCAGGATCAGAAGCGAGAAACGCATTCCTATGCCGCTCATCATTATTGGAAGCATGAATGTCGCTGCCGCAGATCCTACACGGCTCATAGCTACTGCGAATCCTACGCCTGAAGAACGGACTTCTGTAGGAAGAACTTCCGGCGGGAAGACACCAGACAGATTGCTCAGTGCCGATATCGCGACTGTGAATACTACGAATGACGCGATGATCACAGGTGTCAGGGAAACAGGTATTACAGAAACTGCCAGCAGTGCGGCTCCGCAGATCAGGAATCCGCCGATCGAGAATCCTCTTCTCGTGAGTTTCATCGTGCACCAGAGTCCGACAAATCCGCCTACTACCAGGAGTATATTCAGCGCCAGGTCTGTTGTGAAGCTTGCCTTGATCCCCAGATTCTGGAGTATTGTCGGCAGGAATGTGTATACTGCGAAATAAGGGATCACGTTGCAGACGAAGAACAGTGCGCCGAACCAGGTCTGCTTGCGGTATTTTTTCGAGAACAGTAATCTGTATCCGACTTCTTTTTCAGGCGGAGCCTCTTCAATTATGACGCCCTTGCCTATATATTTGTCTACGATAGCCCGTGCTTCTTCGAGACGGCCGACTTTAACGAGCCAGCGCGGCGATTCCGGAGTACCGAGTCTGGCAATAAGCATAATGATTGCCGGAACGAATGTGGAAGCCAGTACCCAGTTCCAGGCCGACGGATAGTACTTCTCTATTACAAATCCGATGACTGTCGACAGACAGTACCCGATCGTCCATATCGCGCTCAGGAATCCCAGCAGGTCTCCTCTTTGTTTTCTCGGCGCTATCTCCGACAGCAGGGTAAAGCATACTGTATAGTCGCTGCCGAGGAAGAAACCTATTATTACACGAAGTATGAACAGTGAAGGCGCTCCGCTGACGAACAGCTGAAGCAGCGAGGCAAGCGTTATGATAATAAAGTTCAGAGTGAATATTTTCTGACGTCCGTAAATATCAGCGACTTTGCCCATTATCGAGCTGCCGAAGAACAGGCCGATAAGAGCTGAACTGCCGATCAGTCCCTGCCATACAGGCGACATATTTGTCTGCGCGGCCATTACTGTCAGCGCCATTGAAATCGAACCGATAGAATATCCATCAACAAAATGAGCTCCCCATGTAAGGGCTGTCATTTTCTTGTGGAAATGGTTCATAGGAACATCATCCATCAGCATAGGCTGAGATGTGTTAACGGTATTGTTATTGCCATCCATTTGATTTCTCCTCGATCATATTGATCTTTTCATTATTTTATCTTTTTTATTTTCAGAATACTATCCATCATTTTTGCCGGATCTGTCATGTTTTTCGGATCCAGCAGTTCCGCCGCGCTCTCCGGATCCAGCAGACCCTTTTCCGTCACGGCTTCCAGGACGGTTTTTCCTTCCTCAGAAGCTTTGCGCGCGATCACCGAACCCTGTTCATAACCGAATACTGCAGATATGATAGCCGCGAGAGCGGTGGATCCCTGTGCATATTCGAGACATTTTTTTTCGTTCACTTCCAGTCCAGCAATACATTTGTCCGCGAACAGCGGAATAGTTTTTGTGAGCAGTCTGCACGATTCAAAGAGACATTTTATGAATACTGCCTCCCAGACGTTCAGATCGAGTTCTCCTTCTTCCGCAGCCATCGTGACCGCGAGATCGTTCCCCGCTGTCAGGAAATACACCTGGATCATCAGTTCAGGAAGAATTGGGTTGATCTTGCCGGGCATTATCGATGATCCCGGCAGTACCGAAGGTATCACCAGCTCTCCTATCCCGGCGCGCGGACCCGATCCGAGCAGTCTCAGATCCTTGGACATTTTTGAAATACCCGCTGCGAGGATCTTGAGTTCTGCCGAAATCTTCACGTACAGATCCGCGTTCTGAAAAGCGTCGAACAGATTTTCGTTCTGTCTGATTTCACAGCCTGTCATATCGGTAAGCTCTTTGTAAAGCTCATCCGTATATCCTGTAACCGTTCCTTCTCCCGTACCGACTGCCGTTCCTCCCAGCGGAAGGACTGTACATTTGTCAGCCAGTTCAGATATATTTTCAGCTTCCCTTTTGAATAATGATGCATATGCCGACATCTCCTGGCCGAAGGTCATCGGCAGCGCATCCTGGATGCATGTTCTTCCGAGTTTGACTACATCCGCCCATTCCCGTGCTTTGCTGTCAGCCGCCTTATATAGCCCGCTGCACGCTTCCGCCGTTTCCGTGAGCATAGTGTGCAGTGCCAGCAGCGTCGCCGCCGGGATAACATCGTTCGTCGACTCTCCCATATTCACATGAGTATTCGGATGAACTTTGTCACAGCCTTTGTGCCCGGTCAGTATTTCGTTCGCTCTGTTCGCTATTACTTCGTTCATGTTCATATGAACTGATACTCCGCCTCCGCCTGTCAGCATGTCTATCGGGAACTGATCGTCGTACTCACCGCGCATTATCTCATCGCAGGCAGTGCTTATCGCGTTTCCCGTTTCTTTTGTAATACCGCCTGTCCTGATATTTGCCGCTGCAGATGCCTTTTTGATCAGTGCGAGATAATAAATGAGAAGATGAGCGTCCTCGGCTATCGAGTGCCCGGTCGCTTCAGACATTGTTGTTCCCCGTACAGCCTGGATGCCGTAATACAGCTCATCATCTATTTCCATCTCTCCCAGATAATCATGTTCTTTGCGTTTCATTCTATTAGTGTCCTTTCAGATTTTTCTTTTCTGCCGGTAATTATTGCGTTATAATCAAGTTATGTTTTTTTCAACTTTACTACGGAGGAACAAATGGCTAAAAAAATGTCAGGTAATACCAGTGATTCGTCAGCAGGTGTTCAGTCAGTCGAACGCGCACTGTCGCTGCTCCAGATAATTTCGAATTCCGAAACTCCTGTTTCCATTTCGGAAATATGCAGCCTTTCAGGTCTTAACAGGACCACTGCATGGCGTCTTCTTCTGACTCTTGAAAGCTGTAATTATGTTGAACGCGACCCTGTTTCGAAAAACTATGAAATAGGCATGGCCTTTACCAACGTCGGTCTTCATCTGGCCGAGCAGTACGCGCCTCTGTTGCGCATCGCATATCCTTCAATGAAGCGTCTCCTCGATCTCGCTCAGGAATCGGTCCTTCTGGCCGTTCCGCGTTTTTTCGGCACGCTTACGATCAGTCAGCTCGATCCTCCGCAATCCGTAAGGTTAAAAGATTATACTAATACTGAATCTTCCCTTATCCATTCATCCACCGGCAAGATCGTTCTGGCGAATCTTCCGGACAATGAGGTCGAAGCGGTCATAAAGTCGTATGTTTGCAACGATCCGGCCGGAGAGCAGTTTGATATCGACGGTCTGAAAGAAGATATCAGGAAAGTCCGCTCAAGAGGCTACGGTATCGTTTATGAAGAATTTGATGAATCAGAGAATGCCATTTCCGTTCCGGTTTATAAGGGAAGAAATCTCTCTGCTATCCTGAATGTCGGCGGTCCCTCGTTCAGATTTACTAAAGATGTTATTAAGAATATTATTCCCAGCATACAGGAGGAAGCAGAGATCATTTCTTCGATGCTCACATTTTAATGTCAGCTTATTATTTGCTTATTTGAATTCGATGATATAGCGTCCCATATTATTCGCATCAGGGTCTCCGAACGCATCGAATGCTTTATTGATGTCTTCCAGCTTGATCTTTTCGATGATCAGGCTGTCCAGATCATATGTTCCGTCAAGATACATCTGCGCAATGATCGGAAAATCATTGAACGGATTGATATCGCCGTAGAAGCTGCCCTTAAGGATCTTGCCAACTCTGTGGAAGCTGCCTGCAGGGATAGTTAATTCTCCGTCTTCCGGATATGCTCCGATAACTACTGTTGTCGAACCTTTCCTGCCGCTCATCCAGGCCATTCTGCCGACCTTGGTGTTTCCTGTGCAGTCGATCGCGAAATCAACGCCGAGTCCTTCTGTAAGTTCCTTAATAGCTGCCGGCACATCGTCGACTTTCAGCGTGTTGATGACATGAGTAGCTCCGTATTGCTTAGCCTGCTCGAGGTTGTCATCTTTGATGTCGCAGGCGATTATGATGCTCGCTCCTGCGATCCTGGCACCCTGGATAGCGTTTGTGCCGACGCCGCCGAGTCCGAATACTGCTACGGATGATCCCGGTGTGACCTTTGCTGCACGAACTGCAGCGCCGAATCCTGTAGCAACTCCGCAGCCTATCATGCAGGCAGGAGTCATAGGCATTTCATCAGGCACCTTGACACAGCTCATCTCAGGCACTACTGTATATTCAGCAAATGTCGAGAGCAGCGACATATGGTAAGCCGGTTTTCCGTCCATGTGCAGACGTGATGTTCCGTCCATCAGCGTGCCGCCGAACATAGGTCCGAAAGCCGACTCGCAGAGATTTGTCTTGCCGGTCCTGCAGAATGCGCACGTTCCGCAGGCAGGATCCCAGCTCAGTACTACTTTGTCGCCTACTTTACAGGTTTTTACATTATCGCCGACCTGTACTACTTCGCCTGCTCCTTCGTGTCCCAGCACCTGAGGCATCGGTGTCGTAGGATCGTTAAGCACGTTGAGATCACTGTGGCATACTGCCGTGGCAAGGATCTTGACCATTACTTCATCAGACTTCGGCGGATCGAGTTCCACTTCTCTAATTTCCAGAGGTTTTCCTACTGCTGTCATTACAGCTGCTTTCATTTTCATCGTGTTGCTTCCTTTCATTTAATTGTTTCAAATCAGATCAATATTTTAATAATTAATATGCATACCAGATAGATTTTCTCTTTGTGTAGAGGTCTATCGAGAGCTTGCCGCATTCCATGCCCCAGCCGCTCTGCTTGTAACCGCCGAACGGGCTTGTGTGTTCATAGCATCCGTACTTGTTGATAAATACCTGTCCTGCCTGCAGCGCATTGGCGACACGCTGTGTTCTTGCCACATCATTTGTCCAGAAACCCGCTCCGAGCCCGTATGTCGAATCATTTGCCATGGCAACTGCTTCTTCCTCTGTATCGAACGGTATGACAGTAAGTACAGGTCCGAAGATTTCCTCACGCGCGATCCTCATGTCGTTGCTGCAGTCTGCAAATATTGTCGGGTCGATGAAGAACCCCTTTGCATTGCTGCCTTCGACATTTCTGGTGCCGCCGCAGACGATCCTTCCGCCTTCCTGCCTGCCGATTTCGATATATTTCATGATGCTGTTGAAATGTTCTTCCGAGACCTGAGCGCCCTGTGTAGTTGCAGGATCGAACGGATCTCCGACTTTCCAGTGATTCTTCGCATAATCAGCCATTCCTTCCAGTACTCTGTCGTAGCTGCCGCGCTGTACGAAAAGTCTTGTCGGCTCCGAGCACTTCTCACCCTTGCCGTAGAACATGGCTACGAATGATCTTTCTATCGCCCAGTTCATATCCGGCGCATCATCGAAGATGATGTTCGCGGATTTGCCGCCGAGTTCCAGACTGAGTCTCTTCAGGTTCGAATCAGCTGAATCGTGTACGAGTTTCCGGCCGACCGATGTGCTGCCTGTAAATGCCGCTTTATCCACATCAGGATGTCTTGTGATGTAAGATCCTATGCTGCCTCTTCCGGTGATAATGTTGAAAACACCTTCAGGGAGGAGCCCCGATTTATCGATCAGCTCACAGACATAGAGCATCGAGAACGGTGTGAAGCTGGATGACTTGAAAACGATCGTGTTGCGCATAGCCAGAGCCGGCGCGAGTTTATATCCTGCCATGTCCATAGGATAATTCCAGGGAATGATCTGTCCGCATACACCCATCGGTTCACGGACTGTGTAGGAGAAGAAGTCTCCCATTACCGGGTTTACATCTCCGTAGAACTTATCAGTCCATCCTGCATAATAGTCGAAGAAATCGGCTACATTTACCGTATCCTCGCAGCTCTCCGGGAACGTTTTGCCGTTGTCCATGGTCTCGAGCGTCGCGATCTCATCAGTATGCTCTCTTATGACAGCTGAGATCTTGTGCATGATGACGGCCCTCTCTTTGTGAGTTATCGTCTTGCTCCACGGTCCATCGTCGAAAGCTTTTCTTGCGGCTGCCACAGCAGCATTGACGTCCTCTTCAGTACATGTTTCAAACTGTCCGATGACCTCATTTGTTGCCGGGTTTACAGACTCCATTACCGGGCCGTGTCCGCTTACGAACTCTCCGTTGATGTACGGCTTCTTGGTCTCTCTGAGCCACTCCTTCGCCCAGTCGATTCTAGGAATATTATTTGCCATTTGTGTGTTCTCCTTTCCAAATGTTTATTACTTTTGTATATCTCGCAATGCCCTGACGACATTGTTCAAGCCTTCTTTTTTTATCCTGTCGGATAACGCTTTGTAACCGTATTTTTCTTTGAAGTCTACGATCAGCGGTATGCTGCTGTTTGCATATTCCCCGCATTTTTCTTTATTGGCAGTAATGCCGTCGACGCATTTTGTCCCGAATATGCGGATCATCTTCGTGAGCCGCCTGATGTTGTCCATCAGCAGGAAGCCCATCATTTCCTCCCACAGATTCAGATGGATCTCACCTTTCCCCAGAGCGCTCTGGATGATACTGTCGTTCCCCGCGATCAGCATAGTACACTGCATCATCGTTTCCGGGATCACCGGATTGACCTTGCCGGGAAAGAATGAGGATCCCGCCTGTACCGGCGGTACATTTATTTCTCCGAGTCCCGTCTCCGGTCCTGAGGACAGAAGTCTGATATCTTCTGCCAGCTTGCCGAGTATTTCCGCTGCCATCCTTACTTCCGCCGACAGCCGTGCAAGATCTGCCGGATACTGAGCAGCGCCGTAAGGATCGTCGCACCATCTGAAGCCCCTGCCTGTTGCACCCGTCAGCTCCTGCAGTATGTATTTTCTGTATTCGTCGCCTGCGCCGGTCCCCGAACCTATTACTGTCCAGCCTATGTTTACAAGACGCATTTCTTCAACTGCTTTCGTCAGCGATTTATATCCTGCCGTGACAGCAGATGATGTTCCTGCGAACAATTTCGACAGCGGCACTCTCATTCCGTCCTGCCAGCAGGTCCTTGCTATCGTCTGTATATCTCTGAACTCCGCAGCTTTGATATCCAGCGACTCCTTCATATTCCAGAGCTGATAAAGCAGTCCGTCGCCCAGTTCCCACAGAGTCATTCTCAATGCCGTATGACATAAATCAGATGTCGACTGCGACATGTTTACATGATTGACAGCTTCGATGCCGTCTCCGGCCAGAGAAGCAATGACTTCGTTCAGATTCATGTTTATGCCGATCCCGCCGCCGCCGTGATAAGCATCTACAGGAAATTGTTCGGTGTATCCTCCGGAAATAAGAATGTCACAGGCATTTTCAATGGCTTGCGCCTGATCTTCTGCCAGTCCGCCGGCTTTCAGGTTGGCTGCGGCGCAGGCCTTTTTCACCCTTGCCGCATTCGTTATATACTCGGGATACTCGCTCAGCCGTATGCCGGAAAACGACATGTTCCTGATCGTCAGTTCAGTTTGTTCTCCGTATAACTTTTCCATTTCGACCTCTTCCTGATTTTATCTATTGTTCGTAATGTGAACGTATTATGCGTATTACGAACCTTAATTCGGCGGGATTATCTCACTATTCGGGTGAAATGTCAAGAGTAATTTTTTGAAAAATCTGATACGAGAAAAAAACACACGAAAAAACTGCCCGGAGCCCTGATTTCGGGGAGTCCGGGCAGTTAATCACTGCCGCTATTTTCTGGGGATTTATTATTCTTACTGATTAGAACACATATTTTTCAAGTCTTTCAAATGCTTCCACAACTCTTGAATGAGGCAGCGCCAGGTTCATCCTGATAGCATAAGCTCCGTGGAACTGGCGTCCGTCCTGCCACATGACTCCGACCTCTATGCCGGCACGCTGAAGTTCGTCGATAGTTTTGCCGTTTTTCCTGCACCATTTTTCACAGTCCAGGAAGAGCATATATGTGCCCTGCGGTTTGGACACCTCCACGCCGTCGAAATGCGCGTTGATGAAATCGCACGCATATTCCACATTATTGCCGAGTACCTGCACGAGTTCGTCCACCCATTCATAACCTTCCGGCCTGTATGCGCCGACCAGAGCATGCATTGAGAGCACGTTCATCTCGTTGTAGAACGTCAGCGCTCCCTGTCTGCTGATGCGGTCCCGCAGATAGTCATTGTAAATAATATGATAGCTTCCGATGAGCCCGGCGAGGTTGAAGGTTTTTGACGGCGCGTAGAAAGCGACTGTTCTGTTCCTCGCGTCTTCTGACACTGACTGAGTCGGGATGTGTTTATTGCCGAACAGTATGAGATCTGACCATATTTCATCCGCGACAACGAAAACGTCGTTGGCCTTGTACACTTCCATGGCCTTTTCTATTTCCCATCTTTCCCATACTCTGCCGGTCGGATTGTGTGGAGAGCAGAAAATAGCCGTATGGATATTATACTCTTTGATTTTTCTGTCCATGTCATCGAAGTCCATGCGCCAGATGCCGTCTTCGTCCTTCTTCAGCGGACTCAGCACCAGATTATATCCGTTCATCCCCACATCGGTCGTAAATCCTACATATGTAGGCGAATGCACGAGGACATTGTCGCCTGCCGAACATAGCACGCCAAGCGCGCTGACCACTCCGCCGATCACGCCGTTCTCATATCCGATATGTCTGCGCTCCAGGCCTTTGACGCCGTTTCTCGTCTCATGCCATCTGATTATTTCGTCGTAGTATTCATCGCTCGGCGCGAAATAACCGAACGCCGGATGCTGCGCCCTCTTTATTATTTCATCAGTAATAGTATGGACTGTCGGGAAATTCATATCCGCTACCCACATAGGGATCCTGTCGAATTCCGGTTTCGTGACGCCTTTCGGCGCTATTCCGAAGATGTCTGTTTCTACGTCGACCGCTATTGAATCCCTGCCGCGCCTGTCCAGTATGCTTGTAAAATCATATTTCATGATCTGCCTCCATATATAATTAACTGCATTAATAATTAAGTAACTTAATTATATCAGTGCAATCAATTTTGTCAATAGATTTTATTACCATTTCCGGCTGTTTTTTCTGCTCTCAGTTACATCCTCTCTGAAAGAATCGTTGATCTTTTCCTGCATCTCGATGAATATTTCGATATCCTCATCTTTAAATGCTTTCAGACCTTCCATCGTCCTCATGAGGCATGCGTCCTCGAACTTCTTATGGTCGCGGTAGATCCCGCGGCCTTTTTCTGTGAGCTCCAGAAAAAATTCACGGGCGTTCTGCTCGTTCCTGACCTGGACGATACAATCTTTCTTTTTCAGCTTTCTTATATTCTGCGAGCAGAAACTCGGAGTCTTGCGGATCAGTTCCGATAGTCCTTTTGCTGTAATGCCCGGATGTTCACCGACGACATGTATTATCTGCGATTCCGACTGATATAGATATTCACCGCTGCCGTAATTATGCGGAAGCGAATCATACTCCGACATAAGGTCATATGACTCGTCGATTTTTTCGATCAATTTTTCAAACAGTTCGCTGCGTGTTCCGTTCATTCTTTCACCTCTGATATTTAAGTTAATTATCAATGGTATTAATCATATCAGAATGCGTACATCGGCGCAACAGAAAACATATACGCCGCGCCGCATCGCCTATTGGCAATATAAGCTGAGTCCCACTAATATGCAGCTTTCTATGTACGGCATCTTTTTTTCTTCCAGGTAGGCTTTGAGCTCATCGCTCTCGGCTCCCGGCTGTATAACAATACATTTGAAGTCTTTTTTGCATTCTTTCATCAGTTCCAGCCCGCGTACCGGATTGATGCAGAGATCGATCACATCGATGTCCGCCTCGATATCATTGAAGGAATCCAGTTCCTTCCCGATTCCGTAAGCCGTATACCCGTTTTCGGTAAGCCCGTCTTTGATTTTGCACGCATATTTTTCCTTGTCCAGAGTATTGCCGGCCACGGCAAACACCTTCTGTTCCATTACTTCTTTGAGATCCATTCCTGTCTCCTTTCATCATACAGATAATTGATTATACCATTTGTGATATAATCAAAACATACTGGAGGTATACAATGGACGATAAAAATATCTGCCGCAGCTGCATCGACTGCGCGGCAAAAAGCTGTGACGGGAAAAGTGACCGTCATCCCGATTTCTGCATTTCGCAGGGTGTCGACCCTGACTTTCGGGAAGAGATCAAATGCAGATACACTGACGACCCGGAAAACTCGCGCATTATGAAAGCTTCGGCCGAAGTAGAAAACGATTATTACTGCAGACTCACCCGCGTTGAAGAAACGATCGAATGGGCCAAAAAACTCGGCGCGGAAAAAATAGGCATCGCCACCTGCGTCGGTCTTCTCTCCGAGAGCCGGATGCTCGCGAAGATACTGCGCTCGCACGGTTTCGAGGTCTGCGGCGTTTCCTGCAAAGTCGGGGAAATACCGAAGACGGATATCGGTATCGATGAACGCTGCCTGGCAGTCGGAACGAATATCTGCGATCCGATAATGCAGGCTGAACTGCTGGAGGCGGAGCACACGGACATAAATATCGTCATGGGTCTCTGCGTCGGTCACGACAGTCTGTTTTACAAATACTCGCATACGATAACAACGACTCTGGTCGTGAAGGACCGTGTTCTCGGCAATAATCCGGCCGCGGCTCTCTACACCGCCGAGTCATATTACAAGGCAAAACTGTTCAAATAGCAGCGCTCGGGGCGTTTCCACAGCATGAATTCTTTACAGTAAGTATATTGTCTGACTTTTTTATTTCGTGTTTTCCGGACATTATTTTATGATAAAGTATTCTTGTTGTATTATTAGTATTTTTTATTATATTGTATTAAGAGGAGAAAAACATGAAAAGCATTGCAAAAATGTGGAACCGGCTGACTCTGATCGAACAGATCGTCATCGGTCTCATCATCGGCATCATCCTGGGACTTACCGTGCCTCAGGCTGCCGGCATTTCGATCTGCGGAACTATGTTCGTAACAGCTCTGAAATCCGTGGCGCCGATACTCGTTCTTTTCCTGATCATGAGTGCGATCTGCCATCATGAACAGGGTCAGAAAACAAATATGAAAAACATCATCGCGCTGTACCTGATCGGTACATTTGCCGCGGGCTGCATCGCAGTAGTCATGAGCTATATATTCAAGCTCACGCTGGTGCTCGGCGACAAGGCGACGGACATCAACCCTCCGTCGGGTCTGACTGCAGTAATGCAGCAGCTGCTTACCAATCTCGTTGCGAACCCGGTGGATGCTCTGATGAATGCGAACTATCTCGGCATACTCGTCTGGGCGATACTGCTCGGCGTAGCATTAAGATTTTCGCATGAAACGACAAAAAATATTATCGGAGATATATCCGATGCTGTATCCACGATCGTCAAGTGGGTCATCAAATTCGCTCCGCTCGGAGTTATGGGCCTCGTATTCGCCGCCATCTCAACAAACGGCATCGGGGTGCTTGCAAAATACGGACAGCTCATCATCCTGCTTGTAAGCGCGATGGCCATCGACGCTCTTGTAATGAACCCGATCATCGTGTTCTCTCAGCTGCGTCAGAACCCGTACCCGCTGATTCTCAGATGTCTCAAGGACAGCGGCATCACGGCGTTCTTCACGAGAAGTTCGGCAGCCAACATTCCTGTCAACATGAGACTCTGCGAAACACTTGGTCTGGACAAAAATACATATGCGATCTCAATACCTCTCGGAGCAACGATCAACATGGGCGGAGCATCCATTACCATTTCGGTGCTGACGCTGGCAACATGCCACACTCTCGGTATTTCCGTCAGCCTGCCAATGGCAATAATACTCTGCGTCCTGGCAGCTCTGAGCGCATGCGGAGCTTCCGGTGTTCCGGGCGGCTCGCTCCTGCTGATACCGCTGGCCTGCTCGCTGTTCGGAATTTCGCCTGACATCTCGGCTCAGGTCATAGGAGTCGGATTCATCGTCGCGGTCATACAGGACTCATGCGAAACAATGATCAACTCTTCAACCGACGTTCTCTTCACGGCGACAGCCGACTTCAAGAAGCAGAAGAAGGAAGGCAAGAAAATCAAAGTTTCGATTTTTGACAAACAGGAAGAAGAAAAAACAGCATAACTGCATAAGTTCCGGTGACGGCACCGGAACTTATGTCAGATGATAAAAGGCTGCCGCATCAAGGGATCGATCATCCCCTGATGCGCAGCCTTTTTTTAGCAGATCCTTTTTCGCCCGGCCAGTAATGCTGCTCAGCAGACATACCGGCCAGGCCGTGTACCGTCCCTCAAATGGGCGAATAGTGTAAACTAACTCTAATTTTAACACAACTTAATTTGTGTTAAAAATATGAACACAAAACGAAAATGTAAGTTTTTTTCCCCGCACTCAAATGATATCTTAAACAATGCCAGGGGGGAAAATTTAATTATGAAAGAAAGTACAAGAAGAAGGATCAAAACGATCAAAAAAGTTTCTGTCATCATCGGAGCGCTGGTCATTCCGCTGATGTACAGCTATTTCTATCTGGGCGCATTCTGGGACCCGTATTCGAAACTGGACTCAGTGCCTGTCGCCATCGTGAACGAGGACGCGGGTGCAGTAATAAACGGGACCGAAAGGAATGCCGGCCGGGAGCTCTGTGACAAGCTCAAAGATGACGGAAGCCTCGATTTCAGTTTCGTCAGCGCAAAGAAAGCAGATGCCGGAGTATCGGGAAATAAATATTATGCGTCTATCACCATCCCGAAGGATTTCTCGCAAGACATCGCTTCGGCGGCGACAACGGACAAGACGACGGCTCAGCTCGTCTACCATGTAAACGAAAAAAGAAATTACATCGCTTCGCAGATCCTGAACAATGCCAAAGCGAAAATACAAAAGGAACTTACAGGCGAACTCGATCAGCAGATTGTTCTGACACTTGCCAACAAGGTCAAAACTGTACCGGACGAACTCAGTACGCTGTCCGCAGGACTGCATCAGATGGACAGCGGCGCCTCACAGCTTCAGAACGGCAGCGGACAACTAGTTGCCGGGACTGACAAACTGAATGCCGGCGGCAAAACACTTGCTTCAGGCACTTCATCCGCTCTCAGCGGCAGCGATTCACTGGCTCTCGGAACCACTAAACTTGCAGCGGGTGCCAAAACGCTGGCGGCAGGCAGCAGCAGTCTGGCCTCAGGGGCAAAAGACCTGGATGACGGGCTGGCCAGACTTCTCGCAGGTGTAAATGCCATGGAATCAAAAATGCCGGCGCTCGCGTCGCAGACGTCTCAGCTAAATCAGGGCGCTCAGACTCTTTCAGCCGGAGTGTCAAAATATGTCACGAGCACCAATAATACAATCGACAGTATCGACACCAATATTACCAATGCCTCCGCACTGATGAATACCAAATCGACCGATGCCGAGAAGCTTGCGGTCGCGCAGGCGACGCTCAAAGGGATACAGGACGGACTTAAGGCAACAGATCCGCAGACCGGCAAAACTCTCCGCGAATCAGGAGCATCTCTGACCGCCGGTGCACAGACCGTCGCCTCAGGCACAAGCCAGCTCGCGGCCGGTACGGCGGCGGGCAGTGAACTCAGGACCGGCCTCGATGCCATTCAGCAGGGCGCATCCGATGCCAAGACCGGAAGCGCGAAAATCAAATCAGGAGCTGATTCCGTTTCAGCGGGAGCATCTTCTGTGAGCGATGCATCTGCGCAGGTTGCCGCGGGAGCATCGACTCTCAACGACGGGCTGCGTACTCTCGACGGAGGCGCGGCGCAGCTCAGCATGGGGCTCTCAAAATTGGCGAAAAGCCAGAAAACAATGGACAGCGGTATTACTGAACTGGCGTCCGGGATCAGCACAGGCACAAAATCCGTCGACTCAGGCCTGAAGTCGGCAAAAACACAGGTCAGTGCTCTTGACGGGCTCAGCGACTATGCCAAAGAACCGGTGAAAGTCAAGACTGACACAGTTTACAGCGTGCCGAATTACGGAACTGCATTCGCGCCGTACTTCATGTCGCTGTCACTGTGGGTAGGCGGACTGATAATATTCTTCGGGATATATTACGATGTGGATAAAAGATATAAATACCTCTGCCGCGATTCCGAGAATAAAGTAATACGTACCTTCTCATATCTGGTGCTGGCTCTGGCGCAGGCATTGCTGCTCGCATTCCTCGTGAAGGCTGCGCTCGGACTCAGCGTAGACAACTTCGGCGCATATATCGCGGCCTGCTGCTTCGTTTCAGTTGTATTCATCGCGATCATTCAGTTCTTCATCGTCGAACTCGGAGATCTCGGAAAGTTCCTTTCACTGCTGCTGCTGATACTTCAGCTCACTTCCTGCGGAGGAACATTCCCGATGGAAACGGTACCGTCATTCTTCCGTCATCTGTATCCGTTCATGCCGATGACCTACTCGGTCGGTCTTTTCAAAGAAACTATCAGCGGCAATGTCGGCACGAGCATGAAGATGAATATCATCGTACTCGGCATGTACCTGGCAGCGGCGCTCATCGCTACGATCCTCATGATCGTTATGAAAAAAGGCGCCCGCGAGCTCCGCAAAAGCAGGAAAATCGCTGCCCGGGCTCAGCGTCCGGAACTCGGTGTCTGAAGACTGAAGGCCGTCTGCTGATCCGCCGGATACAAATAATATGATAAACCCGCCTGCAGCAGCAGCCGAATCCCCTTTGGCGCTGCTGCGGGCGCTTTTTATTTCTGCAGTAAATGATCCGCAGAATTTACACAAAAATAAAAGCACATCATCGGGGTGAGAGGATTTGTGACACCGATCAATGCGCTTTTTCATATATTACAAAATCAATGTAATATATTCTATTTATATTTTAGCCTGTTTCATAATTTTGACAGTACCCGTTTCGATAATATTTCGGGTGTCCCGCCATTGCCCTTATTTCAGCATGAATCGATCGAGTTCCTTTCTGTTCGAAACATCAAGTTTCTGATAAATCAACTTCATTATTTCTTTGACAGTATTCACGGAAAGATGCATCCGTTCTGCGATCTCCTTGTTCTTCCAGCCTTTGGCAGCGAGCATTGCCACACTGAATTCCATAGCAGTCAGATCACTCGTTACGCTGTCCCCGGCATTCGGATTGTGAATGCTGCGCCAGCCGTCCGAAAACCGGTAAACGATTTCAACGATTCGCTGATACTCTTCCGGTTCTTCTTTCTTGAGACACGATTCAACCAGACCCTGAAGCAGTCCGTGGTGCTCTGCAAAAGGCTGCAGGAACCCATCCGCCTTGGCCTTTCCCCACACTTTTCTAAAATAGTATTCCCCCCGCTCGGGCCGTTTCAGGCGCATCGTATCCATAGCGATCATGAGACCGAGATAAATGGCATCTACCTGATATCCGCGCGCGCAGGCCATATGGAACGCCGTACCCGCAACTCCCATCGAAAGTTCATATTCCTCCTGCAGATAATATATATGTGCCTGCAGATAGCAGCAGAACAGGACCATTCCCTGGGGAAGTTCGTTTATGGTTTCCCGCAGACTGTCTATATCGTCGATCGGCATGTGCAGTAATACTTTCCCGACTGCTATGATAAATGTACGCATTGCCCGTTCAGCGGATGTCTGCAGCAGGGTTTCCGGCAGCTCGCCGCACAGATAGAAATCACGTCTGGCTGTCCTTATCTCGCGGACAGCAATTGCCGAAAAAGCATGAAGCAGGAGCCCCGACATCCTGACAGTCATATCGCTGCTTTCCGTAAGCTGCGCGGAAATACGGAGACTCTCCGCAGCATTTCCGCGAAAATATTCGTATTCTGCCTGCGCTGTCAGTTTCATCTCATCATCATCCAGAGATGCAATGTACTCGAGAGCATGCCCCGGCTCAAATATGCCGGAGATAAGCGGCATGGGGATCCGCGCCGGTTTTTCAGGCGCAGTGACGTGCCCTCCGGCCTGCCGCTTTTCAGCGATAACGGCATCAGCCGGCACCATCCACCGGTCGCCGAACCTGACCGCCCCTTCGATAAGACCTCCGCTGCAGCACTGCTGTACGCGCCTGACAGTTACCCCCAGCTTTTTCGCAGCCTCCCGCGTAGAAATATAATCCATTGCTGTACCTCCGTTGTCATTACACCATCCATCTCCGGATATATTATACTTCGTCATGGCGAAACCGCCAACTGTTTTCAGCAGATATTTCACCGGCGGCACTCCCGGCCTCCGCGGATCCGCGCAGCTGAACTGCAGACCCGGAAAAAACGTCAGAAAACGAAAGAACTCCCAGGGTGGGGAGTTCTTTCAGGGTATTAGGGTTCTAGGGTATAGAAAAGCATATTTCTATGCTATCTATCGGTTCAATAGTCTTAATCATACCATGAAAACGCCGCAAAAGATAGCTGTTTTTGGATATTGACAACATTCGCTGATTATCATATAATTAATTAACTAAATATTCTGATTCAAAATATTTTTTATAAATTATATTTAAAAATATGCCGCTCATATTAAGGCTGTTCCTAATATCTCCGCCTCGATAAAGCCGGACAACATATATAATAATACGGAACTGATTGATTTCACACAAATTTACAATTGTGCCAATAACCACAGAAAACGGACTGCCGGAGGACAGTCCGTTTTCTTTTAGCTATGTTTCTGATGTCTGTATTGGTATTAGATTAAGAGGATCAAACATACAACTGACATCATGATTTGAGTCTCATATTCCGCAGGATCTCCTGCCGGCTTCATTAAAGAGTTTTGAAGATATCGCCGAGTCTCTTGCATCCGATCTCGATGCGCTCTGGTTCTATGCCTCCGTAACTCACTCTCATGCAGTTCTTGCCCATTCCCGGTGCGCCCGCGAAGAATCCTTCGCCGGCTACATAAGCCACTTTGTGCTCGATGCAGAGCGGAAGAGCTTCCGTCGTGTTGATCCTTTCAGGCAGTTCTACCCATGTGAACAGACCGCCTTCAGGGATCGTGTGCTTCGTGCCTTCAGGGAAGTACTCATCTATACATCTCATCATAGTCGCGCATCTCTCTCTGTAGATCGATGTGATCATTTCATGATGAGCAGGATAATAACCCCTCTTGAAAAATTCGGCACAGAGAACTTCCGAGATCATGCCCGTGTGCGAGTTCGTCGCGATCTTAGCCGCCTTGAGGCGTTTCATGATCTCAACATCTGCAACGCAGTATCCGAGCCTGCTGCCAGGCGAGAAAATCTTCGAGAAACTGTTCGCCAGCACTGTGTGTCCGGTCTTGTCGAAAGACTTGATCGGAGGCAGGTCAACGCCGTTGAATCTTATATCTCTGTAAGGGTCGTCTTCCAGGATCAGCACGCTGTACTTGTCGCCCAGCGCCGCCAGGCGCTCTCTGCGCTCAGTCGTGAGCGTAATGCCCGTAGGATTCTGGAATGTCGGGATGCAGTAAACCATCTTAGGGTGGTACTGCTTGATTTTCTCCTCGCAGTCGTCGATATCGAGTCCGTCACCGTCCATCTTCACCGGCACGCACTTCGCCTGGAACATCTCAAAGATTTCGACGCAGTGCACGAATGTCGGCGTTTCGACCAGGATGATGTCGCCCGGGTCGATGAATACCTGGCAGAGCAGATTCATGCTTTCGAGTCCGCCCGCAGTAATGAGTACATTCTCCACGGCTGTCCTGACGCCCTTAGGCGCAAGGAGTTCGCTCACGATGGTTTCGCGGAGATCTGCCGCGCCCATCGGGCTGCCGTACTGCAGCGCTTCGATGCCTCTTTTATCTTTGGTGAAAACCTCTTCAGCGATCTCTCTGACCTGATCTACAGGAAGAGCCTCCTTTGCAGGCGCACCGCCGCCGAACGAAATGCATTCTGGATCATTCATCGAACTGAATAATGTATCGACAATATCAGCAGTCTTCTGCATATAGCTCATTCTCTTTGAAAAATCAAATTCCTTCATTAATTGCCCCCTGTCTATTTAACGACAAGATTCCATCCGTATCTGTCAGGTACTCTGCCCCACTGGATAGCGGTCAGATCGTCATACAGCTTCTGTGTGATTTCTCCAATGGTTCCGCCGTTTATCACATAACGCTGATCATCATAAGCAAGTTCTCCGATCGGGCAGACAACCGCTGCGGTTCCCACCATCCACGCTTCTTCAAGCGCTCCGGACTGAGCTGCTTCAATGAGCTCTTCGACCGTGATCAGTCTTTCGACAGCATTCATGCCCCAGTCTTTTACGATCTCGAGTGATGATTTTCTTGTGATGCCCGGAAGCACCGATCCGTTGAGCTGAGGTGTTACAACGTCGCCGTTGATCTTGAACATTACATTCATTCCGCCTGCTTCTTCAACATATTTACGCTCTACACCGTCGATCCACAGCACCTGCGAAAAACCGTTCTTCTCGGCTTTTTCTCCGGCGCGCATAGCTCCGGCATAGTTGCCTCCGCACTTGGCATATCCTGTTCCGCCGCGTACGGCACGAACATCATCTTTCTCGATAAGGATAGGCACCGGCTTGAGTCCGTCAGGGAAATAATTCCCGACAGGACAGGCGATGATGCAGAAATGCGCTTCATGTATCGGATGGAGCGACAGGCAAGGATCAGTCGCATAAATGAACGGCCTCAGGTACAGCGATGTGCCCGGATCCGCCGGGACCCAGTCAGCTTCGAACTCAACATACTGCCTCATGAAATCGACCATCATATCAACATCCATCTGAGGAAGAGCCATTCTTTCCGCCGAATTCTTGATCCGCTTTGCATTCTCATCAGGACGGAACATCTGAACCTTTCCTTCAGGAGTACGATAAGCTTTCAGCCCTTCAAAAACTTCTGTTGCATACTGTATGATCGTAGCGCACGGCTCGATTTCCAGCGGTCCGTAAGGAATGATGCGCGGATCATACCAGCCTTTATCAGTTGTATAATCCATCATAAACATATGATCGCTGAAATACGTTCCGAACGGAACTGTTGCCATATCCGGCTTTGCCTTCGGCGAAGTCGTCCTAACTATTTTTACATCCATAATTATTAATACCTCCTATATGCTGTATTAAAGTGTGTCAGCACCCGCCGAGCAGAGGATTCACATCTCCTTCAGGCGGCACAAGACATAAGAATTCCCAGTCGGAATCTTCCGAAGCATTCCAGAAAATATGCATCATATCTCCCGGAACGAATGCCCAGGACCCTCTCTCCAGCAAAGCCTCTTCATCGCCGATCTTGAAAACACCTTTGCCTCCAAGACAAACCACTACATGCGGCCACGCATGCTTATGCAGCGCTGATTTCGAGCCCGGGTGCAGCTTGAAGCATCTCACGACATAATCATCGCAGAACCTTCCGTTCGGGCCGAACACGACCCTCTTTTCGGAATTCGGTATAAAGTTATTTTTTTCGTCGAGCGGCAAATCCGAGATTTTACCGTAATACTCTGACATTCTAATGCTCCTTCCTTATTGCTTTCATCATGGCTCGAATGAATAGCCGGCATTATAGCCGTCCAGCATCGTGTCATAAATTCTTCCGCCTTTACGTGCATCGCCTATCGCATATACATTATCGCAGACTGCTTCAAATCCTTCTACAAATCCCTTCTTCGGGGAAACCCCGAGAGCGAGAACGACATAGTCGACAGGTACCGAAACATCCGATGAATCCTTCAGATTCTTCAGCTCGATCCCTTCCTCAGTAATGCTCATGAGTCTATGGCTCGTAAGTATCGTCGGTGAGTATGCATTTATACGTTCCAGGAGTTCATTCAATATTACCGCGAATATCCCCGGGCCCGCTGAATCGAGCATCTCGACCATTGTGAGTTCGCATCCTGCTTCCGCAAGTATCTCCGATGTCTCGAGTCCCGTCATTCCGGTCCCGATGACAGCGACACGTCCCTGAGGTTTCACTTCGCCGCGTACTACGGATTCCGCCGATACCACTTTCGGACTGTCGATGCCCGGCATGTTAGGTACGATCGGGTCAGCACCGCTGGCAACGAAAATTCCCACAGGCGACAATTCTTTCACCATCTCAGGTGTAGCCTCTGTATTCAGTCTGACATCCACGCCGGCAACTTCCAGCTGCCTTGTAAGTGCATTGATCAGATCCTGAATAAGATTCTTATGCGGCGGTTTGTCGGCCAGATTAAGTGTTCCTCCGAGTACATCGCCCTTTTCAAGCAGCGTAACTTTGAATCCGCGTTCAGCAAGAACAAGCGCAGCCTGCATTCCGCCCGGACCGCCTCCGACGACTGCCACAGGTCTTCCTGCGCCGTCCTTCTTAGGCTCTCCCAGTATATACTCTCTGCCCATGCGCGGATTGACTGCGCAGGCAAGCGAATTTCTGTGGACGAGAAGTCTTTCACGGCAGACCATGCAGCCTATGCAGGTCCTGATCTCGTCTTCTCTTCCTTCTCTGGCTTTCCTGACAAACATCGGATCAGCGAACTGGGATCTTCCGAGTCCCACGAAATCGCAGACACCTTCCTCAAGAAGCTGCTCTGCAAATGCAGGATTCTTGATCGTATTCGTCGCTATAACAGGAATACTCAGCTGTTCTTTGAAAGCCTTCGCAACATGTTTTTTCCATCCCGGCGTATAAGAGTACGAGTCGCAGTTGGCATTGCCGTTGAGCCCGCTGCCGTTACTGATATTTATTACGTCGATCCCCTTGCCTTCAAGATGCCTGCCGATCGCAAGACCGTCGTCGAGCTTGAGTGTATCAGGGATATCATGCGTGAATTCATCTCCGCATATACGGACTGAAATCGGGTAATTAGGTCCGAGCACAGCACGGATACCATCGATGATCTCATCGATGAAGCGCATCCTGTTTTCGAGGCTGCCGCCGTATTCATCAGTACGTTTGTTATAATACGGACTGAAGAACTGACCGATGAGGTACGAATGTGCTCCGTGGAGCTCTATTCCGTCATATCCCGCCTTCTTGGCGCGGACAGCTGCATCTATGAATTTCTGCTGTACGCGTTCAATATCTTCTTTAGTCATCGGCCGCGGGACTGCTCCTCCCGGAGCGGCCGGAATATTGCTCGGAGCAATTGATGTCCTGCCGCTGAGAACAGGGTTCGACGTTGCACCGCCGTGATGAAGCTGGGCGAAAATCAGCGCGCCGTGTCTGTGCACTGCTTCTGTCAGCTGCTCTGCCGCAGCGATGTGACGGTCTTCCGCCAGACTGTACATATAGTTTGTCGGTACGCTGTCTACATTGTCAACACCCGTGTATTCATTGATGATAAGACCTGCTCCGCCCTTTGCGCGTTCCTCGTAATATCTGATCATGCGCATCGAGGCAGTACCGTCATGATTGGCAAAGTCGGTACCCATCGGGACCTGTACCGCTCTGTTCTTTACCTGCAGGCGGCCGATCCTTCCCTTCTCAAAAAGTTTAGTGAACTTAGTTTCCATTTCGGGTCTCCTTTGCTTCCGTTATTTCTTTTCTCTGTTGTGGAAATAATGTCCTTCGTTAGGTTCAGGACTGATTGCGCTGACCCAGCGGTTCGTATAATTGAAGAAGCCTGCTACGAAAGCTGCTTCCAGTATTTCATGATCGTTGAAGCCCGCTTTTCTGAGGCCTTCGATCTGCTCAGGTCCGATCTCTCTCGGATAAGCAGTTACAAAATATGCATAGTCGCAAAGCGCTCTCTGCTTTTCCGTCATATCTGCAGCGCGGTAATTGTAGGTGATCTTGTCTACCCAGGCCGGGTCTCCCGTGAATCCGCGGAGATTGTCGCCGTGTGTTGTCAGGCAGTATGTGCATCCGTTTGTGGAGGATACTACGAGGCCGATCATTTCCTTGTCCGCTGCGCTGAGGAATGTCTTCTCAGGATTGTAGAGCGAATCTTTGAAATTAAGGAACCCGATATATTCAGAAGCATTGAGAGGGAGCACCTTGAAAAGATTGTTGATAAATCCCCAGTTGTCCATCATCATGGTTACATTGTCATCAAAGACTTTATATTCCTCATCCGTCATTTCATTTCTATTAGGTTTCTGCAGGCGGGATAACTGCTCATCAAATTGTAAACTCATTTTGTTCTCCTTTCATGTCACAGGTCACATATGATCTGTGCATTATGTAAGATATACTGAATATTTAGATTTTGCACTTGCAGATTAAATATAGCACACCAGAATAAACGTGTCTTAAAAAAACACATAACTAAAAAAAACGTGATTTTTGTTTGCAAATCGGAGCAAAAATTGCAGAATATGCCTCAGCGGAGCACGTACATTTCCACCATTCCGTTTATGTCCTGTCTGATTTCATCTTTGGCTGTCCTGGAAAGTCCGTGATTCAGAGCATGCATGAGCGCATCGTGACACCTTGACCTGCGTATGAGCTCTTCCGCAGATCCCGCGGGACCGATGAGATACTGTACAAAACAGCGGTTTCTCAGACAGCGCACTCTGATGCATGAATGCATTTCTATCAGATATGGATTTCCTGAGGCATTGACGATCTCAGCATGGAATTTGCTGTCTATCTGAGCCGCTTTCATAGGATCCTCTCCCTCAAGCAGTGATTTTTTATAATTTTTCCCCAGATACTGAATGACTTCCAGCTGCTTCTGAGAAGCATTTTTGGCAGCATAGAACGCAGCGTCTCCCTCTATGCTCATTCTGGCATAGCAGATATCCAGACAATCCTTGAGGTTGGCCTCGGCAACAAAAGGAGTTTTATGACCTTCCTTGACAAGAAGGCCTTCATTTATAAGACGGTCCAGAGCGTTTTTCACAGGAGTACGCGATATACCCAGTTCTGTCGCTATCTGGCTCTCCTTGATTTTTTCGTTAGGCAGAAGTCTGATATTGATGATTTCTTCTTTTAAATATTCATATATGAGATCGCTCATCGGAGCGAACGGCAAATCGTGTTCCCATTTTGCCAAATCTTTTTTATTCATTAGATCATACTCCATTATCAATAATACCCGGTAATAATTATCCCTTGTGATTTTGTGTCCATTTTATCAAAACGGCATACATTTTACAATTGTCCGTCTGCATAATATATTTTTTCCTACATTATTATAGAGCTGCAGAATCGGTTGATTCCACAGTGCTTTCTGTATTGATTGAACAGAATCGAATACTTCGTTGAAAAAATTTCCCCATAGGCATAGTCTTTTCAGTTATTTTTATATATAATGCTTTTAACAGGCTTTACCGAAAAGAATGGAGAAAGAATAAAATGGCTTCTTTGCTTAATTATGAGATCATAGCGGATGTATCCGAATCCGGCAGCATCAGCAAGACCGCATCACGGCTCAACATAACGCCGTCTGCCATCAGCCATGCGATCAACAAATCAGAGTCTGAAATGGGCAATAAAATATTCATCAGGAAGAGAAGCGGAATGGAAACCACAGAATTCGGGGATGAGATACTGCCTTACATTAATCAGATCCTTGAAACCAATCGCAGGCTCGATCATGAAATAGATCTCTATACCAACAAAGCCAAAGGTGAAATACGCATCGGCGCATTCAACAGCGTATGCTGCGCGTGGATGCCGGATATCGCGAGGCTTGTCAGAAACGCCTATCCCGATGTCAAAATAACCGTTATCGAAAACGGCTACGATCCCCTCGAGCAATTGATTTCCGACGATTTCCTCGATCTGGCATTTGTCTCTCTGCCGGCGCGCAAAGGCATTATCACGATACCCCTTTATCGTGACCGTCTTCTCTGTATCACGCCGCGCGATTTCACGCCGAAAAACTCAAAATATATTACTATTGATGAATTGTCCAAACTCGGTATTATCACTCCCGGCACCGGTTCGGATTTTGATGCGGCGATTTTCCTGAAAAGCAACCATCTTATGCAGAAAAACAATCACGACATCATATCAGATACTTCGATAGTTGCGCTTGTCGAAGGAGGCATCGGCGTCAGCATAATGCCCGAACTGGTCATCGAAAATATCGCCGGCGATGTCAATATCTATCCGGTCGAGAGCGCTCCGACCAGACTGATCGGACTGGCTGTCAGCAACCCTGAATTTTCAACCTCTACAACCGGGAAAATCAAGAACATCATCGTCGACTACGTGCTGGAGAAATACCCTGACGAAATTCCATATTTCCAGAAGGATATCCCGACCACAATCGCAGGGATCTGAGCCGTCCGCTGCGGCAATTATCTGATTAGTCTGAAATTATTTTCAACCCCATGCTCAATTTAATTCGCTTTTTGTAGTGTATTAAATTTCGTACAATGAAACAATAGAGCTTTATCCTTATTGTCATGTAACAAAGAAAGGCGGGTCTAAAATGACGAAAAAGAAAACCATAACAGATCTTGTAAACATGAAGGAAAACGGTGAAAAAGCAGCGTGGGCTGTTGTATATGACGCCTGTTTCGCATCATATGCAGAGCAGGCCGGGATCGATATGCTGCTGTGCGGAGACTCTGTAGGAATGATAGTATACGGATACGAAGGCACGGTACCTGTGACAATGGACATCAGTATCGCCCACACTCAGGCGGTCCGCAGAGGCGCGCCAAATACGTACCTCATAGGCGACATGCCGTTCGGTTCATACCATGAAAGTGCTCAGGATGCCGTACATAATGCTGTCCGCTTCTACAAAGAAGCTGATGTTGACTGCATTAAACTGGAAGGCGGTGTAAGAGTAGCAGATAAGATCAGAGCTATTTCCGATGCCGGCATGGTCGTAATGGGACACATCGGTCTGACGCCGCAGAGTTCTGCATCGATGGGCGGATTCAAGGCACAGGGCAAAACGACAGAAACAGCCCGGGCGATCATCGAAGATGCTTTCGCAGTTTATGAAGCGGGCGTCAAGACATTACTGCTCGAAGGCGTTCCTGAAGAAGTCTGCGCTTATGTGCATGAACGCATGCCTATTCCTGTATACGGCATCGGCGCCGGCATCCAGTGCGACGGTCAGGTGATACTCGCGGCAGATGCTCTCGGAATGTATCAGAACTTCACGCCGAAATTCGCGAAGAAGTATGCGGACATTGCCGGTGAAGCTGTACGCGGGATCGGCGATTATGTCAGCGAAGTCAAATCCGAAACGTTCCCTGCCCCTGAGAACAAATACAAATATACGGGCGACAAGGATGATCTTCAGAAATTGTTCGACGAAATGAACGCGCGCAGCATTTAGGGAAGTCAGAGTGCAAAACAAAGAATTCTTTTTTATTTTGCATAACTTTTGCGCCACTTGTCGCGCAGATTGAGATTTTCGGTTTTATTTATGACACAATTTTTGCTCGGCGTTATAATTGCTGTGTCATAATATTTATACATACAGAATATTCTGATTTTGCATTATTCAATTCTTAAACCAGTTATTGTTTATCGGAAAAGGAGATAATTATGGGCGAAGAACAATTAGGGCTGAAGCGGGCCTTAAAAACAGGAGACCTTGCCGTATACGGCATGTGTTTCATGATTCCTGTTGCACCGTTCGCATGGTACGGCACTCTCGTTGAGGGCGCTATGGGAATGGTTGCACTTGGATACGCAATCGCACTTGTAGCAATGTTATTTACAGGATTCTCGTACGCTTCTATGGCGAACAGATATCCTATGGGCGGTTCTGTTTACAGATATGTACAGCAGACAACCACACCGTCGCTCGGCTTCCTCGCAGGATGGGGCATGCTTCTCAGCTACTTCTTCCTGCCAGCGGTTTGTTACTGTGTAGGCGCTACATTCGTAGCCGCACTCACACCGAGCATTCCTGCCTGGGTATGGTACGTGATCTTCACAGTCGTTACAGGCGTCATCGCGCTGGCCGGCATCGAGGGATCATCGACAACATCATGGATACTCTTCGGTATCCAGGTCGCTGCCATCATCCTGTTTATCGTTATCGTATTTGTACAGATCAGCAGAGGTAATCTCAGCATCAACTTCAACGGATTCAAGAACCCGTATGAACCGTTCAATCTGCACGGAGTTCTCGGTGCTACACAGGTAGTTGTACTGAGTTACGTCGGATTCGACGCTATCAGTACACTGGCAGACGAAACAGTCAAGCCTGAAAAGATGATCGGAAAAGCTGTACTGCTGTCCATCATACTCATGGGCATACTGTTCTCAGTCATGGCATGGCTGTGCGCTGTATGTGTGCCTGATTACAGAACACTCACAATGGACGAGAGTGCTGTACTGCAGATATTCCAGGCTATCGGCGGAAGCAAGCTTGAAATCTTCGAATGTGCAGTAATAGTCGTTGCATTCGGCCTCGCATGCGGCCTCGAATGCCTGATCGCATCCACACGTGTTATCTACTCAATGGCTTCAGACGGAATATTCCCGAAGCCTCTGGCGAAAGTCAGCAAGAAGCAGGTACCGCATGTTGCTATCATCTTCATGATGATCGTCAGCATCATCCAGTGCGTACTGCTCGGACTGAACATCATCGCCCAGATCACTTCATTCGGCTCACTTATCGGATTCCTGGCAGTCAACCTGGCAGTTATCTGGAAGCTGTTCATCAAAGCAGAAGACAAGAGTTTTGCAAGCTTCATCAAGTTCTGCGTATCGCCGTTCCTCGGCTTCGCAGTCTGCCTGTTCATCTTCGTAAACTCCAGCCCGTTCTGCCTGAAGTTCGGACTTGGATGGATGATCGTCGGATTCATCTGGCTCCTCTACATCACAAAGGGATTCAAGAAGCCTTGCCCGACACTCGACGTTTAAAGCTACATTTGAGACAGACATCTATCTCGAATTGCACTATAATAGTAATATAGTTATCACTAACCAGAAAAGGAGATGTAATTATGAGCACATTATGGCAAACACTTGAAGAGCTGAAGGGACATACCTGGGTTGAACTGTCACATGAACTTTATCAGGACAGCCCTGCCTGGAGCGGATTCCCTGACGGCGCTATCGAGCTCAATAAGACATGTATCGACTGGGGCGAGTGCGAAGGCATGGAGTTCAAGATCTACACGCAGAAGTTCGTAGGCCAGTTTGGTACACATATCGATGCACCGGCTCATTTCATCAGAGACGGCCGTCCAGCAGGAGACTTCGGAGTAAAAGATCTCTGCCTGCCTCTCGTTGTCATTGACGTCAGCGACAAGGTAAAGGAAAACATCGACTATGAACTGCAGATGTCGGACATCGAAGACTTTGAAGCAAAATACGGGAAGATCCCTGCAGGCTGCTTCGTAGCCATGAGAACCGACTGGTGCAAGAGATGGCCTGACGGCGACAAGATGACCATGGCAGATGAAACAGGTCAGGAACATTATCCGGGCTGGACAATGGATACACTGAAATTCCTCATCGAGGAAAGAGGCGTAGCTGCAGTAGGTCACGAACCATTTGATACCGACGCAGCAGTAGGCAGCGCGGCAGCAGGAGACATCCAGTGCGAAAGATACGTTCTTGCACAGGATAAATTCCAGATCGAAGTAATGGATAACCTCGATCAGGTACCTCCGACAGGCGCAATCATCTTCGTTGCTTTCCCGAGAATCATGGAAGCAAACGGAATGCCTGCAAGAGTATGGGCTATCCTGCCTGACTAAACCAGTATCCGCCGCAGCCGGCAATACCTGCAAATTGGCCGGCAGCTAAAACGGAACCAGAAATCGAAAAATCTGATAGAATAAGTAATATATGCGCCTCTGCACAACATCCCGCAGTGGCGCATATATTTTTTTGCGCCTGCACATCCTGCCTGTCCTGCACGTTCTGCTCTCCCTGCAGCGCAAAATAATCATTCCCGTTTCTGCCGCCTGTGCTATAATGTCTGCATGAAGAGTTCAAATGACATGAAAAAAAACGCCTTTGCTTTTGTCGCCCTCATGGGTGTAGTCAGTCTGTTCTCAGACATGACACATGAAGGCGCTTCCAGCATAATAGGCGCATACCTCAGCCTGGCCGGCGCATCGGCCGCAGCCATCGGCTTCATCTCCGGACTCGGCGAATGCATCGGATATTCGCTGCGCCTGCTGACCGGATACCTCACTGACCGGTCGAAGCATTACTGGGAAATCACCATCGCAGGATACATAATCGACTGCGCGGCAATAGTCGCGCTCGCACTCGTGCCGAAAAACGGCTGGATCTGGGCCTGCATGCTCATAGTGATCCAGCGCATGGGGAAAGCGATTAAAAAGCCGGCGAAGGACACGCTGATATCGTTCGCGGCATCGCAGACCGGCACCGGCAAAAGTTTTGCCATCCAGGAATTTCTCGATCAGATCGGAGCCTTCCTCGGCCCGGTAATATTATTTTTCGTTCTGTACATCAAAAAAGGCGGCGATCTTTATTCATCGTACGTGCTTTGTTTCGCTATACTCGGGATACCGGCCATGATCACGATCGCCTTGCTGTTCACAGCCAGGCGGCATTACCCGGAACCGGAAAATTTCGAACCTCCGGCCGATGAGTCCGCACCCGCATTCCGCATTAACCGCTCGTTCATACTTTATATTGTGGCAATCAGCTTTTTCGCTGCAGGCTTCGTCGACTTTTCGCTGATTACGATGCACACCATCAAGACTGCGCTGATCCCGGCCGACACCGTCTCGCTGATATATGCGGGCGCTATGGCCGTCGACGCCTTCGCCGCGCTGTTTTTCGGCTGGCTCTACGACAAGTACGGCATCCGGGTGCTGATGCTTTCCGCACTCATGTCCGCACCTGCAGCCTTTTTTATTTTTTACCTCTCCGCCAGATGGGCTCTGTTCCTGGGCGTGGCTCTCTGGGGCGTCGGCATGGGCGCGCAGGAATCCATTCTGAAAGCCGCCGTAACAGAGATCGTTCCCAAGCAGAACCGCTCGTCCGGCTTCGGCATTTTCCAGACAGCGTTCGGGATATGCTGGTTCCTCGGAAGCTGGCTCCTCGGAATACTCTATGATTTCTCACCGCTCGGTCTCGTGATTTTTTCTGCAGTAATGCAGCTGATCGCCGTGCCGATCTTCTGGCTGTCGTACAAAGGCGGCGGCTTCAGGAAAGCGTAACAACGGCGCCGGCCAATGGCCGATGGCAATGACGGCGCTCAGCTCAGAGCAAGAAAAAAGCGGGGAGAAAAGCTCCCCGCATATTTCTTATTCTATTACATAGTACCAATATAGTATCCTTAATTGCCAGTACTTGCAGTCTTATTACTTACAGTATATCCACTTCCTTTTGTATATACTACCGTATACTTTCCGCTTGAGTCATTCATCGTCAGCGATGTAACTTTCCCATTCGTATCCGTGATTGCTGTAACAGCTGCTGGAGTTGATAATTCAGCAAGATCAAGTATTGCTTCCGAGAATGCAACTTTTGTTCCTGACGTATTCTCAACCTCTGCAGTTAACGCAAGTGTTGTTCCCGCCTTATAATTCTCAGAACAAATTGTCTGTGCCGCCATTACGCATGATCTCGCTTCTACAACTGCGGTCTTCTTATTGGCCTTATCGATGTATCCTACCATCGACGGGATCAGTATCGCGGCAAGTATTGCCAGGATAACTAATACTACGATAATTTCTACAAGGGTGAATCCCTTTTTGCTCAGTGGCTTTTTGCCCATCTGCAGCTCGTTGATTGTTCTTGTCATCTTTTCCATAAATAATACCTCCTACTACCCAGCAGCACCCCGGCTGCAAATACGTCTGTGATTAATTATTGTACACTTAATTCGTCATGTATTCTTTGATTGTCCTAAGTATATCGAATATGCGCACAAAATGCAAGCATTTTTTTGTATTTTACTTTATTTATTTTTATTTTAATAGATTTATAGTTCAATGAAATGCTGCAATTCTGAATGCCGCAGACATATAACCCTTGCAATCACTTATATGCAGCTCTTCGCAGGCACGAACAGCTGTCCTTTATACTGCCAAAAAACAAAACATTACGGCAGCCCGCACCATACTATTGTCTAAAATAGACTCGTTTTTATGTCCTTATGGGTATTTTCCCGGCCTTCATAAAAATATATAATATATGCAGGGAAAGAATTCTCACAGGGTATTTATTATATTTTATTTCAGGGTAAAGCAAAGGACCTGCTGTTCAGCAGGCCCTTTGCTTTGTATTATTCACGATTTGCGCGAATGCCTATTTTACCGCGTCACCCGCGTTCCCCCGGCCAAATGTGACGGCGTAATATCCGCAGTTGCCCATCTTTGACGTCAATTTGGCGTAGTATGTCTGACCGACAGTCGTTTTGAATGTCGTACTGTTTTCGCTGCTGCAGTATTTCTCGATACTGCCGATTGATTTTATAGTCTTCTTATTTGCATCCAGCAATGCTATGGATCCGTTGTATGTGCTGATCCCGAAGCAGGTGTAATCGTACTTGGCCGTGAATTTATAAAGAGCGGTGTTTTTCACCTGCGCGGCGCAGAAATACGCCTTGCCGTATTCGGCATTGGTGCTTTTGATGTATTTTACGAAGCGTGCGCTCCGCAGATTGCCCTTGCTCGAACCTTTTACTTTGTATTTGCCTTTGCCGACTTTGAACGCGTAGTACGTTCTGCCGCTCGCAGAATCACGTGTACCTTTATTACTGCATTTGTAATTCCAGGTGCCGCCGCTCCGCTTATAGAGCTTCACTGTCCTCAGTGAAGGATACGACGAAACACATATCACGCCGGATCCGCCCGCACTGACCTTCTGCGAACACGCCATCGGCGAAGCCGCGTTTGCCGGCACAGCCGTAAATGTTGCAGCTATGCAGACGGACATTGCCGCTGCCATTATTATTTTCAAATATCTTTTCATAATATCTCCTCTCTGCAAATATTATAGCACTTCAGCAGTGAATTTGTCAGAATTTCAGCGTTGCGTCGCCATACGGCATACTGCGTTTGAAGTATTTATATATTGCGGAACCCTTAACGACATATATTTCCGTTCCTTCCAGCCCTTCTTCCGTCTCCATGATCCCCCAGCCGATCTTCGTGAGCGATGCCGGAAAACTTATTTTATTGATATAACTGTCCATAAAGGCCGCGGTGCCGATCTGCTCCACGCCCTCGCGGATCTCGATCACGTCAGCGTTGGTGAACGCGAACGCGCGGCCGTCGATCTTCTTTACACTGCCGGGAATAATTACTTCCTGGAGATTTTTCCCGTGCTCATGCCCTTCACTGAGATCCCCCGAAAAAGCATCCGGCGCGATCTCTCTGACATTATCCGGGACCGTAACGCTTTCCGCCGTCCCTATATATGCATACAGCACGCCACCGAAAGTACAGAAGCCTTCGCTGTCCGCATAAGTGCTGTAAATCGATTCTTCACACGTCGGATCCGCAGCATCGGTCACCGCCCGCACTTTCTGCGAAGGTCTGCCGTAAACCGTCCGGCCGCCCGACCGCCGGTACGCTTTCACATAATATGAATACTGCGTGTCCGCTTTCAGGCTCGCATCATCAAACCGTGTGCTTTTCCCGGAAGTCAGCTTTTTGACTCTCTTGTACCCGTCCGCCGATGCACGGTATACTATGTAGCCGCCTGCGTGTGCAGCTTTCTGCCATGTCACGGCAATGTATGTGTCAGACTGTGCGGAAGCAGTAATGCCTCTGACTTTGCCGGGTCTCGACATTGCGTACGCATCGCTTCCCGGTAATGCAGTCATGCACATGACGATCGCCATCACCGCCGCCAGCAGTGCCGGCAGCACGAAACGCGCCGGAGCCCCCACATCTTTTTTTATCATTCCGCCTGTTTTCATATACCGGCCTCTCTTCCTGCCGAACGGCCTCCCGCCTTCTTTTTTCCTGCTTTTATTATATAGCAGCAGCGTGCATCAGTATATGATTATATTTTCAGCAGTGGTATAATATACTCAAATCTTATACAAAAACACCTGGAAGGATCTTAAATAAATGTTTGTTATGAAAAGAAAAAATATTGTTCAGAAGGTGCTCGCCTGCGCGGTGACACTGGCCGTCGCAGTAATGTTCATGCTGTGTACGGTGTCGGCGGCTGCAGTCGCGCAGCCGGGCAATGCCGCGTTGAAGGCGGACATTACTGCCCCTGCATCGGTCAGCATCAGACCGAGCGGCGCGCGGGGCTTCATCATCAAATGGAGCAGCGTCAGACATGCGGACGGTTATATACTGCAGGTCAAGCTCGGCGGCAAGTGGTACAATAAATATAAATTCCCGGCAGACGTTTACGGCGCGAAGATCGAAGGCACCTGCCACAATGAAACGCATATTTACCGCATCCAGGCTTTCAGGGGAAACGTGAAGAAATCGAGCTTCTGGGTCTCGGCGCGCACATCGCTGTCGCACAGAAAAAACGTCAGCACGGTCACGATCAGCAAAACGTCTCTCACAATGACAGCCGGTCAGTCGGAAAAGCTGAGTGCATCGCTCACGCCGTCCTCCAATATCGTTTCCACGTATAAACGCTGGAAAAGTTCGAACAGAAAAGTCGCGGCAGTCAGCAGCAATGGAACTGTTACTGCGAAAGCGGCCGGCACAGCAAAGATCTGGTGCATAGCGCACAATGGGAAAAAATCAGAAAAGTGCAAAGTCACTGTGACCGAACCGGCCCCTTGATCTTAACATTTATAAACACATATCGGAGAGGGAACAAGGAACGTTGCGAAAGGAGCGCTTATTATGAAATACGCATATATCCATGGCATTATTCTGGACGGTTCCGAAGATATGGAACCGCAGACGAATAAGATCATTTTTACCGACGGGGAAAAAATCAAAAAAATCACAGACGAAAATGAAAATCTTGAAGGCTATGAGCTTGTGGATCTGGCCGGCCATTATATCATGCCGGGACTGATCAACATGCACGCTCATCTTCCCGCTTCCGGCAAACCGCAAAAGAAGCAGACCGACACCGCCAAACTTGTACGTATCCTTACCAGTAATAAACTCACGTACGCGGTCCTCCGGCTGATTTGCGAAGATTCCGCGAAACAGCAGCTGCTCGGCGGGTGCACAACTGTCCGCACGGTAGGCGGCGTGCAGCATGTCGACTCGCAAATACGCGACAGGATCGCTGCCGGCAAAATCGTCGGGCCGAGACTTCTGTCCGCCGATATGGCAGTATCCGTGCCCGGCGGCCACATGGCAGGCTCTCTGGCATACGAAGCCCGCGACCCTGATGAGGCAGCGCTTTTCGTAAAGGATCTGGCTGATCACGGAGTCGATTTTATCAAGCTCATGATCACCGGCGGCGTGCTCGACGCGAAGAAAAAAGGCGAACCGGGCGAAATGAAAATGACGCCGGCAGAAATAGAAGCGGCCTGCACGGCCGCGCACGAACGCGGTCTCTATGTCGCCGCGCATGTCGAAAGTCCTGCAGGCGTCAGAGCTGCTCTGGCCGGCGGCGTCGACAGCATCGAACACGGCGCCGAACCTGATGAGGAAATAATCGACCTCTTCAAAGAGAAGAACGCCTTCCTTATCACCACCCTGTCTCCGGCGCTTCCTTACGCTCTCTGCGACAGGGAAATCACTCATGTCAACGACCTTGAGTTCTACAACGGCGGAGTCGTTTTCCGGGGCATCATCGACTGCTCTAAGCAATGCCTCGCGAACGGTATCCCGGTAGGCCTCGGCACAGATGCGGGATGCCCGTTCACACCGCAATACAATATGTGGCGTGAACTCGTCTGCTTCTGCCATTTCGTAGGCGTCACAAATAAATTCGCACTTTACACCGCAACAAAACGCAACGCAGAGCTTGCGGGGATAGGAGATATTACCGGCACGATAGAAGCAGAGAAGGCGGCTGATATGATCGTTACTGCGAAAAATCCGCTCGAAAATCTCCACGCTCTCCGTGATCTTGAATTGGTGACAGCGCGCGGAAAAATCATCGAGCACCCCGTGCCGAAGCGCATGAAGCTCGTGGAAGATCAGCTTGATTCTCTGGATAAATAACGTCTGACGGCGCATTGGACATCCGGCCATTTTGTCAGTGCATTTTTTGACCTATAGGCTGATTTATTGCCGCATGTGAAGCAGTATGATATTACTGAGGTGATATCTATGAGAAGTATGAGAAAAAGAAGATGCAGCATTGTGCCGGCGGTCATTTTATGTGCAATGATCGCAATGGCATTTATGCCTGTTTCAGCATCGGCGTATTCGCGTACGCCGGCTAAGGTCCAGGGCGTGACTGCGATGAATATCACATCGACGACTGCCAGAGTCAAATGGAAGAAAGCAAAATACGCCCGCAAGTATAAGGTCTACTATTATATAGGCAAGGATGGCAGCGGGTGGGAGTCTCAGGAAACCAGGATCGTCAGCGGGACTTCCTGCACCCTGTACGGGCTCGATATTTACACCCCTTATGTCGTCCGCGTGAGAGCATTCAACGGAACGAAGAAAGGCAAATATTCCACTGCCAGGCAATTTCAGACACTGTCCGACTCTATCACGGAACAGCCTAAAGACGTAACCGTCAAAGAAGGCGGAACCGCGGCCTTCAGCATTACTGCCCGGCCGGAATCAACGTATCAGTGGTTCTTTAACGGGATCGCGATCGCCGGGGCAACGGGTGCATCATATTCGATAGCTTCGGTCACTCCGTCAGACCGCGGAGATTATTCCTGCGTCGTGCACAATGATACTTACGGCCTCCAGGTTTCGCAAGATGCTGTCCTGACCGTTATCAGCCCGGCTGCAGCGCCGGTGATCACAACTCAGCCTTACAGCAACAAAACGTCGCTCGTGTACAACAGCGCAAGCTTTTCAGTCACTGCGACAGACGGCATAAATTACAGCTGGCAGTACAGCCTGTCCGGCACCGGCGCGTGGACTGATCTCACAGCGGCAGCCGCTCCGGGCAGTCAGTGTGCAGGCGTGACGTCCGCCAAACTCACAGTGCCGTGCAAAGACAGCATATTTCCTTACGGGACTAAGTTCAGATGCATCGTCTCCAATTCCAGAGGCTCGACAATATCGAATGCGGCGTGGATCAAATATGGTATCGCGCTTGGCCTGACCAACGCCTCCGCCACATCGGGAAGCAATTATGTATTCAGCTTCAGTGTCAGCGGCGGCAAATATCCATTTACGTATTCATGGCAGCGCAAGCCTGCCGGCGGCACATACAGCGGAACGGTCACTCCGCTCAACATTATCGGACCGACTTCGGCTCCTTCGGGTTCCTGGACAGGCCAGGCCGTGTTCAGTGCCGCCAGTCCAGCGTACAACGGTTATACGTATAAACTCACCATAACCGACAGCGACGGCAATTCCCAGACAGATGAAGCAACGCTGACAGTAAAATAAAACTCCCCGAAAATACTTCTAATAGCAAGAAAAAACTCCCCGGGCGGGGAGTTTTTTCTTGTTATTAGGGTTTTAGGGTTATAGGGTTATAGAAAAGCATATTGCTATGCTATCTACCAAATTCAGGCGCCGGCTGCAATCAGCCGCGCTTTTTCCTGAGCCATACAGGAACTGTGATCCCTGTAAGTCCAAGCACCGCCAGAAGTGTCCAGAGGCCGATATTGAAATCATCGCCTGTCTGAGACGAACCAGGCGTCGGTGTCGTCGGTGTAGTCGGCGTTGTCGGAGTCTCAGGGTTCGTCGGTGTTTTTGGAGTTTTATGTCCCGCCGGCGAATAAACATTCGTAATTACTGCCGTTCCCGACGGATTTTCCGCCGAAAGCGTCACCGCCGTACCGTTGCCCGTCACATCGTAGCCGACATATTTCCCGGCCGCTGACGGTTCAGTTATCAACTTCGTGCCATCGGCGTTTGTCTCCGCCGCATAGTATTTGCCCGTCGCCAGACCTGTGAATGTCGCCGTTCCCGGCACACCGTCCTTGACTGCGACCGACTGCGTCTGACCGACGATCTTGGTGCATTTCTCATCGCTGAACAATGTGATATAGAACGTACCGCTGACTTTTACGGCCTGGCCGCTCTGATTCAAAGTCTTTTTAGTTACCGTTATCGTTCCCGCCGTTGGTGTCGGCGTCGGCGGTGTAACGGATTCTGTATTTGTGATCGTTACCGACTGATCTGTTCCGTCTTTTTCAGGAGTGATCCCTCCGACAGACGCCGTCCAGCCCGAAACACTTTCTTCGCTTATGCTGACTTTGCCTTTCATAACTTCCGGAAGGTTTTTGAATGTTCCCTTCCAGTCGTTTTTCGCAGACAATTTCAGAGTATCAATGACTTTGCCGCCATATATGAGATCAACCGTCACGGAAGCAGGCTTAGCCTTATTCCCTGACCAGGTTTTGCTTACATTAAGATTCCAGACTTTATCCTTTTCTCCAACCGTCAGACTTGCATTGGTTGCGATGCCTCCTCCGAAAGATGCGCTGTTGTCGGTGATTTTCAGTGACGCTGCATCTTCTGCCATCTTCTCTGCGTCTTTCGTTGTAACAGCCTTCAGCAGATACGGAGTTGTGCTTTCATTCGGAGCCACTTCATTTCCCGGATCGAGCGCGTTATATCTCGCGCCCGCCGGCGAATAATTCCCGACATTGTTTACTGTCGTGCTCATCACCGGCACTCCGTCGTTGTAGTAATGCACTATGCCGCCGCCGAGCATACTGTTTGAAAGTGTCGTATAGCTCGTAGTAGCATCGCTTTTGAACATCGTCCTTTCAGCACTGATATCATCGCCGACTTTATCACTCTTGTTGCCGAAAACAGCTCCGCCGCCCTTGCCGTAAAGATATATACGTCCTGTCGGACATGAGTACAGACCGCCGCCCATAGTCGATGCGGTATTGCTGTAAACAGCCATGTTGGAAAGTTTCAGATTCGGTTTGGCACCGAGTCCTCCGTATATTCCGCCGCCCATGAATCCGGCTTTATTGCCGGAAATCGTTCCGCCGCTGATGCTTGCCGCCAGCGACTGTACATATATTCCGCCGCCGCTGCGCGCTGCGCTGTTGCCGGAAACTGTTCCGCCGGTCATAGTGAATTTCGTTATATAATTTTCAGGTGCCGGAACATATCCGTCAGTATCTTTTGCTGCAGTACTGAAATCGTATACGCATATTCCGCCGCCGCAGGCACAGTATCCTGTTACACTGTTATCTGATATCTCACCTGCCGAGAAATCGAGCGATGCGTTTCCGAGCACCGTCACAGCCCCCATGGCGCTGGATGATGTGCACTTGCTTGAATTATGCGATATCGTTCCTCCGCTTATAGTCAGCTTCGCTTCTTTATCCGCATCTGTCGCCGTCGAATACGCCAGTATCGCGCTGCCCTGTGTGCCTTTATTGCCGGTAATGCTTCCGCCCTTCAGGTTCATCGTCGATCCCTCGTAAAGGATGACGCCTGACGAAGCATTGACAGCCGTTGCTGTATTATTCTGTATAGTCCCGTCAGTCATGTTCAGAGTCCCGCCGTCGCATACACGTATAGTCCCCGAAGATGTGCCTGAGACATTATTTTTCTCTATCGTGCCGCCGTTCATATTCATGACAGCTGTTTTTCCGCATACCAGTATCGCGCCTGCTCTCGATTTGCTTATGGATGCGCCCTGCACATCGCCGTTTGTCAGTGTGAACGTGCCATGATCCGTTACTGCCGGACCGCCGTCCATATGACGGCAGTTGAGTGTAAGTGTTTTGCCTGTTCCGCCGTCCAGCGTAAGGCCTGCGCCTTCTGCAATATCAAACAGGCTGCCCTTGAAGTCCTGTCCCGGCAGTATCTGGAAGTCGCCGCTCGTTTTCAGCGTCACACTTTTTCCCGAAACCGTCACAGGTGTACTGAGTTTAACATTCTTTTTGATCGTAACGGTACCGCCGTCTTTCGCCGTGTCGATTGCCTTCTGAAGCGTCATGCCGCCGTCTTCTATTGTATCGTCAGTATTACCGGCCGAAGCTTCCTTGTATATTACTGTTGCATTGCCGAACGCGCCGTCCCCGACCGAAACGTAATCTTTCGACGAATCGATCGTAATTACTGTATCGCTGGTTTTTAAGGCCGCGCTGTCCTGAAATGCCGAATCGCTTATGTTTTCTATACCAGAACCAATGCTGACCGTTTTCAGTTTATCGGCATTCTGGAACACTTCGTCATTCAATGTCTTGAGCCCGTTTCCGATAACGATATTTTCTATATTACTGTTGTTGTCATTGTAATTTCCGAATGCGCCTTCTCCTATTTCAGTCACGCTGTCCGGGATCGTCAGTGTCTTGCCGAGCGGGCAGTTCCAGAACGCATAGCTGCCGATCGTGGCAAGCGAATCCGGCAGGTCTCCTATGTCGGTCAGAAGATAATCGTGACAAAACGCTTCCCCGCCTATTGACGTCAGGCTGTCGCATAATTTCACCGCTGCAAGTCCGGTTTTTGTTGTACCGTCGTTTGCATAACATTGATAGAAAGCATAATCATCTATCGTTTCCGCCGCGGAAAGATCCACCGATGCCAGCGCCCTGCATCGCTGAAATGCGCCTTCTCCTATTTTCACCGCATCACTGGTAAACGGAGCTGAAACCAGAGCTGAGCAGTCCTGGAATGCATATGATCCGATTTCTGTGATCGGTGATTTGCATGTTACTTTCTTCAGTGCAGTACATCCGCCGAATGCCGATCCTTCGATCGTCGTCATCGATTTCGGCAGTGTAACAGATTTAAGAGATGTGCAGCCGCTGAAATCTCCTATGCCTTCAAATGTCATACCCTCCGGAATATCGAAACTCGTCAGTCCTGTCGCGCCGCGGAAAGTATATGAAGACTTTATATCTCTAAGCGATGATGGAATATTGATTTCCGTCAATGCCGAATCACCAATCACCATGGAATTCATTTTTATCGCCGTAACGCCTTCTTCAAAGGTCAGTCTTTTCAGACCGGTGTCATACTGCAGAGCCATCGCCGCCGTCTGGACTGTCGACGGTACAGTGAATTCAGTCAATCCCGTCCAGCTGTTGAAGTACCCCGATATGGTTTTAACTGTGTTCGGAAATACGATCTTTTTTATATTCTTGTTATTGCCGGTCTGGCATACAGCGGTAACTGTGTAGACCTTGCCGTCCGCATCCGTAACAGTTGATGGTATTGTAAGTACGTTGTTTGAATCCCCTGTCACAGTCGAAGCTACTTCTCTCTCAGTCGCTTCCGTGCCGTTCAGATTATAAGTCACCCCGTCTTTAACAAGCTGGCTCGTCGACGAAGTTGTCATTCTTCTGACAGTTTTCCTTTTTGATGCGCTCTTTGACGTGCTCTCTGATGCACTCACGCTGTTCGATGCAGTATCCGCAGTTTTTTCCGCGGAACCCGACGCAGACGTACCGGAAGAAGAGGTATCTGCCGCCTCTGTTGCCGAAGCCGATTCTGCTGTCACATCTGTACTGTCTTCAGCGTATGCCAGTCCCGGCATATATAAAATCACCATCCCCAGCGCCAGCGCCACCGCTGCCAGACGCCTGATCGTCATTCTTTTCTTCCCGGAAAGTCTTCTGTTCATGATCATTCCTCTCACCACACAACATTAGCCGGCAATATATTGTGCCACAAAAAATACTGCCTCAGACGAAGGCAGCTGGCAATCTAAAATATCATTTCATCTCTAATTCAGACCCTTTAGTTTTGCGTCACTGAATTGCTTCAGCTTTGCTTTTATCAACGTATTTATGATTATAGACTCAATTACAACTATGGTCAACAGTATTTGAGTGAATTATCATATATTTTTTGTCATGTTTTTCCGCAGGCCAAGTCTTTTTTATCCTGTCGGCCGCATGGATCGTTCTGCGGTTTCAACTGTCCCGCGTGTGGTAATAATAATATTCAGAAGGAGAATAATTATGAAAAAGATCGATATAAAGAAGAAAATGCCGGTTGTATTTGCAGGACACGGATCGCCTATGAACGCTGTAGGTGACAACAGGGCGCGCCGCGGATGGCACGAAATCGGCGAAGCTCTCGGAAAACCGCAGGTCATTATTGCTGTGTCATCGCACTGGGCGACGCAGGGACTTTTTGTGAGAAAAAGCGCGCTCAATCCGCAGATCAATGACATGTACGGATTCCCGCCGGAACTGTACGATGTACATTACGAGCCGCCGGGCTCTGTGGCATATGCTGACCGCACGCTCGATCTTCTCAGAGGCAAAGCGGAAGTCAGTAATGACTGGGGCATCGACCACGGCATCTGGTCTGTTCTGTCGAATATTTATCCGGACGCTGATGTACCGGTAGTAATGGTCAGTACTAATACCGCAGCCGGCGCGCAGGAACAGTATGAAATCGGGAAACTGCTTGCACCTCTCAGGAATGAAGGCGCGCTGATTTTTGCCAGCGGCAATGTTGTGCACAATCTCGGTCTTGTCGACTGGAGCATGAACGACGGATATGAATGGGCCGATACTTTCGACAAAACCATAAGTGATGCCATATCCGGCGGCGACTTCTTCATTCCTGTCGAATATGACAAGATCCACGGCGCAGCCAGAGCGGTAACGACTGCAGAGCATTACTTCCCGCTCCTCACAGCACTCGGCGCAGCATCGGAAAACGACAGTGTCACGGTCTGGAACGAATACCGTGAACTTGGCTCGATGTCGATGACATCTTATCTGTTCGAATAGCGAAGCAGGCCCGCATCGGCCTGCACTTGCATTACTGCACCTGAAATGTTATCATCTAACTCACGGGAATGATGTTCTCCCGCGGCTTCGGCCGGAACCGCGAAATGCTGATGACTTCTGCCACACAGAATTTATCAGTTTTTTTATTGGCATGACAGCGCTGATATTTCCGGCATACGTCATGACCGGACAGAATTTAAAGGAGTCAATGAACCAATGGATCTGATAACAAATTGCCTTTTTGTCGGCGCGGGCGGCATGCTCGGCGCGATCGCCAGATATCTGATCGGCCTGATCCCGCTGCGCCCCGAAAACGGTTTTCCGCTTACAACGATGATGATCAATGCGATCGGCGCCTTCTGCATAGGGCTGATCGCAGTCAGCGCCAGTGCACACGCAGGAGCGGTCGACACGCGCCTCCTCGTATTCCTGAAGGTGGGAATATGCGGCGGCTTCACGACTTTTTCGACATTTTCACTGGAACTGTTCGATCTTATTGATGCAGGTTCCCTGGCCATGGCCGCGCTCTATGCGGCCGGCAGTGTCCTGATATGCGTCGGTGCGGTAGGTGCTGCGCAGTTATTGCTAAGGTAGAGATAAGGAGAAATCAAAATGAGAAATTTGCTTGTGCCTGTCGATGGAAGCGACAGAAGTATTGAAGCCATTGAGACGATCAGAGAGCTCTATTCACCTGAACGCGTAAACATCACGCTCATCCTGGTGCGTGAAGATATCGACAGCAACAGTTCGGCTGTCCTCAAAAAAATGGAGCGCGACACTATGCCCGTGCTCGACAGGATCGAGGCGCTCATGCCCGAATATAATGTAAATAAAGTTGTGCGCTTCGGCATTGCGGGCAACGAGATCATCAAATACGCCAGAGAAAGCGATACGGAAATGATCGTTATTACCAAACGGACCCACACCGCCGCATCAATGTTTCTGGGATCAGTTGCCATTTATCTCGTCAAATATTCGCATCTGCCGGTAATAGTGCTGCCGGAACGAAAAGGATAACAGCGGCGCATGGTGCTGCAGCGATTGGGCCAACGCTCGATCGAAGAATTCACCTATGCACCGGAGTTGAGGTCCTTCAACCGTTGTAATGTTTCTACCTGTATTCCATCACCGCCTATTGCAAATTCTATCCACAAGGATTATTATCCAATAGCAGGGACGGCCGGATATGATCAATAATCACATCCGGCCGTTCCTTTTATTTGTTATTATCTATCATGACCCCTTTTGATTTTAAAGCACGCCGTCTTCGCCGAGCTTTTCGACTTCTTCAGCCGAATAGCCGAGCAGCCTTCCCAGTACGTCTTCGTTGTCTGCTCCCAGCAGCGGCGCCGGTCTGAATTCGTCTATCTTGTGATTCGTCAGCTTGATCTGGTTGCCGGTGATCTTCATATGTCCGGCAGTCGGATGATCGACTTCGACGAACATCTCTCTGTCTCCCGCTATCTGCGGATCTGCAGCTACCTGGTCTATCGTGTTGATAGGGCCTGCCGGGCATCCCGCCTCCAGCAGCGCGTCCACAGCTTCCTTCACCGTCACGTCTTTCAGCCAGTCTTCGATGATCGGCTTCAGCTCCGCATGGTGCATGACTCTGTCATTGTTGTGTACGAACCTCTCGTCCGTCCTGAGAGCCTCAAGTCCCATGACACCGCACATCAGTCCGAACAGCTTGTCGTTCCCTGCTCCGATGACCATGCTGCCGTCTTTCGCGTGGAACGAATCGTACGGATAGAGCGATTCATATCTGTTGCCTATCCTCTCCGGCACCCTGCCGGTGCAGAGATAGATTATGTTGATTATCTCCAGCGATGATACCATCGAGTCCACAAGCGCGACATCGACTTTCTCGCCTTCCCCGGTCTTCGCCTTGTTGTAGAGCGCAGCCAGGATGCCTGTGCAGCAGCTTATGCCGCCCATGACGTCTCCTATCGCTGTACCCGTCCTCGTAGGCTCTCCGCCCGGCCAGCCGGTCGTGCTCATGAGCCCGCTCATCGCCTGCCCTATGATGTCGTAGCCCGCGCGTTTGCTGTACGGGCCCGTGTGTCCGAAGCCCGAGACCGATCCGTAGATGATCCCCGGGTTTATCTTCTTCAGTTCGTCATATCCGAGGCCGAGCTTCTCCATGACTCCCGGCCTGTAATTCTCTACTACTATGTCGCTCTGCTTCACGAGTCCGCGGAATATTTCCTTGCCCTTTTCCGACTTCAGATTCAGCGTAAGACTCTGCTTGTTCCTGTTCAGATTCATGAAGTATGCGCTCTCGCCGTTTACGAGCGGCATGTTCGTGCGCGAATCGTCTCCGCGGCCCGGAAGTTCTATCTTTATCACTTCCGCTCCCATGTCGGCCAGCATCATACAGCAGTACGGTCCTGCCAGCACGCGGGAAAGATCGAGCACTCTTACGCCGTCAAGCAATCCTCTGCTCATTGGCTTCTCCTTCCGTTTATCCCCAGATCTCTTTGTCCGAAGGCATGCTGCTGTTCGGCTTCACATAAGCGATCCTGCTCTTGTTGAACAGATAGTTCCAGTTGAGGTTCTCGCTGATCGAGTTGTTCCCCCAGCTGCCGCAGCCGAGCGTCGTCGTTCCGCGCAGTCCGTTGAAGAAGCTGCCGCCGTTGTTCGTCGAGCATACCTGGTTGATGAGGAATCTGGATGCATGCAGCTGCATAGCTGCCGCCTCTATATGTTCTTCATTGTTCGAATGGATCGATACGCTGTGTCCTTCGCCCATGACGTCAAGGTTCGCTTCCGCGATGTCGATGGCCTTCTGCCAGGTGTCATACAGATAAAGTGTCTGTACAGGCGCCATTTTTTCTTTCGAGAGATAGTCGTCTGCTCCGTATGTGTCCGCTTTCACGAGCAGCATCTTGGTCGTTTCCTTCACTTTGATCCCTGCTGCGTTCGCAACTTCGATCGCGCTTCTGCCCACGAGGTCTTTGTTCATGACTCCGCCCGGGAACAGCGCGTCGCGTACGGCCTTTACTTCCGCTGCGTCCTTTACGAAATATGTATCGTTCTTCTCATATATCGCTGCAGCTTCGTCGAGCTTGCCTTCAGGCATGATCGCTGTCTGCTCGCCTGAGCAGATGATGCCGTTGTCGAAGCATCTTCCTTCGATGATCATCGGGATGACCTTTTCAAGATCCACATCGTCGTCGATTATCGTCTGTACATTGCCCGGGCCTACGCCGAATGCCGGCTTGCCGGATGCATATGCCGCCTTGACCATTCCCGCTCCGCCTGTGCTGATGCATACGTCGCATTCCTTCATTACGAGGCCCGAAAGCTCCATCGTAGGCTCGGCGATGCACTGGATCAGGTTCTCAGGAGCACCGATCTTAGCCAGCGCTTCGTTGATCAGCACTACTGTCTCTGTGCTGCACTTCTTCGAACGTGGATGCGGGCAGATGATGACTGCGTTTCTTCCCTTGGCCGCGAACATCGCGTTGCACATAGGTGTGACGATCGGGTTCGTTGTCGGCGTGATGCAGCCGATGACTCCCATCGGCTTGGCAACTACTACGAGTCCTTCTTCCGGGATCCTCTCGATGATGCCGACGCTCTTGCCGCCCTTGCAGTCTTCCCAGATGACTCTGGCCTTGCCCATGTTCTTCTTTACTTTGTCTTCATAGACTCCCATGCCTGTCTCGTCGACAGCCATCCTGGCCAGCTTTTCAGCGTTGTCGAATACAGTTTTAGCAATAGTCCTGACGACCTCGTCTACCTGTTCCTGATTGTATTTCTCAAATTCCTTCTGTGCTTTCTTAGCTTTCTGCATCATGGAATCCATGATTTCCTGATCTGTCATTTTATGTTCTCCTTCCTTTGTATCCTGTATTATTTATCTATATCCTGGCGACGCCCGATCTCTTTGCGGCCTCGGCGACTGCCTTCGCAACTGCCGGACCCACTCTCGGGTCGAATGCTTTCGGTATTATGTAATCAGCATCAAGTTCGTCTTCGCTGATGAGTCCGGCCAGCGCTTCCGCCGCCGCCAGCTTCATCTCGTCGTTTATCTCGCTCGCTCTTACGTCGAACGTCCCTCTGAATATGCCCGGGAATGCGAGCACGTTGTTGATCTGGTTCGGGAAGTCCGAACGTCCCGTCGATATCACCGCAGCTCCCGCTTCCTTGGCGTCATCCGGGAATATCTCCGGTGTCGGGTTCGCGCAGGCGAAGATGATCGGATCTTTGGCCATACTCTTTACCATATCTTTGGTCACAGCTCCCGGTGCCGAAACGCCTATGAATACGTCTGCGCCCTTCATGCTGTCCTCAAGTGTTCCCCTGACCATCCTCGGATTCGTGACCTCGGCCATCTCTTCCTTGATCGGGTTCATTCCTTTTTCTCTGCCCTTGTATATGAGTCCCGTGCGGTCGCAGAGGATGATGTCTTTCACGCCTGCCGAGAGCAGGATCTTCGCTATCGCGATCGCCGCCGCTCCCGCGCCGTTCATGGCGATCCTGATATCCTTCATGTCTTTTCCCACGACTTTGAGAGCGTTCTTCAGGCCCGCCAGTGTGATGACTGCAGTCCCGTGCTGGTCATCATGGAAGATAGGGATATCGCATTTTTCCTTCAGCTTCTTTTCGATCTCGAAGCATCTCGGCGCGGAGATGTCCTCGAGGTTCACTCCGCCGAAGCTGCCGGAGATCATGTAGACCGTGTTCACGATCTCGTCCACGTCATTGCTCTTTATGCAGAGCGGGAAGGCATCGACGTCGCCGAACGACTTGAACAGCACGCACTTTCCTTCCATTACCGGCATTCCCGCCTCAGGACCGATGTTGCCGAGTCCGAGCACCGCGGAACCGTCTGTGACTACCAGGCACATGTTCCATCTTCTTGTGAGCTCGTAACTCTTCGATATATCTTTCTGTATCTCCAGGCACGGCTGTGCCACGCCCGGTGTATATGCAAGCGACAGATCGTCTTCGTTTTCGACAGGCACCGTCGCCGTGACTTCTATTTTGCCCTTCCACTCCTCATGGAGCCTCAGGGATTCTTTCGCATAATCCATATATATATATTACCTTTCCTTCTATTTCGCCTCTGTCGGCAGGACCGATCCTCCGTGAGGCATCACCAGTACCTTCGCATCATCTCCCCGGCATGCCAGCGCTGCCTCGAATGCTTCCTGCACTGTGCTGAACGGTTTGAAAAACATGCTTTCCGCGAAAGCCGGATCGAGCTCGCTCACGAGATAGATCTCCGCGTTCTGCATGACCATCGCGATCGCCGCCGCCTTATGCCCGCCGAGCACGAAGTCTTCTCTGATCCTTGTTATCATTGATTCAGGACTGGCTGATTTCGTCATCCATTCCTCGAACACTTTGTTCCCGAGGCCTTCCCTGCACGAGCCGATAAGGATGATCGTGCCGCCCTTTTTAACTGCATGCCTCGAATTATCCAGCGCCTTCTGCAGCTGATAGAGGTTGAGGTCCTTCGGCGCTCCGCCCTGCGAGACGATGACGATATCCGCACGCTCCGGGATCGTTACGCGATAGAGTCCGTCGAGGAACCTGCATCCCTCTCTGTGAGCCTTCGTTACGTCTCCCGCAGCAGCCTTTATGATATTCTTGTCCTCGTCCAGGACCACGTTGAGGATGAAATCCACTCCCGTGATGCCCGCGGCTTCCTCGATATCCTCCCTGACAGGATTCCCCTCCAGCCGGCCGGCATATGAAGTGTCCTCGACCATGAATCTGTGATTCATCTGTATCGCTTCTGGAGTTGACGCTCCCGGCATGATCGCTTTCGCTCCGCCGGAATATCCCGCGAAGTAATGATATTCGATGTTCCCGAGACAGATCCTTCTGTCCGCTTCCGCGACTGTCCGCGTGATGTCGACAGGCGTGCCTCTTTTTGTTGTCCCGAGACTCACGCAGTCGTCCGGATCACTGTCCGTACATTTTATCTCCCTGTACGCGCGCTCTCCCGCCAGATGTTTTTTCTCTTCTTCTGTATGTTTCCTGTGGCTTCCCAGTGCGAACACAAGAGTTATGTCATCTGCCGGTATTCCGGCTGAATAAAGTTCATCCAGCACTGCCGGCATGATGGACCATGTCGGACAGGGGCGCGTGATGTCACTTGTTATTACAGCTATTTTCTCACCCGGCTTCACGATGTCTCTGAGCCTCGGCGAGCCGATCGGTTCACGCAATGCTCTTTTGACTTCATCCTCTCCGGTCAGATCTGTACTGACCGGATTCGCTTTTAATGTCCCTGCATAGTTTGCGCAAGGCACATCGACTGTCTGAGTTCCGTTTCCGAATCCGAGTTCGATACGCATGACGCGCCTCCCTTTCTGCCCAATGCTTTCTTCTTTAAAAATTGATCGCGCTTCCATCTGCAGCTGCATGCATCGCTTCCATTATCGTTTCAGATATCGTTGGATGTGGATGCACAGTATGTGCTATTTCTCCTGCCGTAGCCTCCAGCTTCATCGCCGCTGCCATTTCTGCTATCATATCTGTTGCATGTATGCAATACAAATGCGCTCCCAGGATCTCTCCGTACTTAAGATCCGTGATCACTTTTACGATTCCTCTTTCCTCTCCTGACGCCTTTGCTTTTCCATTTGCCATAAGAGGGAATTTCCCTACTGAAACTTCGCCATATTTTTCTCTTGCCTGCTCCTCGGTCATTCCTATACTTGCTATTTCAGGTTCAATATATATTGCGCTCGGTATTATTCCATAATCCATAGATGAATCAATACCGCATATATTTTCAACTGCAACTATCCCTTCTGCTGATGCAGTGTGCGCAAGCATTGATTTTCCGTTGACATCTCCAATGGCATATATACTATCGATCGATGTGCGCATATGCTCATCAGTAATTATGGCCCCGCGTTCTGTTTTGATCCCTAATTTTTTTGTATCGATACCATCGAGTCTCGGGCCTCTTCCTACTGACATAAGAACTATTTTCGTATTTATTTTATGCTCTGTGCCGTCTTCTTCATAAACAACTGCTTCGTCTGTGATTTCTGTTACTTTGGCACTTGTATGTATTTCTATTCCCATCGTCTCAAGCTGCTTTGTGACCATATCCGTTATTTCTTTGTCCACCATATTGAGTATTCTGTCAAGGAATTCCACTATAGTCACCTTTGTACCGGCAGAAGCAAGAAAATATGCGAATTCCACACCTATTACCCCGCCGCCGACAATGACCATCTGTTCCGGAATATTATCTATATCCAGCATTTCTTTGCTAGTTATCACTTTCATCCCCGGATCAATATTTACAGGCAGGCTTTTACTTTCCGAACCTGTCGCCAGAATGATATTCTCGGCAGTAATGGTATTTCCATTTACAGTTACGGAATGATCACCCGTCAGTGTACCTTCTCCTTCAATTACAGTAACGCCGTTTTTCTTCATCAGCATACCGACTCCGTTCACAAGCTGATCAACTATACTGTTTTTCCTCTTCTGCACCGTATCCATGTCGAGACCTGCCCGATTGATTTCAACATTTTCAACGCCGAATTCGCCGCATTTTTTCACGTTATTAAGCGAAGCTGCACTCATCAGCAATGTTTTTGTCGGGATGCATCCGACATTGAGACAAGTGCCTCCAAGTCTATTCTTTTCTATAAGTACAGTCTTCTTTCCCATTTGGGCAGCTTTTATCGCTGCCTCATATCCTCCGGGGCCGCCGCCTATGACTGCAATGTCATAATCAGATGACAAGGTTTGATTTGATGTCTGCACCTGTGCATTATCTGTTTTTTTCATTGCTTTTTCAGGAGTTTTTCCAAGCTGAGCCTGCGCCTCTGCCACCGCATCATCGGCATTTTCACCTTTGTCGCCTATGACTGCGATAGGTAATGTAACAGCGAGCGTCTCTCCTTCTTCTATAAAATGCTTTATCACAACTCCGTCTCTTGTAGCTTCGATATCCATATTAGTCTTATCTGTTTCCACAGAGAAAAAAGGCTCTCCTTTTTGTATAGCATCTCCTTCGGACTTATACCATCTAATGAGTTTACCCTCACTCATATTGAATCCTAATTTTGGCATTATTACTATTTCAGCCATTTAATATCCTCCTTCAATGTATCAAATAACCAGACTCAGAGGTTTTTCGAGAAGATTTTTTATCTCCATCATAAACTGAGCGGCCATAAGACCGTCTATCACTCTGTGATCTACAGAAACGGTCATATTTATGAGCGGTCTTATCTCTACTGACTTTTCTCCATCTTCATGCTCTACTACGACCGCACGATCTTTTGTCGCACTTACTGATAATATAGCCGATTCCGGCGGATTTATAATTGCTGTAAAATTAATGATCCCGAACATGCCAAGATTTGAAAGTGTGAATGTTCCTCCAGAATATTCATCCGGCGCAAGTTTCCCTTCTCTTGCCTTTTCAAATAAAGGAGAATATGCTTCTGCAAGTTCTATCAGACTGAGTTTCTGTGCGTCTTTGACATTAGGAACTATCAATCCTGAATTTGACGCTACTGCTATCCCGAGATTTATACTTTTATATTTAACTATTTTTTCTCCGACCAGCGAAGAATTCATGTCCGGATATTTCTCAAGCGCCAATATTGTCGCCCGTGCAATATAATCTGTGACCGATGTCTTTTTTTCCTGCACAGCATTTATCTGCTTCCTTAATTTGAGCAGTTCAGACATATCTATTTCCTGGGTGAAGTAAAGATGTGGCGCTGTGAATTTACTTTCTGCCATATGCTCGCCTATGACTCTGCGCACTCCATCGTATGCTGCTTCTTCAAGTATTGCCTTTCCGTCAGGTGAATACTGTTCCGCTGCACCGGATCTGTTCTCATCGTTTCGCATTACATTGCAGACATCTTTCTTCATGATCTTTCCATTTGCTCCGCTGCCGGCCAATCCCGAAATATTTATTCCTTCGGCTTCTGATATAGCCCGCGCTACAGGAGTGATCCTATCTTTATGCATCGACGCATATTCAACAATATCCTTTTCACATATGCCTCCTCCGAATCCTGTGCCTGCGATATCCGATTCCTGTATATTTATTCCTCGTTCTTCGGCTGCTTTTTTTGCTCTCGGCGAGATAAATATCATTCCGTTTCTTTCAGACGTGGATCCAGGCATAGACTGCTGCTGTGAAGAACCACCAATTCCATCATTACTGTCTGCAACAGATTTTTTATTACTACTATTTGCAGCAGCCTGTACCTTTGTCCCTCTTAATTTTTCTTCTGCTTGAACCAGAAGATCAGATATATCTTCGTTTTCTCCTCCAACTATTGCTATAGGAAGCGTTACCGACAATGTATCACCTTCATCAATAAATAATTTGCGCACTGTTCCATCATCAGTAGCTGCTATATCCATATTTGTTTTATCGGTTTCGACGGAAAACAGATTTTCACCCTTAACGACATTATCTCCTTCCCGCTTATACCATTTCACTAATTTGCCTTCATTCATATTGAATCCAAGTTTAGGCATTATAATGATTTCTGCCATGTTTTCCCCTCCTATTTAAAATATGTCTTGACTTTCTCATACACCTTGTCCGCAGAAGGGATGATCGGAAATTCAAGCGCCGGACTGAACGGAAGAGAAACATTAGGATTGCATACTCTGCCACACGGCGCATCAAGGTAATAGAATATATCTTCCGCTACTGCTGCAGCTACTTCGGCACCTATCCCGCACCTCTCATATCCTTCATCTGCCACTATCAGTTTTCCTGTTTTTTTAACTGATTCTATTATCGTCTGTCTGTCCAGAGGCACTACGCTTCTTAAATCTATGATCTCACACTCTATTCCTTCTGAGGCGAGTTTTTCCGCCGCCTTTTCACTTTTCATGACCATCGAAGAAGTAGCTGCTATCGTTATATCGGTTCCCGCTCTTGCTATTCTTGCCTTGCCCAATTCAATAGGTTCAACTATATCATCCACCTGGAACTTCTTGTTGTATTCCATTTTCTGTTCAAAAAACATTACTGGATCATCATCCCTTATCGATGACTTGAGCAGTCCTTTTATCTCCTGTGCTGTCGACGGCAGCACCACTTTGACACCGGGTATATGCGCAGCTATGGCCTGCAGCGACTGCGAATGCTGTGCCGCCGAAGATCTGCCTGCACCTATTGGACACCTGATCGTGATAGGTACTTTGACCTGTCCTCCGGACATATATCTTATCTTTGCCATCTGATTGAACAGCTGATCTCCTGCCACCAGCATGAAATCGGAAAACATTATCTCTATTATCGGTCTTAATCCTGTAAGCGCCATGCCTACACCCATACCAACCAGGCCCTGTTCCGAAATAGGTGAGTCTTTGACTCTCATATCTCCATATTTTTCCAGCAGCCCTTCGGACGCTTTAAAGTTGCCGCCGATAAATCCAACATCTTCTCCAAGCATGACTATATTCTCGTCACGCGCCATTTCTTCATCTATTGCTTCACTTACTGCTTTTGCATACGTTATTTCTTTCATGTCACACACCCCACTAAATCAATTCATCCGAGATAAATACATCTTTGTACGCTTCAGAAATATCCGGATATGGGCTTTCTTTCGCGAATTTCACTGATGCCATCACAGCTTTTTCAACTTCTGCATCGATAGCATTGATTTCTTTTGTACTGAACATGTTCTTACTTATCATCGCCGTAGAAAGTGCTTTTATAGGATCCTTCTTCATCCAGTCTTCCTTCTCCGTCTCACTTTTTCTCTTCCTGTACACAGCCGGATCTCCCACATGATGCCCCTGCCATCTATAGGTTTTACATTCAATGATAGTAGGCCCTTTTCCTTTACGTGCTCTTGCCACAGCTTTTTTCGCCGTTTCGTATACAGCAGTCACATCATTGCCGTCGATTGAAAATCCCGGGATCCCGTAAGCTTTCGCTCTTACCGAAAGATCGGGTGTATTTGTCACATCTCTGATATCCACTGAGATCCCGTAAAGATTATTCTCTATCACGTAGATGCAGGGAAGATCCCAAGCCGCCGCCATATTTATGCTTTCATGAAAAGTACCTTCATTTGTAGATGAATCTCCCATAAAGGAAACAGCGACCTGATCTGTTTTTTTATACTTGGCCATATATGCCGCTCCTGTAGCAATAGGTATTCCTCCGCCTACTATCCCGTTTGCCCCGAGGATCCCTTTATCCATTGCCATAATATGCATGGATCCCCCTTTGCCTTTGGAATAACCCGTTTCTTTTCCAAGTATCTCTGCCATCATCCTGTTGAGATCTGCTCCTCTTGCTATAAGATGCCCATGACCTCTATGTGTACTGCCAATATAGTCGTTTCCCTTAAGTGCAGCACAGACACCTGTTGCAACAGCCTCTTCGCCGATGTAAAGATGTGCCAGGCCCGGCATAAGGCCCTGTTTGTAAAGCTCGAAGACCTCTTCATCAAATCTCCTGATGGTAGTCATCGTTTTATAATATTCTGCAATTTGCTTTTTCGTATATCCTTTTAACTCCATACGACGTTCCTTCTTTCTTTATAATGGTAATTTAGTTAAATTTTTACTTTATAGAAAATGCAATCATCGGACGGACGTTTAGTCCGTTCAAATCAAGCATATATTGTCTTTTTTATATCTGTTTCAGGACGCTTTTGCAGATTTTTTAAATTTGTCAAAGATGATCTCCAGACCTCCCTTGAATTCTGCCATTGTAGCCTCATTATACAAGTTGCTGTTGACTCTTCCGGATTTCCCGATTAATCTATCCATAAAATCATTAATATCATTAAGTTCAAGTCCTACACTTTCATTAAGGAATTTTTCGTTCCAAATATAACTTTCTATCTCAAAATTTTGCAGGACATCATTTTCAGAATATCCGAACTCCATTACCGGATCGTCCATCAGATTATTCAATCTTTCATCATCGGGCTCGATCATTTTCTTGCCAGGACCAGGTATTTGAATGCCATGAAGTAAAAGTGCAGCACTGTACTCATTCAGTAATTCCGGTGTGATCGTTTCTTCACCTGTCAAGATCCCGCAATCTGCTATATATAATCTATTCTCGTCGGAATACAAGATCACCTGTATCGGCAGCTTTTCCTCATGCTCTCTGATCTTTTCGTCAAACTCGGCCAATCCACCGCGGTATATGAATATATGCTTCTGAACGACCCGATACATATTGTCTTCCGGATGCGCTACTTTCATCAGATATTTTTTCTGTGCGTAACATCCTGACAGCGTTCTTATGATTTTTAAAAAACGCATAAATATTATTTTTTGATCATATAATTCTCTTCTGTATCTCATCGCCGGTATAAAACCTTTTACGGCAGAAACGGTTAATGCTGCAGCCGAGCATATCAACAGTCCTATTATTGTTCCCGTACTCATACAGTACCTCCCGACACCTGATATGCATCATTAGCGAATTTCATTGCCTCAACTTCCTTGGAGCCGAGCCAGCTGTATTCACTCCAGTTTCTATTTATTTCTATACCTATCACTGCTCCGTATTTTTCCAGTTTCGGTTTATGTAAAAAGGCTGTATTGTCCATTTTGGCAGCATCTTTTATTATTCCATGCTTATCTACTGCAAGAAATATATTGATTTTGCCTGAAAAATAAGTACCTCTGTTTTTCCCAACAACGACTTTTCTTCCCTTTTTTTCAAAAGCTTTGCACTGTTTTTTAAAGAGATACGTCTGATAGGTCATGAAACATCCGCTCAAGACCCAGAGCACTCCTGCAAGAATAATACAATACGACATATCACTGCCTCTTTCTCCGACCGAAACGGGAGGGTCCTTGCCCTCCCTTTTCGGCCGGCTTTTCAACTGCTTTTTCTTATTCGATCTGATTATTTTTCAGATGCTTTTTTATCTCTTTTTTTCTTTTTGAAGTAGCCTATAAAGCCGATCACTGCAAATGCCATTCCAAATGCAAACATAATAGCCGACCAGGCCGTCTGTGATAATACCATGGTGTTCCTCCTTAATCATCATACTTTTCAAAAAGCTCTTTATACTTTTTGCCATAAGCCTTGCGTACAAAATATGCTACTACCTGCGCAACTATTACTGAAGTAAATGCTGTCGCCAATACTTTACATGCAAATTCAACAAACATATTATCCTCCTTACGCTATATCCTCTAGTTCTTCGGCCCTTGACATCTTATACTCAGGTGAACTGAGATATTCATCTGTTCTAAAATATGCTGTTTCTCCCTTGCATACAATATTGCCCACAGTGAGCAGCACTAATGATACTCCCAGTGTGATGTACGCAGGATGCAGATTTGGAAGTCCGAGCCAGCTATGCAGCGGTGTGAAGCACCACAAACAATTGATCAGCCACGTTATCAGCAGTGCCGTAAGTGACCACTTTTTGTTTATCTTCCAGTATAATCCGTATGCCAGCAGGAAGAATGAAGGAATATTCCATGCAAACAACCAATTCAATCCATTGATGACTCCCGGCAGATACTGGGCAACCGCTGTAGCCATAGCAACTACTACGACAACTGTGATTCGAATGACGTAGTTATACTGTTTCTGCGTTATATCAGGCTTGAAATACGGTTTATAAATATCTTCTACGAATATTGTAGCCGGTGCAAGAGCACATCCCGCAAACGATGATACGACTCCTGCAAATACAGCTGCTACAAGCAGTGACATTACCCAAGGCGGAAGATTTGCAAGCATATATCTCCACGCATATATCTTTGCCGGATATTGTGCCATAAATCCCATTTCCATGCGCGCCTTCGCTGTCAAACCTATCGTGACGATAAAGATTCCAACAAGACAGTTTATCGGTCCGCAGAACCAGACGGCTTTTTTTACTACTTTGACATTTTTGGCCGCCATGGCAGGCTGCAAAAGCAGCTGCCCTGATGAATGACAAAATAGTGGAGCTATTATCGATGGAATCGCATATTCCAGGAATGTCGTTTTCGTTCCGAAGAAATGAAGCATCGTAGGATCAGTATTTTCATAATAAGTTCTTATCGTATCAAAATTCTGTCCAGGAAGTTTTATTGCAATGTAGAACGTAGCCAGCGCCAGCCCTATATACAGCACAAATAAGTTGATAAAATTAAGTATTGCCGTTTGCTTCATTCCTGAGAACAGAGTATAAGCAAGCCCTAATATTCCGCCAATAATTATTCCCCATTTGATGTCAAAGCCAGTGAGTGTGTTTACCAGTATGGCCATGCCCTGTGTTTCGATGGAAATGATACCCCATGTAAACATCGAATTGACAGCACCTATACATATTTTCATTTCATCTCCGTATATCCTTCCCATTATTTCGGATATCGAAGTTGCTCTTAGCTTTCTGACCCAGATGGTAGTTGTCACACATCCGAGTGAGAGAATGAAAACATGTCCGATAACGAACCAGACCTGTACCCATCCATACGTGTATGACGATTCAAGAGCGCCTATGGTATGCCCTGTACCGAGCATTACCAGCACCAGCGTCGGAACCATGAGCGCCAGCCCGAATGTCCTGCCCGCCAGCGTAAATCCTTCAACATCATTATTATTGCCCTTTTTCGCTAAATAGATACCTACACCGAAAATAGTGATCAGCTCATATGCAAGAAAAGGGATCAAAATTTGATAAGCCATTATAATATCTCCTTTTACATCCTCATTACCTTACCACCGGAAATCAATACATTCTCACCGGTGAGAAATCCGATCCGGTCGTCGCATAAGATCGCACACAATTCTCCGATCTCCTCCGTTGTGCCTGCTCTGCGCATAGGCACTGTTCTAAACAGCTCTTTGCGGTATTCATCCGGCGTTTTTCCTTCGAGCTTTCCGCGATCGACACAGACAGATTTGAAAATGTCCGTATCAACATAACTTGGATTCACTGAATTGACATTGATATTATATTCCGCAAGTTCCATCGCAAATTCATGTGTAAGCATATCAACGCCTGCTTTGGTTATACAATAAACACCATTCCCGTATTCCGCATCTTTAGAAGCAGCAGATGCTATGAACACCATTTTCCCATAGTTATGCCTTATCATCTCATTCGCTATCGCCTGCCCTACAAGAAAGCTTCCTTTAAGATTTACATTTACTACTCTGTTCCAGTCTTCTTCACTAAGGTCTTCCAGTTTTGATGCAACTATTATGCCTGCACAGTTTACAAGCATCTCGATCGATCCGAACGCTTCCACCGCTTTATCCACAGCCTTTTGAACAGAATCTTTATCTGCTACATTAACTTTTACAGCACACGCATCTGTACCGTTTCCGCGCAGTTCTGCTGCGACCTTTTCTGCGCCTTCTACGTTGAAATCAGCTACCGCTACATTTGCACCGTATCCGGCAAATATTTTACACACGCTTTTACCGATACCGCTTGCTCCACCCGTCACAAAGACGGTTTTTCCATCGTATTTCATTGCTTCACTAACGCGGTCCGGGGTCACAAGATCCCGTACCGCGCAACTCCTTTCTGTTTAAGCGTTATGAATGCTTGCTTCACCTTATAGCCTCTTCTACTTTTTTGTAACACATGTCTATAACCGTCTCCGGCTCCATCATATAAAATGTAGGATTGAATAATTCAATTGATGCCTCAATATCAAATCCCTGTTCCTTCAGCAGCTTTATGAACCTCCTGTACGGAAGTCCTCCTGCTCCCGGAAGTACTCTGTCACTGTGATTGACCTTGTACTGGTCCAGAGGCAGAACAGGCGCATCGTCTATATGGAATATGAATATTTTTTCGCCATCGATTTCTTTTATAGACTCTATATCCTGGAGTCCATTGTAAAGATAATCGTTGAACACATCCAAAGTGAGCCCAATATTCTTTCTATCGGCTTTCTGCACAATTTTCCATGCATGTCTTATACTGCGCACCGTACAATCGGCAAATCCTATCGGTTCAAATGCAAGTCTCATTCCATATGGGTCTCCCAATTCAGCCAATTCTGTCAGCACGCATACAGCCTCTTTATCGATTTCTTCCTTTGTGTATTGTTTATTTATTCCTTTTTTTACTGTTGGTACCATAACAATATTATGGACATCAAGTATCTTGCCGTATTCACAGACTCTGACGAATTTTTCTTTAAGCTTTTCATATTCATCATTAAAAAGAATATCTTCAAATGAATCAATTGCAAAAGGTTTTATCCTGCGTCCCTCAAACAATTTGACCATTTCCTCTGATGAATGTGTCTCAAGATATTTCTCAATCTGAACTATCCACAGTTCGATGTATTCAAAACCCGCTTTTTCTGCAAGAACTATATCCTTTTCAAGATCCGAATTCTGTAAAGTTGTCGCTTCGTTATAACAAGCTTTCATTAGATTTCTCCCGCTTCTTCCGTACAATAATTAAAAGGTCATGATAACTTTGACAGCCTGATTTTTAGGGTCCTTAGCAAATTCAAACGCTTTTGCTGTATCTTTAAAATCAAAGGTATGTGTGTTTATCGGGCTGAGATCTATATTCATCTGACTAATGAACCTGATACATCTGTCCCATACTCCCGGTGATCCGTTGCTGCCCATCGCATGGATCCCTTTAGCCTGGAATTTACCGAGTTCTACCGGAATATCCTTCTGGAAGTTGATGCCTATAAATACTACGCGGCCTCCATTTCTTACGACATCAAGAGTCTGTGTCATCGCTCGTGAATTGCCGGAGCATTCCACAACGAGATCAGCACCGAGTCCGCCGGACACTTTATTAACTTCTTCTTCGATGTTTTGACTAGTAGGATCAAGTGCAAGATCCGCACCCATCTTTTTGCATATTTCTCTCTTGAATTCGATAGGCTCAACCACAATCGTAAATGCACCCATAGCGTGACTTGTCGCAACAGCGCTTGCACCCACAGATCCTCCGCCGTATATTACACAGACATCAGATCCTTCAACACCGCCGGATTCACGAATACCCTTATATGCAATGCTGAACGGTTCTACCATAGCAGCTGTTTTGTTATCCATATCATCAGGGACAATATGCAGCCAGTCTCCATTCGCTTTGAAATATTCCTGATCGGATCCATCTTGAGTGAATCCAAAATGATTAGCATCCGGACAGAAGCCTGCGATCTCCTGACATATCGGACATACGCCGCATCCGATATTACATTCTCCTACGACTCTGTCGCCGACCTTGACATTTTTCACATTATCTCCTGTCTTTACTACTTCTCCGCAGAACTCATGTCCCGGAATTATCGGAAAATGGAGCGGAAGGATATAATCGCCCTCAATAAGATCGTAATCCGAATGGCATATACCGCTTGCCAGTGTTTTCATAAGCACTTCTTCAGGCCCTATTTCAGGTATGTCGACATCTTTCATAACCACTTTGTTTGGTTCTTCAATAACAAATGCTTTCATTTTTTTTCCTCCTGTCTGTAATATGTTTATGTTTTGCCGGGCGGCTTATATATGCACCGCCCGGCTATAGATTGTTCGGTTTAATATTTCCAGGTTGAAACCGGCTGTTCGCAAGGGAACTTTGTGATAACTCTGCATCCGTCTTTTGTGACGACTACCTGTTCTTCTATCCTGGCTGCATCTCCGTCCTCTCCATAATATGTCTCAACAGCGAAATGCATATTTTCTTCAATGATCTCAGGATATTCAATCGAACACTGGTGTCCGATGATCGGCTTTGCCCAATGTGCAATACCTACGCCATGTCCAAGCTCAAGCGCCATAGTCTCATACTCATTTTTTGCACCAAGTTCTTTGTATGTCGGCCAGCATTCACATATATCTTTTGTGGATGCACCCGGTTTGATGAGCTTGATAGCATCATAGAGCCAGTCATACGTTTTCTTATATATTCTTTTCTGCTTATCTGTCGGATAACCACAGCAGAATGTTCTGTAGTAACATGTCTTATATCCATTGAAATCATTTACTACATCAAGGAATACCATGTCACCCGGGCGGATCATCCTGTCGGAGAAATCATGCGGATGAGGATAAGCTCTGTCGCCGCTGATAACATTTACATTGTGAACATTTTCAGCTCCCATTTCGATGAGTCTTCCACGCATTACTGCACATACTTCATTCTCTTTGACTCCCGGCTTGATAGCTTCCATCACATCATAGTATGCACCGTCTACCATAGCCGCCGAAATCTCGAGAAGCTGTATCTCTTCATGCGTCTTGATTTTCTGCGCTTCCTGCATCGTTGCCTGTCCGTCAGCCACCTGAAGCCCGAATTTCTGCATCGCCTGAGAAAGTCCAACTGTATAAATATCTACTCCTATAGGTGCATCCTGAAGGTTCCAGTCCTTTAAAACGTCATAGATCTCTCCTATAACTTTTTCGTTTGATTTGAGAAGCGGCGTCATCGATCCTCTCATATCATTCTTTGACGGGCGAATATCTTTTATCCATGGGCACAGTGCCTTTTTTGTTCCGATCGCGCTTCCTATCTCGAATAAAATCGGATCATGATCCTTCGCCAGTAAAGTATAACGATTTAATTTATTGTCCGTCCATTCTCCCAATCTAGTGCTCGTCACATATCTCACATTGTCAGGATCAAACAAGAGGAGCGCCCCTAGTCCGTCCTTTTCCATCTGTGCTCTCGACTTTGCAAGCCTGTCTTTCCTCAGCTTATCATAATCGATACGCAGTTCGTGGTCTACAGCCATTGTTCCTAATGTCATTTTTTTATCCTCCTTATTAAGAATTAGAGAAAGTGCTTACTTAATATGTATTGCATAATCTGATTATGTTTATTAAAACGTTTAACCTTGTTGCTAAAAAAAATTGCAATGAGTTATCATCAGTATCTGCACAATTCTGTATTAGTCAAAGATGCTTTGACACGACTATTTATGCCTCTTTCTCTTCAATAATTGATTATCTTGATAATAGTCTCCTTGATTTCATTTGTCAACAGCTTAATGAAAACGTTTTTATTAAAATAATTGTTAAAAAACAGCAAATCCTTGATTTTGCTAGTTAAAATGTTTTAACTAGGTTTTAAAAAAAATCATAATGATATCATTATTACACATCGTATCGACATCGACATGTGCTGACAATGTATTATTTCCTTGGAGGCGCAGTAGATGCACGCACTATTATGTCCGGCTGTATCGTTAGCCTGTATGAATTATCCTGCGTCCCATCTATTATTCCCTGCAATATTTCAAATGTCTTTCTTCCCATCGCCTGCTGCGGAGTATTTATCGTAGTCAGAGCAGGTGTAAGTATCCCGGAGATCCATATATTATTATATCCTGTAACAGAAAAATCCTCAGGCACTGAATAGCCCGATTTTTTCAAAGCGTTCATTGCTCCGATAGCAACCATATCGTTTCCTGCACATATCGCAGTCGGCATATCATCATCGTTACACGCTCTTAATATATCCATGCAGCATGCTTCTCCTGTCTCCACATCGAAATTGGTTTCACGTATATATTTCGAGTTGTACTCAATGTCATTTTTCAGCAGCGCCTTTCTATATCCCTCCATACGCTTCAACGCAGTGTCTGCATACAACGGTCCTGATAAATAGGCGATCTTTTTATGTCCCAGACCTGCCAGATAATCAACGATCATAGACATGCCCGCTATATCATCAGTTCTTACGTACGGAGCCTTTGATAAGGATGAAACACGATTCATCATTACATACTTCATATCTGTATTATCCAATATCCCGATGATTTCATCCCCATAGTAAATGGATCCGAGAATAATGCCGTCAACACATTGGGACTGAACAAAATCGATTATGTTCCTTTCCTTTTTCATATCGTCTCCGGTATCAAACAGCAGCACAGCATATCCCGCTTTGTCTGCAGCATTCTGTATTCCTTTTACCACTTCCGTATAAAAAGGATTCATTATATCTGTTATTACTACACCTATAACGTAGGTCTTCTGTGTTCTCAATCCCCGGGCACGCAGGTTCGGTACATAATTCATATCGTTGACAGCATCTATAACTGACTGTCTTGTTTCTGATTTTATATTTAATGTTGGATCCTTATTGATCACTCTCGATACAATAGCAATAGAAACACCTGCGCGCTCCGCTACATCTTTCATCGTGACCCTGTTTATCGTGCTGTTTTTCTTCATTTTTTCTCTCTGCCATATGCTTGAAGCATACATCTCCTGTAACTGCAAATTTCATTAACAGTATATCACTCGAGCGGTATAGATATCAAGATTTAATTAAAAGGTTTTAATTTCCTCTCAGCCTGAACAGTGTTCCTGGACGTACGCAATAATGATACCTGGCAGCAGCATTCGCTATAATACTATAATAGAATATATCAACGGCCTGCAGTCCGGTCACCTGACTGTACTTAAAAAGACGCCTCAATATAGAAAAAACACAACAAAGAGTCCAGATAAAAGAGCCGCGGAGTTTTCTTAGCGGAGTTTTCATGAAGGAGGATCCGGAGTCACGTTCATGAGGTGGTGTGAAAAAACAGTTTAAGGGAATTTGCACCACGTTTTACAGGACTGCAGCGATTGAACAAATGCCCAACTGAAAAATTCACCTATGCCGGAGCAGCGAATGCTCTCAACCGTTGAAAAAAGTTGTGCACTTTTCGACTTTTTGAAAAGCTGCACCACATTCTGCTCATTTCTATATCTCCCGTCCGAGCGCCCGCAGCATTTCTTTATCCTGCTCTATGTTGTTGCCGGAGGTCGTGAGCATGTCGCCTGTGATCGTGGCGTTCGCACCCGAGCGGAATGCGCTGACACCGGAATCCTTCATAGTATTGCGGCCGGCAGCAAGACGTATATATGCCGCCGGGCAGATGAATCTGAACATGGCGATCGTCCGCAGCACTTCGTCTTCAGTCAGCGGCTCCAGCGCCTCCAGCGGAGTCCCCTTGATCGGGATCAGCACGTTCAGCGGGATAGATTCAACTTTTTCTTCCGCGAGCGTGAGAGCCATATCGATACGGTCGGCAAAGGTTTCACCCATGCCGATGATCCCGCCCGAGCAGACGGAAAGGCCGGCTTCGTGCGCCAGTCTGATGCCGCTGATCTTATCATCGAATGCATGAGTCGTACAGATATTCGGGAAATTCCGTCTGGAAGTTTCGATGTTTTCATGATACATGGAAACCCCGCTCGCCTTCAGCTTCTCGAACGACTCTTTCGGAAGCAGTCCGTGCGATGCGCACAGCCCGATGCTGAACCGTTCGTGCATTTCGCGGTAGGCCTCGCAGGCTTTCTCGAGATCTTCCCCTTCGATAGTTCTCCCTGCAGTAACGATCGAGTAGCGGTGAACGCCTTTTTTCTCGTGGTACGCACAGTCGGCGACGATAGCTTCCGGATCCATGAATCCGTGATTTTCGACACCGGTATTGTGGCGGCAGCTCTGCGCGCAGAATTTGCAGTCCTCGCTGCATCCGCCGCTGCGTCCATTGATTATCGCGCAGAGATCCACGTGGTTCCCGCACAGCTTTTCGCGGATCATATCCGCAGCAGCGCATAACTCTTCAAGCGGCGCAGTTCCGAAAAAATCCGTTTCGTCGCCGCGCGTTATTCTGCGTCCTTCTATTATTTCCTCAGCAAGTTTTTGAATATCGGTTTCCATTTCTTCTTCCGTTTCTTTTATTACTTCATCATATTAATGATACTTCACAGACCCAAAGAGACTTCCCTCTTCCGCTGCTTCAGCGCCGCATCACCGCGCTCTAAACAAGCCCCGCCTTTTTGAGGTGCCTGCGGATCGTTCCGCCGATCGCTGCGGCAATGATCATTTTCACGACATCTCCAGGTATGTAAAGAAGCACGCCCGCGACGAGAGCCGCCTTGAAAGACATTCCGGCAACATAAGCCAGCCAGACCGTACCGAATGCATATGTAACCAGAGTGCCGAGGATCATGCCGACGAAATACATCGGGATCTTCCCCTCATATTTTTCAATAAACCACCCTGCGATCACCGCCATGAGAATAAATCCGATGAGATATCCTCCTGTCGGACCGACAAGCTTACCCGGACCGCCCGTGAACCCGGAAAATACCGGAATACCGACAAGCCCGATAAACAGATATACTATGTAACTTATCGTGCCGCGCTTCCAGCCGAGAAGCATTACCGCAAAATAAATCGCCAGATTCGTGAAAGAAATCGGGACAGGCGACATCGGCAGCGGGATCGACAACGGGCCGAGAATGCATATTACTGCCGTCATCAGCGCCATAGTCGTCAGATTATAAATGTTTGATTTTTTGATTGTATTTTCGTTCTGCATATTGTTCTCCCTTTTATTCAGCATAGTACTTATAGTAAAAGAGCTTCCTTTGATTGTCAACTACTATTTTTATATCGGTTAACAATTTCTCTCCGTGCTGCCGCATATGTAAAAAACTTCGGATAACTTAATGAATGAGTAATTTTTTACCTATTTGTTTTGTCGCGCGAAATTATACTCAAGTTGTTAAAGATTTCTGAACGATCTATTATTGAGGGGATGATATTATGGATCATAGTAAAAAACTTATTTCTTTCATTCTGGCGCTGGCAGTAATGCTCGCGATGACGCCGGCACTGGCGTTTACGCCGAATGTGCAGGCAGCTGCGACACCTGTAGACAATGAAAGCAAATTGACATCTGCTGTCGCCGGCGGAGGCGAGGTCAAGTTAAGTAGTGATATTACCTTAGCAAATACACTCGAGGTCAACAGCGGGACCGTCACATTGGATCTGAACGGGCACACTCTTTCTGAGACCGCCGCAGTAATAACCGTGACCGGCGGCCATCTGACTATCAAAGACTCTTCCGCGGGAATGACCGGAATGATCACCAACAACAGCAATTCCGCGGTCAAGGTCTACGGCGACATGACGCCCGGACATACGAGTGCTGTTGATTCGTCAGTCAGATTTGTCAGCGGCAATATCGACGCGCAGGAATGCGGCATAGCTGTTTTCGGCCAAGGCGCAGCGCTTTATGTCGACGGCGGTAATATTTCGGGACGTGACAACAGTGCTGTCGGAGGCAACGGCACTAAAAACGCCTCCGCCGACAAAGGCGGCTACTATGTCGAGATCAACGGCGGCACGCTCACCGGCAATACAACTTCCACCGGCTACAGGAACTGCGGTCTTTACCATCCGAATGCCGGCACTGTAATAGTAAACGGCGGCACCATCAAGGGCAGCAACGGCGCGGGAATAGTCGTGCGCGGAGGCTCTCTCACTGTCAACGGAGGAACGGTCGAAGGACACGGAACCGGCACAACTGCCGGCGGAACACGGTATATGATGGGCGACGCTACAGCTACATACTGCGGCGGCATTGAGATCGGATACCGCACCGGCAATTACAGCGGCAACGGCGACGGCACTGATTACCCGGGAGGGATCGACGCGATAGCTGTTACCGGCGGCACTATTTCCAGTGACCATGACCTCGCAATACATGTTGACGGCACAGCGGCCGGCAGCGCGCACAGTCAGGGCAGCACTATTTCTGTCACAGGCGGCGCTTTCTCGACTGACCCGTCCGCATACGTACATTCGGGTTACCATGTCACGGGCACTGCACCATATAATGTAAGCGCAGTCCCTGCTCCTGCACCTGCTTCGGGCACGAGCACTTCCACCACCACCGACGGAACAACTGCATCCGTTTCCACCACGGCAAACGGCAAAGCGGCAGTCGAAGGGAACACGGCAAATGTGACTGTGCCATCGGATGACGCGGCGAAGATGATCAGTGATACTGCCGCAGCCGAAGCAGCGGCCGGGGCAGCGGGAAAAAGCGTTGAAAGCAGCATTACCATTACTGCACCTTCCTCGACAGCGTCCGCGAACGATATCAAAGTCACACTGCCGGCAGCCACGGTCGGCAAGATCGCAGCAGACACCAATGCGAAGGTAACCATTGAAACCGCCGCAGGTCAGGTAACGCTCGATCAGAAAACGCTCGACACGGTGGCGAAATCCAGCACTTCGGGCGACGTAACGCTCGAAATCATCAAGCTTGATGCTTCAGCGCTCAGCACGGACCTCAGAGACGAAATCGGCGGTGACGCTGCAGTATATGAAATAACACTCACGAACAGCAGCGGCAAGATAACACAACTCGGCGGAACAGCGGAACTGCTGCTGGAAATCGCCGACGGCAATACGACTCCGGCCTGCGTGTACAAAGACGACAGCGGCAGCTACGTACTGATGCCGAGCGAAGTCGTCACACTAAACGGCAAGAGATACCTGAAAGTAAAAACGACGCATTTCTCATGCTACGCTGTAGTAACAGCGGCAGCGGCCGGAAAAGCGGTCTCAGATACACAGGCGAAAAAGCTGGCGGCATCGACCGTGAAAGGCCTCAGGGCATCGGCGGTCAAAGGTGCAGCAGTGCTGAAATGGACTAAGGTCAGCGGTCTGAAGTACAAGGTTTACAAATATGCGGGCGGCAAGTACAAATGCGTCAAAATCCTCAGCGCAAACACTTACAGAGACAAGACGGTCAAGGCCGGCAAACTCTGCAGATACAAAGTCAGAGGATACAAAAAAATCAGCGGCAAAACCGTTTACACCAAATACGCATCTGTAAAAATACGCGCAAAATAACATCACACATCAATACATATGAATCAATGCCGGCGGCGATAATGCGGCCGGCATTTCTTTACGCCGATAACATCGTCCCGGCAGATGATGAGATACGACTGCAGATATGGCGGAAAACCGTAAAATCACAAATAAGGTACCATTCGTCCGATTTCTCCTGAATTGGTACCTTATTTGAGAATTGTCGCATTTTCAATTCAAAAGCCTTAATTTATTTCTCATTTTCAATACATTCCGCGGCCTTGTCGTCGCTCCCGCTTTAAATGCATTTTCGCGCCCAAGTCTTTTTTCTGTCTTGAGTGCATTAGCTGCAGGCGGCAGATCAAGACTGCCGAAAAATTATGCATATGCCATCATAACAAAGAAGTGTTATCATAAAGGAAGCAGGCAAAAAGCCGTCATCATAAACTTCAAAATCAAAAGGGGAAAAGCATGAAAGATGAATCGAAATGCACGGATGAGGAATTGAAAAGGCAGATATATGAGAAGGCGCGCGATCTTGGTGCAGAGCTGGTAAACTGCTGCTCTGTGGAAAAATGGCAGGAAATCCCGCAGCAGAAGCCGGAGTTTTACCCGCAGAACATCTGGCCGTGGTCGGAAAAAGTAATAGTGCTGGGGATCCCGCTGTTCGCCCCGATGATCGACACTACGCCGTCGATCGTGTACCAGGAATTGTACACCACGAGCAATAAACTGCTGGACGAGATGGCCTACCGCCTGTCGAGCTACATTGTTACACAGCTGGGATACAAAGCCATATTCTTCCCGCGCGACTGCTATTACGGCATCGACGATCTCGTCGCCAATCCAAGCGCGGCATTTTCGCATGTGCTCGCGGCGTATTACGCGGGAATGGGCACTATCGGCGACAGCCACAACCTCATCACGCCGGAGTTCGGGCCGCGCGTACGCATGGTCTCGATCATTACCGACGCGCCGATCGCAGCTGATCCGATGATCGAAAAGGATCTCTGCATCCATTGCGGACAGTGCCTGAAGCACTGCCCGTCTAACTGCTTCAGAGACACCGGCGATCCTGTTTACGATATGGATAAAGTCGCCTGCACGAAACATCACGTCACACTGAAGAACGAGCACCACTGGCCGTGCGGGATATGCATCGACGTGTGCCCGGTCGGTAATGACCTGAAAATGTATGCGGGAACAAAACGCATCTCTGCAGACGGTACCGTGCACTGCCGCAGCTTCGGCTCCTCGCCGGCGGAACGTTAACGCGAAACTCTGTTGTAAACCACGCGCACGCATGCAGCAATAAGACAGGCCGCCCCGAATATTACTGCCACCCACATGCACGACATCCACAGCGGCTGGTCGTAGACGCGCAGAAACGGGTACGGGCCGGTAATGCTCCCGGCAATGTTGAGCTTCAGTATTACTGCAGCGTAAATTGCCGTCGGTACGAGTGCCGCGCCGATGTGCTTCTTTTGCAGCGCCGGGCCTTTTTCGAAAAATACGAATGAGACGAACATCAGCACCGGGCACAGGAAGTGGTGATAGAGCATCGAACTTCCAAACAGGAAAAACAGGTAACCCCGCACGCTGCCCGTCATCGGGCCGAGGATTAGGACCACGACTACGAACGTCAGAGTCGTACAGCACAACGCAATGTATTTGAAAATGCGCACCCATTCCGGGGCCGCGCCGTGCCCGCTGATCGCCCTGACCGCGAAAACTGCCGTGACGGCACAGGCCGCGAGCGCGAGCAGATTGCTGTCTTCAGTATAGAAGCGGACAAACGACTGACCGTTCTTGCCCAGGCTGAGGGCAAACCCGATGATCTCCAGAACCACGACTGCAAGATTCAAAGTAAGTGTTTTTTTCATAAAAGCCTCCTGCCATCGTATTATATCACAGCTGTCCATGCCATGAAAAAAGGACCGGAGAACTTCTTCCCCGGCTCCTTATAGAGTCTGCGGCAAATATTTATATTGTGTTGTCCGATTTAGCCGACAGTATGATCATTTCGGCGATCGTCTTGTACATCACTTCGGGATCTATCGGTTTCGCGATATGCCCGTTCATTCCCGCCTCAAAGCATTTCTCGACATCGTCGTTGAACGCATCAGCTGTCATCGCAATGATCGGAACAGTTCCCGCATCGCTCCGGCAGAGCGAACGGATCTTCCGCGCCGCCTCATAGCCGTCCATTACCGGCATGCGTATATCCATGATGACTACATCGTAGAAGCCTTCTCTTGCCTGCAGGAATGCGTCTAATCCGAGCTGGCCGTCTTCTGCCACGTTAACGATCATGCCCGCATCTTCAAGCAGTGTCCTGCCGATTTCGATGTTGAGCGGATGGTCTTCGCAGAGCAGTACATGTTTCCCTGCCAGGATGCTCTTATAATCTGCCGGCGCTTTCCGTACCTGCTCATCCACAAGTTCATCGGCGGAAATGCTGTCGAACTTCGCTTCAATGAAAAAGACTGTTCCTTTGCCGGCTTCGCTCTTTACGGCTATCGTTCCGCCCATTGTATCAAGGAGCTGCCTGACTATCGCCAGCCCCAGTCCGGTGCCGCGCTGTTTCGAAGTATCATCGCGGTTTTCCTGCGTAAACGGCTCAAAAAGAGTTTTCTGGAATTCTTCGCTCATGCCGATACCGTTGTCGCGGACCTCGGCGTTCATCACTATTTTTCCGTCGCTGTCCAGATGCTCTCTCAGGTAATATGTGATCGTACCCCCTTCAGGAGTATATTTGACCGCGTTGGAAAACAGATTGAAAAATATCTGATTGATCCTCAGTTTATCCATGAGCGGAATGTGATCTTTAAGAGGTTTCGCATCAAGTACAAATTTCTGGTTCTCTTCTTCGCAAAGCGGAATGATCACCGAACTCAGATATTCATAGAAATGCTCTGGCCTGTACGGCTCCGGATGAAGTTCCACCCTGCCGCTTTCTGCCTTCGACATATCGAGTACATCATTAATGAGGCCGAGCAGGAACTTGGAGGAACTGTCGATGTTCGCAAGGTTCTGCATGGCTTCTTCCGGAAGATCCATTTTCTTCGTAAGATATGTCATCCCGATGATGCCGTTCAGCGGTGTGCGCATATCATGGCTCATCCGCGACAGGAACTGTGATTTCGCCTTATTCGCTCTATTGGCAGAGGCAAGCGCTTCAGACATCTTCATCAACTGCTCCTGCTCGTGCTCATATGCTGCAGTGATATCCGTCTGAGTCACCATGATTTCCGTCCTGTCCTCGTCAAGATAACAGTAATCGAGCTGCTTGCGGAAAATCTTTCCGTCCTCACGATGCATATATGAAAAACTGTATGCCGGACTGACCGCAAGTTCACGCTGTATGTTGGCTATCGCGCTGTTGCTCCTGAAAAGTTCCGCATCGTTTTCCGTTACGTAATGAGCAATATCATAGTCAATACAAACACTGTAATCTGTTTTCCGGCGTACAGGCAGTCCCGTTATCCTCAGATTCACAGTACGGAATTCGAAAGTATCAGCTGCGGGATCTATTAAGCCGATGTAATCAAATTTGTTATTGATGACAAGCTGGACGGTCTTTTCATCTTTTTTCCGTTCTGTATCGTTCACGGTATACGTTATCGCTTCGATATCCTGTGTTGCAGGATTCTGCAGGAGCATAAAAAATGCCGTTACCCAGAACTTGCCGCCCTGCGATGTTCCGGTCGGATACCCGGTCTCGAACGAATCTTTCCCGCTGCGGAATTCCCGGAGGAGATTTTCTCTGTTGTAATACGCTTCGTATTCACTGCGGATGTGTTCGTCCGCTATATATTTTGCCACCTCCGCGAAAAATCCGTCTGCCGTTCCCGATTTCTGAAGAGCCAGCACAAAAGGATATTTGCTCTGCCCTCCGCCGCACAAATTCTTTGTAAGGTTGAGTCGGAAATAGCCAAGTGCATTCGGATTCGCATGGACGATTTTCTCCAGTGATCGTTTATACCGCAGCTCTTCTTTTTTGTGGACTGTGACATCCTGCGCAAGACCATATGCCGTTTCAGGTCTGCCTTCCGCATCGAATACTGTATAATGACTTATCCTGATGCAGACAGGCTCCCTGCTTTCTGTGCCGCCGAACCATATATCCGCTGTAACATTCTGACTGCCGGAGAAGATTTCATCATACATGTGAATGAGCTCTTCCCTGTCTTCGCCGGTCATGGTTCTGTCCTGGATACAGGCCGGAATGTTATCGACTACCGGTCCTGCGGTGCCGAACAGCCTCCTGCAGAAATCTATCGCATTCTGATCATCGATTTTTGCGCGTCTCCTCTTAATATCGTATTCCCAGACGAAAAGGTGAGCCCCCTGTATCGCCAGATCATATATATCCTTTCTGTACCTGAGCTCCTGCTCCGTGTCTTTCAGGCTGTTTACATCCGTATAACTGAAATACGCCAGTTCGCTGCCGTCCGGCTGCCTTACCAGACGTCCGTCCAGATGCAGCCATACATATCTGCCCGTACTGGAATTAAATCTTCTGTATGTAAAATCCGTCTTCTTGTACAGATCGAGACGGGTTATCGAATTATACCTCAGCCCTGCGATGTCGTCGGGATGTACAGTCGATGTGAATTCGTCGAATGATTTACCGATCAGATCATCCGGAGATATACCTATAAGATCAGCGAACGAAGGATTGGCCGCTATGCACCGCACAACACCATTGTCTTTCCTGTATGCACCGACTCCCGAAGGAATATTGTTGATGATCTGTTCCAGTTCTGTCTTCCGTTCGCTGATTTTTTCCTTTTCGGCCACGGCATTAGTTATGTCAGTATCAATGACATAGAACCACGCATTGCCGTTTTCGTCCACGACATAATGCCCCTCATCGTGCACCCAGATGAAACTGCCGTCCTTTTTCTCTATCCTGTATTCGCATGTATCATAATCGCCGTCTTTTTCGATCTGACTGTCGATTTCTTCAAGCACGCGTTCACGGTCCTGTTCATAAACCATATATGAAAAGCGGTTCTCGAATTTTTCCACGAACTCGGTGCGGGTATATCCCAGCATGTCGAGCATATTCTGGCTGATGTACAGGAATTCCTCATCTTCATTACCGGAATAAATGAATATCCCGCCCGGAGTGTTGGTCACGAATGTATCGGACATGTCGATAAAAGACGCGAGAAGCACATCGCCGCCCCGGTACGTGCCTATCCATTTGAGATCAATGTGCGTCCACATATATCCTTTTGTTTTATGATATATCCGGCAGGTGTATTTAAGCTGATCATGCGATTCTATGATGTGCGCAAGCTTTTCATGGAGCAGCTCATAGTCTTCGCTCATGATCGCCGTCTCCGCATCCTCGCCGTACCGATCCAGATATTCCTGCTCAGTGAGCCCGGAAAATGCCGGCACATCGTCAGTGTACAGGAAGGGCTTTATTACACGATCTTTAAAAATGTACATCACAACAGTGCCGGGTACATAATCAAAAATTTCTCGCAGCCGCTTGTCTGAATATTCCATATTCTGCCTCCTGTAAACACACACTATATTTTATTATACCACGATATCAGACTTTTTTTATGCTCTGGTATCTAATATACTTTTACCGTCTTCGGCATTCCCGCCTTTCTGAAAAGTTTCGTATATGCTTTGACCTTGCTGTTCGGGACGTTGATAACGGCTTTTCCGTTTATTCCCTTGAACGCATTTGAACCGACTGTCCGGATGCCCGTGCTCGAGATCCTGACCGTTCTGAGATTCCTGTCACCGCAGAATGCCTTTGCGCCGATCGATGTGATCGTATACGGAAGAGCCGCTTTCCTGACCGACTCATTGCCTGCGAACGCACCTGCCGCCACCGATGACACGTAGTACGAATAATCGCCGCTGTCGAACTCATCCTGCACATTCACAGATGAAGCAGACTGACCCGGCGCAAAACCCGTTACTGCAGTCTTGCCGCCGTAAAAGAGCCCTTCGACTTTGTTCGTCGTGACTTTATACGTGTATTTCCCGTTCGTGAGGACCGTTCCGGCTGTTTCAGCTTCAGGCGCAAGCTTCACATATTTTGCCCTGACGGTATCCGTGCCGTCTGTATATACTATCGTGCCGTCTCTGACCGCCGCCGCTGTGTCGTACGAACCGGCATCTTTCCCAGCGGCTTTCGCCGTTATGCCGCTGCCGAGCGTTATGCTGTTCTTTGCAGCCGCCGCAGTGCCTCCTGCGCATACTGCGTATGTAATGCCGCCCGTGACCGAGATATCACGACCGCATAATGCCGCGTTCTGACTGTTTATTTTGTTTGTCCCGGCCGTTACATACAATTTCCCGCCGCTGACTGATATATTTCCATCCGATTCTATCCCATAATCATACGCATCCGCTTTGCCGCTCTTCGCAGCTGAGCTGACATCTCCCGACAGGATCGAAACCTCGCCGCCGCTGATCGAGACATCTCCTGCCGCATATGTTCCTCTGGAAACCTGAGCTGCGGTACCGGACATCAGATTGAGCGATCCGCCGTTCATCATCATTTTCCCCGAGACGCAAAGAGCATCACTGTATGCGGCTGTATCCGCCATAGCCAGCAGAACGGCATCATCCGAGATCGACAGCGATCCGCCGATCCAGCCGCCGTATGAATGATCCGCCGCTTCAGCGCCGTTTCCGCTGATCGCAGCCCGGCCGCTCAGAGTGCAGTCACCAAAGACAACAATGCCGTCTGAATCCGCATTGCCGGCCGTACTTTTCCGCAGCATGCTTTTGCCCTTCAGATTTCCATCGTTCATAACGATATCTCCCTTTATGCAGATGCCGCAGGTATACGACGACTTCGTGCCGGACGACGACTTCAAGTCGACGGCAGTAATACTGCCTGTTCCGGTGAACATAACGTCTCCGTCCGCAACGATCGCGCTCGTAACATTATTATGCCCTGTGTTGGTTATTTTATTTTTGCCGTTCATTCTGACGACCGCTCCTGCAGGCAGACTGACCGTATAAGAAGTCCGGCCGTACGAAAGCGTATAACCGCTCAATGTAAGCGTTCCTGAATTGTTCGTGCTGCTGACCGCCTTTGTATTGTCATAACCTGAATTGGCCTGCCACTTCCATCTGCCGGAAGCGCCCGACTTTGATGCCTGCGACGCGTCGAATACAGTTCCGCCGATCCGGACCTTGTCCGCACCCGCAGTGACCCATGCCGAAGCAGCCGGTGCAGTATTCAGCGCATCCGGCCCTGTCGCTGCTTCTGCATGACCGGCAAACGCCGCCGCAGGTGTAAATACTGCGGCGCAAGTGACCGACAACAGGACAGCCATAGTTTTTTTCATCATTGTATCCATCTTCTTTCTCATCCCCAACAACAAAATTTATTATACACCCCTGCCTGATTATATCAACGCCGGGGGAGATGCTCCGGGCGGCACAAAGCATAGCGCAGAGTAATTCTTTATGCTAAAATAGTAAAATAAGTATTGTTAAAGAGAGGCTCGAGATGGATCGTTTAAAACAATATCTAAATATATTAGTTTTGTCCTGCTTATTTTTTCTTGTGCTGCTTTCCCCCGTATGCGCCGTTCATGCGGCATCCGGCGGGTCTGCAGGTGCAGACGGCAGTAATAAAGTGATCCGCGTCGGGCTGGCGCCGTATCCGGGATATGCATATAAGGATTCGAACGGAATTTACCGCGGCATCGATGTCGAATACACCGAAAACATTGCCCAGAAGATCGGCTGCAGAGTCAAAATCGTTCTGGTCGATCCCGATATCAACATCAGCGAATTGATGCAAAGCGGAAAAGTCGACTGCCTCGGCGATATTTCATATTCCGCGTCACGCGCACAGACATTCCTGTTCAGTGATTACGAGCAGGGGTCGTCGAGCAGCAGCATAGTCACACGCAAAAACGACAACAGATATTCATATGGAGATGTCTCTCAGATATCCAAAATGAGAATAGGTCTGAATACAAACCAGAACTATAGAGCTACGAAACTCTTCCGGGAATGGTGCACGCGTCATGATGTATACCCCCGCAAAGAAGTTGCTTTTTCCAGTTACAAACAAATGCGGAAGGCGCTTGACGCCGGCAAAATTGACGGTCAGGTGATCGGTGCGGAATTTCTCAGGGGATACACCACGATCCTGAAATTCTCACCGACCCGGTATTATTACTGCTTCAGAAAAACCGACACCGCCCTGAAAACGAAATTCGATACAGCGATGAGTCAGATCATCATTCAGGACCCAAATTATATTTCCCAACTCAGGCATAAATATCTCAGTCAGTCGAACGAGACATATGAGGGACTTACGAAATACGAAAAAACATATATCAAAAACCACGGTACAATAAACGTCGCCGTTCTGCACAACGACCAGCCGTACTATTACACTGATCTCCACGGGAAATCCAAAGGTATCATTCCGGATTATTACGCCAGGATCGCCTCAGCCACAGGGCTGCATTTCAAGTTCACAGCATACGATGCGCATACGGATGCCGTCAACGCTGTCCTGAAGGGCCAGGCGGATATAATCGGCATGTACAGCGACGGACTGATTTCGGCGCATGCCGAAGGACTGGCTGTTACGCGCGATTACAGTGAAGTCACCGCTGTCATGATAACGAGATCAGGCACTGCAATAAAAGATATCAAAACTATCGCGGTCAAATCAAGAAGCCTTGATGCTATCAAAAACAGCAGCAATACCATAGTGCAGCATGCCAAACTCAAAGGATATACGAACGCGGACGCAGGATTCGAAGCGCTCAAGAAAAAAGAAGCAGATGCCGTCATCACCGGCAGTCCTTCTTCAACGTGGCTGATCAATCAGACCACACCCGCCGCATATAATACCATGCCGCTGCAATCGCTTACCCTTGATCTCTGCGGCGCGGCAAGATACAACGATAAAATCCTGCTTTCAATAATGGATAAGGGCATAAATAAAACCGAATACAGTTTTGAAGGAATTGTTAATAAAGATACTATGCCGGCAAGCGGACTTCGCACTTTCATCGGAAGGATCCCGTCTATCTGGATAGTGGCCTTTGCCGCAGTAATGATACTCCTTGTGCTCGGGCTCATTTTTGCGCTGATATCGCTGAGACGCCGTCAGAAAGAGAAAGCCGTGATGGAGGCGAAAAAAGCGGAAACCGACCGTCGGGAAATAGAGATAGCGGCTATAGAAAAGAATGCCGAGGAAAAAAATCAGTTTTTCTCGAATATCAGTCATGATATGAGGACTCCGCTGAATGCGATCATCGGTTTCTCTGAACTGGCTGAAAAGGAAGATCTTTCTCCGCAGGCACTGGATTATATCGGGAAAATCAAATCTTCAGGCAGCCTCTTAAGGGACCTGATCAATGATACTCTGACTTTGTCCAAGGCCAACAGCGGAAAGCTTGAACTGCATCTTGAACCTGTATTTACGGAAGAAATCGGCAGTACTATTACCATGCCCGTAAGATCTATCGCCGAAGAGAAAAACATTTCCCTGATAATGGACAAATCCGGCTACAGGCCGCGTACTATACTGACAGACCGGCTGAATCTGCAGAAGATCTTCCTCAACATACTTAACAATGCGGTCAGATTCACCCCGGAAGGCGGTACGATATGGGTAACAGTAAAAGATGAACCTGCAGGATCCGCAGATCCTGATACGATTTTCACGGTCAGAGATACCGGGATAGGCATGACAGAAGAATATCTGCTGCATATCTATGAGCCGTTTTCACAGGAAACCAGACACGGATATGAATCGCTCGGCACAGGCCTCGGACTTTCGATCGTTAAAAAACTGGTCGATGCCATGGGCGGCACGATAGATGTGCAGAGCAAAATAAACGAAGGCACTATGTTCACTCTGACATTCCATTTTGAAGAGACCGGTCTTGAGCCGGGCGAAGAAATTCTGCAGTATGAAGATAATGAACTGTATGATTTCACCGGCATGACAATACTACTGTGCGAAGACAACATACTCAATCAGGAAGTGGCGAAAACTCTTCTTGAAGACCGCGATGTCACAGTCGAGATAGCCTGCAGCGGAAAAGAAGGCCTCGAAAAATTCAGAGCTTCCGACCCGTGGTATTATTCTGCAGTACTCATGGATATACGCATGCCGGAAATGAACGGGCTCGAAGCATCAAAAGCAATCAGATCCCTTGAACGCGAAGATGCCTCCGCAGTTCCGATCATCGCCATGACAGCTGACGCTTTTGAAGATGATATACAAAAATGTTTCGCTGCAGGAATGAACGGACACATCGCGAAGCCGATAGAACCTGCGAAAATGTTCAGTGCAATATCCCGTGCCCTCCTGCATATGCCTCAGTGACTCCAGAACGCGGCGTACTAATCTTTTCTGTAATAACTCAGTGTTTCCTTCAGCTTTTTGTTTTCTTCCGAAAGCTTGCTGTATTTTCTGTACACCCATATGTCAAATGCGGCCCCGAAGGCAATGCCCAGCATGAACGCTCCGGCAGCGTCAAAATGCAGAAATCTGCTGCATAGTTCCGCCAGTCCGCCCGGGATGACAAGAATCGCCACAAAAGCTATTATTACCCATTCAATAAAAGGTTTTACATTTTCCATTATTTCACCTCGTGTCAATATTTTGATTATATACTTTGTCATTATATCATCTTATGCACATGAACGAAAGAATAAAGAAAAGATGCTCAGCCCTTATTGAGACAGCGTTCGCAGAATGCATAAGAAGTATGGATTTTACTGTATTAAAGTGGTAGAATACAATGTAGATTTTAACAACATGCTGTCATAAAAGTATACGAGGCCACCGCACAAAGAGATGATGATCTCATTTGCCGTGGTTTTTTTGATGTGACAGCAGGGCAAATTATGACATTCATTAAGGGGTGACAAAATGGAAACACAGAAAAACGAAACAGATTCCAGGGGAAGATCGTTTCGCAGGGAGATCGGCGTATTCGGCGGCATAAGCATCATCGCAGGCATCATGATCGGATCAGGCATCTTCTATCTCGGCTCGTACGTCCTTCAGAGGACACATTACAACATGGGGCTCGCACTCATCTGCTGGGTGGTCGGAGGCATCGTCAGCATTCTCGGAGGCATCTGCTTTGCCGAGCTCGGCGCGGCAAAACCAAAGGCCGGCGGCATGGTCGTTTACCTGGATGAAGCATATCATCCGATAGCAGGCTGCATGTACGGCTTCAGCGAATGGCTCGTCGAAAGCTCCGGCTCTATCGCCGCAATAGCGGTAGCTATTCCGACAGCGCTGATATCGTTCTTTCCGAACATGTCGCAGTTTGAGATCAAGGCCTTCGCGATCGCACTTATAATTATTTTCACAGCATACAACTGCATTGGTGTAAAACAGGTTTCGGTCCTGCAGAATGTTCTTCTGATAGCGAAACTTTTCCCGATAGTGCTGATAATAGTCGGCGCTCTGTTCATCGGATCGGAACAGCCGAAACTTCAGGTCGTGCCGGTCAATGCGGACGGTTCTCCGGTCAGCATCGTCACGATGCTCGCAATGATCGCTTTCGCCACGGTTGCCACTCTGTGGGCATATGAGGGCTGGACAAACCTGAACTCCGTCGCGGAGGAAATCAAAAACGTCCAGAGGAACCTCCCGCTTTCGCTGATAATCGGCATAGGCGGCGTGGGGATCATATACGTAGTATTCAATTTCGCACTGTACAAAGTTATTCCTGCGGCTGAAATAAAAGGCATGATCGAGAGCGGAAACCTCTACGTCGGCACGGAAGTCGCGAAGAGACTGTTCGGCAACTTCGGCAGCATCCTGGTAGTAACAGGCATGCTCGTTTCTATGCTCGGCTCGCTCAACGGCATGACGCTCGCCTTCTCACGTATATATTACGCGATGGCAGTCGAAGGCCATTTCTTCAAGAGCCACGCCAAGCTTTCCAGGAGAGGCGTTCCGTCGGCTGCACTCATTTCGCAGGCCGTCATCGCCATCATACTGGTGTGCCTCAGAAACCTCGACCAGCTGACATCAATGGTAGTATTCGTAGGAATGATATTCAACGTCATGGTAGTCATCTCGGTAATGATCTACAGAAAGAAATATCCTGACATGAACAGACCCTACAAAGTATGGGGCTATCCTGTTACAGTAATAATAACGATCATCCTGTTCTTCTCGCTCATGATCAACGATCTGATGGAAGACCCTGTAACAGCTCTGATCGGACTCACAGTACCGGCTATCGGCGCGGCATTCTACTTCTACTTTGAACACCGCAATAAAAAAGAAGCTGAAACGGAGATGAAATAAATAATGAACAGCTTATTCTACAACGGAAATATTTACACAATGGACGAGGCCGGGCCTCACGCGGAGGCGTTCTTCGTTAAGGACGGATCGTTCGCGTGCGTAGGTACGAATGAGGCAGTAATGTCCTTTGCCGAAGGTTCGGGGGATTTCAAAAAGACGGACCTCGGCGGGCAGTGCGTTATTCCTGCCTTCAACGATTCCCACATGCATTTTATCGATCTCGCCAGGAAATCGATGTGCGTGGATCTCAACGGCACGAAATCTCTGGATGAAATCGTCAGCCGCATGAAGTCGGCGATCAGCGGCCGCAAATTCCAGAAAGGCGAATGGATAGAAGCGAACGGCTGGAACCAGGACTACTTCACCGGCGGTGAAAAGCGTTTCCTGAACAGATACGATCTCGACAAGGTGTCGGAAGACGTGCCTATCATTGCAGTAAGGGTGTGCGTGCATATCGCGGCGCTCAACAGCTGCGCGCTGTCGATCCTCGGGATCGACAAGGACACGGCGCCTTCCTATGCAGGACTTGCGGAAACTGACGCAGACGGCGAACCGACCGGCATCATCAAAGAGACACTAACAGACGAAGTACGTGTAAAAACATCGCAGCTTTCAGCACCGCTGATGAGGAAACTTCTCGAAAACACTCAGCAGGAAGTATTCGGCCTCGGCATCACCTCAGTGCAGAGCGACGATATCGGCTTCATGCCGGATCAGGATCATCATCTCTGGTTCAACGTTCTTGAGGACCTCCGCAGCAGCGGGATCCTGAAAATGCATATCGGTGAACAGTGCATGCTGACCAGCCCCGACACTATCAGGTCTTTCGCCGAGGAGGGATACACTTACGGCGGCAATGCCAATGTGCGCCGCACGAGTGTGAAAATCTACAACGACGGATCTCTCGGCGCCAGGACCGCCAGTCTGAGAAAGCCATACAACGACGACCCGACTACGCGCGGGGTGCTTTACCACACCACCGACGAACTGTGCCGTCTTATTACTGCCGCTCACGACAGCGGATATCCTGTGGCAATACACGCGATCGGCGACAATGCCGTTGAAACGGCGCTCGACGCGATCGAAAAAGAAAGAAAGCTCAACGGCAGCAGAGGGTTCCGCGACGGCATAATCCACGTGCAGATCACTGACCGGGCCATGCTCGAACGCTTCAGCCGCCTCGGCATCATGGCATTCGTCCAGCCGATTTTCATCGATTACGACATGCACATCGCGGAAGACCGCGTGGGCAGCGAAGTGGAAACATCATACGCCTGGAAGACCCTGATCGACAGCGGCGTCCACGTATCCTTCGGGACCGACTGCCCGGTGGAATACTGCGACCCGATCCCGAACATCTTCACCGCCGTAACGCGGCGCGGTCTCACGGGCGACCGGCAGTATTTCATCAAAGAAGAAGCCGTGACCATGGAAGAGGCGATCCGCGCATACACTATCGAAGGCGCCTATGCTTCCGGCGAGGAAGATATCAAGGGCACGATAACTGCCGGCAAGATCGCCGACTTCGTAACGCTGAGCAGCGACCTCTTCAAATGGACTGACGAGGATGACATCCTGCAGACCAAAGTAACAGCCACCTACGTCGGCGGTTCCTGTGAATACAGACGCTGATTTGACTTAGTCCGAAAAGATGAATAATAAATAAGGTATCGACTCCATGAAATAATGCGGGGCTGGTACCTTATTTATTTCCGCATTAATTTCCACATTAATTTCCACATCATAATATTTCCGGCGGCTCAACGATGCGGCACAGTGACGGGCAGTCAGATCCCGGCGGCCGCAGGCTGGTTCTCGTGGCGGCCGTCCGATCCCAATGACAAAATCCGGATACGAGCCGCCTGCCCGGGATTTTGTCGACAAATGTAAGCGATACGCGTGATCAGCAAGCAATATGCAAGCAGTATTTCAGTGGAAAAATCAAGGAATCAAAATAAGGTACCAATCTCGCCGGCAAAAATATTTTGGTACCCTAAGCAATGGGCTGCAGCGATTGAGCGATTCCTCAACACGTTTAAAACGATGCAAGAAGGGCGTGTTAGTTGAGGCTAACCGCTGCAGCCCATTGGAAAAGGTACCAATTTAGAAAAAAATGCGGAATCGGTACCTTATTTGTAAATCCCAGAAATTTCCTGCGGCTCATCGGCTCGCTCGAGCTTGTGAAGCCATGCTCGCCGGTTACCGGTTCACTGTGGACGTTGAGTCAGCCGGTTACAGGGCTGCTGCTTCTATCTCTACGTGATCTGAAGTCCGTTTCTATCTCACAGCCGCAAAAAACAGAGGAGCTCCGTGTCAGGAGTCCCTCTGTTTACACTTTGTTAAAACGAGTATATTCTTTGTTTTTTTATGCTTTCACACAACGTTCTTATTCTTCTTCGTCTTTTCTTCTGATGGCGAACGGTGTGACCGCCCCTGCAGTTCCCAGGAACAGCAGCATCATCATGAGTCCGGCATTGAAGTCGTCGCCTGTTGCAGGCGAGCCGCCTGAAGGTGTTGTCTTGCCCGGCGTCGAAGGATCATGCTTCGGTTTCGGGGTCTTGTTGCCTGCCGGGGTGTAACGGTTGACTATTGCCGCCGACCCTGTGAGACTGCTCGACGAAATCATTACTGCCGTCTTATTGCCGTCAACACCGTAACCGGTGTATGACGTCGTATCTGCGGGCTTTGTAATGATCTGTGTCCCTTCGGCGTTCGTTTCAGCGACATAATATGTTCCTTCTGAAAGTCCGGTGAAGGTTGTGGATGCCTTTGTTCCGTTCGTAACGGTCACTGCCTGAGGCTTGCTCACGGCTTTTGTGCAGTCGGCATCGCTGAACAGTTCCATGTAGAATGTGCCGCTGATCTTGGCCGTCTGCCCTGTCTGAGTAAGCGTGCTCTTGGAAACAGTTATCGAGCCTTTGGCTGTCGACGGTTCAGGGACTACCGGAGTTTCGGTCTTCGAATACCATACAGTAATATCCTTGTCTGCGTTTAATATTCCGCTGGCAGTGTCGCCGGTCGTTACGCTGTCACGCGTGTAACCGCTGATTTCTTTTTGCGTTGCCGCAGTTACATCGTATGCTTTGCCGACATAGTCCGCCGTAGTGTAAACTTCTGCCAGGATCTTGTTCGTTCCTTTTTCGAGGTAGTTCACTTTGACCGTGTACTTTCTGGCGATTATTGTGGCATTCATCGTAAAATCGAGCGGATACATATGATATATATTCGGCGCATAGGCGTTGAGATAGTACAGCATCGGGATCGTTCCGGAGGAAGAGCCCGCGGCTGTTTTGCCCCAGAGATTGCCGAATGCGGTTTCGACTGTCCCGTCGCTCTGGCCTCTCATATAGCTGCCTATCGAATTGATGAACAAATTGTTCAGCGTATTGTAATCCACCTCATTGCCGCTTTTGTCGACCGGATTATTATTACTGCCGGATAAATATAATCCTAATGCACGATTGTATAAATAATCATACTGGATCGCATTTACTTCCGGATCATTTGTTCCGTCTCCGAGTGTATAGTTGCCGGAGGTCATATCGACGAGCGCCTGCAAAGGCAGATCTTTCAGTGTCGGATTTTTGATTTTACTCAGATCGATGCCGTATTTATCCGCGTAATACTTGAGATAATACTGACCCAGTGTTATATTATGGCTTTTCAGATATGCTGCAATATCATCCGATACTTTGTTTGTCTTGGAGACATAATCTTCTGCTTCTGCCAGTGTGGAATATCCCTGCTGCTCTTTTTCCAGAGCGACAATGGCATCAGATACCGTATATTTGGCTTTCGGCTGCGGCTGTCCGCTGATGAATTCCTGCCCGTCAAAAGATGTATACGTATCGGCTTTTACATCTCCTGATTCTTCTGATGACAGTTTGGCTGTCGATACGATCAGCGAGCCGTTCTTATAGTCGAATTCCTTATCAGAGTTATTGATAAAATCGACTGACAGATAAAGCCTGTCCGAAGGACTCATTGCATATTCTTTCATGACACTGTCGATCTGCGCATCAGCCGCCGGATCGAAAGTGATCGTATCGCCTTTATATCCTTTCGGTATTACATATGTAACGTGGAAATACAAATACCATCCGACACTGTCAATGGAACAAATTTTATATATCTTGCTGCTGTCTGTCGCCTGCGAAACATTATCAATATAGCATGTTCCGTCAGAATCGGTAGTGCCGGACAGCTGCTTGCGTTCCGCCGCCCAGGAATCCTTCGTTGCCGCCGTCGGAGTCCAGAGCGCATAGTAAGACATATCCGAACTGATATTTCTTGGGTTATTCAGCATCTGGCTGGCTGAAACATGGTGCCCCTCTGCATCTGCCCAGCCGGCGAAAATGTATCCCTTTTTCACCGGGATTTTATTAGTTATTACCACTGTCCATCTGTTTGTATCCCAGCTGGTGGCGTTTTCCGTAAAAAGTAAATTTGATGAACCGACGCCGTCATAGTAATTTATTTGCGGTATCTTCCAGAGTGCATAAAACGACATGTCGCCGGATATCACTTTGTTCTGATAATCCGCCGGATCGATTTTCTGGCCCTGGCTGTCCGCCCAGCCGGCGAAAATATATCCGTCCGACTTGCGCTGCGCAGGCTTCATAGTGGTCAGCGACATGGTTTGTGTATCACCGCTCACCGTGGCTTTCTCTGTATTGAAGATGCTGGTCGAACCGGTCTTGTAGTAATATGTGATCGTATACGGCTTAGATGTTGTCTGCGGCGCCGCTGCAGCAATGCTGCCCGACTGCGCGTTGGCTGTAGTATTGCTTGACTGCGTGTCCTCCGCGCTATTAGCGGACTGCGCGTTCGCCGCGGCATTGCCCGACTGCGTGCTGGCCGTAGTATTACTGCCCGACTGCGCGTTCGCCGCGGTATTGTTCGATTGCGTGCCCGCCGCGGCATTGCCCGACTGTGCGTTGGCCGTACTTGCGGTCTGCCCGGCATTAATGCCTGCCTGACCTGCTGCATCAGCTGCATATGCTGTTGCCGGCGTGTACGTGATCACCATCGCCAGCGCCAGTACTGCGCACAGCAGCCTCTTCACAATAATGTGCATACATTTCTTCCCTCTCAATGTTATCATCACTTCCTTAGTCTAACATTTTGGTTACGGCAGCAAAAAAGCCGCCTCTCACATTAAAAGGCAGCTGGCTGTCTAGAAGTTCCATATTAAACCAAAACCCACTTTGATTTCCGCTAATAGACCCTGTAGTTTTGCGTCATCGAATCACTTCGATTTTGCTTTTCACTGACTTTATCATAGCACCGGGGTTCGGCGGATTCAACAAAAATGAGCGAATTCTCAAAACTCGCGGGTTATATGGCATTTTTTGGACATTGAGCAGTACCGCTGGCAGTTTCAGAGGCTGTGTCCGGCTGCCTGTGCGGCGCGCGTCAGTCGGAGCATAACAATTACAGCTGAATACGAGTTGCCGGAGCCGGATATTTGAGGTAAAAAAAATAAGGTACCAATCTCATTAAAAAAGTCATTTTGGTACCTTATTTTGATTGTCCGCTTTTAGGGGGCGTTGACGGATAGTCGAAGGCTGCAGCACAAGTCTGACAGCAGCCGTTTTCCTAGTTGCCCTGAAAGATCATATCAGGATCCCACAGTGATTTTTTGCATTTGAAAGTGACATCCTTTGAAATCAGCAGTGCTGCCGGATAATATTTATTTACATTTACGCCGCAGAGAATAAGGCGTATATAACCCATCGGTTTATCGAGATATGTTTCATTAGGATCGGTTCGCTCGATCCCGATGAAACTGTCTTCAGCGTGCGCCGGTTTGTGATCGAGCGCAGTGAATACAGCATTGTCGCCGTCCGGTCCGTACAGCTCAGTTTGGCCGACATAGCACGACGCTGTTCCGTTAATAAAAATGTTTGTGTTCGGCGCAACGGCATCGAGCGAGGCCAGAGTGATCTTGTTCGGCATTCCTGATTCACCGGCATACGGTTCGCCGACATTTATGTTCATTGCGCCGAGTGCATATTTCGCTGCCGTATTGACCGCGGCTTCCTGCCTGATAAACACCGTGATCTCGCCGTCGCCGTTGATGCAGATGTAGGCTGCAGGGTCGTTCTCCCGGCCTGTAAAAGCGCTGAGTGTTATTTTCGCTCCGTCCTGCGCGCTGCCGAATATGCGCTGACCGCCGACGATGACCGTCGCGTTCGGAGCCAGGAGGATGCCATCGTTCGACAGGAAATCCGAGTAATCGGAGACTTCGATATATGATTCCATTTTAATATCTAAGCCATTATCTTCTGTTACATCGATCCCGGCCTCGTCACCGCCGGGATTGAGCTGCTGTGAATCAGCGATGACCGCATCGGCTTCGGCTTCCTGCGCGGCTTCGGCATCCGGGTCCTGCGCGGTTCCCTGATTTGCAGCGCTGTCATCTTTTGCGCACGCGGAAGCGGTCATCTTCGAAGTTGTGCCGGGTCTGCATACGTAGGTCGCGGCAGTAATGTTCGTGATCCGTCCCTTGTTCGTTATTATTCCGCCGTTCGCCGTGAGTTTCGTACCGCGGCCGAGCAGCACCGTTTTATCGGCTGGTACAGTAATGTCCGAGGTCACCGAAATATCATTCGCAGCCAGGATATTACTGCCGCTTCCGGACAACGCAGACTGCAGTTCCGCGAGGGTCGTAACTTTTCTGGCCGCCATGATCCGGAAGGTCTGCCGGCCGCCCGCAAGTTTTTTAGATGAAGCAGTAATGACCGCATTCCCGTTGCCTTTTGCAATGACGATCCCCCGTTTATCTACGGAGGCGACTGCCGGATCTGAAGATGTCCAGGCCGCGGAAGTGTTGGCGGTCCTGGCTGTATTGAGCTTCATTTTCGCGGCGGACCCCACCTCCATGGTGACGATATTCGACTTCTTTTTATTGACTTTGACTTTGACCTTCGTTCTGACTGAACTGCTGGCGCGTGAAGTCACTGTGATCCAGGCGGTGCCTTTTCTGACGGCATTTATCTTTCCGCCCGGAGTAACGACCGCGACTTTGGGGCTGGATGATTTATAAAGATATCCCTTTTTATCGATGGAGTGTTTCGCACGCGGATGGAGCTGATAACCTTTGCCGGTCATCAGAGTTACGGTTTTCCTGACTTTTATCGTTCCGCCTGCCGCAGCATGAACATCTGCTTCCTGAAAGAGACCGCCCATAGAAACAATGACGGCAAGGGACAGCATTACAGCAATTATCTTTTTCATATTCTGACCTCTCATTCAGTAATAGTTACCCGAACTATTTCATTTTTTAGACAATTGTTATATAATTATTTTAAATACTTAAAGTATAGCACGAAGAAGGTTGTAAGTGAGAGGATTATTTGATAAATCGATATTAAAGGCGGGCTCCAGCGATGGTGAAGGCTGCGGAGCGCTGCTGATTATTATTATCGTTATCGGCATTATCTATGCCGTAGTAACAGCTGTTGGACATTTGTTCACGATGTTTTTCGCCTCGGCGCCTCCCTGGGTGCTCGTTTTTCTGATAGTTTCATTTATTTTCCTGATCTATGCACTGTGGGCATTCGTGAAGACTCCTAAATATAAAGGGGGTAAAAGAACGTGATTTGTAAGAACTGCGGCACGGAAAATGGCAAAGGCGTGATCAACTGCGTCTGGTGCGGATCGAATCTCAGGAAACAGGTGATGCGCGAACATGAACAGGAACAGCGTATGCGCGATGCACTGGCGGTGAAGCAGAAAGAAGCCGACGAGGCTGACCGGCAGGCGTCTGCCGCGCACAGAAAGGCCGGGAAAGTACTTATTGCGGCAGTGTGTGTTTTCGCTGCGGCTTTAGCTTTGTTTTTCTATTACGCGTACACTGTCCCGCAGACGGCGGATATTTCCCGCTGTTATACTATCGAGACGCAAGACGGATATATGGACGGCACGTATTCCCTTAACGTTGTCCGCAACGAAAAAGATCCTGTTTATTCAGTACCATACAACAGAGCCATAACCCCGGTCAACGACCTTCTGGACAACATTGGGTATTCATATAAGATCAGGTCCCGTGAGACCGGGAAAATCATACCGAATGATGAATATTTTTACAACGGCGAAAAAATAACCGTTTATATTAAATATGACAAAAAATTGTTCCGGGATAGAAATGTTACATTGAAAGGAACAAAGAAACATTACACGGTGCGGCCGTAAGACGGCGAATGACCGAAGACGGCGAGTGACCGGAAAGGACGGAGAACAGTAAAAATGGTATCGACAAAAGATAATTTTGCTTTTTTGAAAAAAAGTCATGCTGAGATATATGAAGTAATACATTCGGCGGAGTCGAATGTATATATCGACTATAACGCCTGCGCCAACAAAGTCAGGCGGGCTGCGGAATTATTCTGCAGCGAGATGGAGAGTCAGTATGACATCAAGCTGGGTAAGGATCTGCAGGAAAGACTGGGCAGAATAAATAAATACTCCCGCTATTACTTCAGGCAGGACCAGGTGAAATTTCTGATGGATGCTCCGGACGGCAGCACCCAGGAGGTCACTTCGGATAACATTATACGGGTGTTCGGCAATTCCGGTTCGCATGCACCGAATAAAGAAGCCACGAATGCGGCGGCCCTGGATTCAAACAATGCCATCGAAGCCATGAAAGCGTTCCATCTTATTGCCGGGCGGGCTTTTACCAGAGAAAAGTCGATGCGGTACGATGTCGATGCGATCCCGGTCGGCAAGTACGAAGTAATGTATGATGTCAACGATCCGAGAGTCCTGGCCGAAGACACACCGAACGGCTGCGTCAGGGAAGTAATGTGCTGCAGTTTTATGGACGGCTCACATGAGACAGATAAATACGCTCTGATCAGGATATATGAATCCGGAGAAGCGGACAGCGTTTATTTACGCCGCAGCATCGAGGCATATCATAATGCGGCGCATGAATCGCCTTCAGCGCCGGCGGGGATCGCCGTACCTGATGTACTGGCGAAGTACGAAGACCGCGCAAGCGATTATTACATCATCGCCTATCTGTTTAATCAGCCGCCGACGCCGTTGTCGAACACGGTCCTGCGCGAAATGTCAAAGGAAAATAAAATCGCGATGTGCGTCATGATCGCCGAGGCCGTGGCGTATCTGCACAATCTGGAAAACGCGGTGTACTTGAGGATGTTCTCCAATCATGATGTCTTTGTGGTGAAAATCAAAGACCGCTATGTTCCGATGATCACGAGATTCAACTATGCGAAGATAGAAGGATATAAGGGAACGGTGGTTTCGTATCTGATGGACGCGGCGCAGGAACGTGAAAATCTGGCGGAAGCCAAATATGTGCCGGATGAACTCAGTGAGAATGGCAATGATGGCAATATGGATGATGTGGACTGGGAAAAAGTCGATATTTTTTCGCTGGGCGTTCTGTTCGCGGATATTATATGCGGCACGATCGGGAAGCAGACATTCGAGATAACAGATGTAGAGAGAGCGGGATATCCGGACGCGCTCGTCGATCTGATAGATAAAATGACATCCGGATTGCCGCTTTTCAGACCATCTGCCGATGAAGCCGCGGCACTGCTGAAATCGATGCGGTAAAGGAGGCCGACAGTATGGAAGTTTCATATAGCAGCAGCCATACATATGTCCTGCTGGAAGACGAAATGATCGAGACTAACGGAGGCTTTGTATGCAGGGCTTTTGATGAAGATCTCGGGAGATATCTGTGTGTAAAAGCCGTCGATACCGATGACCCGAAATGCGCTATGGAGGAAGTCAAAACTCTCTCGCGTTTTTCATCCGAGCTGACATCCCTGCCGCAGATATTCGACACGCATTACGATAAAAAGCAGAAAAGACTGTATATCTTCATGCAGTGGATCTCCGGCGACACGCTGACAAAGCACATGTCCGACAGTGACAGGGATTTTATCGGATACATGATACAGCTCTGCGGGATACTGGCGCAGATGGCGAAAAAGAAATATTACCACAAAGACATAAAACCGGATAATATCATCATCAAAAAACAGAAACTCTTTCTAATAGATTTCAACATTACCGGTTCACTATCGAACATGATAGAAGGCACACCGGGCTACCGTTCGCCGGAAGCAGACGGACAGTGCCGGTATATGATGAGGGATAAGGCGGACATGTTCGCGATCGGCGTGATGCTGTATGAGCATTATGCGGGCAAACGTCCCGCGCAGGGCAAAGACTACGCGCGTTCGTCGAGAAGGATCACGGTCTGGGATTATTTCATCGACCCGTGTAAGGAGGATACGAAGTCAGGCCGCCGCATGAACAGCATTATCAGGAAGTGCATGGCTTTCAGGCCGGAGGAAAGATACAGGAATTATCAGGAACTGATAAATGAGCTTAAAGGAGCATTGTGATGAACATAGAAGATGTTTTTAAAAAACGGATCGCGGAAGCAGCAGGCCTTGACAGTCTGGAAGATCTGCCGTCCGGACTGGTAATGAACGACGATGCGCAGGGCGAAGGAGAAGGCAGTAATGAGTGATGTTCTGTATCTGGAAAATAATATTGAAGCGTACGATGATATAGCAGCGATCAGGATACATAAGAATGCATATGAAGTGATCAGGAAGATCCCGTATAAAGACAGGCTGCTCCGCGAACTGACTTATCCGGGGTCGCTTGTTATGGTCAGGGCAGAAGAAGACAGAACTTTGTTTACGATATATGTCGACGGATACTGCCTGAGCTGCCGAACCATGTATGTGGATTTAGACGATCCTTCCGCCGGCTGCAGAAATGAGCTGCTGGCAGTAGGCTGCAGTCAGGCTTCGGTCAGCTGGAAAGGCTATATCATGAAGAGCGGCAGCAGGGTTTCTTTTTCGCAGGGCCTTCTGGTGCATTTTACCAGCGGCATCAATGAGCCTGAGATCGATCCGCCCGGGAAACATTGGCATTACTATGATGTCGGCACCGATTCGTCTCTGGTCAAGTACCTGGACCGCATGGTCGTGAATGGCAGAAAGTACAGCGATGACGAGGAAACCGATGAACGGTTCGAACTTGAGGATGACCTGGGCGATCTGCTTGATCTGGCGGCAAGTTATGTCAGCCTGTCGGACGATCTGGAGGACAAAAATGCCCGGGAAGCCGGAGATCTGTTCTACCGGGAATTCCGCGGCGTCGACGCTGCCGAGCACAAAAGATTCAACAGACCGTCGTATGCGTTTTTTACCAGGAACACCGACATCGACAGTTTTTCCACGGGAACGAGCGTGGCTGTCTCGCTATCTGAGGATGAAAAATATTCCGGCAGTATAACCGATGTGACGCTGAAAGAGGATCACGCCGAGATCGTGATCATGTTCAATGAGCACATTGATGTTGAAAAGCTGCCGAAGCAGGGCTCGATGTACATAGAACCTATGCATGTCGCTTCCAGAGTGCAGAACGAAGCTATAAATAAAATACGGACAGGCAAGGTCAATTATCTCAACACGGTGCTGGGCAGGCATTCGTCATCGGGATTTGACCATAAGAACCTCACTAAGCTGGATAAGGCCATGGATGCGGAGAACTATCCGCCGAATCCCAGCCAGAAGGAAGGCATCAAAAAAGGCATCAATACTAAAGATATCCTCATGGTCATGGGCCCTCCGGGAACAGGCAAAACGACTGTCATAGAAAAATGGATAGACTATTTTGTGAACACGGAGCATAAGCGCGTACTGGTCTCATCGCAGAATAATTCGGCCGTGGACAATGTTCTGACAAAGTTCAAGGATATGAAAAGTATCCAGATGCTGCGTCTCGGGCAGGAGCTCAAGATATCTTCCGATGTGCAGCCGTTCATGTTCGTCAACAGGATAACCGAACTGGAAGAACGGATAGCCGGGCAATCCGCGGAACGGATCAGGAAAGCGGAAAAGGAAATCGTCGATATCGGTAACGAGATGGAATATATAGAACGGCTGTGTGAACTCGATAAAAATATTGCCGCGTTCAAGTGGACGCCGTTCGATAATGTTATCCGCAATGAACTGATTCCGCTGTACCGCGAACTCAGAGCGAAAATCGCGGAGAAGGATGAAATCGAAGAAAAAATAGCCGCTGTAGATCAGGATATCAAAGCGCATCCTGCCTCGGGCTTCCTGGCTAAAATGAAGATGCGTTCCGTCTTCAGGACCAGAAAAGAACTTCTCAAACAGGGCAGAGACGTCTGCACGAAATATAAAGAAGGGCTCGACGAGTATAACCGCATGTTCGGCATCGTTCTGACCAACGGCTTCACACCGATGTACGGGATGCAGGCCGAAAGATATGAGTGCGCGCAGAAATGCGCGAAAGCAGGGATCGATGTTCCTGCTCCGGAAGCGTCGGAAGCCGTGCTGGCCGGTCTGCGTGAAAAATTGTCAGACAGGACATATCTGATCGCGGCTCTGAAGGACTGGCAGAACGAAATGAATTCCGCCAATGAAGCGCTTGGGGAAATAATCCTGGAATCAGTGGATGTTGTGGGAGCGACCTGCATAGGCGTGAACTCGCAGAAGAAGTTCGCGAATATCAAATTTGATGTGTCGATAATCGATGAGGCCGGACAGATCCAGATCCATAATGTCCTGGTCCCGATGAGTGTTTCACCGAAGTGCATCATGCTCGGGGATCACAAGCAGATCCCGCCGATGGCAGATGAAAAGCTGGTCGAGCAGTGCAAGAAAAACTCTGTCGATACGGAGCTTCTGAGCAAGAGCCTGTTCGAAAAAATGTACAATGAGATACCCGAGGCGAACCGTGTTTTCCTGGATACGCAGTACAGGATGCCGGGCGAGATGGCCGACATTTTATCTGCGGCATTTTATGACGGCAAGTACAAGTCGTTCAAGGGCAAGCGCGGTCTGGATAGTCTGGCGCCGTGGCTCACGAAAAAGACTCTGCTGCTCGTCGATACCTCGAAAGAGCCGGACCGCCGGGAAACTCAATTGAAAGAAGGCGGGTTCTACAACACCCTCGAAGCAAAGACAATCAGCGAAATAATAAACGCATTACTGCTTCACGGAGACGTCAGCCCGAAGGAGATCGGCGTGATACCGCCGTATAAAGCGCAGGTACGCACGATAGCCGGCCTGGTCGGGAAGAACGAAAGTCTCGATGAGACAACGGTAAATGAAATGGTGCGTACTCTGGACAGTTTCCAGGGGCAGGAGCGGGATCTGATCTTTTACAGTTTCACTCGCAGCGACAGCAGCAGGCGGAAGGATCAGGGGCGCATCGGCTTTATGAAGGAGCTGAGGCGGCTGAATGTGGCGATCAGCCGGTGCAAGCATATGATGATCCTAGTGGGCGATTACGAGTATCTCTGCAACTGCGAGAAGGATGTCGGTGAAGCGAGCGAAAAGAAATTCAGCGAGTTTATCAAAATGATGCTGGCGGCAGTCGACAAGGGCAGCGCTGAGAAGATCAGCATCCGTGAAGCAGGCAGAAGAATAAGAGGAGAAGCATAATGGGTGTGCAGCAATACGCAAGCTGGGCGATACGGACGATAACTGAGGAATATCCGGCCATAAAATTAAAGGACATGAAGCTGTTCGGAGTCATTCAGTATCCCGTCGCCGAGATCGAGATGAATCTTCAGGAAGAGAATTACGAGGATTATGACAAGATGGAGTTTTACGTGCTGCGGATGTACCGCGGCGGGCTCCATAGCTCTGAGGAAATTGCGGAAGCCATGGGGCTTTCGCCGGCTTATGTTGCCAGGATCCTGAACATGATCATGGGCTACAAGCACATCCGGGACGGCCGGATCACGGAACTCGGCCTGGACTCCCTTGAAAACGGGCGGAAGAAAACTCTGATCCCCGCCAGGCAGCTGATGCAGGCGGATGCTGTAACAGGCAATCTTCTGGAGATCGACCGCAATGTTCCCGCGGTAAGGCTGCATGAGCTCAGGAACAGTAAGGGCCGGGTCATTATCGCGAATCATCCGAAAATGATTTACCGTCATACTATAGAAGCCGCGATACATGATTTTTACGAGAAATATAAGGATATGAGCGGCATGCTGCATTCGAATGTCGAGAAAATAAATAGCATCGAGGTGCAGGATGTGAAATATACTTCCGGGATAATGCTTCTGCATAAGAAGTTCCGCAGTCCGGTCGTATTTCTCGATATGATCGGACCGAAAGATAATGCGGGCCGGCGGAACAGCAGGCCGCAGCCTGTAAGCGTACCGGATGAGGGAATGATCCGCTATTTCGGATTTTCAGAGGACATACCGGTCACTACCAATGATCAGCAGCGGTATATCGATTATGTGATACCGGAGATCGAGGCGACCGAAGTCTCTGAAGAACGGCTCTTAACGGATCTGGAGTTCATGATACCGATGAACCACCTGAACCGCAGCGACACGGAATGTCATTACTTCGACCCTGCCGGCATACACATCCGCAGGAGCGGAGACGGGAAATACCGGTGCATCATGTCGGCCGATGCCATCTGCGGATATTCGGATCATATTTGCAATATGCTGCTTGATCTGGCGGCCGACGGAGAGGAACAGATCGTTCTGCCGAACGCCATGTGCTATCTGGTTTCACTGATACCGGATCCTGATGACGACATGCTGAACCGCATACTGGATAAACTGAAGCATTACTGCGACAGTATGGAACGCGGCACATGCAAATCTATACTTGATAATGAGATGAAGAATGTCCGCTCGGGCGATGTGGTGAATGATATTTACGAAGTGCTGCAGAGCGGCGAGTTCGAGAAATATATGGCTTAGAAAAGTTGGTTTTCCCTTTCATATTCAATTGCTGACAGAGCGGGTCCGGATATTCCCGGGCCCGTTCTGCCATTATGGCCGCGCTTTCAGTCCTGCTGCCGGCAGTCCCCGGTGAAGTTGCCGGGTTTTTTTCTGCAGTATTCCTGGCGATCATCCGCAGCTACATCTTCACCAGCTCCCAGCGCGTATCCTGCAGGAAATATTTCAATTCGAACCTGTAAAGCCTGCCGTTCGTGCTGCTCTGACAATTGTATATCAGAACATCCTGTCCGCCGCATTTTCGTTTTTCGGTGTACAGTATCTGTTCGATTTTTATCATCACAGTATTTCCATATTCATTTTCGTACTTTATTTTATACGGCCTCGGCATCTTGGTGGCTGCACTGAATACAACCAGAGCATCTGTCGGTTTGTTGAAAACCTTCATATCCCTGCCTCCTTAAAATTACCTGTCATTTGCCTGATGACCACATTATACACGAACACACGTTCTCTTTCAAGACATAAAACTGTCAAGCGCGTGGCGGCCGTCCGATTCCAATGACAAAATCCGGGTACGAGCCGCCTGACCGGGATTTTGTCGACAAATGTAAGCGATACGCGTGATCAGCAAGCAATATGCAAAGCGATACGCGTGTTCGGTAAGCAATATGCAAGGCGATACGCGTGTTCGGTAAGCAATATGTGAGCGGAAAAAATCAAGGAATCAAAATGCAAAAAATCAAGGAATCAAAATAAGGTACCAATCTCGCCGGAAAAAATATTTTGGTACCGTAAGCAATGGGCTGCAGCGATTGAGCGGTTCTTCAACACGCCTTTTATAGTGAAAAGCGGACGTGTTAGCCGAGACTAACCGTTGCAAGCCATTGGACAAGGTACCAATTCAGGAAAAAGAACAAAATTGGTACCTTATTTCTGATTGTCCTATTATAGGGGTCATCTTTAAGAAGCATTGACGGATAGTCGAAGGCTGCGGCACGTTGTCGGCAGTCAGATCCCGGCGGCCGCAGTCCGGTTCTCGTAGCGGCCGTCCGATTCCAATGACAAAATGAACTTTATTTTTTGAGCGGAGCCGGGAGGCCATGCGCGTCCGGCGCGGCAGTATTTCCATTTCACGTGTACGACACGCCCCGGGAGGCCGTGCGTGTCCCGGTACGGCTGTATCGTGTGTACGACACGTCCCGGGAGCCGGCACGCACGCGAACTGACGAACTGAAAAAGCCCTGATGAACAAATTGCTCATCAGGGCTTTTCTGCCTACATAAATGATTCTCTGATTTCGGATCTGCTTAATCCCGACCCGAGCAGGACCATGAGTTTCAGTCTTGCTTTCTGCCCGGATAAGTATCCTCCGGAGATCACTCCGGCTCTGCCGAGCTGGGCGCCTCCGCCTTTGTAATCATAGACCTGTATCGCTTCGCCGTCGAAACATCTGCTTACGAGAATAATAATTATCCCCATCTTCATTGCTTCAACGACCGCATCAGCGATCGTGGGCGGCACATTGCCTGCTCCGAATCCTTCGATGACGATCCCGTCGTAGCCGTTGTCCATGTAAACCCGGACCGGCAGATCGTCCATACCGATGCAGACTTTGATAAGCCCGACTTTCTGATCAAGGTTCTCCGGTTCGTATACCGGTTCTTCGATCGGCTCCCGGTTATATATTATTTCACCGTGATACACGCCGCCGAGCGGCCCTTTCGGCGATACAAAAGCGTCCACTCTGTTCGCATGATATTTTTCCACATCATGTGCGCTCTGGATGGTTTCGTCGAAATAAACCAGAACGCCTTTGTTCATGGATTTTTTATCATTGGCGATCCTTATCGCGCCGGTAAGATTGCCGATCGCGTCATTATATAATTCGTTTTCGCTTTTCATCGCTCCGGTTATGACCACCGGTTTTTCTGATTTAACGAGAAGGTTCAGCAGGTAACTGACTTCATCTACAGAATCAGTCCCCTGTGTTACAACAGCTCCTGAAACCTCGGGCCTTTTTAGTTGTTCGACGATCAGCTTTGAAAGTTCCAAAACGAATTTCGGCGTCATATGCGGACCGGGGCGTATCTCCATATCATTTAATTCAACATCGATATCACCCAGAACCGGACGTATATGTTCTATTAACTGTTCACCTGTCAGTTCAGGAATTATTGTACCGCTGTCGGCATCATAAACCGAGCTTATGGTGCCGCCGGTCGTGTACAATACTATCGTATTCGCCTTGTCCATAATTATTTCATGCTGCTTCTTTCGGAATTGTAGTCCCAGTTGCAGGCATCCATCTTCTTGAGGAAATCAACACATGCGCCGACAACGACTTTACGCATTGCATCGCCTTTTTCTTTTGTGCCCTTGGTAGGATCTCCTGTTGCGCAGCAGTCTGTAAGCTCTGCGAAATTCCATTTGATGTCAACTTCCGGCGGCAGTTCAGGCACTACGCCGTCTGCGTATTCCATTTCCATAAGATCGCCGAACATCGACAGACCGATGGATGTCTCGCCTTCCCCTGCATGACCGAGTCCGTCCCAGACCTCGAATGTTCCTTCCGGAAGCAAGTTGCCGGCGGTTACCCACCATGCATTGAGGGACGCGATCTTCATCTCAGGATGCGTGACCTTAAAATCACGGGCCGCAACTTCGATCGGAGCGATATTTCCGTCATGTCCGTTCATAAAGAATACGTGCTTGATGCCGCAGTTCAGCAGGGACTGTAAAATGTCCTTGAGAACGAGGATAAGGGTCTCCTGTTTTACGGAAGCAGTAAAAGGCGCGACTGAATAGTGCTCGCTGTATCCGAATGCGACCGGAGGGAGTACCAGCAGGCCGTCTACCTGATCCGCGACTTCGCACGACAGCTTATATGCGACATGTGTATCTGTCCCCATAGGCATATGCATTCCGTGCGACTCGCAGGAGCCGACGCTGATTATCGCCTTGTCGAAATTCCCTTCTTTAAAACCGTGTGCCGTTAAATTCCAAGCTTCATAAGTTTTCATTGTTATATCTCCTTTCGCCAGATAAATATTATTCGTCAATGCCTTGCTGCATTAATGTTTTCTCTCTCATTTTCTTGCCTATCGTGAAGTAATAGATCGATACGAAGCAGAGCCAGATCAGGCCTGACAGCAGTGTGATCTTTCCGCCCGGAACGAACAGCTGCGCGACCAGGATACCGATCATCAGTACAACGACCAGTGGCTGTATCACTTTGACTCCCGGGCATTTCCATTTGAGTTTGGCAGGATCGTCTTCGAGTGTAAGGCGTCTCATCTTCGGCTGTGACAGTGCTATCATCAGCCAGGAGAAGAGGAATCCGAAACCGCTGACACTTGCAAGATATACATATGCAAAATCAGGGAATGCCAGATATACTATCGCTCCGACGAACAGTACCAGACTGCTTACAAATATTGCTACAACAGGCGTCTGATGTTTCTCATCGACCTTCGAGAATACCTTCGGGAAATATCCGTCTCTCGAAAGCGAGAAGAGCATTCTTGAAGTAGCGTAAACACCTGAGTCTATGCATGATAATGCCGCTGTAAGTACAACGAAATTCATGATGTTCGCAGCTGTGGAACCGCCGAGGATCCTGCATGCTTCAACGAACGGGCTCGAGCTGATGCCCGCCTGCTGCCAAGGCAGTACACAGACCAGCACGCCGATGGATATTACAAATAAAACTACGATGCGGAAAACTGTTCCTCTTAATGCCTTCGGGATATCCTTTTCAGGATTAATGCTTTCCTCTGCAGCTGTACCGATAGCTTCAGTACCGCCGTATGAGAACATGACTATTATCATTGCACCGAGAAGTCCGAGTATTCCTGCAGGAGCGAATCCGCCGTTCGATACCATATTAGTTACAGTAACGCCGGAGTTCATATGGAAACCCATTGCGAGGCAGCCCCAGACGATGAATACCAGCAGCGCTACTACTTTGATCATCGACAGCCAGAATTCGACCTCCCCGAATACGGCAACACCGATCAGGTTGATGATGGTCATCAGCAGGGCTACTGCCAGGCAGAAGATCCAGATCGGCACCTGAGGGAACCACAGATGCAGGAATGTTCCTGCCGCAATAGTTTCCGATGCAGGCCCCATAAGGAATGCCAGCCAGTATGTCCAGCCTGTTAAAAATCCTGCGTACGGGCTTACGCCTTTTCTGGCGTACACTTGAAATGATCCGGCTACAGGATTGGAAACAGCCATCTCAGTTAAAAGCATCATGACAAGTAATGTTATAAATCCGCCGACCAGATATGCGAACACTACCGCAGGTCCGGCTGTGTTGATTGTTGAACCGGCGCCCATAAAGAACCCGGCTCCGATGACTCCGCCGACTGAAATCATTGAAAGATGTCTGCCTTTCAGTCCTTTCTTCAGTTCTGCGTCGCCATTTTGCTGATTGTTATTGCTCATAATTACCTCCTACAATACACTTATTGATTTTCGCCGAGCAGACCGGCGAGAACAGATTTATCTATATTACCCCCGCTTATTATGAAACAGATCCTTCTGCCTGCGCCGGTGTCTATCTGACCGTCCAGCGCAGCAGCAATGCCTACACATCCCGATGGTTCAGCAGCAACTTTCCCGAGCGTCGTAACGTATTGAACAGCTTTGATGATCGGCTCTTCGTCAACAGTGAGAAGATCGTCCACATTGTCACGGATCATTTCATAATTGATCTGTTCCGCTTTGCTGACACGCAGCCCGTCTGCGATCGTCTGTTCCATCTTGACTGTTACAGGCTTCCCGGCCTTCATGCTCTCTGTGAAGCGCGGCACTGCTGCGGGCTCCACTGCTGTTGTCCTGACCGACGGATCTATCTGCTTCATAGCAAATGCCGCTCCGCTCGTCAGGCTTCCGGCACCGCAGGGTATTACCAGCTCATCCAGCTTTTCATTCATCTGCTCCCATATCTCCAGAGCAATGGTCCCGTGTCCCGCTATCAGGACAGGATCTTTATGCGAATGTACCAGGCTCAGCCCCCTGTCCCTGATAAGCTCATCGCATTTGGCATCGCGTTCTTCACCGGTATATCCGCACAATATGACGTCCGCTCCATAACCTCTGGCTCCGTCGATTTTCATCTGCGGAGCGTTTTCCGGCATTACTATTGTCGCTTTTGTTCCCAGTTTCTCTGCCATGTAGCTCACTGCCTGCGCGTGATTGCCGCTGGATGCGGCCGTTACGCCTTTGTGAAGATCTTCCTCGCTCAGACTGAGCATTTTATTTGATACACCGCGCACTTTGAATGAACCCGTATACTGAAGATTCTCCAGCTTGAGCCATATCTCCGCTCCGTTAAATATTGATTCCAGCTGATAAGAACGGATCAGCGGCGTTCTGCGTACATAAGGCGCGGTTATTTTATATGCATTCATAACATCTGAAATTGCTATTTTTCCATTCATGTTTTCCCCTTTTTTCTATACTCTTGTTCTACACTTTTGCAGGCTTAAGCGTCCAGCATTGCAGCTTCGTATGCTTTACAATATTTTTCGGGTCGAAATCATCCGGATAAAGTATCCAGCCGCCGCCCCACTGATATTCATCGCTGACATAATTCGCCGCGGCGAGATCACCGTGCTTCATCGGAACCGTATCGACACCGGTTTTTACTGCTTCGGAAAGCATCGCAAAGACATCTTTCGGATTGAGCAGACTGCCGCCGACCTTGTATAATGACTTCAGCTGCGGATAACCCATTACATGGTCCTTTTGCCCGAGTACGGCTTCGCCGAGTTCACGGGCACTGAATTCACTGTTCTGAATTATTGAGACCTCATCGCTTTCCGGTCCGTAAAACAGCTCCGGCATGAGCATTCTGCCGGTCACTTGTTTTGACAAAAGCACAAGCAGCTCACTCGGTGCAAGCATTCCGCCTCTGATATCCGCGAAGCTGATCCCGCCTGTGAACGAACTGCAGTAAGCCTTCAGGTCGGTACTCGTTATCGGTTCGGTACGGTGGTGGATGTATTGCAGCGCGTCTGTTGCAGTAATGTATTCTACATTATCTTTCGTCAGCGTATATTCGATGAATTGCCTTATCGCGTCAATGTTTCTCTTGGTCTCTTCTTTTGATCTTAAAGGCGCAGGCTGCAGTATATCGGGATTTTTCCCTTTCGGGAAATTGACTTCGTCCCAGAATATCGTCGTTGCCAGTTCTGTCGGATGATCGTATATGCTGAGAAATACGACATCATCTCCGCTCATGTCCATGCTGTCAAACTGCTTCTTCATAATATCGACCTGATTTTCTTCATGCTTTGAATGGATCAGATTCGTCAGCGCTGTCATACTGCATATCCCGCAGTACCAGAAAAGTCCTCCGTCGATATTGATAATAGGATGCGCATCCATATACGTATGGATCCCCATCTTCCTTACTGCCGCAAAAGCCTGCGGCGCCCATGATTCTCCGGGCTGGCCGTAACTGCACAGATCTTTTCCCAGCAGCTCTGACAGTTCGCGGGCTCCCGCAGCTTCTCTTCTGTAAAATTCATCCACACCGTCCGAAAATCCGAAGTAATCCAGATACTCCGGAGGCAGCGGATGCACACTATGGTCCGTCGTGTGGAAACAGCATTCATGACGTCCTGTTTTTTCAAGGATATCCATCCTGCCGCGTTCACGGAATTTCCTCACTTTTTTGGTGCAGAACTTTAGCGTTGCGCGCACGCCGGTCTGATCAAGCATGTTCAGAATTTCAAGAAATGCATCATCTGATTCCAATGTCACATAGTCTTCGACATCGAACCATAGAATTATTTTAATTTGTTTCATGCGTTTCACCTCGATCGAAGCATTCCTGTGAATGATATCTCAGAAATATATTTAAGATATATCTTTATATCACTGATTATATAATTGACACTTTTACTTGTCAATCGTATCGTTAGAAAATATAAAAAAGCGTTGAATGCAAAAGTAAGCTCTGGTCTTTACCATGTTAAAGTGTTTTTGCAAGACTAACTTCTGCTTACACGTGTTTTTTGTCCATTTTTCTGTAACTTTCAATAAAAAAGCGATATAATTTTAAA